>OAUU01000135.1_pt1 | contig 80569 bp, 63 predicted proteins | sample 1501381 | NCBI WGS metagenome assembly OAUU01 (sample SAMEA2580057, study PRJEB22360) | human gut metagenome | reverse complement strand
TTATTTCTTGCTTTCCATTCGTTCTCTAAGATCTGTTAGTTTTTCCCCCTGATAGGTAAAATAATGGTTTTTGTTTTTGGATAGTGGAAATAGCATATATCAGGGACATTTTGAGTGGTTAAAGGAGAATCTATTTTTAGAGGATTCTCTCTATTGGAGTATTCTGCATTATATTCTTTTAGTGACAAAAAATTATTATCTGTTGGTTGTGCAGAGTATGTTTTGTTATAACTTGGAATTGATAGGTAATCTTGAGAATTTGTTTTTAGAGGATTTTCTCCATTGGAGTATTCTATATTATATTCTTTTAGTGACAAAAAATTATTATCTGTTGATTGTGTAGAGTATGTTTTGTTATAACTTGGAATTGATAGGTAATCTTGAGAGTCTGTTTCGTGTACATATGTTGTTATGGCAGATGATAAAAGTAATAAGAATGCGGAAAATAAACATATAACCTTTTTCATATAATTTCCCCTTTCAATAAAAAATTTGATTTGATTTTTTATAACTTCCAGTGGAATTACCTCTCTTTTAACAATAAAATATTGATTTGCACAATTAAAAACTGTTTATATATATAATAATAGTAGTATTTTCTGTAAATTGTCAATGGGATTTAATACATTGAATCTATCAAAAATAATATAGCAAGGGGAGAAAGAATCCCTCCATTAAATCTTTATTCCTCCTGTTTTACTTTCTGCCAACATGTGCTATAATCGTAAAAGTATAGTTGGATTAAATTTTTAAGGAGTATAAAATTATGAAAATCATTGTATTAGCAGGAGGCTTAAGCACAGAACGTGACGTATCACTTTCTTCTGCTGCCGGAATCTGTCGTACATTAGTTGAAAAAGGACATGATGCATTTCTTCTAGATGTATTCATGGGATTAGAGAATGCGCCGGAGAATCTGGAGGATGTCTTCACTCTTCCGGATCACGGACTTGAGATTGTGAAGAATATCAGCACGGAGGAACCGGATCTTGAAGCTGTTAAGGCTTCCCGTCCGGATCAGTCCGATTGTTTCTTCGGACCGAATGTAATCGAACTTTGCCGTCTGGCTGACATTACTTTCCTCGGTCTTCACGGTGGAGAAGGAGAGAACGGAAAGCTTCAGGCATCTTTCGATCTGCTTGGTATTAAATATACAGGACCTGACTCTCTTGGATGTGCGGTTGCAATGCACAAAGGTGTTGCAAAGCAGATCTTCCTTGAGTCTGGCGTAGACACTCCGGGAGGTGGAACGATTTATAAAAACTCTGAAGATCAGTCTTACCAGTCACTTGGTCTGACACTTCCTGTTGTTGTTAAACCTTGCTCCGGTGGTTCCAGTATCGGAGTATATATTGTAAATACAGATGAAGAATATGCAGAGGCTCTGAAGAAGTCCTTCCGCTACGAAGATGAACTTGTTGTTGAGCCATACATTAAGGGGCGTGAGTTTGCATGCGGTATCATTGACGGAATAGCACTTCCTCCGATCGAGATCATCCCGAAGACAGGATTCTTTGATTATGCGAATAAATATCAGGACGGAGCTACTTCTGAAGTATGCCCGGCTGATATTCCGGAAGAAGTTGCAGAGCGCATGAAGGAACTTACTGTAAAAGCATTCAATGCACTGAAACTTAATGTTTACAGTCGTGCAGACTTCCTGCTTGACGCTAAGGGGAATCTGTTCTGCCTGGAGATGAATACCCTTCCTGGAATGACTTCCGCAAGTCTTCTCCCGAAGGAAGCTAAGGTTTATGGAATCGAATACGGCGATCTTTGCGAACTGATCATTAAGAAGTCCATGGAGGCAAGATATTAATGAAACATATGACATTATATGAAATCGCAGATGCCTGCTGCGGAATTTATTGCGGTGATCCTGCATTCTTAGACTGTGAGGTCTCAAGTGTTGCGATCGACAGCCGTAAAGTAGTAAAAGATACTCTTTTCGTTGCGATCAAAGGTTCCCGTGTTGACGGACACAGTTTTATCCCGCAGGTCATGGAAGCAGGTGCACTCTGTTCCCTCTCTGAGCAGGATCTTGGTGACGTTGATTATCCTTATATCCGCGTTTCATCCTGTACAGAAGCATTGAAAGACTTAGCTGAACACTATCGCCGTTCCCTCGATATCAAAGTTGTAGGTATCACTGGAAGTGTTGGAAAGACAAGCACAAAAGAAATGATCGCATCTGTACTTTCCGAGAAATATAATGTACTGAAAACCGAAGGAAACTTCAACAATGAGATCGGACTTCCTCTGACCGTATTCAATATCCGTGAGGAACATGAAGTTGCAGTTCTTGAGATGGGAATCAGCCATTTTGGAGATATGAAACCGCTGGCTAAGATTGCCCGTCCGGATGTATGTGTGATCACTAATATTGGATATGCACATCTTGAGAATCTTGGAACAAGAGACGGCATCCTGAAGGAAAAGAGTTCCATGACAGACTACATGAACCCGAAAGGTTCTGTTATCTTTAACGGTGATGATGATAAGCTGAAAAGCTACACTTCCCGTGATGGAAGAACTCCTGTTTACTTCGGTCTTACCTCTTCCTGCCCGTTCCATGTGGAAAATATTGAACGTAAAGGATTAAAAGGAACATACGCTGAGTTTGTTACTCCAACATCCCGTTTCCATGCACATATCTCAATCCCGGGAGATCATATGATCTATAACGCTTTAGCCGGAGTTGCTGTCGGATATGCGCTTGGCATGGATAATGAAGAAATTGCACGCGGAATTGAAAAGCTCGTTCCGATTGCAGGACGTAACAACCTGATTGAAGCAAAGCATTACACGATCATTGATGACTGCTACAATGCCAATCCGGCATCTATGAAGTCCTCTCTTGACGTACTTGCATATGCAGATACAAGAAAGGTCGCTATTCTTGGCGATATGGGCGAACTTGGTGCCGATGAGCTTGCGATGCACCGCGAAGTCGGAGCATATGCAGCATTTAAAAACACTGATGTTTTAGTCTGCATCGGAGCACTTTCCAAAGATATGGCAGAAGCTGCGAAAGAAACTGTTCTTGCGACAGAGAAGAACATGAAGGTTTTCCATTTTGACACAAAAGAAGACTTTTACCAGAACATGGGACAGATTCTCAAAGATAATGATACAATTCTGATCAAAGCTTCCCACTTTATGGAATTCCCTGAGATTGTGAAGAAACTGTCAGAAGAATCATAAGCTGAAACCACACTGAAAATATACGTCAGTCTTTAAAAAAGAGTTGAAACTTCTGCCTGGATCATTCTAGCTGATTTAGGCAAATGGTTTCAACTCTTTTTCAGATTCTATTATCTTATTCTACTTTTCACTCTATCCCGAGTGCTTTTCCTACCATCTGGAACTCTCCTTCATAAATGCAGTTCGGCAGGGTACCATCCACAATACCCTTCCTGCATTCTTCGAAATCCATCCAGATCACTTCTTCCACTTCAGATTCCTGTAATTTCAAATTTTTAATGTCCACCGGTTCTCTGTAAAGATATACGGTACTGCGCTCATTGTCACGGAATGGTTTTCCATGAAATTCTGCTTCAAACTGACCTCTGTGTGTTCCGATAAACTGAAGCTGATTTTCTCTCGCATGAATTCCAAGTTCCTCTTCCATCTCACGCAATGCACTTTCCATCAGTTCATCCCCGGCACTGACATGCCCTGCAGAAGAAATATCATACGCTCCCGGGTTCGAATCTTTACATTCACTTCGTTTCTGAAGGAGTACATCATAACCACTCTCCTGATTCGGACGTACGATCCAGATGTGTACCGTTGCATGCAATGTGCCATCTCTATGTGCAACACCGCGTTCTTTCACCTGACCTGTTTTATTTCCATCTTCATCAATCACATCAAACAGTTCCATCGGCTTTCCGTTGAGTGCCACATACTCTAACACATCTGACTTATTGTACACAAGTTTTAAAGAGAAAAATTCCTCTTCTTCGTCCATCAGACGGAAGAAAATCTTGTCCCCTTCCCATAAATTCAGATCCTTTATCTTTTCTTTCTCCACCCATTCAAGAACGCCCTCATCGCATTCGATCGGATCACCGGTAAATCCATCTGCCGTATACAGTGACATATACTCCACCACATCTTCACCGTATACAAATGTCACGATTCCTCTGTATTTCCAGGAAGTCAACGTATAACCAGTCTCCTCTTTCACTTCACGCAAAAGGCATTCCTCCGGACTCTCTGCATATTCAAAATGTCCGCCGACGCCGATCCATTTATCTTTATTCACATCATTTTTCTTCACTACTCTGTGAAGCATCAGATATTTTCCGTCTTTTTCAATATAACATAATGTGCTTTGTCTGTTCATCGTACTTCTCTTTTCTTTCCACTTTCTTTATGTCTGATGCAGGTACACAATTGCTTCACCTGCAGTTTATGTTAAACTCAACAGTTATAGTATAACATATTTCTTCATGAATCGAACCTTATCTTGTAAACCGTGCGCAACTAAATTATAATGATGTTATCTATGGAAACGATGCGTTGCTGATTGCACGCATGTGAACCGCAGCAACGATTCAATGGGGGATATTATTTATGTGGTCAAGAAAAGAGCTCAAGAAAAAAGCGCGTATTTTAATAAAATCAAACTATTGGCGAAGTGTATCTGTCTGCTTTCTGATTGCAATGCTCACAGCTTCGTATCCGATTTCCCGCTCTTTATTTTTGAACTATTTTCCTGATAAGATTCAGACGAAAACAGAACTTATTTTACCTGCTTTTATTTCTGCAGAAAGCCTCAGCAGTGCATTTCTGGATTTTATTCCTGATAATTTTGTAGTTGCATCCTTCTTACATACGATTCAGAATTCCCTGAAACGTCCTGACTTAATTGTCACTTCGTTTCTCACACTTGGAGTCATTTTTTCACTTTTATATAAGTTTTTTATCAGCAATCTTTTGATTGTCGGTGAGAAACGTTTTTTCGTTGAATCTTATAACTATGAGGATACATATATTTCTAAAATATTCTTTTTATATAAGTTGCGTTACCTGGCAAATCCTTCCTGGGTGATGTTCTGCTGCACGCTTTTTCAGAAACTTTGGGATTTAACAATTATTGGTGGAATTATTAAACACTATGAATACAGTATGATTCCGTATATCCTCGCAGAGAATCCGAAGATCAGTCAGAAGAATGCATTCTTTCTCTCAAAGCAGCTTACAAAGGGAAATAAATGGAGGCTCTTTTTGTTAGATTGTTCTTTCCTCGGCTGGGAGCTTTTATCTCTCTTTACACTTGGAATTCTGGACATCCTTTATGTCCGCCCGTACAAAATGAACTGTAAAGCATCCTTATATCTGTTTTTACGAAGAAACTATGTGCTTTCAAGAGCTCCTAAATATGAGCAGCTCAATGATTCTTATCTTGAGCATGTTCCTTCTGAAGATGAACTTCTGATTAGTAAAGCACTTTATGACGATTCTGAAGGTCCTTACACAAAGATCTCTTATTTTGCACCGCATCAGTATCCGGTATTTCTTTTTTCTGTGCAACCACCTATTGCCGCAGTAAAATCACCGGTCAATCCGGCGCAGAATTATGACTTTCTGTCCTATGTATTTTTATTCCATGCCTTTTCTATTTTCGGATGGCTTTTGGAAATCATTTCCGAACTGCTCAGTTGCGGCACACTGGAAAATGTAACCCTTCGTACGCTTCCATGGCTCCCGTTGTACGGAATCTGTGGGCTGCTCATACTGTTGCTGTTAAAGAAATATATCAAGAAACCGGCTACTATGTTTATCATCAACTTTGTTGTATACACGGCTCTTGACTATCTCGTTCAGCTGCTTCTTGATTTTGGTTTTGGAATTGAACTTCCGAAATATCATTCTTACCTTACTTTCATGAATGGAGAAGCATATTTGGGAGACGGAGCAGTATTCGCACTTCTTGGCTGTGCATTTTTCTATTATTTTGCTCCACGCTGGAATAGTCTGTTCTTAAAATTAAAGAAATGGATGAGAATTTCAATTTGTATTCTTTTGACAGCAATTTTTGTATTTGACCTTCTATCAGGCATAATCCAATATTGATTTTACTGCTAAATAATAGTAAAATCTTAATTATCAGTAAGGTTGGTTTTACTGTTGTGATTTTTTCTAATACAGTATGAACCTGTTCCCCCTGACAAACTATTACAGCTTAGAAGAAAGGGAAATATTATGAAAAAAAGAGTCGTTGTTGCACTGGGACACCGTGCACTTGGAACTACACTTCCAGAACAGAAAGTAGCCGTTAAAAGCACTGCCAAATGTATTGCTGATCTGATTGAAGCAGGCTATCAGGTTGCTATCACACACAGTAATGCTCCGCAGGTTGGTATGATCCACACTGCATTGAATGAATTTGCAAAGAACCATCCGGAATATACAGCATCCCCAATGTCTGTATGTACTGCCATGAGCCAGGGATATATCGGATATGACCTTCAGAACGGAATCCGTGAAGAGCTTCTCAACCGCGGTATCTACCGTACAGTCAGCACAGTCCTCACGCAGGTGATCGTAGATCCTTACGATGATGCTTTCTACACACCAACAAAGGTTCTCGGCCGTTATATGAACGCTGAGGAAGCGAATGAGGAACGTAAGAAAGGCAACTTCGTAGTGGAAGAACCTGGTAAAGGTTTCCGCCGTGCTGTCTCTGCTCCGAATCCGGTCAAGATTGTTGAACTCGATGCAGTGAAAGCTCTTCTTGATGCAGATCAGATTGTTATCGCAGCAGGTGGCGGCGGTATTCCGGTACTTGAGCAGGATAATCATTTACGTGGCGCAAGTGCTGTTATCGAGAAAGACCTCGCAGCCGGAAAGCTTGCAGAAGGAATTAATGCTGATCTTCTTATTATTCTTACAAATGTTGAGAAAGTATGTATCAACCTTGGCAAACCGAATGAGGAACCACTGGATACAATTACTGTTGATCAGGCAAAAACTTACATGGAAGAGGGACATTTTGGAATTTACAACATGCTTCCAAAATTCCGTGCAGCAGTTGAATTCGTAGAAGGACACGAAGGCCGCAAAGCTTACATTACTTCCTTTGATAAAGTCTCTGATGCTCTGAATGGTAAGACCGGAACAGTAATCGAATAGATTGACAGATTGAACTTATTAGAAACATAACCTGGAACAGGCTGTGATTTCACATTTTAATTTTGTGAAATCACGGCCTGTTTTTTACTTTTTATCACAAATTTCTTTCATCCTGTTTTTTTGTGGAATAAGATACTTTTAATTTCAAAATATCTCTTGATTTTTTAGAAATATGTGCTATAGTATATACATATTCGAGATGTAGTATTTAAAACTATGTGTTATTGTATAGACAAATTGGAGGTATATATTATGGAAAAAAGACTTTATATCAAAGAACCTGGAAGCGCAATTACACATTTTATTGGAATGATCATGGCAATTATTGCTGCAATACCACTTCTATACAGAGCAGCTCGTGAACCGAGCAAACTTTATATTGTATCGCTTACAATTTACGCAGCCAGCCTTATCTTGCTTTATGCGGCAAGTACCACTTATCACACATTTGATATTTCCGAGAAAGTGAATACGGTTTTAAAGAAGATCGATCACATGATGATCTCCGTTCTGATCGCCGGAAGCTACACACCTGTCTGCCTGCTGGTAATCGGTGGACGCAAAGGTATCACACTGTTATGTATCGTATGGGCATTCGCGATTGTCGGCATCCTTATCAAAGCCTTCTGGGTATTCTGTCCGAAATGGGTATCTTCCGTTTTATACATTGGCATGGGATGGACTTGCGTGCTTGCATTTTCTACAATCCTTGATAATCTGTCAGCTGCTGCTTTCGGATGGCTTTTAGCCGGTGGTATCATCTATACTGTTGGCGGTGTTATCTACGCACTGAAGCTCCCGATTTTCAACAGCAAGCATAAGAATTTCGGAAGCCATGAAATCTTTCATCTGTTCGTAATGGGCGGAAGCATCTGTCACTTTGTGGTAATGTATACATTCCTTCTACCGTAAATATAATTTATTGAAACGAAAAGAAGAAGGCTATCAACTACGATTTATACTGTTATCGTAGTTAATAGCCTTCCTTTTTCATTTCGTTACTATTTACATTTCATGCGACCTGCAACGTATCTCACTATCTCGCATCATACCTTATCCTACATTGAAAACTGGCTCTCATACAGATGATGATAGAAACCTTCCTTCTTCATCAGTACTTCATGATTTCCCTGTTCAATGATTTTTCCATCTTTCATTACGAGAATCACATCAGCCTCACGAATGGTTGACAGACGGTGTGCAACAATGAAAGTTGTTCTTCCTTCCATCAGTTTTGCAAATGCCTGCTGAATCTTGATCTCCGTTCTTGTATCGATGGATGATGTTGCTTCATCCAGAATCAACATCGGTGGTCTGCATAACATAACTCTTGCAATACAAAGCAGCTGCTTCTGTCCCTGTGAAAGCCCGCCACCATCTTCTGTAATCCATGTATCATATCCTTTTGGCAGACGACGGATATAATTATGGATATGAGAAGCTTTCGCTGCCTCGACAATCTCTTCTTCCGTTGCATCCGGTCTTCCCATAGCAATATTTTCACGGATTGTACCCGTTTTTAACCAGGTCTCCTGAAGCACCATTCCGTACCCTGCACGCAGACTTTTTCTTGTCATTTCGCGAATATCTATATCTTCTACTTTAATACTTCCTGCATTCACATCATAGAAACGCATCAGCAGATTGATCAAGGTTGTCTTTCCACATCCGGTCGGTCCGACAATCGCAATACGCTGTCCTGGCTTTACTTCCAGATTAAAATCTTCAATCAGATGCTGACCTGGCAGATAAGAGAATGAAACATCCTCTACTTTCACATTTCCATCAATGTCCGTCAGATGAACTGCATGTTCCGGTTCCGGTATCTGCGGTTCTTCATCAATCAATGTAAATACTCTCTGCGCACATGCAATCGCATTCTGAAATTCTGTCACGACTCCGGAAATCTCATTAAATGGCTTTGTGTACTGATTTGCATAGCTCAAGAAACTGGACAATTGTCCTACGCTCATTGCACCGCGTACAACTGCAAATGCTCCGGTAATTCCAACTCCTGTGTAAACCAGACTGTTGACAAATCGTGTCGCCGGGTTCGTGATGGATGAGAAAAATGTTGCCCGCAAGGATGCCTCCTGCAATCTTTTATTCACTTCGTCGAAACGCTCTGTTACATCTTCTCCGCGCCCAAATGCCTGAACCACTTTCTGGTTTCCGATCATTTCATCAATCAATCCTGTCTGCTCTCCACGTATTTCAGATTGCAGGCGGAACATACGAAATGTTCTCTTTGCAATAAAATTTGCTACAAAGAATGATACCGGTGTGATAAGAACCACGACAAATGTAATCGATACATTTACGGATAACATAAAACAAAATGTTCCGACAATCGTAGCAATTCCTGTAAAAAGCTGTGTAAATCCCATCAGTAGTCCATCTGAAAACTGATCAACATCCGCAATTACACGGCTTACGACTTCACCATACGGATGTCCATCAATATATTTCAACGGTAGCTGCTCTATTTTATCAAATGCTTCATTTCTGATATCCTGAACCATCTGATAGGTCATCTTGTTATTACACACATTCATCAGCCACTGTGCCAATGCCGTAATCAGTGTGCACACACCAATCTGAATCATCACCCGGATTACTCCCGGGAAATTCACTTCACCTTTTCCGATCACATAATCAACTGCATGTCCTGTCAGCTTTGGAATATATAATGTAAGCGCAACGGACACAGTCGCAAGCAGAATTGAAAATACAAGAAAAATTCTATATCTTCCAAGTCGGCAGATTACTTCTTTCAATGTTGCCGCCTGACTTTTCTGTTTTTTCTCACTATTTGTCTTTCTTTTATCAGCCATTGATTACCGCCTCCTTTGGAAATTGTGAATAATAGATTTCCTGATAGATTGGACAATCCTTCAACAGTTCTTCATGTGTTCCGATTCCTGCCATTGCTCCATCATCTAACACAATGATCTGGTCTGCATGCTGAATAGATGCTGCTCTCTGAGATACGATAAATACAGTCGGCTGGTTTTTCATCTCTTTGATCGACTTGCGAAGTGCCGCATCTGTAGCAAAATCCAACGCTGATGCACTGTCATCAAGAATCAGGATCTCCGGTTTTCGAACCAGTGCGCGCGCAATCGTCATTCTCTGTTTCTGACCTCCGGAAAGGTTTCTTCCCCCCTGTTCAATCTGAAATTCTAATCCACCTTGTTTCGTATCAACAAATTCTCTTGCCTGAGAAATGTCCAATGCTTCATACATTTCCTGCTCTGTTGCATCTTCCTTTCCCCAGCGGAGATTGTCCGCAATACTCCCTTTGAAAAGCACTGCTTTCTGAAGAACGACACCGATATGTTCTCTTAAGTTCTCTGTCTGATATTCTTTGATATCACGTCCATTGATCTTCACTGTACCGTCTGTTGCATCATAAAATCTCGGAATCAGATTCACAAGAGACGATTTTCCTGAACCTGTTCCCCCGATGATTCCTATCGTCTGTCCTTTCTTGGCACAGAAATTTATATCTGATAAGGATGTATCTGAAGTTCCTTTATAGGTTAAAGATACGTGAGAGAATTCTACGACCGGAATTTTATTTTTCAAATCCCAATCTGTTTCGGAAGAATTGCTCTGCCATCTTACATCTCCCTCATTCATATCTGGTTTCACAGCAAGCACACTCGCCACACGGTTCAGACATGCTGCTGCCTTCGTCACGGAAATGATCAAGTTCGCTAACTTCACAAGTTCAACAAGAATCTGTGACATATAATTAATAAGTGCCACAACCTGTCCCTGGGTCAGATCTCCGATATCAACACGGACTGCACCGACATAGATCAATGCTATGATTGCTCCGTTTACAATAATATATGTCAGCGGATTCATCATTCCGGAAATGCGTCCCACATATTTCTGCGCATCTGTAAGAATTTGATTCGCATTTTCAAACCGCTTCGTCTCATCCTCTTCTTTATTGAATGCACGGATAACTCTTGCTCCTGTCAGATTTTCCCTCGTTGCAAGAAGTACCTGATCAAGATCTGCCTGCACTTTCTTATACATCGGCATCGTCACAAGCATGATTCCAAACACAATAAGTGAAAGAAGCGGAATCGTCACAACAAATACAAGTGCTGCTTTCACATCTACTGTAAATGCCATGATCATTGCACCAAATACAATGAACGGCGAACGCAGGAACAATCGTAAAACAAGATTCACACCTGACTGGATCTGATTGATATCACTTGTCATTCGTGTGATCAATGTAGATGTTCCTAATTGGTCCATTTCCGTAAATGTAAATTTCTGGATATGTTCAAATAATCCATGTCTTATTCCCGTTCCGACTCCTGTTGCTGCCTTCGCTGCAAAATACTGTGCTGTAATGGAACAGACAAGTCCGATGATTCCCAGCGCGATCAGTACAAAACACATTTTCACAATATATGGCTTATCCTGATTTGCAATTCCCACATCAATAATTGCCGCCATTACCAACGGAACAAACAGCTCAAAAGATGCTTCCAGCATCTTGAACAACGGAGCAAGTATGGATTCTTTCTTATATCCTTTCAGATATGCAAGCAATGTCTTCATAATGTGCTCTTTCCTTTCTCTTATTTTAATTAAAGAGAGCCTGTCAAAATGACAGACTCTCTTATATCATTATTATAGACTATCTATCCAATCCGATTCTCTCTACCTGTCTTCCGATACGCATTGCTTTTGCATATGCCATGAGACGTTCTTCATTCTTCTTATCGTACTTTCTGTAGTTCTCAATAACAAGTTCAAAGATATCTTTATCAATGTCTTCACGGAAACGGATGCAGTCGCACACGCTTCTGTCAATTCCATATACATTGTAAGAACCGTACTTTGTATCAAACACATGCTTCTCATCCTCAAAAGCCTGCTCTGAGAAGTAATGTCTGCTGACTTCAAAATTCATCTTCATCTTGTGACGGTCACTTCTTCTTGTTGCAATCGAAAGGATCTCCGGCTCTTTATCAATCAGACCCATGTAATAGCATGCACTGTCTGCGCAGATTACCGCTTTTCTATTTACTCGTGCCACTTCCACTGCCTTATAATCTTCCGGTTTGGAAAACTCCGGACTAATGATCCAATAATGTCCATGTGCTACCTTCTCAAGCTTTCCTTCTGCTGTCAACAGACCGATCTGACGATTTGTAAGTCCTTCCTTCATCAAATCTTCCGTATCAATGTATCCTTTGTATTTGTCTGCAATGTATTTCACTTTATCATAGATAATCTGACGCATAATTCTTTTCCTCGCTTAACTCGTGTATTACTAGAAACTGTAAGAAATGTTTACGGGCTGCTGTGATCAGCAACACCTGTGATTCTTTTAAGTCTCTCGTATTGTATCATCTATCAAAGCGGTTGACAATAGGTAAGACGCTGATTTTTCAGTCCGATACTTCTATCTCTTTTATTAAAAATTCATTCCCACGAAGCAGATAGGTATTTTCACTTCCACAGTACGGACAGATTTTCCCGTGTTCTACCGTTGGATATTCTTTCTGGCATTCTTCACAAAATGTTACTGCTTCTATCTGCTCGATTTTCAGTTCGGCTTCTTCCATAAGCGGTTCTTTCTTCTTCGCCCAATTCCAGCAATCCGTCAGATAATCATGTAGTATTCCTGACACTTCCCCAATCTCCAGTGTCACGGCAGAAACCTTCTCCACATGATTTTCCTCCGCAACCTTCTTTACATCTTTTACAACATAAAAGACAACACCTAATTCGTGCATTTTCCTTCCCTCTCAATTTATATTTTTGCAACTATATCCTGAAGTAATCTGATCAGTTCTTTTGCGTTCACAGGTTTAAAGATACACTCATTCATTCCGGCTGACTTACACTGATGTATACTTTCGGTAGACGCCTGTGCTGTCATTGCCAAAATCGGAATCTCGGCTGCATCTTCCCTTTGGTCTGCCATAGAGCGGATCTTTCGTGATGCCTCTTTTCCATCCATCTCCGGCATCATGATATCCATAAGAACAGCATCATATTCTCTCGGACCCGACTGTTCAAATATCTCCACAGCTTCCCGTCCATTCCATGCCTTTGTCACCTGTGCACCAGCTTCTTCCAGATAAAACTCTGCAATCTCCATATTGATCTCATTATCTTCAGCAAGAAGAATATGATATCCTCTGAGCGGTTTATCCTCTTTCAGATCCTGTTTTTTTCTCTGCACACATTCTTCATTCTGGCTTTCCTTTTCCGGCTGAACTACTGGAAAACTCAAATAAAAACGGAACTCCGTTCCAACGCCGGGCGTACTGCTCACCCGAATTGTTCCACCCATCTTTTCGACCAGTCCTTTTACAATTGACATTCCCAGCCCCGTTCCTTTATACTGCGTTCTTGCATCATTTATTTCCTGTGTAAAAGGCTTAAACAATTCTTCTTTTATATATTCTCTGCTCATCCCGACACCTGTATCCGTAATACGAAATTCGAATGCCGCACACATTCCATCAAAAGAAAGTTCTTTTACATAAGTGTCTATCCTTCCTCCACGCTTATTATATTTGATTGCATTACTGAACAGATTCAGCATAATTCTTCTGATCTGCAGCGTATCTCCGCTCAGCATCGTATGATTCACCTTTTCCCGATGGCTCTCATAGCTGATTTCCATTGCCTCTACCTGTGCACTGACCACAACTTCTACCTGATCTATCAACGTATTCAGATCAAACGTATCATTCTGCAACTCTAAATATCCTGACTCTATTTTACTCATATCAAGTACATCATTGACCAGTTCACTCAGATGTTGGACAGACAGATCCATTTTATCAACACACTCTTCTATCTTTTCCTGATCCTTATAGTTCTTACGGATCATCTGGATCATTCCGAGAATACCATTGATCGGTGTACGGATATCATGACTCATCCGATTCATGAATTCTGTCTTCGCACGGCTCTCGAGATCCGCTTTTTCGTATGCAACCTGCAGACGTTCTCTTTCTCTGTCTTCCTGCTCATGGAACTCTGAAATATCCTTGAACAAAATAATTGCACCGATCACCGTACTTGTCTGCTTAGTCTTACTTTCATAAACCATCTCCTGTGACATCAGGACTGTCTCCTGCCACCAGCATCTGCTTCCATCATTTTTCTCTACCTGATATTCCACAGTCACCTGCTTTTCGCCTGCTTTAAAACGTTCGATCAGCTGTGCCGGATTTTCTGTGATACGATAATTTTCTCTCGTCTCTTTTGTCACGAACCGCTGACAGGTCTTACAATACGTATCATAAGGACATGGAAGTTTTATGTCTGGAATCTGCCTGTTTTCCCTGTTTTGCCAAAATATCTTTTCTAATAAATTCTGTGTCAGATTAACACTTTGGATTATTTCTGCTGTATCCATCAATGCTTCTATATAGTTTCCGTTTTCCAAAATGGACTGCGTCAGCTGTTCATAGAACTGTGTCAGTTGCTTTTTCTCATTTACGATCAATCTGTCCCTGTCCTGATAAACATCAAACCCAACAAGAAAATGATGCAGATTTCCATTTTCAGCAAAGTCAGGCAGTAAAAGTGTGATCCGGCCACGCAAAACTCTGTCACCATCTTTGTGACAATAAAAATATTCCTCTACCTGATGTTCCTCTGTCAGTGTTTCCCGGATTTCCGACAGCTGAAGTTTCCCCCAAAGTTCCCTGCGTTTCTCTTCCTCCGCCAGTTCCTGTATAATCTGCTCTACTGCACCAGAATAACTTCCATCATCTGCAAGGAAAAATTCTGAGCTTGCACGAAGAACAACATACTGATCCACAATCGCATCACAGTACAGACAATCTGTAAAATGAAATCCTTTTTCTTTTACAGATTGTAACAGCCGACTCCTAAGTCTCCGCTTGTCAGCTGCTTCTTTCATCTTCGCCCGATTTTTGTCTACATACATGTTCTTATCCGCATATCGGAACAGGTCTTTCATATTACTTCCCGGAAAATCTGTAGACAATGCATATCCCACTGCATAGCTAAGTAGCATATCCGGATGATTCTTTGAATAACGCTCCGTCTGTTCCCGTATCATCTGCAGACAGTCTTTCACCTGATCATGATCCACCTGCTTTAACACTGCAATAAACTCGTCTCCACCGTCTCTTCCGACAAAATATTTCTCCGGAAGTGCTGCCCGCAATTGTTCTGCAAATGATCTGATATATTGATCGCCTCTTTCATGTCCCTGCCGGTCATTAATGATTCTCAGATTATTTAAATCAAACACCATTACCGCTGTTGATTCCCTGTCCGTAAGCGGCTCTTCAGATGCCAGAATCTCCTCGCACTTATTCTTATTCGGAAGTCCTGTTGCCTCATCCAGATAAACCTTCTGACGAAGCACACGGTTTTGCGCCGCGTACCGTAATGCCTTGAAAAGCTCATATCCCAACAGACACACAATTCCAATAATATCCACGACAACGATTTTCTCCAGACGGTTTAAGGAAGATGCCAGCTTCTGCGAATAACTTTCCGCAAGCCCTGTTGTCTCATCACAGATTGTAAAAAATGTTTCACTTTTATTTATAATCTGTGTATTCTCATATCCTTCTTCTCGAGCCTTATAGATTTCTTCCTTTAGTTGTTCAAAAAATTGTTCCTGCACTTCCATCTTATCCTGAAATGCTTTATCATCCAGACGGACAAGGTTCAGTTCATCGCTGCCATGACGTAACCCATCAATATACGCATCCACTTCCCTGATCATTTCATCCTGTGGTCTCTGTGCATTTTCCAGTTTGATGATCTGCTGCGTCTTTCCACGCACAAGTCCGGCATAATTCACTACACGAGCCGTCCCTTGCATATCGCTGACCAATATCATAATTCCAAAGAATAATGCAATCAGGATACAGGTAAGAAGCATCATGAAAATACGCAGAATCCGTGTGATTTTCTTTTCTTTTTCTTTCATATCTTTATAACCTTACTTTTACTTTATGTGACATGCTCCTACCACTTAAATCACTGATTTTGAAGTGGGGGCTTCTTGCTCAATGGCTGCTCTACTGAGCCAAGTATCTACAAGCTATCCTCGCGTGCCCCGCGATTCTTTTGCCCGGACACGGGCATGTTTTCTTATGATCCAATTGTCCAGATACGAACAGTTTATGCAATCAACATCCTTCTTGCCTCTTCACGGATGTTGATTGCTGCATTACGATCTCTGTCCATCTCATTTCCACATACACAGTGATAGACTCTTTCGGATAATTTCAGTTCTTTCTTTATCCTTCCACATTGACAGCATTTTTTACTGGAAGGAAAGAAACGGTCTACCTTTACTATTTTCTTTCCTTTCCACGCCAGTTTATAGTCTAACATTTCCCTGAACATTCCATATCCATTATCATGTACACCTTTTCCGAAATGCAGGCACTGACCCATTGCTTTCATATCGATATCTTCCACTGCAACTGCATCATAACTGTCTACAATCTTTCGGCTTAGCTTGTGCAGATAATCTCTTCGCTGATTTCGTATCTTTTCATGACATCTGGCAACTTTCTTTTTCTGCAGTTCATAATTATGACTTCCTCGTACGCATCTTGACAACTTTCGTTGCTCCCTCACCAGTCTTTTTTCGTTTTTTCTAAAAAATCCTGCTTCTTCCATCTCAATCTCTTCTGAAAACACCGCCATCCCCTGCATTGCGTAATCAATTCCAAGTATCTTTGCAGTACTGTAATCTAGTTCAGCTGCTTGGTTTTCACAACTGTCCCCTTCATACAACAAGCTTGCAAAGTATTTGCCGGATGGTTCCATACTGACTGTCACTGATTTCAGGCGAAGGCCTTTTGCTGGCTCCCTGTGTTTTTTCATGGCAATCCATTTTAATTTAGGAAGCCGGATTCGCTTACTTTCCACCAGGATATTTCCATTGACCACATTCGTTGTATAACTGTTTCTAGAATGATGTTTTGACTTGAACTTCGGAAATCCAATCTTGGGATCTCGGAAAAAATTCTTATATGCCTTTTCCAGATGAAGCTGGACATTTGCCAACGCTAGCGAATCTACTTCTTTCAAAAACGGATATTCCCTTTTATACATGGCTGGTGTGTTTTTTAACATTTTCTTTGTCTTTTCATACTCCTGGATCTTATCATTAAGCATCTGATTATACAAAAAGCGACAACAGCCAAATGTTTTGCCAAGAAGTATCTTCTGTTCTTCTGTCGGATAAATTCGGAAACGATATGCTATGTTCAATACTTTTTCTCTCCCTGGGTTTCAATGTATTGACGGATTACTTCTACTGGGGCGCCTCCAGCTGTTAACAGACAGAAGCTCTGACTCCAAAAGGCTTCTTTCCAAAGTTTTTCCCTGATTTCCGGATACTCCTTTTTCAATAGTCTGCTACTGGCACTTTTATAAGCATTGATAAATTTACTAACTTCCGTTCTCGGCTGCGCACGGAACATTACATGCACATGATCAATGTCATGATTCCATTCTTCCAGCACACCCCCATACCGTTGAGCAATATGTTCCCATATCTCTTTTGCTCTTTCTGAAATTGGATTATCAATGACTTTCCTTCGATATTTTACTACCATGATCAGATGATAATACATCAGATACACTGAATATGCATTATGATCTATTTTTTCTATGCAAATCAGTCCTCTCTCTAATAATCTATGTTTTCGACTGACTCTATTATACCACGGAACCCATTACCGAACAAATGTTCTTTTTATTTTGTGCAATTCATCTCCCACCTGCTGAGGAAGGAGAATTCTTGCTATATTATGTTAAAGATTATAACAGAATCTCCGTTGTTTTCCCATAAAAAAATACATCACCAAAGAATTTTGGGAAAAGATTTTTTTAATAGTACTACTTGCTATCTGCCGGGGAAAATGCAATACTATAAATTATAGTCACACTTAATTTTGTAACAAACGGAGAATCCCTCTATGATAAACCAGACAAAACATATTCTAGAAGAATCTCTGAAAAAACTAATGCTCGAGAAACCTCTCGATAAAATAACGATACGTGATTTAACCGAAGACTGCGGCATCAGCCGTATGGCTTTCTACTATCACTTTAAAGATATTTATGATCTGGTCGAATGGTCCTGCCTGGAAGATGCAACCCGCGCTCTTGCCGGCAAAAAAACTTACGACACCTGGTCTGAAGGACTGGTACAGATTTTTGATGCCGTGTATGGAAATAAGCTATTTATATTAAATGCTTACCGCTGCATCAGCCGGGATCAGATTGAAAGTTTCCTTTTTCATCTGACTTCCGATTTACTGATGAATGTTGTAGAGGAAAAAGCAGAAGGCACCAGTATTTCTGAAGAAGACCGGCGTTTTATTGCCGATTTTTATAAATACAGCTTTGTCGGTCTTATGCTCGACTGGATCAAACAGGGAATGAAAGACGATTATGTCGATCTGGCACATAAGATCAGTATTACCATCCACGGAAGCCTTACGCATTCAATTGAAAATTTCGCAGCACTTTCAGAAAAAGAGAATTCATAACACAAATATACTAAACCTATACTTTACAAAAAGAGGCAAATGATAAGTTTTTTATCACTTGCCTCTTTTTGTAAATTGAAAATCTTCAAAAATGTCCATACTATAACTATAACAACTATACTTCATATCTCGTTATTTGTTACTGTTCACACGATGTGCGACCAGCAACGCATCTCGCCATTTTAAATCGCCTTTGGCGATGGGGCGAGATGCATTCAAGCCAAAACATGCATCCTCCGTGTCAATCAGCAAAGTGATTGACACGGGAGTGAACAGTAACCGTTATCTACAGTAATTATGATGAGATGATCTCAAAACGAGACATGAATCCGTTTTTTCAGAAAGGTGGTTTTATTATGTCAAATAAGAAATCTAAACTTGGTGTAATCTCTGCAGTAGCAGCAGGAACAGGAACTGCAATTTATCTCGCACAGAAGGCAAAAAAAGAATCTGGTAATTCAGAATCCGGTAATTCTATTTTTAAGAAGAGTACTGTTGCTGATTCTTCCGTTCCAGATAACTATCGTAACACTGAACGCGGAAAATATGACCGCAACAGCAAAGGCATCTATTATTCCAACGGAAACTACGAAGCATTTGCACATCCGGAGAAACCGGAAGGTGTAGATCAGAAAAATGCTTACATCGTAGGAAGCGGACTTGCCTCTCTGGCAGCGGCATGTTTCCTTGTCCGTGATGCACAGATGCCTGGATGCCAGATTCACATTTTAGAAGCAATGGATATTGCCGGTGGTGCATGTGATGGAATCTATGATACTTCCCGTGGTTATGTAATGCGTGGTGGACGTGAGATGGAAAATCATTTCGAATGTCTGTGGGATCTCTTCCGCAGCATTCCATCCATCGAGACACCTGGTGTTTCTGTACTTGATGAATATTACTGGCTCAATAAACATGACCCGAACTATTCCCTTTGCCGTGCAACTGTAAATCGTGGCAAAGACGCACATACAGACGGAAAATTCAACCTCAGTCAGAAGGGCTGTATAGAAATCATGAAACTCTTCATGACAAAAGACGAAGATCTCTACGATAAAACCATCGAGGATGTCTTCGACGAAGAAGTATTTGATTCTACTTTCTGGCTCTATTGGAGAACAATGTTTGCATTTGAAAACTGGCACAGTGCTTTGGAAATGAAATTATATTTCCAAAGATTTATCCACCATATTGCCGGACTGCCTGATTTCAGTGCATTGAAATTTACCAAATATAATCAGTATGAATCCCTCATTCTTCCAATGCAGAGATACCTCGAAGATGCCGGTGTGGACTTCCAGTTCAATACAGAAGTCACAAATGTTGTATTCAAATTCGAAGGAGACAAAAAGATTGCATCTGCAATTGAATGTAAAGTAAACGGACAGGAAAGGGGTATCGTCCTGACAGAAAATGACCTCGTATTTGTCACAAACGGAAGTTGTACAGAGGGAACCATTTACGGAGATCAGAACCATGCACCAAACGGGGATGCCGAAGTCCGTACAAGCGGTGTATGGAACCTTTGGAAAAACATTGCCCGTCAGGATCCATCCTTCGGACATCCGGAAAAATTCTGTTCCGACATTGCCAAGACAAACTGGGAATCTGCAACAGTTACAACTCTGGATGACAAGATCATTCCTTATATCACAGACATTTGCAAACGTGACCCTCGCACCGGAAATGTTGTAACCGGCGGTATCGTCAGCTGCCAGGATTCCAGCTGGCTGTTAAGCTGGACGATCAATCGTCAGGGACAGTTCAAAGACCAGGATAAAGATAAGGTATGTGTCTGGGTTTATGGATTATTTACTGATGTGCCTGGTGACTATATCAAGAAGCCTATGAAAGACTGTACCGGAAAAGAAATCACAGCAGAATGGCTCTATCACCTTGGTGTTCCGGAAGATCAGATCATGGATCTGGCAGAAAACAGTGCAATCTGTGTACCGACAATGATGCCTTACATCACAGCATTCTTCATGCCACGTACAAAAGGTGACCGCCCGGATGTTATTCCGGATGGATGTGTCAACTTCGCTTTCCTCGGACAGTTTGCTGAAACTCCAAGAGATACTGTTTTCACAACAGAGTATTCTGTACGTACTGCTATGGAAGCTGTTTATGGACTTCTCAAAGTAGACCGTGGTGTGCCTGAAGTATGGGGAAGTGTTTATGATATCCGCGAGCTTCTCGACAGCTCTGTAAAACTTATGGACGGAAAATCTCCACTTGAGATCCAGCTGCCTGGACCGCTGAACGCACTGAAGAAACCTCTTCTGAAACTCGTAAAAGGAAATGTGATTGAAAAGGTACTGCGTGATCACAATGTACTGAAGGACGGAATGTAAAAAGAACACTTGTTCTTTTCTCTGAAATATGCTATTCTATCTCTACCTGATCACGTAAGAAGAATGCCTCCCGGCATTCTTCTTACTTAAATGATTTGATACAAGGGTCAAAAGGTCATGCGTTTCTTGCTTGCATGAAAAAGCATGACTTATTGACCCGCAAAACACCGAAAAGTAGCCATTTTTCGTAGAAAAATGAGCGGATTTGAGGTGTTTTAGGATTGCGAGAGCATGAAATGCGAAGCAATCCGTGTATCATAGGGGTCAAAATACCTTTTGACCCCAACATCATGATTTCAGACAGCATATAGGAGAAGCAGCAACACATGGATGGATATCAGTTCGAAGAACAGTGTGCGATCATACTAAAAAGAAAACATTTTTCAAAAATAGAAGTTACTAAAAGTTCTGGGGATCAAGGCGTTGACATCATTGCCTATAAACACAGAAAAAAATACGGGATACAGTGTAAGTATTACACGTATCCCGTTGGTAACAAAGCAGTCCAGGAAGCTTATGCCGGTGCAAATTTTTATGACTGTGACAAGGTCATCGTAATGACAAACACAACATTCACCCGCTCCGCGATTGAACTTGCTGAAAAACTTGATGTAGAATTGTGGCCGGATTGCCCGGTCACACCTTTTTACAGTTTATTGTTCAAGATCATGGGATTATTGAACCTGCTTCTTTTCCTTTACGCGATCCTGACACTTTTTTCTGCAAAGTATGATTTTATTCATTTGCCGGTTTCACTTGATACGATATCGCTGGTGGCACTCATGACAGCCTCTGCTTTAGGAATCTTCGGCTGGAAGTATCTCCTTTGTAATCTGATTACCGCCGGAGCTTTCCTCTTCCTTGCGTTCCATGTTGCGCTTTCACCTGTATCTCTGGCAACAGATTATACATACACACAACTGCTCTCCTTAATTCCTGCAGTTGTATACATGCTTCATGCCGGGTGGCTGAAATTAAAGAAGATGAAAAAATAAAAGCTTATTCAAACCAGATTTCCGGATTCGTAGACGATACACTGGTTACTCCTGCCTTAAGAAGTGCCATTACATCTTCCTTCTCCCGGATCATTCCTCCGGCGATCACAGGTACCGGAAGATCTTTACAGATATTTCCGATCACCTTCGGCATCATTCCCGGAAGAACCTCTACCACATCCGGCTTTGCTGCCGTTACCTGTGTTTTCACATTTTCATAAGCCATAGAATCAATCAAAAATACGCGCAATACCGTGAGCATTCCAAGTTCCTTCGCTCGATGAATGATCGTTGGTTTTGTGGAAATTACACCATCCGCTTCTGTATATTTTTTGATAAAGTCTGCAGCAATGTTCTTCGATGCCAGCCCATGGATCAAGTCTAGATGTACTACCGCCAGTTTTCCTGCTGCTTTTACTTTAGAAACAATCTCCGGAATTGTACAGATGTCTCCATATAAAATAAATACAACCTGACTTTCACTTTTCAGACAGGCATCTACTCCTTCATCATCTTTTACCGCTGCAATCACAGGGGATACCTCCAACGCATCCAGAAATTTATAATTCATTTCAATTCTCCTTTGTTCCGCCAAGATCAAATGAATGCCAGACACAGAAACTGTGAACAACAGTACTTGTATCTGGCATCTGTTTCATAAATTATACTATATCTCCTTCACAATCGTCTAGTGTACTGCATCCACATTTCCGGCAGCTACGATATTTACACCTGTACCTGCCACATTTTCCAACACAATATCTCCAATGTGAACCGGAGCTTTGATCGTTACGCCGCGAAGTGCTGCGATACAGTCAAAAATCTTATCTTTTGAAATGTCATGCTCTGTCTTCACATTGATCATTGGTACTTTTCCGTCTGCGACACGAACTGTAGTCGTTACAATACGCGTTGGATCAGTTACTTCCTTTCTTGCATACGCCTCCCCACGTGGACACGTATTTCCTGTAACGGATACAACTTTTCCGTCTTCCATTTTTACAACGATCGGACATCCCATCGGGCATCCGATACAGATTAATTCTCTCTCATTCATTTTCTTATGCCTCCTCAATCCGAATCATGATCTTCTTTGTCTCCGGGTATTCTTCCAGTTTCTTTTTCTTCAGGATTACCTGCTCCATCTCACCCGGTGCCATCACCTGACGTTTCTTCTTACCAATCAGCTGATCGTCAAAATACAGTGCGATCGCCTTATTCTTATATACATCTCCGACACGGAAACGAACTGTCAGATTTTCTTCCATTTCGGAAGGTCTTACAAAGGATGGTACTGTGTAGCGCACTCCGCCTTCCGGAGAAATCGGAAGCATTTCTGCCGGCACGTCCTTTTCTCCTGCCTTTATATAAGCGGCTGCATTCTTTCCGGCTGCCGCTGCCTCCTGAGATACAAAATCCACAAGATCATGCACATGCAATACATTTCCACATGCGAAGATGCCGTCCACACTTGTTTCCAGTGAATCGTTTACGACCGGACCTGAAGTAACCTGTGAAAGTTCTACTCCTGCGCTTTTTGAAAGCTCATTTTCCGGAAGGAGTCCACAGGAAAGAAGCAACGTATCACAAGTATATCTTTCCTCTGTTCCTGGAATCGGCTTGCGGTCCGGTCCGACTTCTGCGATCGTAACAGCTTCTACGCGATGCTTTCCTTCTATATCGATCACTGTATGACTCAGCTTCAGCGGAATCTCAAAGTCATCCAGACACTGTACAATATTTCTCTTCAATCCACCGGAATAAGGCATCAGCTCTACAACCACTTTAACCTTCGCCCCTTCAAGTGTCATACGTCTTGCCATGATCAGACCGATATCTCCGGATCCAAGGATCACAACTTCTTTTCCCGGCATAAGTCCTTCCATATTTACAAGATGCTGTGCCGTTCCGGCAGAATAAATTCCGGCCGGACGATATCCTGGAATATTTAAAGCTCCTCTGGAACGCTCTCTGCATCCCATTGCCAGAATTACTGCCTTCGCCTGAAGGAGTAGAATTCCGTCCTCGCGATTTGTAGCTGTCACTACCTTTTCCGGAGAAATATCCATAACCATCGTATTCAGTTTATACTCTATCCCACGTTCCTTTACCTGCTCAATAAAACGTGCTGCGTACTCCGGTCCTGTCAGTTCTTCTTTAAATGTATGCAGACCGAATCCATTATGGATGCACTGCTGCAAAATGCCTCCGAGGCTTTTATCTCTTTCCAAAATCAAAATGTTGTCAATTCCGTTATCTTTTGCTGCGACTGCTGCCGCAAGTCCTGCAGGACCTCCACCAATTATGATTAAATCATATGTTTTCATTTTACTCATCCTCCAGTTCTTTATTTTCACCTACGATAAATTCTGATCCAACGCCGTTTTTTCCAATCTGATCAACCCGCATTGGGACTTCTCTTTCCAAAATCTCCATAACCTTCGGGGAACAGAATCCTGATTGGCAACGCCCCATGCCGGCTCTTGTCCGGCGCTTCACTCCATCCAGAGAGCGTGCACCAAGCGGACGGTGAATTGCATCCAGGATTTCTCCTTCTGTGATCATCTCGCAGCGGCAGATAATATTTCCATAAGCCGGAGTTTCTTTGATCAGCTGATTTCTCTCTTCCAGAGAAAGCGTATCCGGATCTAAAATCCCATGTCTCACCGGATTAAAATCAGACTTTTCTTCTGCATTCAAAAGGTCTCTTACAAGTTCTGCAACCGTAACACCGATTGCCGGTGCCGAAGAAAGTCCCGGAGATTCAATGCCTGCTGCATTGATCAGTCCTTTTACATCCGCTGATTCACCAATTACAAAGTCATCTCCATCCTCGTGTGCACGAAGACCTGCAAAAGAAGTAATCACCTGACGAAGCGGAACATTCTTAACGCTATGAGAGGAAACTCTTGCGATCTGATCTAGACCATCCATTGTCGTGTTTACAGCACCTTTATCTTCTACATTTACTGCTGTAGGACCTACAAGCAGATTGCCGTGAACTGTCGGTGTGACCAGTACTCCCTTTCCCATTTTCGACGGAAGCTGGAAAATTGTACTCTTCACATAATCTCCAACTGTCTTATCCAAAAGCATGTATTCCCCTTTACGGGCTGTGATATGAAGCTTTCTGTCTGAAAGCTGATTATTGATCTCATCAGCATAAACTCCTGCTGCATTAATAATAAGTTTTGTCTCGATTGTCTCATCAACACCGGTATCTGCGTGATGAACCTGAACTCTAAATCCTTCTCCTGTCTTTTCCAGTTTTTCAACTTTGGTATTCAGGAAAAACCGAACACCGTTCTCGTATGCATTTTCCGCATATCCCATTGTCATATGGAATGGACAAACGATTCCTCCGGTTGGAGCCCACAGTGCACATGTCACATCATCTGCCAGGTTCGGCTCTTTCTTGATCAGAGCCTCTTTGTCTAAAATCTGAAGTCCAGGAACTCCATTTTTCTTACCTCTCTCCATTAAAACCTGAAGTCCTTCCGGATCCTGCTCTTTCGTACATACGACCAAAGAGCCGTTTCTCTTAAATGGAATGTCAAGCTCTTCTGCGATTCTGTCCATCATCGCATTTCCCATCACATTTAACTTTGCCTTCATCGTTCCCGGAACTGCATCAAATCCCGCATGGATGATCGCACTGTTTGCCTTGGATGTCTCATTACAGACATCCTCTTCCTTTTCAATCACACACGTATTCAACTTATATCTGGAAACCTCTCTGGCAATCGCGCTGCCTGTCACTCCTGCACCAATAATAACAACATCAAACATATCCATTCCTCTCCTTTATCACACAAAAAAAAGCAAGGCAAATAAAACGACTGCCTGTCGTTTCATCTACCTTGCTCAAATCTCTGGTATCTAATATTCGTCTTTTCTTTATTCTAGCACACTTTTCAGAAGAATCAATCCTCTTTCTGTACAATGTGAAAATATTTAGTTCACATTTGATGGATAAATCTCTGTAATGGTCGGTGCCATCCACGTTTCCAGGGCGTCCATATCAGGCGTATAGATACGCATAAACAGATGGAAACCTCCAGCGCCCACAGGAAGCCAGTTTATGGTGTTCTGTGGGGCATCTTCAGACAGAATAACATCAACGGAACCATCATCATTTGCCTGTAAACCGGAACGGTCATTTATGCAGTAACGATTAATAGGATTATCAATCAGGAAATCATCGTCCCCATATGCAGTCACAGACCAGAATCCCCCTTCAAGAACCTGCGGATAGCTTTCGAAATGAAGAATATATGATTTTTCTCCTGTGAGAGTATTTCCATCCGCATCCTGCTCTATCTTTGGATACAGCGCAACTTCAACTGTATTGGCACCAAGCCCTGCAAGAGCTACCAGTGCACGATAAGCATATTCTGTATTGAAATCTCCGATCGGTTCACCAAAATAGTCCCACTGACCAAGCTTTTTTGAGAATTTCTGGCCCTCTTTGATAAGCTTTAGCTGAATTTCTGTCAGCATTGTCTTCCAGTTTTCTGCAACATCACCGGTAAGAACAGAAGTGTCAAATTCCATACCAGGACCTATATTCACAGCTGCTATTTTTTCAAGCATTTCCTTATCTGCAGCTGTCGGAGAATTCTTTACCATCAACTCATTGGCCTTATTAAAAAATGTGATCGGATCCATGGAAAGAACCTTATCAACAGGAATATAATCATTCTCTTCGCTGTAACTTCCCCTCGGAGGTTCATAAGAATCTCCGGATATATAATCGGAAAGCGGCATAAGTTTCATTTTTTCCTGGATGGCATACACATTTGGAAGATCCTCTTCTCCTGATAAAACGATTCTGGTAATGGACCATGCCATAGATGTAGGAACATCTATACGGGTAACTCCCTCAGGCAGTTTCCCTTCCCACGTAGAAAGAGTAATTGCATATGCACCAGCCTTATCAAGAACCGCAGCAGTATTTGTCCATCCATCCAGTACCTGAACCTTACAAAAACGATCTGTTTTTGGAAGTTCATAGACCATCGGCTCCTCGCTCAGATCATACCAGACCTGTGAATAGATCGTATCCACATTAGGAGTCACCACAGTCCTGAATTGTGCATCTGCCAGTGCAACACTGTGCATAAACTGATTTACAGGTGCTTTTTTGGTAACAACTTCCTCTGTGTTCGTTGCCGAGGTCTCAGTTGCATCCATGAGCACCAGCGGAAATGCATAAACATAAGCATCTTCCACTGTCTCCCATATATTTTTATCTGTCTCACTGTCAATAGATACTGCAAATCTTTTCATATTCATATCCTCCTGCTTCCGCCCCAAAACTTTATGGTTCAATAATATTAAAATATTTATACTCTGACGTAACAGTAACCGCATCCATCAATCGTGTCAGGCAGGTCTCATCACCCTCCTGTTCGATCAAAGCAGCAACATTCTCTGCGTTTTTCTGAACAGCATCTGTATCACCGAAATATTCTACCAGCTTTTGGGCATAATCCGATGGTGTAAGTTCAGCAAGATGGACAGGATTAGCGTCATACCAGCCCATATATTTTTCATATACTGCCTTCGAATTATGAGAAACTGTACCGTAATACTGACGGGTATACCAGACTTTCTCCAGTTCCTCCGGAAGCTGAATCATATTGGCAATCTCTGTTTCCGTATAACCTTCATTAATGTAGAGCAATGTCTGGTCATTAATAAACTTATATACAGCTGCAGTATTGGTCATATATTCCTGAATGGTATCATTTCCCCAATGTGGCCAGTTATGGGACTGGAATACTACATCTGCCTTATCACCATAAAGAGCCAGAGATTCCATGATATACTCTGCCCATGCGTTTCCGTCACGCACCTGATAAATTCCATCGGTCACTTCAAAAAGGCTATAAATATGATTCAGCTGTGTATCTCTCCAAAGGCTGGGATTTCGCTGTATCCGGAGAAGCAAGCAGACCTTTGGTCGCATTCTCAAACTCCGCAGTATCTTCAAAATCCAGCAATGCATAAACTTCCTGATTTGTATCAATCGTATACTGGGTAGCCGGTTTGCTTTCCGCTGTTAATTCCTATACTGAAATTGTGGTTGAACTGCCACAGCCAGTCATGGTAAATGCCAATGCAACGACAATCAAAGTAATTACTTTTTTCTTTTCATGATGTCATGCCCCCTTTGTTCTGTTCTTTTTCAAACCTGAATTAGCTTTTGTTTTTATTTTAACACAAGTACACTTAAACAACAATATCTTTGTGAATTTAAAATTAGTAAATACGCGCAAATTTTAGATATTTTTCAATGTATTAATTTAAACTCAAAATAATTATCTATTATCAAGAGCTTAAAGTTAATTTTGAAAAGTTTTATTGTATTTTGAAGAAATTTGTGAATATTACAAAAGGTATTCTTCTTCGAAAATCACAGATTGTAAATATTTCAGATGAATACATTTAACTTTCACATACCAGGGATGCTTTGAACAATACACAACCTCCCATACCCCAACTCCCCATTCGGCCACCTCTCATACCCGGGAATCTGTCTCGCCCCTCTCCGCAAATATGCTTTCACTTTCTCTCCATACAGATACGGATCATTTTCTTTCACAATCCCCCACTCCATCAAAAGTGCCGCGCTTCCTGTAACAAATGGCGTTGCAAATGAAGTTCCTGTGAACTCTGCATATCCTCCGCCTGCTACCGGAGCCATTACCCTCACACCCGGAGCTGCCAGATCAGGTTTGTTCGCATTTTCCCCCTCATATATCTGTGTCGGTCCTCGTCCGGAGAAGTCTGCATAAGAAAAGGTCAAAGCATTATACGCTGCCACAGTAATAACAAGAGATGCAGTAGAAGGTATCGTAAGTGTTGTGGAACTGTCTGGCTTTAAAAATGCAGTACCGATATTAAGTGCATTCTGTACCGGAAGCCACATTTGCCACAACTTATCCACAACCTGTCCTGGCATCATCTGTATTTTCCACACTCCGGCTGTGACAAATTCATTTCGTGGTAGAAAACTAATATAAATTTCCTGACGAACACTATATGGTTTTGGCTCTCCATAGTAAACCAGGAGTTCTGTTTCACCAATCTGTATTCTTTGTGTTCCTTCTTTTTCTTCCAGTCTGCCGGAATGATTCCCGGATGGATCAACAATTGTAATTGCGACTTCATCGACATAGGATTTCCAAATTTGCAAACTGAATGACTTCTCCCTCTGCTGTACTGCAAGTTGAACTTCTGTCATCATTCCTTTTCTATATTCACCTGCCGCATGTCCCGCAGTCGTTCCTTCATTTCCACTTCCTACACAAATCACATTCTTCCAACGTTCAGATACTGTATTCAAATATCTTTCCAAAAGACTTGTTCCATCATGGGAACCATATGTATTCCCAAAACTGATATTGATCGCCACCGGCTTTTTTAACTCTTCCGCTTTTCGTACGATATAATCCACACCTCGCATCAGCTGGGTAGTTCTTGGGAATCCTGTTTCCCCTGCTCCCCCCATCTTTACAATCAGCAGTCCTGCTTCGGGTGCAGCTCCCCGATATTTTCCATTCTTACTACCTCTTCCATTTCCAGCCGCAATCCCGGCTACTGCTGTTCCATGTCCACTGGTATCACGACTTGGTACTATGCGATACCTTTCTTCCCTGACTTCCATGCGTAGTGCTTCATTTATCTGTTCTGAAGTGAACTCTGTTCCGATATGATATCCTTGCGGCGGTTTACCGTTTTGTAACGTCTGATCCCATAAAGCAAGAATTCTTGTCGTCCCATCTGCATTTCTAAAATCGAGATTTTCATAATCAATCCCACTGTCTACAATTCCGATCAATACGTCCTTTCCCAGCAGTGGAAATGACTGTTTTTTCTGCTGATTATCCTCTACCCCCTCTTGCCCAATCGAAGAAAAAGAAGACGCAGCCTGTACTTCATCAATACAGGACACACGCCTTCCATTCTCTACTTGAAAATATAAACTTTTTGGTTTTTCTATAAATTCTACTTCTGGAAATGCTGCCAGTTCTTTTATCTGACTTTCTTTTATTTGAATAATGGCATATCCACCTGTCAGTTCCGTCACATAAACAGCTCGTGTTCTTACTCGCTCTAACGTCCCGGAATACTTCACGATCAATTCCCATTCTTTTTCTTCCAGATCATATCCGATATCCAGACTCTCGCTTTTCTGACGTTCTTCTTCTGTGATACTTAATGCAAGATTCAATTGATTTTCTATTTTCTGACTCATGAAGGCTGCAACCTTACTTCATCTCTTATTTCTATGTTTTATGAAGTAATTTCGCAGATTATTCCATTTTCATCTCTAAGACAACCACCTCACAGCTTTTCAGATTCAGCCTGTTCTTTGTATAATCTACTGTCTCGTTCTTCTGGTTCGACATTAATACTCTTTTCACATTCCCCTTCAATTCAATGCTTGCTGCGTCTGTTCCGAAATTAGCCACGACAAGAATACTTGTTGCTGCGTCTGTTCTATAAAATGCCAGGATGTCATCCATTTCTTCATATTCCGGAATGAATTCTCCATAAGTAAATACATTTTTAAATTCATCTGATTTGCGCAGTGCTACTAACTTTCGATAATAATTCAGAACAGAATCCGGATTGTTTTCCTGATCTTCGACATTGATCTCTTTGTAATCAGGATTTATCTTTAACCATGCCGTTCCTTTTGTAAACCCGGCATTCTCCCCGCTTGTCCATTGCATTGGTGTTCTCGCATTGTCACGGCTCATCCGATTACAAGCTTCCATTGCTTCCCGGTCAGATAATCCAGCTTCACGGGCAATCTGATACTGGTCTTTTGTACTGATATCATTGAATTCGTCAATGCTGTTCCACTTTGCATTTTTCATGCCTATTTCCTGTCCCTGATAAATGAAAGGAATTCCTCTGAGAAGAAGATTAACCGTACCAAGCATCTTCGTTCCCGCCGGTGTCTGGGCATAAGCCGGAAGAAATCTTGACACACCTCTCGGTTCGTCATGATTCTCTATAATATTTGCTTTAAATCCATACTTCTGTGTTTCCATCTGAGACTGGAAGATTGCTTTTCTCCATTTAGAAAATTCCATCTTTGGAGCATCATACCATCCATGTTCTCCATCACTGAGACAATGTGCACTAAAGTCAAATATTGTTGAGAAATGTCCGTTTTCTCCAATAAATTCCGGTAATTCATCCGCTTTCATATTGAAGACCTCTCCCACTGTAAATGCATCGTATTTTTGGAATGTATTTTTCTTTAAGTCTTCCAGAAGTTCTCCAACACCATCTACACTTTCAACCATTTTCCAGCAGCCGGCCATGTCATCTGCCCCATCCGGTTCAAAATCAGGAAATTTCAGATCTTTCTTGATATTAATGATCGCATCGATTCGAAAACCGGAAAGTCCCTTTTCCAGCCACCAGTTGATCATATCATAGAGTTTCTGTCTTAATTTCGGATTCTCCCAGTTCAGATCCGGCTGTTCCTTTGCGAACATATGAAAATAATATTTATCAGTTCCCGGCACCGGTTCCCAGCAGCTTCCGCCAAAATAAGAACGATAATTACTCGGTGGATTTCCATTCTTTCCTTCTCGGAAATAGAAGTAATCCGCATATTCTCCTTCCGGATCCGCTAATGCTTTCTGAAACCATTCATGTTTGTCAGAACAATGATTAATTACCAGATCCATGATAATATGCATGTCTCGCTTTTTCGCTTCCGCCAGCAATTCATCAAATTCTTCCATCGTTCCAAATTCTTCTGCGATTGCATAATAATCTGCAATGTCATAGCCCTGATCTACAAATGGTGATTTATAGATTGGTGATAACCATATAATATCAATTCCAAGCTTTTTTAAATAATCCAGTTTCGATATGATACCTCTCAAATCTCCGATTCCATCTCCATTTGTATCAAGAAAACTCTTCGGATATATCTGATATGCTACCTTGTCATGCCACCACTTTTTTTCCATATTATCAACCTCTTTCACATCATTTTATCTTCCACATAATATGGCGTCACGATCCCATAAGCTTTCGTATTGCCAGATCCCATCGCCTGTATTATACTGCTATTATATGATTATATTTGCATGAATTCTTGCATTATTTTTTCATTGTATAACACAATACTGCTATTTTAGGAGGGGACTCATATGAACGTTCCACATTCACTCATATTAGAGCAAAAAGAAAATACAAAACATGGAGAAGTATTCTTTCCGATCCAAAAATATATTACAAAACTTAACTTAAATTCCCCGGTCATTATGACTCACTGGCACGAAGAAGCGGAACTCACTTTGATGACAAAAGGTTCCTGTATTTATCAAATTGATTTAGTTGACTATGAAGTAAATGAAGGTGATCTGTTATTCATTCCACCACTGCTTTTACATTCAATCCGCCTGAATGGAACTGATGATTTCTGCTCAGAAACCTATGTGTTTCATGTTAACTTTTTAGGGGGAAATGCAACAGATATATGCTCCACCCGTTATCTTACACCTATGATAAATCATGAATTGACCTTGCCTTATCATATTTCATCCACACACCCTGCACATCATTCTCTTCATGAATGCTTTATAAAAATGGCTTCACTCTATACGGAACAAACATTTGGATATGAAATTGCCCTGAAATCAGTCCTATTGCAGGCACTGTTTCTCCTACTTCAATATAGCACCACGGAGTCTGCAACTATTTCTGCTTCTTCAGATAAGCTGAAAAATGTACTCGATTATATCGATCTCCACTATGCCGAGCCTCTCACAATTTCCGAACTTGCAGAGCTTTGCTATTTCAGTGAATATCATTTTATGCGTTTTTTCAAAAAGCATATGAACATGACCTGCATCCAATATATTAATAATGTCCGGCTCGAAAAAGCAGTAGAATTATTTGAACATGGAGAAACTTCCATCCTGGAAGTCTCACTCTCCGTTGGCTTTCATAATCTTTCTTATTTTCACAGAGCCTTTAAAGCTAAATATCACATGACACCATTATCTTTTATCAAAAGACTGAATTAATGTTTTGCTTTAAGAAAAGCAGCGGCCGAAACTTCCATTTTCAGCCGCTGCTCCTATAAATTCAATCTTCTATTTTCTCTTTCTTCGTCTCTTCTTGATTAACTTTCGAATCAATACTACCAACAGAATAATGATCAGAATAAGAACCAGAACGATACCAACGATCATCACTGAAAACTTATTCGGATTCTTCACGAGATCGATCACATTTCTGCTTTCATCTACAACTTTACGTCCATGTGTCGTCTCATAATACTCCGGCACATTTGAAATGCCGTTGCCATCTGTATCATCAAAAGACTTCATATATCTTGCGATCGCATCCCATGCTTTCAGCTCCTTATCGCCTTCCATGATTGCCTGATCTTCCAGATTCTCGATTGGATTACCATCCTTATCCTTCGGCTCGATCTTCAACAGACCATAAGACATTTCCATTACAGAGCCAAGCATCTGTCCGGTATAAAGATCTGTCACAACTCGGTATAACTGGTCATCCTGGATCTCGATTCTCTCTCCATCTTCTCTTGTCAGATAACAGTCTGTTACTTTATTCAAGATCATTCGATGCGGATTGAATGTGAAATTCAGCCCGCTGCAATATAATCTTGCAGTTGTCATAAAATCGGAAACCGAAGCGTCTACTTCTGCTGCCAGTTTCAATTCTTTACCAGTCAGATAAACATCAATCAGCGGATATCCTGCCAGTCCGTCTTTTCCTATTCCAAGTGAAAATGAATTATATACATCTTCTACAGTGATATTTCCCTTCGTATATGTGTCGCGCACACAGCCGCTTGGAACAACAGATACATCCACCGGCGTTCCATTATAGTCTTCTGAATGCTCTACAGAATAGATATACGAATCAGACATAATATCTCCAAGATTCAGTTCTTCATGCTTCGTCTCCATTTCTTCGAGACTGTTGAATTCGACATCATTCTCGGCAAGAACTTCATCTCTTGTATATCCGAAATTCGTCAGATAATTAGTATCTACTGTATCCATCAGCGCATCGATCCGCTCTTGTGTCGCCTGATCCGGCTCAATATCTTCAGATACCGGAATCAACTCGTAGGAAGTCATCTCCCAGCGACCATCCTGTTTCTGTGTCATGGAAAGTGATCCAAGATTTCTTGCGTATTCTCCACAGGATACAATGTAGGTATTTCCGTGCTGAATAGGCTCTTTTAACTCGGTATGTGTATGTCCGCTGATGATCAGATCAAGATCCGGTACTTCCTTTGCAAGGATCTCATCTTCTGATTTTTTCTCGTCCTCCCAGGTTCCGCTGTGAGACACACAGGCAATCATATCTACCGTTTCATTCTTTTTGATCTCTTCTATCGTTTTCTTAACTGACTCAACCGGATCTTTAAATAATAATTCACAGGTCGGTGCACATTTCAGGGCATCTACTCCAAACACGCCCACTACGGCGATTTTTACATCACCTTTCTGAACAACCACATAATCCTTTACGCCATAGTTTTCAAATGCTGACTGGATCTGTTTTTGCCCTTCACTTAATCCGTTCTTTTCCATGCTGGCCCAGTCTACATTGCACACAACAAGACTCGGTACCGTCTCGCCGGAATTCTTCGCCGCTGTCAGCATGTCTGCCAGTCCCTTGGAACGATAATCATATTCATGATTTCCAAAAGTTGACACATCACATCCGAGATATCCCAGCATCCTAAGTTCCGCTGCTTCGGTATCATAAACTGTCTGGATCAGCGTTCCCATTGAAAAATCACCGCCGTCCAGTATCAGTGTATCCGGATTCTCTTTCTTCTTCTCATCAATCAGAGTCTTTAGCTTCGCAAATCCACCGACTTCTTTTTGTTCTCCATCTACAATTGTAGAAAAACTGTTTAAATGAGAATGTGTATCGTGCGTAAACAAAACATCTAACTGTTTGCTTTTTTCTGCCGCTTCTGCCGGAATATTCATTACAAATGGAAGAAGCATTGTAATGATCAGAAAGAGCGCCAGAATCTTTCTTCCTCTTTTCATAAGTTTTTTTCTCCTCTCAAAACTCGTGGTCACTGGGCTGAAAGCCCCGAAACTACGGTATTTATTTCAGCGACTACATATAGTCGCTGTAGTTACTTATATTCTGTCAGTTCCTCATAATCAAGATCTTCAAAATTAATTGCAATAATCTGCTCTTCGTCCACGCCATGCTGTTTTAGATAATCCTGATAAATCTCCAATAGTATTGATTTTCCACATCGTCTCACCTATGATAATGTAAAAAGCAATAATATTCAATAGTTTTTGCATCGCAATGTAAAAACTATATGAATTTTATTGTTTTTTGCATTCTATTAACTTTTATAGATTCTATTATTAGTTCTAAAATTTTATAATTTTATTACTAGACTAAGGCAAATCGATTTTATTTTCTCTTAATTGCATTCCTTTTCATTCAGTGTTAGAATTTATATTATTGCTCTAAAATTTTTACTGCAAAAATAAACAGGGATAAGAGGATAAAGATACTATGTTTCAGATTTTTGTTGACTCGGCAGCCAATCTGCCGGCTGTAACTGCAAAACAATACGATATTCACGTGATTTCTTTCGTCAATCTTGTTGACGGCAAAGAGATTACCTGTTTTGACCCGGATCTTTCACCAGAGGAAGAACGTCAGAAAGGAACCGAATATTATCAGGCCATGAGCAGGGGCTGCGAAATCAAAACCGGACTGATCAGCACTGCTGCCTTTGAGGAAGCATTTCGAAGCGCACTCGAAGCAGACCAGGATGTGTTATATTTCTCACTGAGTAAAAATATCAGTGGTACTTACAATTCTGCAAGATTAGCTTCGGAAGAGCTGTTAGATGAATTCGGAGATAAACACAAGATTCATCTGGTCGACTCTCTCAATGCCTCACTTGCCCAGGGAATCCTTGCCATCTATGCAAGCGAGATGCGTGCCAAAGGAATGTCTGTGGATGAGGTCGCTGATACTCTGGAATATTATGTTGAAAAAATGAACGGAGTCTTCACTGTCGGGGATTTAAAATATCTTTCTCGCACCGGAAGAATCAAAGGAAGCGTTGCCACCATCGGAAATGTTCTTAAGATCAAACCAATCTTACGTGGAAACAAAGATGGCTATATCGTTTTTTACAAGAACTGTCGCGGACGTAAATCCGCACTGAACGAACTGGTCAATCTGGTCTGTGACAACATTGTAGAGCCAGAAAAGCAGATTCTCGGGATCGCACATGCAGATGCATATGAAGATTCGCTTTACATCATGGACAAGATCCAACAGAAAATCAAAGTGCGTGATTTTATAAATACTTCTTATGATTTCTGTACCGGAAGCCATGTCGGACCGGATACGATTGCACTTTTCTTTATTGGGAAGGACAGGGAACTTTGAAACGAGACTATGAAGAAAAGTCTGTAAATATGATTCTTCTATGATAATGATTGAGCTGGAAGTATTAAATTGGAGCTTCCAGCTCTTGTTTTATATATACGACATGATTTCGGGCATGTCAAGAGCGGACGTCAAAAACGTCCTTCTCATCATGCATACAGATTCTGCTATTCCGGGAGTCTTCCCTCGTACATAATGCTGAGTTCACCGTAGACCCGTCCCCAGTTTCTAATGCTCATAGTCCATTTTTTTGGCTTCAAAAGTTGCCAGATACAAGGCTTTCAGGAGTGCTGTATCACTTGGAAATACGCTTCTCTGACGGTTGAGCTTACGGTAGGTAGAATTCAGACTTTCAATTGCATTGGCCATGTAAATAACCTTACTGACACCCGGTGAGAACTTGAAAATCGGCGTTATTGCATCCCAGTTATCATACCAGCGTTTCATAGAATTCGGGTATTTTGCAGTCCATTTTTCAGTAACACGATCTAGAGCCAGTCTAGCTTTCTCTTCATCGGAAGCATGGTAAATCGTTTTTAGGTCGGAAGCAAACGCTTTTCTTTCCTTATCCGGAACATATTTTAGCGTGTTTCTTACCTGATGTACAATACATCTCTGATACTCTGTTTTTGGAAATGCAGCGGCAATTGCCTCTTTAATACCACTAAGACCGTCAGCGCAGATAATCAGGATATCCTTTACACCACGATTCTTCAGCTCATTCAGAACAGACAGCCAGTACTTTGAACTTTCATTATCACCGACAGTGATTGAAAGAACCTCTTTTTTTCCTTCTGTGTTGATGCCAAGAATGACGTAGGCAGCCAGCTTTTTGATCACTCCATTATCGCGTACGGAATAATGGATGGCATCTATATAGAGGATCGGATATACCTCATCCAGCGGTCGATTTTGCCAGTCTTCGATCTGAGGCAGGATTTTATCTGTAACGTCTGAAATAAAGCCTTCTGATGTCTCGAAACCGTATATATCTTCGATGGTTTCGGATATTTGCCGGGTCGTCATCCCTTTTGCATACATGGAAATAATCTTCTGATCGATATCAGAAATATCCTTCTGACGTTTCTTTACAATCTGTGGCTCAAATGTTGATTTACGGTCCTGTGGAACATCAATATCATACTCCTGAAGAAGTTGCTGAATGATGTTTCGCTTTCCCTCTGTCATTACTACTTTGTGTACAGGCTTCTTTTCTCTTCTTGCCATAATAAAAGGCCTCCTATGATTTATATCTTACCATAGAAGACCTTGCTGTTATTAGCTATTTACAGAAAAAGTTTCACATACTCTTGAAACGCTTATCCGCCGATCACTTCCTGCAATACTTTTCCTACTGCATCGGAGAATTCCCCAATCATCTTAATCTTCACCAGATTTCGTCCAAAAATCTTCCCTGCTACCTGACCGCCACGCTCAGATCCCATAAAGATTCCAATTACCTGAATCCCTTTCCTCTTTAACTCCTGTACTTCCCTGGTCGTATCCTGAACCGCCAGCAGATCCGTATATTCTTTATTCTTATAGAATGCACCTTCCCCGGCATCCTGGTCATCCTGTGGACTGGCATCGGTCAATACTAGCAGTATTTTTCTTGACTTCTCACTCATTTCCATCAGATGCCCTGCCGCTCGCAGCGCAAGTCCGTCCCTGTTATTTCCTGCTGCAACATATCGGAATAACTCATCTTCATTTCGTTTTTCATTATATTCTTTGAAAATCCGTATAACCGTGTATCCCCGGATACTACAGTAAGAGTAAATCTGCGCAGGAATTCCACATTGCTCCAGACTTCTGGCCAGCACATAAGCCTGCGCCGCAATCTTCTCCTGCATCTGTTTTCTTGAAGAGGATGCATCGATCAGTATGTCCACCGAGAATCCCGGAATCTCTATTTCTTCTTTTCTTTCAAACACTCTTGGATTATCCAGATACACAGCTTTCCATACCTTGGAAGGATTAATCTTCCCGTGGGTCGCCATTGTCGGAAAGGTCTCGTCATGTGTTTCCAGACAGATTCTCAGTTTCTCTGTAAGTCTCCGGATGCTGTTCTGATAGACTGTACGGTTGGTTTCAAAATACCTTTTGTTTTTTTCATACTGTCTTGCGGAATCATTCTGGAATTCTCTGATTTCCTTCTGTTCTTTTCTGAAAGTTCCTGTTTCATGACTTCCTTTCTTCTCCTTTTCTATTCCCGGCACCGCTGCTGTCATCCCTTTTGTGAATAACAGATGACTGTTTTTATGGTTCCCGACACATAGCCTGCGTTCTATTTTTTTCTGTTGCTGTTCTGTATAGATGCTTTTTCCAAAGCAGGCTTCTACATACTGTCTGGCTTCTTCCGGAGCTTTATGGAGAGAAAACTGTAGAAAATAATGTTTTCCCCGTTCTGTGGTTCCAGACTTTCCATCCATAACAGCATTCTTATCTTCATAATTCTTCGCCCGCACATAAGTTGCACTTACTTTTCCAACAGAATGAAATGCGCCCACCACTTTCTGCAAGAAATAAGTGCCTTCTTCTCTTTTCATCACAGTCGGACGATAGGAAAAATAGTTCCACAAGATTTCTTTTGTCCTGTCAAGGAGCTGCTCTGTTGTCATTTTCCCGGAGAAGGCAAATGCCTGAAGTATCTTCTCGTCTTCTGCCTTCAGCCCCGAAGTTTGTCCAAGAATTTCCCGGCAATGTGCGTTGCGAAACTGATCTATTCTGGAATATTCTTTATAATTCCGATATCTTTTCAGGCTCTCTCTAGCATATTCTTCCCGCAGCTCATCCAGTGCAGACCGCTTGGACCGTTCTTTCTGATACAACGCATTTTCAAGACCAATCCATAAAAGGCCTTCATATAATTCCTGATTTTTCCCATTAAGCTGATTGAAAAAATCATCTATTTTCTCCTGTTCATACCACTTGTAAGTCAGCCCAATGATCATATTCAGATACAGATCTGCATTTCCATCCAATGTAAATGCAAGAAACAGCGGCTCAAACCCATAGTTTTCTGCCGCTGCCCATATCAGATTCCGTGCCCGTTTTTCTTCTCTTAACTCCTGTTCTTCCACTACCGTCACCTTATCCATTTCTGCTTTCCTAAAGCCCCTTACCTCTGTCAGCTGCTGTTTTCTAATTTCAGATCATCTATCTCTCAAACAAATCCTTTTTCTCTGTTTTCCGTGAAATTCTTGCATGAATCGTATCCCTAATTAACGTCTGCTCATACGGATCAAAAGACTTATTCGTGATTCCCATATCCAATGCTGTATGAACCTCAAGTCCTTTCTCCATCAGACTGATTGCCCCAAGAAGTCCCCTCAGATCCAACGCTTTCGAAGAGATTTCCGCATTTTCACATTTTTTCTGCAGATCTAAGAACACCGATGCAAATTCCCCTGCTGCATTTTCCCGGATCTTCGGATATTGTTTCCGGATTAACTTCACCAGACTTTCCTGTGAAATCATCGGCATCTGAATCACTGCAAATCTGGAAACCAGCGCCTCATTCAGTTCTTTCGTTCCTGAATACCCATAATTCATTGTGGCAATAAAGCGGGTTGCAGGATGCAGTTCAATCCGGTTATATCCCGGGACATCAATTGTCTTTCGGAAGTCCAATGTCGCATGAAGAACCGCCATTGCCTCACTTTTTGCCATATTGATCTCATCTAAAACAGTAAAACCTCCTGCTTTCGCCGTCGTGTATACCGGTCCTGGTCGGAAGGATACTTTACCGTCCCGGAATGTATCCATGCCGATCAGAGATGCCGCATCCATATTCACATGAAAAGAGACGTCCCAGCGCGGTCTTCCGAACACCCCGGCCAGATTCTCTGCAAAAAGATTCTTTCCGGTCGCCTTATGTCCTACCAATAGAAGGTTCTCACCACACAATATAGCTGTGATTGCCTGTTCCCACACTTCTTTTCCATAATAGAACTGTTCCGACTGCGGAACCCTTGCTTTATATCCGTCTTCAACCGGGTAGTTTTTTCGGAATGCCTGAATCTCCTCGATCAGATTCTCCCGGATTCCAAGTTCTCTTAATTTTTCTAACAATTTTTTTCGCTTCCTTTATTCTTATACTGTCAGCGTAGCAAACAACACCTGTCCATTCACTGGTTTTGATAAATGTTCATTCACTCCGGCTTCTTTTGACTTTCTCCTGCCCTCTGCAAATGCATTCGCAGTCATTACAATGATTGGGATCTCTTTGCGTCTTCTCTCTTCAGAGCCTCTTTACCGTTTCTTGCAACAGATACCTTTGCTTCTGTCATAATCTCGATATACAAGCCAGACAATTCATTGTTTTTATTTATCGCCTGTTCCCTTGTACAGATTTCTATTTTTCGCTTATAACTTTATAACTGTGTTTGCATTGAGTATACCTATTTTCAATACATTTGTCCATGTAAAACAATTATCCATATCAAATTGTTATGGTTTTAATACTAAATTCCTATTTTACGTCCATTTTCCTATGTGCTATTCTAACGTTGGTTAAAAAAATAACATTTCATTTTAAGAAAGAGGTATGACATGAACGAAGAAAAAACATGCCTTGAGAAACAGACGTTATCTCAGGAAATCTTTCTTACGGAATCGATGTTCAGCCTGGCAAGACAAAAGCAAAGGATATGATTGAACTTGGCGGATATATATATCCGTGATATTTTTGAGCTAAACAAAGAAAATAAAAACTTCCGTATCTTCGGACCAGATGATAAAAATGGAAAAATCCATGATATCACTCACTGCCTGATGAGATATCATGGATTTTTTTATACTCATTTATAAATCTGCCCGTTTTTTCAAAAACTTCTGAAATGCCTCATTGCCTAAAATCCAATGTGCAAATCAAGAAAAACAGGAAGAAAATATCCCTGTGGGTGCTTACATACCGGACACAATGCAGGTGCTTCTTTCCCTTCGTAGATGTGACCGCAATTTGTACAGATCCATTTTTTGGTTCCATCCGTATTTTCGCACATATAAAACGTGTTATTCTCCAGACTGTCTGCAATCTTACGGAATCTTTGGCTATGTGCTGCTTCTATCTCTGCAATCTGCTGAAATGTTGCTGCTACCTCAAAGAATCCTTCCTGTTTCGCTACATCTGCAAATGCCGGATACACATCCTTCGCCTCTTCCTGCTCATTATGTTCTGACGCACGCAACAACTGAACCAGAGTCTTCGTCTCATCTACCGGATAACTTCCATCAATAAAGATATTCGTTCCTGGTGCTTCTTTTAACAATTCATAGTATCTTCCCGCATGTGCCCGCTCCTGATCTGCTGTGTATAGGAAAATGTCTGCAATTGCAGGTTTCCCTTCTTTCCGTGCCTGCTCCGCCGCAAATGTATAACGGTTCCGCGCCTGTCCCTCTCCTGCGAACGCACGCATCAGATTTTGTTTTGTCTTGCTTTCTGAAAATAAAACAGCCATGTCATATACTTCCTTTCTTCAGATCTTCTACTCTTTTCTAAAAGCTAAATTCATCCAAATCAGTATATGTCATGACTGGTTTATTAATTCACCTGTCCCAAATATTCATAGAATTTTTTTATTTAATTAAACCCGATCAAACTTCTTGCAACCGTATACGCAAGTGAAGACACTCTTCTTCCTGATCTTCCCGGAAGATTCATCGTCTGTCCAAGAATTCCATAACGGATCTTCATATAAGTCCTATAGTCTTTTTTCTTCAGATAAGCCCACAGTTCTTTCTTCTTCTCGAGATTCTCTTTCTTCTTAGAGCGAATGCATAAAATAGAAGAAACTGTCATCATAATCGCCAGATAATTCACCATATATTTTCTCAGCTTCTTGCTTCCGATCAGACGCAGCTCATACATGGAGATCATTTTCTTCGTTACGAAAAGCTGCTGGTCGATTCTGCTGATCATCACCTTCTCATTGACTGACTGATCCTCACGTCCGATGAAATATCTGTAAAGATCTACATTCATGTAATAAAGTGTACGTACATGTGGCAGCGGATAATATACATAAATATTGTCCACATAGAATGTATGCTTCGGCAGCTCTAACTGACAAAGCTTAAGCATCTCTGTACGATAAATAACAGAGTGCATCAAGATATACTGATCGAGACGGAAATGTCCGATATCCTCCCATTTAAAAATCTGATTCTCCGGAAGAACGTTATCGTAACGAATGACTTTCTTATGCGTCATGCCAACCTTCTCATATACATAGTTCGCAATGACCATATCTACTTCAGACTCATCTTTTACAAATCCTTTGATCGTATCAAGGACCTTCAGCAATGCTTCCTCGTCTACCCAGTCATCACTGTCTACAACCTTAAAATACTTTCCTGTCGCATGCTCCAGTCCACAGTTCACTGCATCTCCGTGTCCACCATTTGGCTTCGCGACTGCTTTTACAATCGTCGGATATTTTTCCTGATATCGTTCTGCGATTTCCTGAGTTCCATCTTTTGATCCGTCATTCACTACAATGATCTCAACATCCTCGCCCCCAACAAGAATGGAATTGATTGCCTTTTCCATATATGCTTCTGAATTGTAACATGGAATTGCAAATGAAATATATTTCATGGTTTTTCCTCCATTTTAAAATGCCGCCTACAGCGTCGCTTCCTTTTCTTTTACGTTTGACTATCTCATGAACCCGCGCTAACCGCGCTCTACCGCCTGTTACACAGGCTGTTCATTCGATAATGGCGTAAGAAAAGTAAATGCCGCCTTTGGCGTCGCTTCCTTTTCTTTTACGTTTGACTATCTCATGAACCCGCGCTAACCGCGCTCTACCGCCTGTTACACAGGCTGTTCATTCGATAATGGCGTAAGAAAAGTAAATGCCGCCTTTGGCGTCGCTTCCTTTTCTTTTACGTTTGACTATCTCATGAACCCGCGCTAACCGCGCTCTACCGCCTGTTACACAGGCTGTTCATTCGATAATGGCGTAAGAAAAGTAAATGCCGCCTTTGGCGTCGCTTCCTTTTCTTTTACGCTCATTATATCATCTTTTCGACTTATTGTTGTAAATTTTCTTTTTTTCAGCTATAGTAATAACGAATCATTAATATATTATTGAGTTCTTAGAATATATTGACAACAGAAATCGACTATCTCAACTTAAACCAAAGGAGAAACTTTATGAAGAAGAATGCAATCGTCGGACAGTCCGGCGGACCAACCGCAGTTATTAATGCCAGCCTTTATGGGGTTGTTTACGAAGCACTGAACCGTGAGGATGTCATTGGAACAATTTATGGAATGATCAACGGAATCGAAGGTTTCCTGAATGAGAATATGATGGATATGAAACCTTTTGAAGTGAACGGTGAGCTTGAACTGATTAAGACAACACCGGGATCTTATCTTGGTTCCTGCCGCTACAAGCTTCCGGAAGACCTGACAGACGCTGTCTATCCGCAGCTCTTTGAGAAATTTGAGAAGTACAATATCGGTTACTTCTTCTACATCGGTGGAAATGATTCCATGGATACAGTAAGCAAGCTTTCCCGCTATGCTGAGACTGTAAACAGCGAGATCCGTTTCATTGGAATCCCTAAGACGATCGACAATGACCTTGTCCTGACAGACCATACACCGGGATTCGGAAGTGCTGCCAAATATGTAGCGTCCACTGTTCGTGAGATTGCAATCGACGCTTCTGTTTATGATAATAAAAAATCCGTTACAATCGTTGAGATCATGGGACGTCATGCCGGATGGCTGACCGCTGCCAGTGTCCTTGCCCGTAAATTCGAAGGCGACAATCCGGTTCTCATCTATCTTCCGGAAGTTGCATTTGATCAGGAACAGTTCCTTGCAGATGTTCAGAAAGCTTTCGAGCATACTTCCAACCTGGTTGTCTGCATTTCCGAAGGAATTAATGACGGAAACGGTAAGTTTGTCTGCGAGCTTGCAAGTGATGTAGGCGTAGACACATTCGGACATAAAATGCTGACAGGCTCCGGAAAATATCTGGAAAACCTCGTGAAAGACCGCCTTGGCGTAAAAGTTCGTTCCATCGAGCTCAATGTCAACCAGCGTTGTTCTTCCGCTATGCTCTCTGCGACAGACGAGAAAGAGGCAATCGCTTCCGGTTCTTTCGGTGTGCAGACTGCACTGAAGGGAACAACAGGAATGATGATCGCCTTCCACCGTACAGACGATGCGGATTACCACATTACTTACGCTCCGGAAGATGTAAATCTCATCTGTAATCAGGAGAAAACAGTTCCTTTAGACTGGATCACAGGAAATGGTTCCGATATCGGACAGCAGTTCATTGACTATGCACTGCCTCTCATCCAGGGTTCTGTAAAAGTACCGGAAGAAGGCGGACTGCCGAAATTTGCTTATAGGAAATGTAACTGTTCAGAGCCAAGCAAAATTTCATAAAATAGGTGTAAAATGCTTGCATTTTTAAGACTGTTTTTGAAACTTTATTTGGCGGATACGCCACACCGACGAAATGCGTAGCATTTTGGAGGTTGGCTCTGAACAGTTACTAGCTATAAGAAAGAACAAAACAGAGAGAATACGTTTGTAACTTTCGTATCCTCTCTGTTTCATTTTTCAGAGTATTATTCTCCTCAACTATTTTTCAGCACACATTACTCTGCAGCTCGCTCGATCAGCAGATTCTGAACTTCCTCTCTCGTAGGCATTACGCGCAGTGCACCTTTTCTTGTTGTGATCACAGAAGCTGCCGCATTTGCAAATGTCAGCATATCTTTCAGGTTTTCTTCCTTTAAGTCTTCCATTCCATGTTCACAGATATAATGTAATACACAACCGCAGAATGTATCTCCGGCTCCTGTTGTCTCAATTGTATTTTTCTGAAGGAACGGTTTTACCTCTACAATGCTTCCGTTATAGTATGCACGGCTTCCTTCTTTTCCCATAGATACAAGAATCAGCGGAATCTGATATCTTTCTCTGATCCAGTTTACACCTGCAGTATAATCCTCTTCACCTGTCAGCCACTGAATCTCATTATCAGAGATTTTAAGAATCTGGCAATGTCCTAGACCGTATAACACCTGCTCTTTTGCCTCATCCAGTGAATTCCAAAGTGGAGGACGTAAATTCGGGTCAAAAGAAATAATCGCACCGGACTCTTCCGCAATACGAATGGCTTCTTTTGTTGCTTCGCGCACTCCTTCATGTGTCATAGACAATGTTCCGAAATGGAAGATCTTTGTTTCTTTGATAAGTTCTTCACAAATCTCTTCTTTGTTCAGCATCATATCTGCTCCCGGATTACGATAAAATGAAAAATCTCTGTCTCCGTCCGGATAAGTATGTACCATAGCAAGTGTTGTATGGATTTCTTTATCTGTGCATAATCCGGATGCGTCGATCCCAACTTCTGTAATTGCATCTCTTAACTGCTCTCCGAAAAAGTCTTCACCTACTTTTCCGATAAATGCTGTCTTATGTCCTAACTTTGTCAGCATCGCAAGTACATTACACGGTGCTCCTCCTGGGTTTGCCTCAAAAAGAGGATTTCCCTGATTGCTCTTTCCGTTTTCTGTAAAATCAATCAATAATTCTCCAAGTGCTACTACATCATATTTTTTCATTTTCTTCTCCATTCTGCTGCCAAAGCGACAACATTTTTCTATTCTCAACAGATTTCTATTTTTTCACACACCATCTGTACTGATAAGGATTCATCCATACCGAATTCATCTCCAGTTTTTCTCCTGTAAATAAATCTTCATATTCACCTTCCAGACAATTCAGCCAAGCATTCTGTCCATACTCCGAGAAATTAGCCAGACAGATCAGTTCTTCTCTTCCTGCTGTCCTTCTGATTGCGAAGACTGAAGAATTTCCTGTATCCCATGTAGAGATACCGGCAGTCTCTCCAAAGCAATTTTCCTCACGTCTGAATTCTTCCATCTGTTTCAAACCATTCCAGATCGCATACTGTACAGTACCTGGTTTTTTTCTCTTCTCTGCATTCTCCCACTGGAACGGACTTCGATGCAGATATCGACTGTCCGCAGCAGTATCCGGGTTTTTCTTATAATTGTAATCATTGACCTGACCAATCTCATCTCCGGATGAAAGCATCACAAAACCTTCCATGCTCATACATGCCGCATGCATCATCAGCACTCTCTGGATTCCCTGTTTCACCTGCTCAGGATCTCCTTCAAATCCACCTTTTTCGATTCCACACAGACTTGCCGTTGTTCCACAGCTTCTGGCATCTTTGGTCACCGGATCGTAATTATAAAGCTCTCCACGAGCAAAGCTGTACGGATATGTCCCCTCAAAGAAATGATATAAATATTCCTTGTGCTGAATCGGATCTATCTCCAGCTTCTTCTCCTGCTCTTCATCCAGGCCCCAGCCGATATCATCATGACAGCGAAGGTAATTGACAAAATAGCAGTTCTTCGGAAGACTGTGAATCACATCCATCTGATGCTTCAACATTCTTGTGTCTCTTGTAGCCAGTGCTGCCCACAGATTCACCATACTGGAAACACCGTATAACATATGGCATTCCGGCTCTTGCTCTGTTCCAAAATAAACCGGAAGTTCTTTTGGCTCCATAACAACCTCGCCTTTTAAGATCACACCTGGGCAAACCATTTCAAGGATCATACGCAGCATACGGACGATACTATGAACCTGCGGAAGATTTCTGCAATTGGTTCCCAACTCCTTCCAAATATACGGAACTGCATCAATACGGAATACTTCCACTCCCATATTAGCCAGATACAGGATATTTCCTATCATTTCATTAAATACTTTCGGATTGTGATAATTCAGATCCCACTGATAAGGATAAAATGTTGTGAGCACATGTCTGTGCATCTCTTCACACCATGTAAAGTTGCCCGGCGCAGTTTCCGGGAACACCTGCGGCATTGTCTTCTCAAACTGATCCGGAATCTCGCGTGTCTCATAACACTGATAGCGATCCATATATTCCTGTTCGCCTCTCTTGGCTCGCATCGCCCACTCATGCGTATCTGCTGTATGATTCATAACAACATCCAGACACAGACTGATTCCGCGTTTTCTCAGCTCTTTTGTCAACTTTTCCAACTCTTCGTTTGTTCCAATTTCAGGATCTACCTGTTTAAAATCCTCTACCGCATAGCCACCGTCATTATATGGATGCGGCATTTTCAGAAGCGGCATCAGATGAAGATAGGTGATTTTCTGCTCAGACAAATAATCCAAATGCTCTATCACACCGTTTAATCCCCCTGCAAATAGCTTCGGATACATCGTTATCCCAAGCATATTTCTGTTTCGATACCAATTCGGTTCTTTTTCTCTTTTATTATCTAACCGTCTAAGTTCCGCAGGTCTGTTCTGATAAGCCTCTTCCAATGACTGCATTAATTCTTCATAACATTGTTCATTATGATACAACTGCATATATTTTTCGTGCAGTTCGTTTTCATGTCTTTTTCTTCTTACTTCTATCATCAATACTATACTCCTATACTACATAAGGGGATTCCTTAATCAGGAATCCCCTTATCATTATCCATGCATTTTCAATCTCAATGTATATTTATCATGTAACTTCTATACCAGATCGTATTTCACTACATCGATTTTAGCTGCACCATCAGCAAAGAATGAAATTCCGTTTGCTTCCTGTTCTGTAAACATAACAGCAGACATAACCTGCTCGCCATCGTTAATAAATACTTCTGCACTGAATCTGTCCAGAATCACACGAAGCTTTAACTCATTGGCATCTCCATTTACCAGACATCTTCTCTGATGAACCAGTGCTCGTTCGGTTCCTGAAAATTTTCTGTCAATTTTCAATACAGACTCATACGGGCGGAAGCTCAATTCTGTATGGAATTTCTCATTCTGTGCGAAACGTAATGCGAATTTCTTATATACATTTTCTTTATCTTCCGGACGTATCACGAGTTCCATGTCGATGGTTCGTCCTTCGACGCGATCTAATGTGATCGTATCATTATCTATTACTACATCGTTGTACTCAACTCTGTTTTTGCGCAGTGCATCGAGTTCTTTGATTGGAGTTTGATAAAGTCTTCCGTTTTTCACAGACAATTCTCTCGGCAGACTCATTTGCGCAAACCATTTTGAATCGTTACAACGATGAGCAAGCGTATCCCAGTTCTGCATCCAGCCGATCATAATTCTGCGGCCATCCGGTGCTTCCACTGTCTGCATTGCATAAAAATCAATTCCATAATCCACAGACTGATTGAACTGCTCTTTTAAGGTATATGTATCCTTGTCCATTTCTCCTATGATACATAAAGTGCCGTTTCCGGTATGATATTCCAAGCCTTCCGGTAACATATCCTGCGGACTTGTCAGGAGAATGTGTTTTCCATCCAGTTCAAAGAAATCCGGACACTCCCACATCTTTCCAAAACGTTTCTTATTTTCTGCAAGGATGCTGACAAATTCCCAGTCAAATCCATTTGCACTTCTGTAAAGAAGAATCTGTCCACTTCCGTCTGCCGGTCTGCTTCCGATCACACAATAGAAGTTTCCATCTTTTCCTTTCCAGATCTTTGGATCACGGAAATCCACTTTACTTGCACCTTCCGGAAGATCCTTTTCTGTCAAGACCGGATTCTTCTCATACTTCACATAATCTCTTCCGTCTCCGACAGCTACCGCCTGTGTCTGTATATCTCTTTTACTTCCATCTTCTAATGTTTCATGATCTACGGCTGTATACATAAGCAATTGTCTGCCATCATCCAGCTCGATTGCGCTTCCTGAGAAACAGCCCATCTTATCGTAGTCTTCATCTGGTGCAAGAGCTGCCGGGAGATATTCCCAATGCAATAAGTCTTTACTTACCACATGCCCCCAATGCATACTGTCCCAATGTGTATCGTATGGATTATACTGATAAAATAAATGATATTCTCCCTGATAGTATGAAAATCCATTCGGATCATTCATCCAGCCTACATACGGACTCACATGAAAAGCCGGTCTGTCTTCTGCTTTTATCTGCTTTCCCTGTTCATCTTCATATTTTCTAGCCTTTTCTAACATCTCACTCATGCAAATTCTCCTGTTGTTCGTATCGTTATTTTTCTTCACTTAATGACTTCTGATACTCATCAAAGTACTTCTGTTTAATTGAAAGATAATCTGAAAGCCCATACTGTTCCATTTTCTTTAGATAGGAATCCCACTCTTCTTCAATTCCTCCATTCAGGATCCAGTCTGCTTTCTTCTGTTCTGCATATTTTTTTATATCTGTATCGTACTGAGATACTTTATTCGTATCATCAATGCTCATAAAGACATTTGGATAAACATATTTACTGTTCATATCCTGTAAATAAGTTTCATGCATATTATCCAAACGCCATTTTGCATCTTCCGGCTGTGTTACATATACATCATAATATTCATTTAAAACTGCAAGAGGGCCATTTACCGATTGTGCCTCACGCACTTCTACCGGAGACTGTGTTCCAAGATCCATATGCTTTAGCATTTCTCCACCATCTTTGTTTGTGGACAGTTCAAAAATGTTAAAGGAGTCCTTTTCTCCATAAGTTCCCCAGTTATTCTGTGGTGATTGAAGTGGTGCATACATCTGATCAATCCATGCAGCAGCAAGTGCTGTATTCCGACAACTTGACGTAAGAACACATCTTCCACGGTCAAATCCACTTGTTTCACTGTTGTTCTGTCTCGTGATATTTCTCATACCATTCGGTCCTGTCAGCGCCGGTAGCATCACATAATCTTCATTGTTATCAATATTTGCAATGTCCCATGTAAAACAGAGACCGTATCGATGGTTCTTACCTTTTGCTACATAGGTAGACCACTCTTGTGTAAATGCTTCTGGGTCAACTAAATCCTCTGTCACAAGTTTATGTAACCATTCAATTCCTTCTTTATAACCTTCCTGAACAGTTGTGTAAATAACTTTTCCTTCATCCGTTACAGCGAAATGATCTCCCGTGTCTCCATAACCTTCTCCAAACCCATTCATTAGAATTGCCGGATCTTGGTCTCCGTTATTGATAATAAATGACATTGGAATCACATCACCTTCGATTGAAAATTCTTTTTCAAGTTCATCTGCATGATCACGGAATTGAATCAATACCTGTTCCAATTCATCTGTTGTTGTCGGAATCTCAAGTCCTAGATAATCCAGCCATTTTTTGTTAATATATGGAATATCTCCGATTGCCTGAATGGCTTCTTTCCCGGCTCCAAGCTGTTCAATCCAAGGGAATGAATAAATATGTCCATCTGGTGCTGTACACATTGTCCTATATTCTGGATATTTTTCAAATACTGCCTGTAAATTCGGCATATATTTATCTATCAGATTTTCTAATGGAATAATGATACCCTGCTTTGCATAACGCAATAGATCATAATCACTCATTCCTGCATTGAATAATCCGTCCGGTAGATTTCCAAATTGAGCAAGTGCCAGATTTTTCTTATCAGAAAACTGATCCGATACAAAACAAGTCCAATCAATATGAACATTCGTCTGCTCTTCCATTCTCTGAAAAATTACTCGTTCATTTGGCTCCTGCGTTGATGTAGCCGGTGCACTTGTAATAAAGGAAAGTTCTGCAGTTTCCTTCAATGGAAACTGCACTTCCGTTGCAGGTGTATCCGGGTTGATTTCAGCTTCAAGTTGCTGCTCTTTTCCACAACCTGTAACTCCCACCAGCATCGTCAGAGATAGTACAATTGCAAGTAATGCATTTACTTTTCTTTTCTTCATATCTGTATCATTCCTTTCTTATTAGCCTTTTACCGATCCAACCATAATTCCTTTGTCAAAGTACTTCTGGAAGAATGGGTACATTACTAACAGTGGTAAACTTGATACTACAATGGTTGCATATTTGAGCTGTTCTGCTATTTTTGCCATTTCCGCTGTGCTCTGAATATCGGCAATCATGCCCGGCTGTGGTGTATTCTGTACTAAGATAGAACGGAGTACTAACTGTAATGGCTGCAAATTCGCATCATTCAAATAAATCATTGCGTCGAAATAACTGTTCCACATTCCAACGAAAGACCAAAGCGCCAGTACTGCAATGATTGGCTTACATACCGGAATCATAATTTTAAAGAAATGTTGGATTTCATTCGCTCCATCAATCGCAGATGCTTCTCTTAATTCTGTTGGAATTGACTGATAATAAGTTCTTGCAAGAATCATATTCCATACATTAAATGCTCCTGGAATCAGGATTGCCCACACTGTATTAACCATATGCAGTTGATTGATCAAAATGAATGTAGGAATCATTCCACCGCCAAAAAACATAGTAATTAAGAAGATAATATTAAAAATCTTTCTTCCTACAAATTCTTTTTTGGACAGTGGATACGCTGCCAACAATGTCACAAAAACAGAAATAACTGTAAATGCAAGTGAATACAGGAAGGAATTTAAAAAGCCACGCCAGATCATTTCATTCTCTAATACTCTTCGATATGCATCTAATGTCCAGTCCTTAATATTAAAACTCAATCCCTGGTTATTCAAAACAGTCGGATCCATAAAGGATGCAAGTACTACATAGATAATCGGTATTGCTATAGAAAGGACGAATAAACCAAGAATGGTAAATCCGATTCCAAGGATTACTTTGTCTGTCCTTGAATATTTTTTCTTCTTTTTTTTCTCCATCTCTTCTCCCTCTTTTCTATAATCCTTCTCCGTCATTCAGTTTCTTAACAACCTGGTTTACAAAGATCAACAAGATAACATTTACAACCGAATTGAAGAGACCTACCGCTGTCGAATATCCATAATCTCCGTTCAGAAGTCCAATACGATATACATATGTAGACAGGATTTCTGATGCCGGCAAGTTCATGTCTGTCTGTAAAGCATATGCTTTCTCAAAACCTATACTCATAATATTTCCGGCCTGTAAAATAAACTGAATTACAATAATATTTTTAATTGCCGGCAACTCTACATACCAGATCTGCTGCAGAAGATTTGCTCCATCCATGGTCGCTGCTTCTTCCAGCTCCTTGCTTGCATTTGCCAATGCTGCTGTATACATGATAGATGACCATCCTGCTGCTTGCCAGATTCCGCTTGCAATATAAATTGTTCGGAATGCAGAAGGCATTGTCATCCAGTTTGTGCTAATTCCGAGCACTTTGTTCAGCGGTCCTACAGGTGATAAAAGCATACGAACCATACCACAAAGTACGATGACTGAAATAAAATTCGGCATATAGATCAAAAGCTGAACTTTCTTTTTAATCCCTGTCTTGCGGATGCGATTTAGAAGCAATGCAAGAATAATCGGAACCGGGAACCCCCACAACAGTCCATAGATACTCAATTTTAATGTATTCATCAGATAATTCATAAAATCCGGTGAGGATAAAAATCGCCTAAAATACTCAAGTCCTACCCAGGGACTGCCAAGAACTCCTTTTATTACATTGTAGTCTTCAAAAGCTATCAGGAGACCACCCATTGGGAGATACTTAAAAATAATTGTCAGTAAAAGCCCTGGCATTAGGAAGAAAAGATATAACTGCCAGTTTTTCTTCATATAAGTCATCTTTTCTCTCCACGTTCGTTTGCTCACGGACTTTACTTGATTTTGCATTCTTTTCATGCACTTCTTCCTCCATTCCTTTAACTTTACGGAAAACCGGTTACGTAACCGGTTACTTTATAGTTTGATATTACTATATTCTTCTCTTTCTGTCAACACTTTTGTGTGATAAAATAACCGGTTACGTAACCAGTTATTTTAGTATTGCGTTTTTCCATGAAAATTGCTATACTAAAAGATATTATGAACCATCAGCCATCATATTGAAGGAGATTCAACTTTTATGAGTAAAAAACAGGTAACTTTTGCAGATATTGCGGAATATACCAATTTTTCAAAAACTACAATATCAAGATATTTCAATCACCCGGATTCACTGACGGTTGAAAACCAGGAAAAGATTTCACAGGCTCTTGATACACTTGGATATAAAAAGAATAAGCTGGCAAAGGTCCTGGCAAATGGAAAAAGCGAATTTATCGGAATCATTGTTCCAAACCTTTTCCTGCACTATTATTCTGAGATGCTGACACAATTCCTTTCCAGCTACAGTGATTATCACTATAAATTTCTTGTTTTCGCCAGTGAACATGGTGCTGAAGAAGAACAACAGTACATTGAAGAACTTCTGTCTTATCAGATTGAAGGACTGATTGTTTTAAGTCACACTCTTCCATCTGAGAAACTTGCTTCCTATCAGATTCCTGTCATCGCAATTGAACGCGAAGCAGAATATATCAGCAGTGTCAATACTGATAACTATATGGGTGCACTTCAAGCTACGTCCCTGTTGATTCGGGATAAATGTGACATATTAATTCATATAAATGTCAATGTGAATAAATCCATCCCGGCTTATGACCGAATCCGAGCCTTTCAGGCTACTTGCGAAGAATATCATATTCCATATGATATAGATCTTAGTGTAGAAGGTGATTCTTATCATGAGATTTTAAACATAATCCGAGAGATTTTCAACAAAATAGAAGCAAAATACCCCAATCAAAAAAAAGGTATCTTTCTCGCGAATGATACCTATGCAAATATGTTTCTTAATTTAATTTTCCAAAAATATGGAACATTTCCTTCTACTTATGAGATTGTTGGATTTGACAACTCTCCGATTGCCAGCGAGGCAATCCTTCCGATCACAACCATCGGCCAGCAGATTGATGTGATTGCAAAGACTGCCATGGATCTTCTTGTCCAACAGATGGACGAGCAGAAAAAGCGTGTTCCCAAACCATTAGGTGAACCTGTTCATAAACAAATTGCCCCTGTATTAATTCGTCGTAATACAACAAAATAATTTATTTTTCATGATTGAGAACGTTGCCTCCAGCGCCAGGACCTGATTACCGGTTCCGGCGCTGTCTTCTGATATCTGCAGATACTGAGTAGTAATCCGAGCAGGATATAAGATGTCAGCATACCTGATCTTCCTGTTCCAAAGAATGGACAGTAGATTCCCATATTACCGACTCCTCCCAGATTTTCTAATATAAAAACTACTGTCTGAATCAGGAACAATGCTGTACATCCTGTTCCCATCACCATACCAAGCTGGTTCTTCTGATTTAATGAAATCTTGGCAAACCGAAGGATCAGAACCGCCAGACAAAGAACCAGTAGAATACCTGCCAGTATTCCATAAGCAGCTACCACACTGGCAAGCAGATGGACACTTCCGTCTACAGATGTCAGAAGTTCTTTAAACTGCGGATTGCCATGAAATGCTGAGCTTCCGGAAATCATTTCCCGAATCACATTGACTCCTGGGAAATTTGCTGCATAATCACCGATCGATAAAATAGCCACTACACGCTCTTTCTGGTAAGCCTTGCCAAAACACCAGAGGCCTCCCGCAAGCAGAACCGGTATCAGAACGACTACTGCTCCGATTCCCGTAAGTACTGCTTTTTTACAAACCTGAAACCAGCCTTTGTAAACAGCCGCCGCCAGAACCACACAATAAACCAATTCCAGTATCATTGCCGCAATCAGGCTCTGGTTTCTTATGAACAGAAAATAAGATGGAATGATCATCCAGAGGATTGCCTTTAAAATTCCTCGGTATCCCTGACCTCTATAACTATATAATACCGCTGCAAACAACGGAATTGTCAGCCAAAGCAAGTCAATCAGATTCAATCCAATATTTCCAAACGGTATTCTAATATACCTCGCCGCTCCATTCACTTTCAGCCCCGTAAACTGCAGTCCGACCAATAATAAAACCTGATATACAATCAAGATTTGTTTTGCATAAGCCGCAATCCTCGTATAATCCATATAGCAAATGCCGATCATCAGCACAAGTCCAATCAAAAGTGCCGGCAGTTCCAGCGACGTATGCCAGCTCGATGACATTCCTGTCCAGAACAGTTCTTCTGTTTTTCCCGCACTCTGCTCAATACCTAAAGCAGTCTGATACATAACACTCCGTAAAAGATAGCCTGCAAGACTTAACCCAACAATCAGCGCAATCATTCCCCACGCCATTGTCGGCCGGTGGATTCTATCCATCTCAAGCCCGACTTCTACCGGATCACCCATTTCTCGAACCGCAGCTTCTTCTGCTTCTGTCTGACTCATTCCTTCACTTAGGAATTCCGCTTTCTGATCCTCAATATGATCATTGATCTCCTGTTCTATCGTCCCTCTTGCCATCTTACAGCGAATCTGTTCTGTTAATGTATACAAATACTCCTCTCGTCTCATCAAACATCACCCTTTCTAACAAACTGCTGCATTCATCACATTCACTACAGCCGATGAATAAATTTTCCACTCTTCTTTCTTCTCTTCTAAAACTTTCCTCCCGGTTTTCGTAATACTGTAATACTTACGAACCTTACCTCCGACCTCTTTCTCATAAACTGTCAGATATTTCTTATCTTCCATTCCATGAAGCAATGGATATAACGTTCCCGCCTTTAATTCAAACACATTCTGGGACTTTTCTCTTAAGGTCTCGATCATCTCGTAACCATACATATCCTTTTCAGATAAAAGCTTTAATAACAACATCGTTGTGCTTCCTGATACCAGACTTCTGTCAACTGCCATAACAATTCCTCCTAATCTTCTGATTTTACGTTAACCGTACACTTCTTAACATTCTCATTGCAAAATGACGCGCACCTCTGCAATCCTGCCGGAGGCTATATCAGCTAGGGGATTGACTCCCAGCTGATATATCGGTTATCTATATATCTTTGCTTGATTATATATCGATTATCTATATATGTCAATAAAAGCTTCCAAAATTCTTTGCATTTTTAATATAGTAAGAGCGAACAAGTAGTAATTATGAGCGAACAGTAGCAAAAAAGTCTTATTTTGTATTGTTTTTTGGATACAAAAACTATACTCTATGGGAAAAATATGTTATAATTTGTGTACACATTATGCAGTATAAATATATACTAGCCATACAATTCAAGTTGTTGAACTACTTTAGGAGGAGAATTATGACTGATTCTGTTACAAATAAGATCATTTTAAGTGCCGACAGTACCTGTGACCTGGATCAGGAACTGAAAGAACGTTATCATGTACACTATTTTCCACTCCACATCATTCTGGATGGAAAAGATTATAGGGACGGCATTGACATTACACCGGAAGAAATTTATCAGAAATATTATGATGAAAAAATCCTTCCAAAAACAGCCGCCGTCAATGTTGCGGAATATATTGAACATTTTAAACCATGGGTCGATGAAGGCTATGAAGTGATCCATATCAATCTTGGCAACTCACTTTCCAGTGCTCATCAAAACTGCTGTATTGCTGCTGAAGAGCTCGGGCATGTTCATGTGATTGACAGTTGTTCTCTCTCCACCGGAACCGGACTTCTTGTAACAGATGCCGGTCGGATGATCGAGCAGGGATTGAAAGCGGAAGACATTGCCGAAGCTCTTCGCGAACGCACAAAGCATTGTCATGCCAGCTTTATTTTGGATACGCTGACATTTCTACATGCCGGTGGGCGCTGTTCGACGGTCGCTGCTCTCGGAGCAAATGTTCTGAAATTAAAGCCATGTATTGAAGTCAGCACAGCAGATGGCAGTATGAATGTAGGAAAGAAATATCGTGGAACGCTTGATAAAGTTCTTGTAAAATATGTAAAAGACAAACTTGCTGCTTATCCGGATATCGATCCATCTCTGATCTTTATCACGCACTCAGGGATTGCCCCTGAATACATTGAACTTGTTAAGAATACGCTTGAAGAAACCATGCATTTTGATGAAATCCATATAACGAAAGCAAGCTGTACGATTTCCAGCCATTGTGGACCAAATACGCTTGGAATTTTATTCGAAACCTACTAAGGAGGAGACGCCTATGACGAATACAAAACCAGTTTTTCATGGAAGTGATATTGAGAAAATCAGTGAGTATTATCATATCGACCAAAACAGTATTACAAACTTTGCCGGAAATGTAAATCCACTCGGACTTTCCCCTTCTGTTAAGGAAGCTGTTGCGGCTCATGTGGACCTCTTTTCTTCTTATCCTGACCGAGATTATAAATCGCTTCGCAACACAATTGCTGAGTACTGCGATGTTCCTGCTGATTTCATCCTGCCGGGCAACGGTTCAAGCGAACTGATTTCACTCTTGATTGAAACAAGAGCACCGAAACACACTCTGATTCTTGGTCCAACCTATTCTGAATACTCCAGAGAACTTTCTTTCTCCGGAAGTACACAGGACTATTATCATCTTCAGGAAGCGGAAGATTTTGAATTAGATGTAGAAGATCTTTGCCGGACTTTGTTAAACGGATATGATTTTCTGATTCTCTGCAATCCGAACAATCCAACTTCTTCTGCCATCTTAAAAGATGAAATGCGTGCATTGCTTTCATTCTGCGCAAACCGCGATATCTTTGTCATGATTGATGAAACGTATGTAGAATTTGCACCTTCCGTTCAGGAAGTAACCGCTGTTCCATACACAAAAGATTTCTCTAATCTCATGGTACTGCGCGGTGTGTCCAAGTTCTACGCAGCTCCGGGAATGCGTTTTGGATACGGCATTACCGGAAATAAAGAATTCTTATCTCAGATGAAAGAAAAGCAGATTCCATGGTCCTTAAACAGCCTTGGAGCATATGCCGGCGAGCAGATGTTCAAAGACACTTCCTACATCCGTCAGACACGCTCATTAATCCTGACGGAACGTGACCGGATGTTTCTTGAATTAAAAAAGATGTCTTCTTTCAAGGTTTATTTTCCATATGGAAACTTTATCCTTGTGAAGATTTTAAAACCAGAAGTAACTTCTTTCGATGTATTCGAAGCTTGTATAAAAGAAGGACTTATGATCCGTGACTGCTCTTCTTTCCAATGTCTGGATGGCGAATTTATCCGCTTCTGCATTATGAAACCTGAAGACAATAACCGGCTCTTAAAAGTATTGAAAACTATTTAATGATACCAGGGTCAAAAGGTCTGAAACCACCGGTGCTTGCACAAAGGTCTTTCTTAAAAAACGGGAGAATCTGATCCAACGATTCTCCCGCTTTTCTTCTTATTCTTTTCTTTTGGTTTTGTACTTCCTTGCTTTTTCTATGATTCTACAGCTGTTTTCTAACAACAAGATAATCATCTCCATTCCGATAATATGGACATTGATAATGCTGATTTGTCATCAGACGGATGTAATCATCCTCATCCATATTCTTATCACAGAGATAACACTCATACTCCTCATCATAAATATAATAAGTGCATGTTTCACAGCTGGTTCTTGACTCTTTACTCAATTTTCTCTCTCCATTTCCCGCCCGTTGCAAGGACCTGTAGCATTGCATTCTGTTGCTGTTCGTTCTATGTGCAGCTGGCAACTCTTTTCTTAGTATCATACCATGTTTTCATAGATTGCGTCCACTTTTCTGTCTAATGCAATTACCTTAGGCGCAATTAATAGCCTGTATTTTTTGTGTTTTATTTCTTATTTTCTGTATATTTGAATTATTTTTAACTTTTTTCTGATTTTCTATTGACAAATACCTATCTGTGAGTTAATATAGAATCAACAAAAGGAAACGAAATAAAAAACAAAAAGGAGGACAAACCACCAGACACTTAATCCTTTCATTAAAATTAATTTTAAAGAAACAGAGGTATAGTCCAATGGGAAGGTAAATTAAATCCTTAAAAATCTAAAGAAAGAGGTACAGACCACCAGAAAGAGTAATTAAAAAAACGGAAACGATATTTAAAGAGAGAGAGGTAGAATCCAATGGGATAGTTCATTAAATCATCAAACAAATAAATTGAAAGAGGTAAATTCCAATGGGACGATAAGTTAAAATCCAAAATAGATAAAAGAAGAATCGAAAGAAGGATATTCCAATGGGATAATTAAATGAAATAAAATATAAAATCACTATTTGAGATAATAGTTTCAGATAGATATCAAGTAAATAAGGAGGAATATTCCAATGGATGGAATAACAAAGTGAAGATCCACTGTATAGCGTAGGTGCATACGGTGGATTTTCTTTTGTCTCTTTTTCGTGGATATCCCGGATAATCAAATGGGATAACAAAAAGGGGCAAAGCTTTTTATGCTTCCACCCCATCACTTAAAAATGTTTAAAGTCTTAATACATAGTCTTTTTATTATCTCTTCACAAAGTACTCTTCATACCATACAAGGAACGTATAGATTGTCCATACTTTTCTCCAGTTATCAGAATTTCCTCCAACATATTCATCAAAAATCGCATTGATTGCATCCACATCAAAGAATTTCTCTGCAATATCACTGTGGAAGAGACGCTGTACGTCCTGATTATATCTCTCATCAGCCATCCATATACGGATTGGTACGATAAATCCCAACTTCTTACGGAATGCAATTTCTTCTGGAAGAACCTTCGCAGCTGCTGTACGGAATGCCACCTTATTCTGCTCTTCATTTACTTTAAAGCGAGACGGCATACGAGATGCGATATCAAAAATCCTTCTATCTGTCAACGGCATACGGATCTCAAGTCCGGCTGCTGTACTCATCTTATCAACATTCAGGTAAATATCACCCTCCAGCCAGATCTGAATATCTACATCAGACATCTTTGTCAACGGATCAAGACCTTCTGTCTCCTCGTAGATTCCTCGTGCAAGTTCAATCGGCAGTACGTCTGGATCGTATTTCTTAAGAATCTTCTGCTTCTCTTCTTCTTTCATGATATTGGTATTTCCAACATAGAAATTCTTCAGATTCTCACCATAACGCTCTGCATTTCTGTACATGTTATAACCACCGAAGAATTCGTCAGAACCCTCTCCGGAATAACAGATCTTCGTATGTTCTGCTGTTGCATTACATCCAAGTGTAAATACAATCGCAGATGCATCTCCAAGTGGTTGCTCCATATTGTACATAACATAAGGTACAATATCAAAGAACTGCTCCGGTGTAATGATACTTCTGGAAAATTTTCTTCCAAGAAGCTGTGCTGTCTTCTCTGCAAGAACAGATTCATCAAATCTCTCTTCCTCATATCCACAACAGTCTGCCTGTTCTGCATCAGACATTGCAAGTACATAGGAAGAATCTACACCACCTGACAGGAATGACTCCACTCTCTCATCTGCGGTCTTCACTTCCGGCATGATTTCTTTCAGAGTATTATGGATCTCATCAGCCCAATCTTCCAGAGTCTTGCTCTCATCCGGATGGAATTCCGGTTTCCAGTATCTGTGAATCTCAAGCTTTCCATCCTGCCAGATCAGATAGCGTCCCGGTAACAGTTTTTTCAGTCCACGGAAAAATGTATTCTCTCCGGCAACATAGGTCAGACTTAAATACAGCTGAAGCATCTCTTCATTCAGTTCTTTCTTAAATCCTGGCTGATCGATAATATCACGGATCATCGTTCCATAAAGAAGCTCTCCATCTTCTGTCTCATAGTAATAGAATGGTTTTGTTCCAAACTGATCTCTCAGACAGAAAAGCTTCTGCTCTTCCTCATCCCACAGAGCAAATGCAAACATTCCGTGCATATGATCTGCCATCTCGCATCCCCATGTCTGATATGCCTTAATCAAAATCTCATGTTCTCTTTCTTCTCTGGAAAGTGTAAGATCAATTCCAAGTCTCTCACAAAGTTCTTCCCAGTTACGAATATGTCCTCTGTATGTTTTTACAATTATCATCTGTTTAACCTCTCTTTTGTCACCATCTTTGGTTTTTGAAAGTTGTTTCTTCTCCCGCTTATATCCTACAGATATCGACAACTTTCACGGTTCAATCCTATTCTATCACACTAACTTTTTCTTGTAAATTCTCAACTGGCACTCTGATACCCATCTCGGTCTGAAGCATATATAACATATGTATTTTAGTCAGAATGCATCTCACCTTCATTCGCTTCTTCCATTTGCACTTCTTCTGCTGCGCTACTTCCTGCTATCTCTGCATCAACATACTCAAAACGAATCACTGCCTGTGGCCAGTTAAGGCTGATTCTTGGTTTCTTCCCTTTCTCCGCACCTGCTTTTTCAATCAGATCAAGCAATTCTTCCAGAACTGTTTTTGTCAGATAACCTCCGCGCCAGTGAAACGTCAGAATTCTTCCTTTCTTTGCCATCTGAAGTGCTCTTTTGTAAACTTCTTCCGGTTTTGTAAAAGACAGTTTCTTTTCTTTATAATAGAAATGATCTCCGTCCATACACTTCATGGCCGGAGCGATCAAAGGCTCATGATCCCGGAAAATCGATTTATCTTCCAGATTGAAATAATCATAACGGATTTCTTCTCCGATCGTACAGTTTCTTGTAAGTGTATTATCAAATGTCGCATCTAAATGATAATATTTCCCATTAATCCGCACGATATTCCATGTATGACGGTATTTGATTCCCTTATCCGGATTATTCCCGCAAATAGCGATCATACACCAGACTCCAAGCTCATCGCACAGCACCTTCACCGCTTTTGCAATCCCCTCACAAACTCCGACACCCTGTCCTAACGGACCAATAATTTCATGTGAATAAGGTTTCTTCAATTTATCATATTTTACATTCTCGCAAATGAAATCATGAATGTATTTTTCTTTCTCTGATTCTGATAATTTCTGCGCCGGTCGTGCAAGTTTCTCTACCCTGGATTTCATTGCCTTCTGATGTTCTTTCACCTTCGCCCGGTCAAACAAATATTCCGGCAGAAACTGAATGTTCGGCGATTCCTGATAATAACGATACTTAAATCCCGTTGCCCAGAAAATCTCCGGATGATCCAGACGCATCTGGAAGAATACATTATACAATTCTTCCCCGCTCATACGCGGTACCTGAATCTCCTTTTCCATCTGCAAGACCCCCTGGCAGATTGCATGATACGCCGCCTGCTGCATCTTGTTCATCTTACTATAATAAAATGGTTCCATACCTATCCTCTCCGGTCAGCAGAAAATTCTTCTATCTGAACTTTTCGTTTTTTTCCTTTCTTTTCCCAGATCATCAGACTGATTTTGTATTGGAGTGAATCTCTTGATGCAATAAATGGTTCCTCACGAAATATATTTATCCGAAATCCCTGTTCTTCTAACTCTCGTTTCCGCTCTGATGCTCTCTTCTCAGTCTTACGATTCTGATTTTCTTCCTCATCTGTGAATTTTCTTCTCGGGTAATTTGCTGCTGCCATCTTCAGTTCTTCCATCAAAAGATCTGTGACTTCTGCATGACGCTTTTCCTGCAGCATCCCGGCAATCTTTTTTGCACTCCGCTTCCATGGATGTTTCTGATAAAACTTTAGACATCTTAGTAACTTTTTATCTTCTACTGTTGCCGCAAGCTCCTGCATCACTTGATGTGCTTCTGCTGACGGTACCCACGGATTTTCCCTTGGAACTACATATTGCTCTGAAACTGCCGGATAACAGCAATAATTCAACGGCGGAAAGTCTGCCAGTACAGCTAGTTTCCGCTCCGTCTGATTACAGTATTTTACTCCCAGATAATCCAGTTTATCCCGTACGATTGCAATCTTATATTCTATCTGACGCAGATATTCCGCACCTTTCACCCAGAAATGTCCGATTTCTCCATAGTCATATAAGTATACTTCTTCACCTAAATCCTCAAAAAAAATCGTAACCACGGTCTCACCCTGATGAACTACAAGGACATAGGACTCCTCCGGTTCTTCTGTTACACTTAACTCCGCTTCTAGTTCACCTTCATAATCCTCTCTATACTGACCTGTCATCCTTGCATTTTCAAAGACAAGAAAGCTCTCTACCGCATCGTTCATCAAATAAACCAGCCGCAGTTTTTCTTCTGTAAAAAGCAGTTCAAACTGTCCTTGTTCCAGCACTTCTCCTAATTTCAAAAATGCTTCCGGCAATTGAATTTCACTCATTTTCCGCTCCCTCAGTGCATTTGTCTTCCAGGCACTCGCGAATCTTGTCTTCTTTCAAATCCTCACCGATCACGATCAGAATCTCCTGTCCTTCTTTGATTGGATTTACTGTCATCTTCTGTGTTGTCGCATTCAGTTCCATCCAGTCACCGGATTGATTCTTCATAAATCCTTTTACACGGAACACTCTTCCGATATCATTAAGATTTTTATTGTTTTCTTTTTCAGAATCATCTGTGCATCCACGTTTACCAAACAGCTTTTTCACAGCCGGAACCAGTTCTTCTTCTGTCCGATTCAGATTCATAAAATATAAGGTCTGGAATCCATCCTTTTCTGTACCTTCCGGTCTGCGAAACGACTCAATCTGATAGCTGCTGTTCTGAATCTGTGCAAAATCTTCCTCTGTCAGCATATCCCAGTCTTTTGCGATCACTTCTTTTTCAATTCTTCTGGTACATCCAATGCGTTCAAGAGAACGATTGACATGTGAAATAATTCTGTTTTCCTGTTCTTCACAAGCATTGTCCTTATCCAGCCTGCTCAACACGATCACACCCGCATCCGCCGCCTCAGATCCCAGCAAATATTCCGCCTGATCTGACAGATTTTCTTCCAGTCCTGCATCTACGATTGTGATCACACTTCCGATTTCGTACCACCGATCCAGAGGTTCTTCTCTTAATCCATCAAAAAATTCATCCACATCATAGATTCCCGACGGCTCCACGATTACTCTGTCATATCCACACATTGCCATAGAGATCAGCTTTGTCTTGAATCGTCTGCGGTGTGTCTCTTTATCACACCCTCCGGAAATCATTTCCAGTTCACATTTTTCTCCCTGCAACTCCTGAAGAAGCATCATATCCACATTCACCGCACCGAAATCATTTTCCAGAATTCCGATATTCAGACCCTGACGAAGCAGGTAGGATGCATACTCTTTTATAAATGTTGTCTTTCCTGCCCCCAGAAAACCTGTAATCAAATCTATCTTTACCATGATTGTTCCTCTCATATCTGATATACTCGCACAATTTACTCTAATTATAATACCACAATCTTCTTGCTTTTCAAGAATTCCTCGGCATTCTTCTGCGCATCTCTGTGGTCTTGCCAGAGACTATATCAGATGGTAGATTGACTCCCTCATTTGTTCAAGAATGCCTTGGCATTCTTGCTGCGAGGCTATATCAGCTGGGAGATGACTCCCACCACTGATACTAGCTTGTTTCTCACCACCTATAGAGGTGGGAGTCATCTCCCAGCTGATATAAATATAGAGTATTGAATCCACCTCCTGTTTTCCCTATAATAAACTTATCAACAATAAACGTTATTTTTTACGAGATTTTCAACATTTTCATCTCATCAAAACACACTTTGTGAAGATAACGCTTACGAAACGGAGAATTTATTATGGAATTTCAGAAGATCAGTTCCCCTTCCCTGAGGGATCTGTTTATTGAACAATTAGAACATCTGATTCTTTCCGGCAAGCTACAGGTCGGAGAGAAACTTCCGCCGGAACGCCAGCTTGCTGAAATGATGCAGGTCAGCCGTGCGGTTGTCAACAGCGGGATCAGTGAGCTGGAGAAGAAAGGATTCCTCACCGTAAAACCCCGCAGTGGAACTTATGTAGCAGATTTCCGCAGAAAAGGGACTCTGGATACATTGATTGCGATCATGAATTACAACGGCGGACGCATGCGTGATCAGGAGATTCGTTCCATCTTCGAAGTCCGCATTGCGCTTGATACACTTGCTGCACAGCTCGCCATCGACACGATCAGCGACAAAAACATCCAGCGTCTCCTCGAATTCGTTAATCAGATCCGTGATGCACAGGATGTCACCACTGCCATTGAAGCTGCTTACGAATTCCAACACGAGTTTGCCCTGATTTCCGGAAATACATTGATTCCACTTATTTTCCAGTCTTTCCGAGCACCGATTTTTAATATGTGGGAACGTTATTGTGAACTCTATGGGATAGAAGAATTATATCGAAGCAATTATAAGACCTGGACCTATATCCGAGACCGGGATACCCAAGGAGCGATTGCATGGGTTCAGAAATCCATGCAAGACTGCATTGATGGGAAGCATCAGATTTACTATGAATTGTAAATTTGTATTTAGACGTTTGAATTCTGAGTAATGAAGCAAAAACTTTTGTTGGATAAGGGCGTGATGTGGATACTTTATTGCATCGGACACCGGCCCGCTCCTCTTCATCCCTTTGAATGAATGTAACGAAAAAGCCCAAACAGGCATCGTGAGTGATTTCTGTTTGGGCTTTTTCTAACATTCAGAACAAAGTGTATTCAGAACCGCTCCTGCCTTAAAGTGTATCCTCAACAATAAAGTATCCACATCACTCACATTATCCAGGGCAGAAGTGATTGCCGTGGAACAAATTCAACACTTAAATACAGAATTTCGGACGGAAGTAAAAAAGGGAATGCTATCGACTGAACCTGAGTCTATCTTCTCGTTTACGTACATCAAATCAAAACTTGTATGAAGTCTTTCAGATTCGTCCCGTTGAGCAAACAAATCTGTTTGGAATAACAAAGCAAGGATGGTGCTATATTGTTGAGGACACATGTAAGGCAGGAGCGTTCCGAATACACCTTGTTCAGTATGTTAGTAAGAGCCAGACAGGCACCACTCACGGTAACTGTTCTGGCTCTTACGTTACATACTTTCAAGGGGATGAGGTAGAGCGGGCCGGTGTCCGATGCAATATAGCATCATTCTTGCGGCCTTATTCACCACCAAATCCTTTGCTTCAATATGGAGAATCAGATAGACAAATACAAATTTAAACTTCTGCTCTCGCCATTGCTTCCTTATAATCCTTCTGATCTGTAAAGATCTCATTCTTGTAAGGATTCTTCTTCTGCTGTTTTGCTCTCTTAATAATTGCAGCCAGACAGATCACATTCGCTGCAAGTGCAATTACCGCGATCACACCCTGCATGGTTGGATTAGCACTTGTCGGTCTTACTGCTGCATCCATGAATCCGTCAGAATACAGAGCCGGAATTACTGAGAAACGGCTTGCATCCTGGAATAATGGGAATACCTGAGCAAACATACACCACAGTGCCAGTGTATTCGCGCGGTTCTGGATCCAGCCACCCTTGTTCCAGAACATATTTGCAAATGTCGGAGCAAGAAGTAATGCAACACCACAGTAGAATGCATGTGTTGTCAGGTTATTGTATGTGTACTCAAAATTCCACAGATCATATGCAATAATGAAGCACCATGTCATATCCGGCCAAAGCATATCATCATGTTTCTTGGATGTGTAGATTCCCCACCATCCTGTCATACAGAAGATATTCAGGATTCCGGCAATTCCGTTCACCCAGTTCCACCATCCACCATAGAGCCATACATTTTCTGAAGACAGCCACCAGCGGTCACCGAATTCTTTCATTGCCATGAATCCACGGATACCTGATTCAAAATCACTTACTACTGCAATCAGAATATTGATTGCAACGATTGCAAACGGGAATACTTTGAACCATTCTGTCTTACCAATTCCCCATTTGTATTTCAGCATCATAAAACCAATACACCCTGCTGTTGCAGCATACAATTTTGCATAATGGAACCAGCTTGTCATATGTACATAAGTATCGTTATTCAGTGCCCATTCTGCACCATTTGCTGCACAGATATAGATTGCGATGAAATACACTGTAAGTATAGCCGGAATAGCTCCAAAACAGATCAGACCGCCGATTTTTGTACGTCTTGCGAATTCATTTGCAAGAACAAGTCCGGCAAACACCAGTACCCACCCTAACAGCTGCCAACCGGCACCATCGCCATAAATTTGGAATAACATAATTATCCCCCTCCTTCTTTTAATTGGTTATACCAACCTATTGTTATCTTTTTAACATTATACTCTTCTTATTATTATGCGTCAATAAACGCACCTGTTTCTCCTATTTTTCAGCACTTTATAATAAAATATCTCTCCATATTTTTGTATTTTTACAATAGATTTGCGCTTTGGCATCTGGTATGACCACAGCCACATCATTTTCTTTCTGACGATTCAGAAAATTCATTTAAGCATTCTTATTTTTGAGTTATCTAACAATTCAATATTCATTTTATTCTGTTTTATGCGTACTTTTCTTGATTTTTTTCATGTTTTTGCAAGAATACATATATATTTCTTGCAAATTTCATCTCGACTGTTTATAATTACATTAAAATGCATTATCAAGACACTAGAAAACATATATGTATTGTGAGGATGAAAGCTATGAATTCAAATGATATATTAATTGCAAACACTGACGATCTGCGCAGTGATATGGACTATTTAGAGAAAACACTTTTGAAAGGACACCGCATTGATCCGAATCTTTATGAAGAATATGATGTAAAGCGCGGACTTCGTGATTCAACCGGCCGAGGAGTTCTTACCGGACTGACTGAAGTATCCGATGTCTGTGGATTTGATGTTATAAACGGACGTAAAATTCCTGCTGAAGGTGGACTTTACTATCAGGGAATCAATGTCAATGACCTTATCAACGGTCTGAAAGGCAAACGTTTTGGATTTGAGGAGACAACTTTCCTGCTCCTTTTCGGACGTCTTCCAAAAAAAGATGAATTAGAGCATTTTCTGAAAGTTTTATCTGAATTAGAAGATCTAAGCGGACGTTTTGTTCGTGACGTTGTCATGAAGGCCTCAAGCTCTAACATCATGAACGCACTCCAGCGCTGTGTTCTTACTTTATATACATATGATGAGAACCCGGAAGATATTTCTGTTGAAAATGCACTGCGTCAGGCTCTTGAACTTATTGCAAAGCTTCCACTGATCGCAGTATATTCTTATCATGCATACAGACATTTCCGTAAAGATGAGACACTTCTGATCCGTAATCCGGAGAAAGGCCGCTCTCTTGCCGAAAATATTTTGTACATGCTTCGTCCGGATGGACAGTATACAGAACTAGAAGCCAAGGTTCTTGATGTTGCACTGATTCTTCATGCAGAACACGGCGGTGGTAACAACTCTACTTTCACTACACATGTTGTTACTTCTTCAGGAACAGATACATATTCAGCAATTGCTGCTTCCATCGGTTCTCTGAAAGGACCTCGTCATGGTGGTGCAAACCTGAAAGCGCAGGGGATGTTTGATGATATTAAGAAGTCTGTCAAAGACTGGACTAACGAAGATGAGATTCGTGAGTATCTCCGCCTGATTCTTGATAAAAAAGCCTTTGATAAGGCGGGACTGATCTATGGAATGGGACACGCAGTCTACACAATCTCCGACCCAAGGGAAAAGATTTTGAAGAGCTATGCACAGAAGCTTGCTTCTGAAAAGGGATTTGACGATGAATTCGCACTTTATGACCGCGTAGAAAGAATCGCCGGTGAAGAGATCATGACACACAGAAAGATGCTGAAACCTGTCTGTGCTAACGTTGACTTCTACAGCGGATTTGTTTATACAATGCTGAATATTCCGGAAGAGCTTTTCACACCACTCTTCGCGATTGCACGTATCACCGGGTGGAGTGCACATCGTCTGGAAGAACTGTTAAATGCCGGTAAGATCATCCGTCCGGCATACAAATATGTTGGGCAGCATACAGAATTCCATGACCGTAATGACAGAAATTAATTATTTGATACCTGATTATTATTCTAAGTTCACCTGCATCGCCGACCGCTGTCCGATCACCTGCTGCCAGGAATGGAAGATTGGCGTCGATGCAGATACGAACCGTAAATGGAAGAAACTCCAGGCTCCGGAAACCGTACCTGAACAAAAGAAAAATTTAAGCGCTTATACGATTAAAAAAGATGGACAGCGTGTGATAGGCCTGGACAGTGATCATCGCTGTCCATTCCTTAACTCTGAGAAGCTCTGCCGCCTTGTTGTTGCTTACGGCGACAAAGTCCTATCAGAAACGTGCACTACATTTCCACGAGAGGAGCATCGCTTTCCGACACATAACGAGAAAATGCTGATGCCTTGCTGCCCTGCAGTGATTGACCTGTGGAACAAACAGAAGTCCCTGCATTTCCCAAATGTATCAGACACTTTGTCCGATACTGGCGATACAGATACTTCTGTCCTTTTCCTCTTGCGTGAAAAACTACTCAATCTTTTAAATGACTCTTCCAGAACAATCGAAGAAGAACTTTTGGAAAGCTTCTATATTCTTCAGGAATTGTACCAGCATCAGCCATTAACAAAAGAACTGTTAGAAGATTATTTTTCTGATAGCACAGTAAGAGAACTTGGAAATGCGATCTCAGATATAGACCTTCCACCTTTGGATCTGATCAGTGAATGTAACGAACTGTTACAAGATCTTTCCGTAAACTATCAAAAAGAAGGGCTCTATCAGGATACTCTGAATCCAATTCTTGCTTTGGCTGAAGAAATATCAGAAGCCCTTTCAAAAAGCTCTGAAAATCCTGAGAATGATGAAACATACGAATCCTCTTTGTTGGAACAATGGGAACGCTTTTCTCAACACTTGAAGCCTTACGAACCACTGCTTCGCAATTTCCTGCGCAACGAGATTTTCTCCGATCTCCTGCTTCCTGGAAATGACCTCGAAAATATGCTCGTGCAGATGCAATGGATCGCGCTTGAATACGCGGCGTTCCGCCACAGCGTTTTCTTAAGATGGATGCTGGATGGCAAAGACGCAAACGTTTCTGAAATTTCTTACGAAACGTTGAGACAATATCTTGTGATCATTACACGAATGACCGGATATGAAACAGCTGATATTTATGAATATCTGGAAAATAGTTTTGAATCACTCTTATGGGACTGGGGCTACTTTGCATTAATTATAGGAAACTAAAATAGGATTATGTGATTGGCACAAGTACTTTTTGCCTTTTACATAATCCTTTTTCAGAGTTATCACAAACTATCTCATACAAATGTACACAACATACACTGCATAAAGAAGTAACATGATAATACCTTCTTTTCTATTAAGTTCTCTTTTCGTCCATGCCATGATCCATCCAATAACACTGAACACGATCAGCACTGCGATATCAATGATATTTTCTGTCAAAAATGCGACCGGTGAAATTGCTGCCGCAATACCAAGCACCATGAGAATATTAAAGATATTGGAACCGATCACATTTCCAAGTGCCATATCCACCTCGCCTTTTTTTGCTGCTACAATCGATGTAACCAGCTCCGGAAGGCTTGTTCCAAATGCAACTACAGTAAGACCGATCAGAGTCTGACTGATTCCAATTGCCGCCGCAACTGTACAGGCACCGTCTACTACCCAGTCACTTCCGACCGCAATCGCTACTGCGCCGAGAAGAATGTAAATCACACTCTTTCCCATAGACATTTCCTGAATCTCCTCTGCTTCCAGAAGATACTCTTCCTCTTCCACTCCCGGCTCCACATTTTTCTCACGAGATGTCTGTGCTGAGCGGATCATGTAGAGGATAAACGCCAGGAATAAGATAATAAATACAACTCCATCTATATGTCCCAGTGACATTCCGGCTGCACCAAGAATCAGAAGCAATACCGCACACAGAATAGATATCGGAAAATCAATCTTTAACGTATTAATCTGAACTGCCACGGAAGTAAAAAGCGTGCAGGCTCCGACTACAACCATGAGATTGAAAATATTAGATCCTACCGCATTACTAACTGCAAGTGCATTGTTTCCCGTAACTGCTGCTGTCACACTGACCGCAGTCTCCGGAAGGCTCGTCCCCATCGCCACAATCGTCATTCCGATGATCAGTGACGGAACATGATACCGTCTTGCGATACTGCTACACCCCTCAACAAATGCATCTGCACCTTTTACAAGAAACACAAATCCAATAATTAAAAGTACCACTGCAAATGGCACACTTTGAAACAAATCACTCATCTTTTATTTCCTTTCTGCTATACTATATTCAACCTCATTTTATGCTAATCCAGACAGATGCTGGATCAAAATCCTAACACCTAAAAGCACCAGGATGATTCCACCAACCAGTTCTGCCTTATGTTTATATTTCCCACCAAAATAATTTCCAATCACTACACCAACAATAGAAATAATCATTGTCGTAATTCCGATGATCGTAATTGCCTCAAGAATCGGTGTGTCCAGAAATGCAAATGTGATTCCGACTGCCAGCGCATCGATACTCGTCGCAACGGCAAGTACAAACATATTTCTATGATCCAACGGCTGATCTTTTACTTCAACAATATCTTCTTCGTTCCATTCTTTTACTGCCTCCAGAATCATTTTCCCACCGATAAAGCCAAGCAGAATAAATGCGATCCAGTGATCAATACTTGTAATATACTTTTGGAACTGAATTCCAAGAATCCATCCCACAAGCGGCATTAATGCCTGGAACCCTCCAAAATACAATCCGATCACTAACGCCTGTTTCTTATTCAGCTTCTTCATTCCAAGTCCCTTACAGACGGACACTGCGAATGCATCCATCGCAAGCCCTACCCCCATCAACAAAAGCTCGATAAATAGTGCCATGTTTCTCCTCTTTTCTTTTTTCTTCTGTATCTGTTCCGCTACAATTGCAGTGCGCATCCTGAGCGGAGCGTTTTTTATATATTAGGAAAGGACTTTCCTAATATATAAAAACAAAGAGACCCACGTATGTTCTATGATAAGAGAACTGCCTGCTTGTTATAACAAACCTATCCTCTTATTTTTAAAACATACATGAGTCTCATTCTTTAAGATTTGCCAGGTAATCAGTTCAAGTGCCTTCTCACCGGTATGTTGACAAATCACATTTTCATGCGAACTACTCCCTCACGGAATATATTTAATTTATCTTTCGGCTCGGTTCGTCTCATGGACAACCGCCTCACTGACACATCGTTTCTTACTATAACGAATGAATTCTGTTTTGTCAATAAATTTTATCATTTATTCCCAGACGCGCATTTGTCAAGTGTTACTGCATATATTTTTTAAAAAATTTTCAATTCTTTAATTTTATCCAATTTTCCTTTAAAATCATGCAGATTTTCTACTGTGCCAGATCTCAAAGTGTATTGAATTACATAGTTGTTGCAACGTCAACTAAGCCTTTAAACTTCAGCTCGTTTAAAGGCTCTTTCTAATATTCAGTTTCTCATCTTATGCCATTCTAACCTCCATTTCTTCTTCTCGGAAGGCTTTATAGACTTCTCCTGCAGTCTTTCCATCAAACATTTTTCTGGCATAGTCATTCATCCATGTTTCGATTTCTTTCACTTCTTTTCTGGTTATATGGTCAAAGTTGACTCCTTTCGGGTAGAAGCGTCTTATAAAACGATTCTGATTTTCGTTTCTGGCACGTTCACAGGAACGATATGCATGACAATAATATACTGTAGTTCTTTTCTTTTTATTTCTTCTTGAGCGTTCTATTCCATCAAAATCACTAAATTCCACCCCATTATCCACAGTTATTGACTTAAATGTTTCTCTGAACTTTTTCTCTCCCATCTCACGTTCCAACCGATCCAACGCACGAACTACCTCATTTGAAGTATGATCTTTTAACGGCTCAACAATTTCCTTCAGACTTTTCCTTTCAGTAAGAACCAGGAAAGTCTTTTTTGATTTTCCTTGAGGACCTACAACACTATCCATTTCCCAGTGTCCGATTGTCTCCCTATTATTTATCTCTTCTGGACGTTGATCTATACTCGTTCCAACACTTGCCCGTTTTTGCTTTTTTATCTTATGATTTTTTCTTTTCTTTTTTCTTGGCATTGGCATATCAGCCATTGTTATATTGTAGAACATGCCCGATCGAACATAATTATACAGCGTACTCAGACACACATCTGTATCAAAAGTCAAGTTTTCACGACGGATATCATATAAAGCCACCTGCAGAGATTTCTTTTCTTCCAAGATTTTCCGTTCAATATATTCAACAAATTTATAATCTTTTCCAAGTTTCAACCCTTTACCATGGGCAAGTTTATTTTTATCGCATATCTCTTGTGCAAGATCAGAACTGTAACGTTCTTCTTCTATCCAATTGGTATCTCTATGTACATACTTTCCCTTTTGTAATTCCCTCCAAATTGTTGAATAGTTCTTATCTAATTGCTCTGCTATTTCTCGAATGCTATGTCCTGCTCTCATCAGAGCCTCAATCTGTATACGGTCATAATTTGTTATATGTTTATATTTTTTCATGTGATATCAAACCAACCTTTATATGAAAATCATTTTTCTACAAGAATACATGTATACAAAATACTATGTAATACTTTCATTTTCAATAGTTGGCTTTTCACATATTCCAATACTATTTTTTGGTGATTTTTCATAAAAAAAGATTTCCAAAAGTACATCCATTCACTTTTGGAAATTACTTTTGGAAATTCTCTTTATAATTTGGGACTTATCGGTTTCACTTTCTTCCGATAAAATTCTTCTTTTGAAACAGGTTTTGCATCCATCTTTTTTTGAAAATTTATTCCACTAACAGAACTTTCATATACAAATTGTTTTATTTCATCCATTTGATTTGTTTCATAATATTTTACGAGCATCACAAAAAACTGTTCTTGATGTTCTACTGGAATACTAATGATTCCTTTTCCATTCTGAATCATCACCTGATTTGCTGCAAGTTGCGCAACACGTTTATTTCCATCATAGAAAATTTGACTTCTCATTAAAAAGAGCATTAATGTAATTGCTTTTTCTGTTATAGAAGTATCTTGATTCATAATATTATGCACTTCATCCGATATTCTGATCATATCAGGAATTTCTGGTTTCCACGTAGTTCCTCCAATATTTACATCCGAACTTCTTAGTTCGCCTGCAAGTGGAACAATCTTATCTCCTATAATTTGGCTTAATTGGCGAATATAGCGCAGATCAATCGGATATTCCACTGTCTCAAGTACAAACTCCCATGCATGTTTTAAATTGTTGACTTTGACAATATCATCAACTGACATACCTGCCACTGCTCTTCCTTCATAGATTTCATTAGTTTCCGGAAATGTAATTGCAATTCCTTCCAGTTTAGATTCCTTATATATACTGTCAACAATATTTCTCTTTGCAAGAAAAATATTTTCTTCCAGCGTAAGTTGATATTTATCTAACATCCGTTTTCTTCCTTTCTCCAGTTCACCACTGATAACTTGTAAGTTATTGATCTTCCAAGTATTATCTAAAATATTTCCAATGCGCTATTCTTTAATTTTAGAGATTATTTTTTTTCTGTCATCTTCCGTCTCTACATATTTTATTATATCTCTTGGTTGCATTTCCAGTACTGCGCATAATCTATTCAAGTTATCCAATGTTATAGATGTATCTTTTTCACGGAATTTTTTCATTGTTGTTTGCCCAAAAATCCCTGTTTTTTTTGCTATTGTCGTATTTACACCTATTCTATCAAGTTCCTTTATAACATCGATCTTATACTCTAACATATTTTCACCTCTCCCATATAACTCTAGATATAGTTTACTATCAAAAGAAAAATTAGTCAATTCTCTTTCTTTAAAATTAGTGATTTTTTTATTGACATTCACTAATTTTAGTGATAATATAGTTATAGAGAGAAGCAAACAAGTATTAATTTGATTCATGCTATGGAGGTAACCCTATGAAATTAAACAAAGAAGATTTCTTAAATTCTGAACTTGGCAGCAATTTGCTGGAATGTATAGAATCATGGGACTGGGCTTTAAGAGGTGGAGTTAAAACAAAACCTCTTGCAGATTGGTGCCAGGCTCAATGGGAAGTATACCAGATCATGTTTAGACAGATTTTCCATATTAATTATCATTTCACTAGAACAGACGAACGTTTTGGAATTTGCACAGAAAACGAAAAAGATTGGCTTATAAAAGAGGTAAAAAAATGAGAAGAAAAACAATAAAAAAAATAATCATAGCAGCAATTATTTCTGCTGAACTTTCTAGTTGGGCTACACGAATATACATGATCAATACAGCTCAACCAGACCGACCATGTAAGATTACTTGGAGTGGCGAAACAACAACATATGATCAAAACTATTAACAATCCGACCAACACATCTTTCAATTATAGCCCCATAAGATAACAGGGGCTATAATTGGTGAAATCCTATTACTCTCCCACAATCATTGCATAAACTGATATGCTCTGCGATACTGGTTCATTTTTTCTACTGGAAATGTAAAGTAGGATTTTACTTCTTCTTCAGTGAGTCCATTCTCCAATCCAAGCAAGATTTCATTTAATTGATCTTCCGTAAGTCGCTCTGCATACCGCTGAATACACTGATTGATTGTCCCGGACAAATCCCATTCATCCTCTTGCTTTTCCTCAACAACTCCTTCTGTACCGAAATTCGGTACAACGGAAATATTGTCTTGTGTTGATTGTTCTTCCATTTCTATTGCTTTTTCTTGTAATCCAGTATCTTTCTTACTTTGTTCAAACATTTGAATCAGTTCTTCTTCTGTCGGAGTAGGATTTGTATCAAAATTCAAATATAGGAAATCTTCTTCATTTATTTCACAGACTTTAATGCTTCTATCCGTCTTTTCAGCTTCTTTGTAAAACTCCACATCTTTTTTATCAAGCACCTGGAAATCCTGTTTGTTCCGGATTGTTCGATAGGTCATTGTTTTTGGATTGTACACAACACGTACAGGATGTTTATAGCCTGTCTTTCCTGCGAGCCGTTTAGATTCTTTCCATACTGCTGTATCAAACGGAAGGTTCTTCCAGTCCATAATCGGATACTGACCTTCCATAAAGATAAGGCATTTCTTGCGATTCATTCTTTTTACTTCACCCGGAGTCATCAGTCCTCTTCCGGCTCTCTGATTATTAAGACTTGAATTTCCATGAACACCCGTAGTAACTCCATCATTTCTTGTATCAATTGTCATTTCGCCTAGAAGTTTTGATATGTACTCATGTGTTGAAAATGCTGCAGGTCCTGATCCCAGGTAGATCATTACAGCACAGTTATCCAGGAATACCTCCCATTTATCTTGTGGGAAGATTGCTTTAATTTGAGCGATCGACTGAAGGATAGGAACAATAGACATATTTCTGCTTCGTATTGTTCCCATCAAGACTTCTGTATTTGTTGGTTTTGGTCCTGCATAGAACTCGTCTGCCCACAATCTGACGTGGATCGGCAGACTTCCATTACATTTATGGTCTGCAATTCGGATCAAAACATCAAATAATTGCGTGTAAAACATAGAAATCAAGAAATTGAACGATTGATCATTATCCGGCATGACAAGAAACAATGCTGTTTTCTTATTCGGGTTACCATCCACACCCAACCCAAGACTTGGAATATCAATATCATCATCCTCAAATAATCGTTTTAATGCAGATGTCTCGCATAATCTCAACATTGCATTTACCATAATAATGATGGAACGTACCGTCTCTGCAGCACCTTCTTTTAATTTTCGGTAATCTCGGACTGGTGGATAATCATCGCCATGTGAATCTGCAAGCCTATCCATCTCAACTTGCAATTCTGTTTTATCATCCTCTTCATTACCGACATGCTTCGATTCCATATTAACAAGTTTTAATATATTGTTGAGTGTCGGTTTCCGATTCTCTTCTTTTGCCGTAAGCCATTCATGAAAGAACATTGCCTGCAGATACAGTGCAACACCATCGTCCCAGAACGGGTCACCTTTCATTGCATCCGGCGGCTTGACTGATGCCTGCATATTGGTAATCAGTCGAATCACATCTGTTTCTTTCTCCAGGTATGCCATTGGATTATAGCGGTCTGACTCTTCCGGATTAATCAAATTGAAGGCTTTTACTGTTACTCCATAAGCCTTCAAATAATTACCATGTTTTCTCAATAGATCACCCTTAATATCAAGTATCACATTTGTCATTCCGGCTAATAATATATTCGGTGTTAATACTGAGGTTGTTTTATAAGAACCAGAACCTCCAATTACAAGCATATTCATATTCGACAGAGCATTATTGGACACTGCAATCCTTTCACTCAAATAAGTATTATTCTTCTCATTCTTAGAATCTCTTAATGTTTTACTTAATTTATTTACATCTGCCCATTGTTCTGAACCGTTCTCCACTCCAAAATGATAGTTTCGATTCTGATCCAGATAATAGGCTATAAACATGATCCAGGCTATAAAGACAATTCCCATAAAAGCAGGTGTCTTATTTGTCCACCAGTTTCGTAACGGATGCATTACAATATACAATAATTTTTCCTGGTAATTTGACATGGTGACACCATCTAATTTCATCAATCCACAGCCAAAATACGCTCCAATGATCAATATTACAAGAATAATAAGGAAGATTCCCCATGGAGTTTTTCTTTTTTCAATCATCTGTTCTCCCTCCGGATTATCTTGCTTTCAAAGGCGGTTTCGGAGATTTTACAGGTTTCTTACGAGCTGTATTTTCAACTGTTTTTCCTGCTTTATTCTGTGATCGATCTGTTGCTTTCTGCTCTCTTTCCGACAGATTATAATGCTTCTCATATAATTCACTCGCAAATGGACGTCGTTCGAGTTTAATAGGAAGCTTCAAGCCTTTATCATACATCAATGGCTTTTTATCTTTCTCCAAAAATGCCGTATAGTATTTTGAATCGACAGAATGGAATACTTGATCTCCTGGAATCACCAAATATTGTACATTTTCTCCAAAAGTTCCCGGTATTCTGCTAACAAAATACTTTTCTTCTCTGAAAGATTTAATTGCTTCCTTGTCTAATTGGTTTACTAATGTATCCGGATCAATTGTAAATTTTTGATACATTTGATTTTCTTCGTAATCCTCATATGTCATATTTCCTTCATCTAAAGCTATTTTAGGAGCAGACGACTTTTCTTTTTCATATTTTTGATTTGCTTCCTTCACTTTTTCATCCCCGGTATTGATGTATTCCTCTGTAGACATTTTTCCCGTATTCTGATAGGTAGACATATCAATCATATTTAGATCTGGAACTTTTTCTCCTCGTTGAAGCATATCTTTCTGATACAATTGATACCAGTGTTGTACTTTCGGGATATCACTGTTTGCTACAATAATCTGTATATTTCCATCCCCGATCTTTAAATCTGGTAATACACTATAATTTATTTTTAATTTGTCAAAATCTTCTTTATACACCTCCTCTTTCCCTTCAAATGGTACACTAAATATACTTGTTTTTCCTTCTGTAAATGCATTCAAACTTTCTTCCGTTCTTTCTCCTCCAACCATTTTTTTGTTTAAATACCTCTTATACCATAGATCAAAAATATTTTCATCATCTCTGCATACTGCAATCTGTATATAGTTATCAGCCTTATTTAGATCCGGCATTTCATAGAAGCGTACTCCTTTTTTCTTTAGGTCCGCAAATTCCTCGATATCCTCTAATTTAATATCATCTCCTGTTTGATCAATCGGAATATTAAATACATCAAAGTTTCCTTCTGTTCGTTTGGCAAAATTTTGAAAGTCTTTAAATTCCCTTTTGTCAATGATTTCCTCCTTCACCATTCTGGCAAGAAACTGCACAATTTTTGCAAGCCCTTTCGTTGCTATTTTCATAATTGGATCTGCAAACATGGTAGCCTTTTTGATCACCATCAAGACTTCTTCCGCATCTCTGTATTCTTCGTTCATTTCTCCACTCCTGTCAATTATTTTTCTTCATGATTTTTACTCATATTTGATGGATTGTACCGAAATTCGGTACAATCATAATTTCGGTGAAACTGCTTTTACCTGTTTTCTCTGCTTTGATTCTGTTTTCACCTCTGGTAATACAGATATATCCTTCTTTTCTTTTTCCTGCATTGGAATATTATATTTTTCCATAAAGCCCTTAAAGTATGCTGTATTTTCTTTGATTTCTCCTAGCATCTTCCGGATTTCTTCCATCTCTGATTTAATCTGTTCTAATTCTTTGTTTGATTCAATCATAATTTTTCTCCTTTATCGTGTACCGAATTTCGGTACATTATGTCTTGACTGTAGTTTATTGATTCCTTCCACTATCTGTTGTTCCTCGATTTGCTCTTCTTCAATAACCGGACTATTTGTCTCATCCATGTTGAGTAGTGCATTTAACTCCGATAACCGTTCGTTTTTTTCTTTTAAATCTGCTTCTTTAGAAAATGGCTTCTGTACTTCCACTTTTGCATCCTCCAACTGTGATTCCAGTGTCTGCAGATTTTGCTCTGATCTTGCAATACGTTTTGGGATATTATCCAATACATTATTGATACGAATAATATTTCCAAATCCATTTTCTCCGATTTCTGTAAGATAAGACATCCGATGCTGTAACTTCACATTATAAGTTTCCGTAAGATAGTTGTACCTCACCGCCATTGTAAAGCCCTGGTAACTTCCAATCTCAACGCTTTCTTTTGACATCTTGGATTTCACCTTCTTCGCAGCTATTAAAACTGCTTTACCTGCCGCCTCTTTCTCGTTATAATGTACATCTTCCACTACCATGTCAAAACGCTCCGGATCTCTTATCTGGTTCAACTGATAATAGTTCCAATCTTCCTCCAGATACCGGATCGTTGATTTTTCTGTTGATATTTTTAATGGATATTCATGTACAATCTGATTCTCCAATCTGTAAATATTGGCATTATGGTTAGCTTTTAGTACCTTCAATTTTGCGACCTCAATATCCAGTTCCATCTTTTCCTTGATATATGGATTTCCCGTTGCAAGTGCCTTGATCTCTGCAAAGGACAATACTGCTTCATCCACATCTTCACAACTTCGCACTGGTGACTTAGAGGTCATAATTTGACCGATGAATTTCTGTTTATTTTCCAGCAATTGCCACATGTAGGAATCGAATGTACCTTCCGTCACATACCGGAAAATTTGCACCTTTTGATTCTGATTACCCTGCCGTAGGATACGACCTTCCTGCTGTTCAATATCTGATGGTTTCCAAGGGACATCCAAATGATGTAACGCAATCAGTCTGTCCTATAGTGATAGGTAATCCTTTGATGTTATCTCCAGATTTTCCCCCACTTCAC
>OAUU01000129.1_pt1 | contig 82858 bp, 70 predicted proteins | sample 1501381 | NCBI WGS metagenome assembly OAUU01 (sample SAMEA2580057, study PRJEB22360) | human gut metagenome | reverse complement strand
GGTTTGAGGATTACATCATAATACTGTACGTTTGCCATTATGCATACACCTCCTCTAATTTCTCTACAGCTGCCTTAGTAACAACTAATGTTGTATACTTAAGAACATCATATGTGTTGATTTCGTTAGTAGCTGTAACCTTAACTGAAGGAATGTTTCTTCCTGAAAGAACTACGTTCTTATTCTCGCCTTCAAGAACTACTAATGCGTTCTCAACCTTTAAGTTGTTCATAACTTCTACGAACTTCTTTGTCTTTATTTCATCTAACTTGAACTCGTCAAGTACAACGATCTTGCTTTCTGCAACCTTTGAAGATAAAGCAGAAAGAAGAGCGATTCTCTTTTCCTTCTTATTCATCTTGAATGAATAATCTCTTGGCTTTGGTGCGAATACGATACCGCCGCCTGTCCACTGTGGAGCTCTTGTAGAACCCTGTCTTGCATGACCAGTTCCCTTCTGTCTCCAAGGTTTTCTTCCGCCACCAGAAACTTCTGAACGTGTCTTAGCGCTCTGTGTTCCCTGACGATTATTTGCAAGCTGGTTAACTACTGCCATGTGTACAAGATGTTCATTAACTTCAACACCAAACACTGCATCGTTTAATTCGATTGAGCCAACTTCCTTGCCTTCAATATTGTAAACAGATACGTTTGCCATCTGTGTGGTCCTCCTTCCTTAGCAAAAACTACTTGCTAGCCTTTACTGTTTCTTTCAGTGTTACTAATGATTTCTTAGGTCCAGGTACAGCACCCTTAACTAAGATTACGTTGTTTTCAACATCAACTCTTACTACTTCAAGATTCTGGATTGTGATTCTCTTAGAACCCATATGTCCAGGCATTCCTTTTCCCTTGAATACTCTACCAGGTGTTGTTGCTGATCCGTTTGAACCCTGATGTCTGTGGAACTTAGAACCATGAGCCATAGGTCCTCTTGACTGGCCTAATCTCTTGATTGCGCCCTGGAAACCTTTACCCTTTGAAATAGCAGTTGCATCTACCTTATCGCCTGCTGCGAAGATATCAGCTTTGATTTCATCCTTTACTGAGTATTCTGAAGCGTTTTCAAACTTGAATTCTCTTAAGAATCTCTTGTAAGGAACCTCTGCCTTATCAAAATGTCCTTTAACAGGCTTGTTTACTAACTTTTCTCTAATGTCAGCAAAACCAACCTGAACTGCATCGTAACCGTCGTTTTCTACTGTCTTAACTTGTGTAACAACACAAGGACCAGCCTGAAGAACAGTTACTGGTGTTAAAACACCGTCTTCGTTGAAGATTTGAGTCATTCCGACTTTTGTAGCTAAAATTGCCTTCTTCATTGATATTCCTCCTGTTTAATCTACAGCGGACAAGATGATTATGCCGTTTCCGGCGTAATCATCTGGAAGCAAAATCCTGGCGGATTTTCTTCAGACTTTAGTCCGGAAGTTTCTATATTATATTGTAATAATATTTTATACGTCATAAGCGCATCCTGTCATCCTAGAACAGCTAATATAAGTGGAACCTGCACCACTGTGCTACACTTTCGTGTGTGTTACTTCTATATTAAACCCTTAGGATTATTGCTCTTAAATAATAATGAAAAATGTGTAATGATTAGTTCATTACCTTAAGGTTGATGAATACACCAGCTGGCATCTCTAACTTAGATAATGCATCTACAGTCTTCTGTGATGGTGATAATACATCGATGAGTCTCTTATGAGTTCTCTGTTCAAACTGTTCTCTTGAATCCTTATACTTGTGAACAGCTCTAAGGATTGTAACTACTTCCTTCTTTGTTGGAAGAGGTACTGGACCACTCACATTTGCTCCTGTCTTCTTAGCAGTTTCGATGATTTTCTTAGCTGACTGATCGATTAACTGATGATCATAAGCTTTCAGTGTAATTCTTATTACCTGATTTGCCATAAAAAAAGTCGCCTCCTTCGCACTTTATTGTTTAAGTACGACAAGCGGTGACTGTACACACTCCCACGTGTATCGAGAATCACCTGTTGGATTATCCCGATTACCAACGTGTCATTTCTGCATCTTGCAGATGATATTAGGTACAGTGACTTGTCGCCAGATTCTTCGCCGGTCTCTTACCGGCCTTGACATTCGCTCCACGGAAAACCTGCTCTTATGAGCAGCAACCTCACGCTTCTACGCTATCAATGTCACAGCAAGTATTAATATACACTACACTTAATATAAAATCAACCAGAAAAATATTATTTTATTGTATTTTTTTTAATACAATTCAGTAACATTTTTCTGGTTAAATTTTTATCCATATTTGCTGCCCTTTATCCACAAATATGCATTATTTTATGAATATTTATAAACATTTATGTCACATTATAAACCACGCAAAGCACAGAAACTATATACAGTTACCACCATACACTCATTTATGCAATTCTATTGATTAGCAATCCTTTCTGCGAGGTCATTAAGATACACCCATCTGTCCATCTTTTCCTCAAGCTGTTTTTCTTTTTCAGCTTTTTCCCTGGACAGGTCGTTAAGCTTTCCATAGTCAGTTGCACACTTAGCCATCTCGTTATCAATTCTTTCTATAGCACTTTCTAACGCTGCTATATCATCGTCAATAGTTTCATACTCTTTCTGTTCCTTATAAGTAAACTTAAGTCTTTCACTTCTTGACTTGTTATACTCCTTACTTGTAAGTGTCTTATTGCCCGATGCAGCTTTCTGCACACCGTCCATAGATATATCGCCGTTACTTCCTGTCATACCGCCTGCTGCCGCACCGCTGCCTGATACCAAACCATTACCTGACAATGCTGCACCTTTCGATATTCCATTTCCTGACACATTATATATAGAAGAAACACATTTTTCCTTATAGTCAGAATAGCCTCCCTCATACTGTGTAAGGTGGCCTCCCGCCTCAAATGCAAATATTCTGTCGACTGTTCTGTCAAGGAAATATCTGTCGTGCGAAACTGTTATGACAATTCCTGCAAAACCATCGAGATAATCCTCAAGAATTTCAAGAGTTTCTATATCAAGGTCATTAGTCGGCTCATCAAGGATAAGCACATTTGGCGCACTCATAAGCACGCTCAGCAGATAAAGTCTTCTCTTCTCTCCTCCGGACAGCTTTCTTATCGGTGTCCACTGCTGCTTAGGTGAGAATAAGAACTTTTCACACATCTGGCTTGCCGTTGCCTTGCCATCTACAGTCTGCACATATTCGCCTATGCTTCTTACAAACTCAAGCACAGTCTGATTTTCGTCAAGCGGCTCATTTTCCTGCATAAAGTAACCTATATGTACTGTATCACCTATCTCAACACTTCCACTGTCTGGCTGTATCTGCCCTGTTATTATCTTCATAAGTGTCGACTTGCCGCAGCCGTTGCTTCCTATTATACCAATTCGGTCATCTCTTAAGAAAATGTACGAAAAATCATTAATGTATGTATGTCCGTCATATGCTTTGGTTATGTTGTTAAGCTCTATCGTCTTCTTGCCAAGCCTTCTGCTTACAGAGCTCATATCCATAAGACTCTTGTCAAACTTAGCCCTTGCCTCACGGGAGGCCTCCTTCATATCCTCAAAACGGTCTATTCTTGCCTGCTGCTTTGTGGAACGCGCCTGACAGCCCCTTCTTATCCACTCAAGCTCACGTCTTAAGGTATTCTGCCTCTTAGCTTCGGTTGCCCTTTCCATCTGCTCTCTTTCAGTCTTAAGCTCAAGGAAACCGGAATAGTTTGACTCGTAACTATAAAGTGCGGCATGGTCTATCTCAACTATCTTGTTAGTTACATTGTCAAGGAAGTACCTGTCATGCGTTACCATAAGAAGCTCACCCTTAAACGCCTTAATATACTGCTCAAGCCACACAACCATATCATTATCAAGATGATTAGTCGGCTCATCAAGGATAAGCACTTCTGTTGGCTCTACAAGTGCCTTTGCAAGTGCAACTCTTTTCTTCTGTCCACCTGACAGCATATCCATAGATGCATCAAATGTACCTATGCCAAGCTTATTAAGTATCTCCTTTGCCTCTGCTTCACTTGCATGCGCCTTTCCTCTTAATACATAAGAAATAACAGTCTCATCCTTTATATGGTCTGGTGACTGTGCAAGATATGTAACAGTAACATTTCTTCCTTTTATGACATTTCCCTCATCCGGTTCCTCAATCCCTGCTATTATCTTAAGCAGTGTCGACTTTCCAGTTCCGTTCACACCTATAATTCCAACCTTGTCGCCCTTGTTTATTCCAAGTGTGACATTATCAAGCAGGACTTTCTCGCCAAATGTCTTGCTTACTTTTTCTACATTTAATATATTCACAACTATAACCTTTCTATAATATTCTCTTTTGACACTTACATCATAATTAAGTGCTTATCATTTATATAAACTATCTGCTCTCTTATTCTTCATCAATTATATCAACTGCTTTATCACCTATATAATCTTCACCAACATCATCCAGCTTATATAGCTTCTTCATCTTGACAGCAAGCTCCGGCTTTTCCTTCTCAAGCTTGCTTATATGCTCCATTCTGCGCTCCATCATATGCTTATACGCCTCAGGATTATTCTCCTTGAAATGCAGCATAACTTCTTTTCTGTGCTGTCTAAGATGCGTAAGGGCATCCGGATTAAGCTTCGCAATCTTTGCCTCAAGTCTTAATCTTCGCTCCTCTATTCTTTCTTCTAACTCTTCAGCGTTACTGTTATTCTGTGCAAGCTCTGATAAATGCATCTCAACTCTTTCAAGAAGCTCATCCTCATCAAACAGACCGATACGTCCCCACGCATTTTTACTTTCAGCTTCTATAAGCACATTATCCGTGAGATGTTCACTGTTTTCTTCCATATGTGTAATATCATCAGTCATCTGCACCGCAAACTTATCAAGCCACTCAGATGCATCCTCGCCAAATGCCCACTCTATCTCAGCAAGTCTTTCATTGTCCTCTATGAAGTCCTTATGTACTTCTGTCTGCTCAGGTGTACCTACAAGCGGATAAGGTCTGTCAACGCCTGCATCTCTTAGGGCAAGCGATATTGTTCTTCGCGTAACACCCTCTTCCACAAGACAGCCTGCACCAAGCTTTCTTAGCTGGTCATTAACATTGTCGACATGCTCTGTTATATAGAAATGTATCCCTTTATCTTTAAGCAGCTTATTAAAGGAAACAAGCCTGTCTGCTGCCGTTATATCTATACTTCCGATACCACTTGCATCAACTATTACAACCTTTGTATCGTCTTTAATTGCATTTTCAATATCCTGCAAAAATGTAGACACATTTGCAAAGAAAAGATTACCGCTAAACCTATACAAAAGAGTATGCTCTATCTCAAGCGCGTTCTTATTACGGTTAAGATTATAAAAGCCCTCGTGCCCCGGTATGCATCCAAGAAATGACCTAGGAGGAACAACTGCTCTTATGATTACTGCAATAAATGATAAGATAACACCTATAATAACTCCGTATATCGTTCCAAATAAAAGCACTCCGAACATAGCTGCAAGGAATATGAAGAACTCTGCCCTGTTGACTTTTCTTAGCTTACCCGCAAGCTTATACTCAACTATGCCGATAAGTGCCGCAACGACTATTCCTGTAAGTATAGGAACGGGAAGATACTCAAGCAGCGGTGTTGCAAAAAGAACAACAACAAGCATAGTTACCGCCGCCGTAACAGACATAAGCTGTGACTTGCATCCAAACTGGTCTGCAATACCCGTTCGTGATACACTTCCATTAAGCGGACAGCTTCCTGAAACTGCTGATGCAACATTGGCGAGTGAATACGCAAGAACTTCCCTGTTATTGTCGACCTTGTATCCGTACCTGTTAGCATAGTTATTAGTAGCAAGTAATGTCTGCGCCATAATGACAAGCGCGCATGTAAGTCCGAGAACAATTATATCAGATGTATTATTACGAAGTAATGTAATATCAGGAATAACAATCTTAGGAAAGCCTGCATCAACGTGCGGAAGTAGCCTTACACCGTATCTGTCTATATGTAAAAATGCTGTTGCCATAGCTCCAAGTGCCATAAGCATGACCGACATCGGAAACTTTGGCATATATTTCTTGCATACAAGAATTATTATAACTGTTCCAAAACCAAGAACCGCTGACAATACGTTAAAGTACTGAAGCTGGTCTGCTATATGTAGAAGCAGTGCTATAAGTTCGCCTGTGCCTGCCGCCCCACCAAACAGCTTAGGAACCTGCATAAGTATAATTGTTATTCCAATTCCGCTTATGAAGCCTCCCATAACCGGAGTTGATATGTAGTTGACTATCCTTCCAGCCTTTATAAGACTGAATATAAGAAGCCACGCCGCAACCACAAGCGTTATAACGGGCACGAGTCGCATAGCTTCATCTGAACCGGTCGTTATTCCAAGTGTCGCAAGTGTTCCGCCGACAAGCACCGCCGGAGTTGCATCCACGCCAAATACAAACTGTGGTGAGCTTGTTGTAAGTGCATACACAAGCACAGGAATTAATGAGCCGTACAGACCATACGCCGCTGGAAGTCCCGCTATCTGTGCATATCCCATAGATATAGGTATTGACACAAGTGCCACAATAATACCTGCTATAATATCGTTCTTTGCCGTCTTAAAAGATATATTCTTCAAATGCATATTCCCCTTCCTTATTATGTTTTCTTATCCGTTTATGTTACAGTAAAAATATGGATTTTTCAATAAAATTTGTCTTAACAATATGTTACTATACAGAACCTATGCATGGCATTTTGGTGGTTGGTTCCAAGCAATAACAAGCTTTTCACAAAAATACCTGCATAGCCATGCTTAAAAACATTTCCTTGCCCTTATCATATGGAATGTTATATACTTATATAAGGATACCAGGGTCTAAAGGTCATTCACCCACATGAGCTTGCTCATAGGTGGGTGAATGACCTTGTGATCCGCCCCAATATTCGCATAAAAGTGGGATGATAGTCCCACGATATGCGAATATTGGGTAGAATTGTGGGAGTGCGTAGCACGGAACAATTCGTAGGTATCATAGTTGAGGGCTTTTGACCCCAACATCATATAAGTATTTTATAATCAGCTACAATTATATAACGAAAGGAATTACATAATATATGTTTATTGCAGATAACTGGAAAGACTACGAAGTTATAGATACATCCTGCGGTGAAAAACTTGAGCGATGGGGAGATTATATCCTCGTCCGTCCCGACCCTCAGGTTATATGGGATACACCTAAGGACGATAAAAGATGGAAGCATATGAACGGTCACTATCACAGAAGTTCTAAAGGCGGCGGTGAATGGGAATTCTTTGACCTTCCACAGAGCTGGACTATCAACTATCAGAGTCCTTCCCTTGATGTACCTCTCACATTTAACTTAAAGCCATTCAGCTTCAAGCACACTGGTATATTCCCAGAACAGGCTGCTAACTGGGACTGGTTCTCTGGAATTATAAAGAAAGCCAAAGAAAATGACCATGAAAGACAGATAAAGGTTCTCAACCTTTTTGCATACACAGGCGGCGCAACTCTTGCATGTGCTGCTGCCGGTGCCCATGTTACACATGTAGATGCCTCTAAAGGTATAATTGCATGGGCCAAGGAAAATGCTACATCATCCGGTCTTATCGACAAACCAATCCGCTGGATAGTTGACGACTGTGTTAAGTTTGTTGAGAGAGAAATAAGACGTGGCAACCACTATGATGCTATTATCATGGACCCTCCATCATACGGCAGAGGGCCTAAGGGTGAGATATGGAAGATAGAAGAGGCTATCCATCCACTTGTAAAGCTTTGTGCAAAGCTTCTTTGTGACAAGCCTTTATTCTTCCTCATCAACTCATACACAACAGGTCTCCAGCCAGCAGTTCTTACATATATGTTAAGTACTGAACTTAAAGACTTTGACGGATATTGCAGTTCTAATGAAGTCGGACTTCCTGTATCATCCAACGGACTTGTGCTTCCTTGCGGAGCTTCTGGAAGATGGTGCGGTTCGGAGTATTAATAAATTAAGAACCTGTCGATTATGTTAATTAACTTATTGGCGTATGCGTATGGTTCAGAGTATTAATAAACTAAAAATTTTCTGATTATGTTAATTAACTTGTTGACGTATGCGCACAATTCAAAGTATTAATAAACTATAAATGAGAGAATTTAAAATATTGTACAATTATGTCTGCGCTACAAAGACATATTTTTTGTGTAATCTATTGAAATGTATCTATACACAAATAAAGGTAACTTACTTTTGTACTTTTTTCTTTATTCGTTCATTTATAGTTTAATTTAAAAAGCTGGACATGTATTATAATACACATCCAGCTTTTTTGTTATAGTTACCCAAGAAGCTGCATCACCTGATTTTTACTCTGGTTGCACAGGATGAAATTGTTGAAAACGCTAATTCCTTAATAAACAACTATTGTTCCTTAGATATCAGCTCATCCATAAGCTTCCTATATTCATCCGCATCCAACGGCAGCTCAACCTGTATGCCCCTGCATGCAGAATAATACGCTCCTGCGCACAGCATAAGTGAGTTAATTCCCTCTTCTCCCCTTGCTACCAGATAATCCGAATTTTGTTCAAGCGATGCCTTTGCAAAACCTTCAAGCAGTCTTGTATATGGCTCTGGCTCTTTTTCATATTCTATTATTTCCTGTGTAAAATGCATATTCTCCCTTGAATTAACATTTTCGGTCTTTATATATTCCCTTACATCCTGATGCCTTGTGATAGTAAGTGTGTTATCTTCAAGCAGAAGCTTTGCCTTTGTTCCTATAACCTCCAGTCTTTCCTCATAACACGCCTCGCCTGTTGTAAGCACAAATGATGCCGTCATCCCATTATCATAACTCATAATAATTGTGTCTTCATCATCAACCGCGAAATTATTGTACTTTCCAAATGGAATTACCGCAAATATTCTCTGTGGCATCCCAAACAGATACTGGAACATATCAAGAATATGCTGTCCCTGATTAATAAGCGCACCTCCGCCCTCGCCCGCAAAGCTGCTTCTCCACGAACCTGACTTATGGTAATGCGTTGTCCTTAAGTACCTTGAATTGATAAGGTTCACTCTCACTAACTCTCCAAGTTCATTATTATCAATCATTTCCTTAATCTTTACGTACTTAGGATATAATCTCTGGTGAAATACCATCCCATATATTCTGTTACTCTTACTGGCAGCCTCATTCATTTCAAGTGCTTCACCTATATCCGCCGCTGCCGGCTTGTCACACAGTACATCTTTTTTAAGTGCAAATGCTTTTAATGCAAGCTCTTTATGGGTTTTATGTGGTGTTGCTATTATAACCGCATCGAATAACGAAGTTGTATGTATTTTATAATTATCTTCTTTATTATTTTTATAATCATTTGTATTTTCTTCATTTCCTTTGCAATTATCGGTACTTTTTTCTGGCTTCTTATCATTTAATTTCTGAATATAATTACCAATAATATTTACATTTATATTTTCTGCCTCAGCAGCAAACAGTTCTTCTGCACTTCTGAATATCTTTACTTTTTCTCCATCTGTATTCACAAGCGACTTACCCCACTCCATAAGCTCATCTCTCCTGATAACAACCGCCGTCAGCTTCATATGTGGCACCTCACCCGCCGTTATCATTTCTGCATACTTCCTCCCCATATTACCTACCCCTATAAGGGCTGTTTTTAATATATTGTTCTCCATATAAGATGATGTCCTTTCTTAAGTATTAGATATATAAATTTTTATAACCCATTATATGATGTTGGGGCAAAAGCCTCCAACTTTGATACCTACAGATTGTTCCGTGCTCCGCACTCCCACGTCTACAATCCGCTTCGGTCCATGCTAAACAGGTACCACTGCCACATAGCACTCTACCCTGATATTCGCATAATTTTTAATCTGCTCAGTTATAGTTACCAGCTTTTATTTGCATTATATTATTTTATCCTATCATCTATAAACAAGCTGATTTACCATATTACGTAAGACCATTTATGTCGCAACTCCTTACTTTCTTTCCAGTTCTTACCGCTTCATTAAGCAGTATGGCAGCGTATGCATCTGCAAATGCGTCCTCCATGCTATATGGTGGTTCTCCCTCACCTCTGCTATACTTTGCCGTATCTATCATAAGAGCAGCTATGGCAGTTTCATCCTCTGACAACCCACGCAGCCCTGATTCCGGCTCATACAGTACATTCTCACCAAATGATATTTTCTTTACTTCACGCACAGTCGACAGATTAGGATTAGTATCTTTGGTGTGCATTATATTCACATCTGTCACTATTTTCTGACACTGACCTTCATTATTGTTATCAAGGTAATACACCGTATCATCTATAAGCTCACCTCTTACACCCTGCACCTTTATGGTGTTTTTTCTGATAGAAGACCTGTACTGTTCAGAGTCAAAATCATACCATGCCACTTTACCGCTCTCAAATTCAAATGTCGCAACACACCTCTTTTTATCGGCTATCCGACCGTCCAAGAGCTTATCATATCTGGTAAATGTCTGAGTTGTCGGGAATTCATAAGTTTTACCTGACACAATATAGTTTTCGTCAGGTTTTATGCCAAGATAAGCTCGAATAAGGCTAAATCCATGATATTCGTGAGCCAGCGATATATTTACACAGCTTACATCGCCTATCAGTCCGCTGTCCACAAGCTTAAGCATTGCACGGTTAGATGGATACCTCCTGTATTGTTCAGCAACCACCTGCTTTTTCTTTGTATTATTATATATCTCTAAAGATTTATTATTTATTTTACCTATCTGCTTATCCAAACATTCACTTGCCGATTTATTTTCTGGCTTATTGGCTTTATAATTGTCCATCATATGGTATCTGTACAGTTTCTTAAGTGACTCTATATCTATTGCCGCTGGTGTTTCCGAAAGCACCGTTATCCCTCTGTCCATCCACTCTATTGAAACATCACATATGCTAGCTTTATTGACTGCTATAACAGCAAAATCCGGTTTATAAGCAACACATTCCTCTATTGAGGTGGTCGTATGTATATCATATTCCTTTGCCATTTTATCAGCCTTCTCCTGTGTACGGCAGTACATTGCATCAAGACAGAATACATTCGGCATTGCTTTGGCTATCCTTACATAATAAAGTGAACGCCAGCCCGAACCTACTATAATAAAATGATACTTTCCTAATTTCATCAATCGTTACACTCCCATCACATCACAATATATTTTATTGACTATACTATCTTTATCACATTCCAGCCCAATAGTTCTTTCATCCAGCACGTCCGAATAATCCTTTTCCCGCCACCATTTTCTCATAGCTTCAGCACCAAATTCATTACGTTTATCTCTCATTTGATGCCGCCTCACTGTTTCTTCAAATGGAATATCAAAATAATATGCATATATATTATCCCGATACAGTTCCTTTGCCTGCACAAATAAAGTTCTATACCAATCAGCATACATTATGCCCTCTAATATAACAACCTCACTATTCCTGCTTCCATATGACAGCATTTCTTTCATAAGAGGCAAAGCCAGTGTATCATTTCCATCATCGACCATAAGAATTTGTCTTCTTACCATATCCTGAGATATGTACATAGTATTTTTGCCAAACTTTTTCTGTAATTCCTTGGAAACTGTCGTCTTGCCACTTCCCGAATTACCTCTTAGTATAATAAGCTTATGCATATAACTCTCCTTATAATATAATTTCACAATACCGTATATGTATATTATAACATTCCTATTCTCTATCTTCAATTATAAGAGCAAAGAACCGATTTTACCCCCACCCTTGACAAAGAACCCAAAAAGGGACCTACGTGCAAGCACGTAAGTCCCTTTTATTATCATAGCCTTTTCAGGCAGCTATTTGATTGCTTTCGCGATAATTATTCAATGATTGTTGCAACAGCACCAGAACCAACTGTTCTACCACCCTCACGGATAGCGAAACGAAGACCCTGCTCCATAGCTACGTTATGGATAAGTTCAACTGTCATTTCTACGTTATCACCAGGCATGCACATTTCTGTACCAGCTGGAAGTTCGCAAACACCAGTAACATCAGTTGTTCTGAAGTAGAACTGTGGTCTGTAGTTGTTGAAGAATGGAGTATGACGTCCACCTTCGTCCTTTGTTAATACGTAAACCTGAGCTGTAAACTTGTGGTGTGGTGTGATTGAACCTGGCTTACAAAGAACCTGTCCTCTCTGGATCTCATCTCTCTGAACACCTCTAAGAAGAGCACCAATGTTATCACCTGGTTCTGCTTCATCAAGGAGCTTTCTGAACATTTCGATACCAGTTACAACAACCTTACGGATGTCTTCGTGGATACCAACGATTTCAACTTCCTCGTTAACCTTAAGAACACCTCTTTCTACTCTACCAGTAGCAACTGTACCACGACCTGTGATAGAGAAGATATCTTCGATAGGCATAAGGAATGGCTTATCTGTATCTCTCTGTGGATCTGGAACATACTCATCGATTGTGTGCATAAGTTCAAGAATCTTATCACCCCATTCGCTGTTTGGATCTTCAAGAGCCTTAAGAGCTGAACCCTGGATGATTGGTGTATCATCGCCTGGGAAATCATATTCGTTAAGAAGTTCTCTGATTTCCATATCAACTAATTCAAGAAGTTCTGGATCATCAACCATATCACACTTGTTCATGAATACTACTACGTAAGGAACGCCAACCTGACGAGCAAGAAGGATATGCTCTCTTGTCTGAGCCATAACACCATCAGTAGCAGCAACAACGAGGATAGCAGCATCCATCTGAGCAGCACCAGTAATCATGTTCTTTACATAATCAGCATGGCCTGGGCAGTCAACGTGTGCATAGTGTCTCTTCTCTGTTTCGTACTCAACGTGAGCTGTAGAGATTGTGATACCTCTTTCTCTTTCTTCTGGAGCCTTATCGATATTTTCGAATGCAACAGCTTCACCTGTACCAAGTCTCTCATGAAGAGTCTTTGTGATAGCAGCTGTAAGAGTTGTCTTACCGTGATCTACGTGTCCAATTGTACCAATGTTGCAATGTGGTTTTGTTCTTTCAAATTTAGCCTTTGCCATTGTTTAAAATCCTCCTAATTGATTAAATAGAATAATTGTCTGCAAAGCAGACTTCTCATAGCTGAAATCTATTATATTATCTTTTCAAGAATATTTCAACCATATTTTATATAAAAGCATTATAAACTACTACTTTTATACAAAGAATGTGACATATTTACATATTTGTATAAATCTGTCATCTATATACCACTGCGAAATATAGTGACCTATATTCCGCAGTACATTATATAATTAAGATTATTCACTTAAAAACTAATTACTTAGCTCTTGAAGCGATAACCTTGTCCTGAACAGACTTTGGAGCCTGCTCATACTTATCGAAGAACATAGAGTAGTTACCACGACCCTGTGTCTTAGAACGAAGGTCAGTAGCATATCCGAACATCTCTGAAAGTGGAACGAAAGCCTTAACCATCTTACCACCACTGATGTCTTCCATACCTTCAATACGTCCTCTACGTGAGTTGATATCACCGATAACATCACCCATGTATTCTTCTGGCATTGTAACTTCAACCTTCATGATAGGCTCAAGAAGAGCTGGAGCTGCCTTAGCCATAGCATCCTTGAATGCCATAGAACCAGCAATGTGGAATGCCATTTCTGAAGAATCGACTTCATGGTAAGAACCATCGTAGATATCTGCTCTAAGTCCAAGAACTGGGAATCCAGCTAAGATACCTGAGTTAGCAGCTTCTCTGATACCATCAGCAACTGAAGGGATGTATTCCTTAGGAATAGCACCACCAACTACTGAAGACTCACAGAAGAGAACTGGAGGCTCATTAATTAATACTGTATTCTTTGTCTCAACATCGAACTTATCAACGTTAGCTTCAAGTGGTGAGAAACGAACCTTACAGTGACCATACTGACCACGTCCACCTGACTGCTTAGCGTACTTGCTATCGATATCAACAGCCTTTGTGAAGCACTCTCTGTAAGCAACCTGAGGAGCACCAACGTTAGCTTCTACCTTAAATTCACGAAGAAGTCTATCAACGATGATATCAAGGTGAAGCTCACCCATACCAGCGATGATTGTCTGACCTGTTTCCTGATCTGTATGAGCACGGAATGTAGGATCTTCTTCAGCAAGCTTTGCTAAAGCTTCACCCATCTTACCCTGGTCATTCTTAGTCTTTGGCTCAATAGCAAGTTCGATAACTGGCTCTGGGAATTCCATAGACTCTAAGATAACTGGATGCTGCTCATCACAGATAGTATCACCTGTAACTGTTATCTTAAGACCTACTGCAGCAGCGATATCTCCTGAGTAAACCTTATCTATTTCTTTTCTCTGGTTGGCATGCATCTGAAGGATACGTCCAACTCTTTCCTTCTTGTTCTTATTAGCATTAAGTACATATGAACCACCGTTTAATGTACCTGAGTAAACTCTGAAGAATGCTAACTTACCAACGAATGGATCTGTCATAATCTTGAATGCAAGAGCTGAGAAAGGTTCATCATCAGATGACTTTCTAACTACTTCGTTACCGTCTTCATCAACACCTGTGATATCTGGGATATCTGTAGGAGCTGGCATATATTCGATAACTGCATCAAGAAGCTTCTGAACACCCTTGTTCTTGTAAGCTGTACCGCAAAGACAAGGAATAGCTGTACCTTCGATAGTACCCTTTCTTAAAGCTGCCTTTAATTCTGGAACTGTAAGCTCCTCATCATTAAAGAACTTCTCCATAAGGTCTTCATCAAGTTCAGCACACTGCTCGATAAGCTTATCGTGGTATTCTTCTGCCTGATCCTTTAAATCAGCTGGAATTTCACCAACTTCAATATCATCACCCTTATCGCCATTGAAGACATAAGCCTTCATTTCAAATAAGTCGATGATACCCTTGAACTCGTCTTCCTTACCGATAGGAATCTGTACAAGTACAGGGTTCTTTCCAAGCTTTGTAATAAGCTGGTTGCATGATCCGAAGAAATCAGCACCCATCTTATCCATCTTGTTCATAAATGCCATACGTGGTACGTTGTACTTATCAGCCTGACGCCATACGTTTTCTGACTGTGGTTCAACACCGTTCTGTGCATCGAATACACCTACAGCACCATCAAGTACTCTAAGTGAACGCTCAACTTCAACTGTAAAGTCAACGTGGCCTGGAGTATCGATAATATTGATACGATATTCTGGCTGTGTCTTATCTGGCTTACCTTCTTTTTCAGGTGTCCAGTGACATGTTGTAGCAGCTGAAGTGATTGTGATACCTCTTTCCTGCTCCTGGGCCATCCAGTCCATAGTAGCAGTACCTTCATGAGTATCACCAATCTTGTGGTTAACACCAGTATAATAAAGGATACGCTCTGTTAATGTTGTCTTACCAGCATCAATATGAGCCATAATTCCGATATTTCTGGTTCTCTCCAATGGATATTCTCTTCCAGCCATGGATAAAACCTCCTATAATTATTATTAGAATCTGTAATGAGCAAAAGCCTTGTTTGCTTCTGCCATCTTGTGCATATCTTCTTTTCTCTTAACAGATGCACCTGTGTTATTAGCTGCATCAAGAATTTCGTTAGCGAGTCTTTCTTCCATAGTCTTCTCGCCTCTTGCTCTTGAGAATGCTGTCATCCAACGAAGAGCTAAAGCCTGTCTTCTGTCTGGCTTAACTTCGATAGGTACCTGGTATGTTGCACCACCGATACGTCTTGCCTTTACTTCGAGAACTGGCATGATATTGTTCATAGCCTCTTCGAATACTTCTAAAGCAGGTCTTTCAGTCTTTGCTGCGACTCTGTCAAATGCTCCATATACAATCTTCTGAGCTACTCCTCTCTTACCATCAAGCATAATGTTGTTGATAAGCTTAGTAACCACCTTGTTATTGTAAATAGGATCTGCTAATACATCTCTTTTCTGAGTATGTCCTTTACGTGGCACGGTTCTTCCCTCCTTAACATTGTATTGTCGTTATTGTCTGCACTAATGAACGTCTTAAGACCTCACCAGTCTGTAAACAATCACGACGTTTCATTAATTCATAGGTACTCACAAATTAAATTGTGTTCGGGCCGTATATCTTAAACCTGCAACCTTCGGATTAATCTAACTCCGGCACTTTTAATTTAATTGTTCGTAAATTATTGTATGCAATAATCTGCAAATATTCTGATTCACCTTGTAAATCAATCACAGACTTATGATGCTTAATTCTTTATGAATTATTTAGCATCCTTAGGTCTCTTAGCACCGTACTTAGAACGTGCCTGTCTTCTCTTTGCTACACCTGCTGTATCAAGTGTACCTCTGATGATATGATATCTTGTACCTGGTAAATCCTTAACTCTACCACCTCTTATAAGAACAACGCTATGTTCCTGAAGATTGTGGCCTTCACCTGGAATATATGAAGTAACTTCGATTCCATTAGAAAGACGTACTCTGGCGATCTTTCTAAGAGCTGAGTTAGGCTTCTTAGGTGTTGCTGTCTTAACAGCTGTACAAACACCTCTCTTCTGTGGTGCTGATACATTTGTAGCCTTCTTTTGAAGTGAGTTATATCCCTTCTGAAGAGCTGGTGCTGTAGACTTCTTAACTGTTGACTTTCTTCCCTGTCTTACTAACTGGTTAAATGTTGGCATTCCTTTTTCACCTCCCGGAATTAGAATAATGAATGGTTGCACTTAGTATAATAACTAAGAAATGCGTGAGCTGACTGTAATCGTCCGCTCAATCTATATCTCAACGTGCTAAATAAAGCGTTCGCCTTTTCGCACGCTTAATTAGTATATATTTTAATTCATAATTCGTCAAGGGGTTTATTTAAAATTTACTTTATTTTATAAAAAGACTGCCACACCAGCCAAAACCCATACAAAATATAGAGCCAATTTTATATTAATTCTATATTTTATATAAATCTTGTTAATGTGACAGTCATTTATATATAGCTAATTATAAATAATTATATTAACCTGACTATTGAAAACCCAAAGGATTACTCCTCTGTATTCTCATCTGCCTCTGTATCATCAACCTCAGCGAAGTCATCTGCATCGTCAAGAGTTTCTGCTACATCTGCATTTTCAGTAAATTCAAGAGTTTCCTCTCCGTCTTCTGTGAAGCTTAATACTTCATCTTCTTCTATATCATCATAAGCTGTAGCTGTATCAAGCTCTACGCTCTGATATCTCTTCATACCAGTACCAGCTGGAATAAGCTTACCTATGATAACATTTTCCTTAAGACCGATAAGTGGGTCAATCTTTCCATTGATAGCTGCATCAGTAAGAACCTTTGTAGTTTCCTGGAATGAAGCTGCTGACATAAATGATGTTGAAGCAAGTGAAGCCTTTGTAATACCAAGGATAATTGGAGTACCTGTAGCCTTCATCTTACCCTCTTCCTCAAGCTTCTCATTAACCTCTGTGAACTCAAGAGTATCAACCTGTGAACCAGGTAAGAACTCTGAATCTCCAGCAGAATCAATAACTATCTTCTTAAGCATCTGTCTAACAATAAGTTCGATATGCTTATCATTGATATCAACACCCTGAATACGGTAAACCTTCTGAACTTCACGAAGCATATAATCCTGAACAGCTCTTACACCAAGAATTCTTACGATATCATGTGGGTTCTCTGAACCTTCTGTGATTTCTTCACCCTTAGCAACAACCTGTCCTTCCTGAACCTTAACTCGTGTATCCCTTGATACAGGATATGCCTTTGAGTTACCCTCATCATCAGTAATAACGATATCTGTCTTCTTCTCAGTCTTAGAGAAGCTTACAGTTCCACCGAACTCTGCAAGGACAGCAAGGCTCTTTGGCTTTCTTGCCTCGAAAAGTTCTTCTACTCTAGGAAGACCCTGTGTAATGTTATCACCGGCAACACCACCAGTATGGAAAGTTCTCATAGTAAGCTGTGTACCAGGCTCACCGATAGACTGGGCAGCGATAATACCAACTGCTTCACCAATCTGAACTGTCTGGCCTGTTGCAAGGTTAGAACCATAACACTTAGCACAAACACCGATATGTGAACGGCATGTAAGGATTGTTCTAATCTTAACCTGATTAACACCTGTCTTGATAATAGCTTCTGCTCTCTTAGGAGTTACAAGGTGGTTAGCTGCAACGATAATCTCACCTGTAGCTGGGTCCTTGATATCTTCAGCAAGATATCTTCCTGTAATTCTCTCCTGTAATGGCTCAAGAATATCTTCCTTGGCATCACTTGAGTTAGTTGCTCTGTCATTGACAAATGAGTAAACATACATACCAGGTATAGCCTTGCCAACACTACAATCTGTCTCTCTGACGATAAGGTCCTGAGAAACATCAACAAGTCTTCTTGTAAGGTATCCTGAATCGGCTGTTCTAAGCGCTGTATCAGAAAGACCCTTACGGGCACCATGAGCTGAAATGAAGTATTCCAGTACGTCAAGACCTTCACGGAAGTTTGACTTGATTGGAAGTTCGATAGTGTGACCTGAAGTATCTGCCATAAGACCTCGCATACCTGCAAGCTGCTTAATCTGCTGGTTAGAACCACGGGCACCTGAATCGGCCATCATGAAGATGTTGTTGTACTTATCAAGACCATCAAGAAGTGCCTTAAGCAATGTCTTATCTGTTTCCTGCCATACTCTGATAACGTTTTTATATCTTTCTTCATCAGTTGAACGGCCTCTGTTGTAGTTCATGTTGATTCTCTCAACCTTCTGCTCAGCTTCTGCAATAAGCTGCTTCTTAACTGGAGGCACAGTCATTTCTGATATAGAAACTGTCATGGCTGCTCTTGTTGAATACTTATAACCCATAGCCTTGATATCATCAAGAACCTCAGCAGTTCTTGTTGTACCATGAGTATTAATAACGTGCTGTAAGATATCCTTTAACTGCTTCTTACCTACATGGAAGTCAACTTCAAGCTTTAAGAAGTTTTCTTCCTTGCTTCTGTCTACATATCCAAGGTCCTGAGGAAGTATTTCATTGAAAATGAAACGTCCAAGTGTAGACTCTACAACACCTGAAATCTCTTCTCCATCAGCATTTTTCTTAGATACCTTAACTTTAATCTTAGAATGAAGTGTAATAACACCATTCTCATATGCTAAGAGTGCTTCATTAACACTCTTGAATATCTTGCCCTCACCCTTAACACCAGGTCTTTCCTGTGTAAGATAGTAGATACCAAGTACCATATCCTGAGAAGGAACGGCAACAGGACCACCATCAGAAGGCTTAAGTAAGTTGTTAGGTGAAAGAAGCATGAATCTACACTCTGCCTGAGCCTCTACAGACAATGGAAGATGCACGGCCATCTGGTCACCATCGAAATCGGCATTGAAAGCTGTACAAACAAGTGGATGAAGCTTAATAGCTTTACCTTCTACAAGGATTGGCTCAAATGCCTGAATACCAAGTCTGTGAAGTGTAGGAGCACGGTTAAGCATAACTGGATGCTCTTTGATAACATCTTCAAGTACATCCCATACTTCTGTTTCAAGATGCTCTACGCTCTTCTTAGCTTTCTTTATATTCTCAGCAAGACCACGTCTTACTAATTCTCTCATAACAAATGGCTTGAATAATTCAATAGCCATTTCCTTAGGAAGACCACACTGATATATCTTAAGTTCTGGTCCAACTACGATAACTGAACGTCCTGAGTAGTCAACTCGCTTACCAAGAAGGTTCTGTCTGAAACGTCCCTGCTTACCCTTTAACAAGTCTGATAAAGACTTAAGAGCTCTGTTACCAGGTCCTGTTACAGGACGGCCATTTCTACGTCCATTATCTATAAGTGCATCAACAGCCTCCTGAAGCATTCTCTTCTCGTTACGAACGATAATCTCAGGTGCTCCAAGTTCCATAAGTCTTGCAAGACGGTTGTTTCTGTTGATAATTCTTCTATAAAGGTCATTAAGGTCAGAAGTTGCAAATCTTCCACCCTCTAACTGAACCATAGGTCTTAAGTCTGGAGGGATAACTGGAATTTCTGTAAGAATCATCCATTCTGGCTTAGTACCAGCAGCGATGAATGCATCCATAACTTCTATTCTCTTAATAAGTCTTGCAGCCTTCTGTGAAGTAGTAGTAGCAAGCTCTTCCTTAAGCTTTGCTACTTCTTCTTCAAGATTAACACTGCTAAGAAGCTCTAAAATAGCTTCAGCACCCATTCCAACCCTGAATGTGTTACCATACTGGTCGTAAAGATCTCTATACTCTGTTTCAGTAAGAATTTTCTTGAATGGAATATCTGTTTCGCCTGGGTCAATTACGATATAAGAAGCGAAGTAAAGAACCTTTTCAAGATTCTTAGGTCCTATATCAAGGATAAGATCCATACGGCTAGGAATTCCCTTAAAGTACCAGATATGTGAAACTGGAGCTGCAAGGTGAATATGTCCCATACGGTCTCTACGTACACTTGCCTTAGTAACCTCAACGCCACACTTATCACATACGATACCTTTATCCTTAATCTTCTTATACTTACCGCAATGACACTCCCAGTCTTTGCTAGGTCCGAATATTCTTTCACAGAACAGACCATCTCTTTCTGGCTTTAAAGTTCTGTAATTGATAGTCTCCGGCTTAGTTACCTCGCCGTGAGACCACTCTAAAATACTCTCAGGAGAAGCAAGCTTAATCTGAATTTTATCAAATTTCATTGACTTATTTGACTTAATCTCTTCTGCCATTATAGTGCTCCCTTCTATTATTCTTCTCTATTTCCGTCACCGTAATCATCGAAGTCATCCTCGAAATCGCCAAAGTCGAAATCGTCGTCATCTTCTGATCCGAGTTCTTCCATTGTTGCCTCGCCATCATCACCCTGCTTTTCAGCATGATATCCAGCGTTCTTTAACTCATTTTCCTCATCACGGCTGTTTCTCTTATAACCACCATCATCAAGAACCTTCTTGAAGTCTGTAACTTCGTACTCTGAACTTTCAAGAAGCTGAACTTCGTTATTGTCCTGATCAAGAACTCTTACATCAAGTGCAAGAGACTGAAGTTCCTTAAGAAGAACCTTGAATGACTCAGGAATACCTGGTTCAGGGATATTCTCACCTTTGATAATAGCTTCATATGTCTTAACTCGTCCAACAACATCATCAGACTTAACTGTAAGGATTTCCTGAAGTGTGTATGAAGCACCATACGCCTCAAGAGCCCAAACTTCCATTTCACCGAATCTCTGTCCACCGAACTGAGCTTTACCACCAAGTGGCTGCTGTGTTACAAGTGAGTAAGGACCAGTTGAACGTGCATGAATCTTATCATCAACAAGGTGATGGAGCTTTAAGTAGTGCATGAATCCGATAGTAACAGGACTATCGAAGTACTCACCAGTTCTACCATCACGAAGTCTTACCTTGCCATCTCTTCCGATAGGTACACCCTTCCACTCTGCTCTGTGATCTCTGTTATCTGAAAGGAACTGGAATACATCATCTCTTAAGAGATCCTTGTATTCAGCTGTAAATGTTGTCATATCTTCTGGATATTCTTCACCGTTAGCCTCTGCATCAGCCTTTTCTTTTGCAAGCTCTTCATCATCAAATGGATGGTTAGCATATGCATTAGCCATATCAAGGGTATCCATAATATCATTCTCGTTAGCACCATCAAAGATAGGTGTTGCTACGTTAAAGCCTAATACCTTGGCAGCAAGGCTTAAGTGAATTTCAAGGACCTGTCCGATATTCATACGAGAAGGCACACCCAATGGGTTAAGCACGATATCAAGTGGACGTCCGTTAGGAAGGAATGGCATATCTTCTACTGGAAGTACTCTTGAAACGACACCCTTGTTACCATGACGGCCGGCCATCTTATCACCAACAGAAATCTTTCTCTTCTGTGCGATATAGATACGGACATTCTTGTTTACACCAGGAGCTAATTCATCACCATTTTCCCTTGTAAATACCTTAACACCTACTACGATACCATAAGCACCATGTGGAACCTTAAGTGAAGTATCTCTTACTTCTCTTGCCTTCTCACCAAAGATAGCTCTAAGGAGTCTTTCTTCAGCTGTAAGCTCTGTTTCTCCCTTAGGAGTAACCTTACCAACAAGGATATCACCAGCTCTTACCTCAGCACCGATACGAATAATACCGTTCTCATCAAGGTCCTTAACTGCATCAGAACCTGTTGAAGGAAGATCTCTTGTAATCTCTTCAGGTCCTAACTTAGTATCTCTTGCTTCTGTATCATATTCTTCTATATGGATAGATGTATACACATCATCTCTTACTAACCTTTCACTAAGAAGAACAGCATCCTCGTAGTTGTAACCTTCCCATGTCATGAAACCGATAAGAGGATTCTTACCAAGAGCTATTTCTCCGTTAGATGTTGATGGACCATCAGCGATAACGTCTCCTGCCTTAACCTCATCACCCTTGAATACAATAGGTCTCTGGTTATAGCAGTTACTCTGGTTACTTCTTGAGAACTTAGTAAGCTTGTACTCATGAACCTTACCGCTTGTTTCTTTCACAAGAATTCTGTTAGACTCTGATGAAAGAACAACACCATCTTCTTCTGCAACAACACACACACCTGAGTCACATGCTGTCTTATTCTCTATACCTGTACCGATAACTGGAGCCTCTGTCATAAGAAGAGGTACTGCCTGACGCTGCATGTTAGAACCCATAAGAGCTCGTGTACAGTCATCGTTCTGAAGGAAAGGTATCATAGATGTAGCTACTGAGAAGACCATCTTAGGAGATACGTCCATAAGGTCAATCATACTCTTATCGAATTCAGATGTTTCTTCTCTGAAACGTCCTGATACTGAATTCTTAACAAAGTATCCGTTCTCATCTATCTCAGCATTAGCCTGTGCTACATGGTAATCATCTTCCTCATCGGCTGTAAAGTAACGCACTTCATCTGTTACTCTTGGATTCTTAGGATCAGTCTTATCAATAATACGATAAGGTGCTTCTACGAAACCATACTCATTAATTCTTGCATATGATGCAAGTGAGTTGATAAGTCCGATATTAGGACCTTCAGGTGTCTCGATAGGACACATTCTTCCGTAATGTGTATAGTGGACATCTCGAACCTCGAAACCTGCACGATCTCTTGAAAGACCACCAGGACCAAGTGCTGAAAGACGTCTCTTATGTGTAATCTCAGATAATGGATTGTTCTGATCCATGAACTGAGAAAGCTGTGAACTACCAAAGAATTCCTTGATAGCTGCTGTTACAGGCTTGATATTGATAAGTGACTGTGGTGAAATACCGCTTAAATCCTGAGTTGACATTCTTTCACGTACAACTCTTTCCATTCTTGAGATACCGATTCTGAACTGGTTCTGTAAAAGTTCACCAACGGCTCTTATACGTCTGTTACCAAGGTGATCGATATCATCCTTAGTACCAATACCATACTCAAGATGCATATTATAGTTGATAGATGCAAGTATATCTTCAACTGTGATATGCTTTGGAATAAGGTCAGCCACATTCTTTTCTATAGCATCCTTGATATCATCAAGTGACTCATTATCAGCTAATATCTGTGAAAGAACTGGATAGTAAACTGCTTCATTTACACCAAGTTCCTTAGCTTCATCCTCTGTAATATCTACCCACTTAGTAATATCTACTGAAAGGTTAGATAATATCTTAACTACTCTTTCACGAACTGTACCATCAGAAGACTTTAACTCAGCCTTTAAGAATACAGCAGGAACAGCAGCGTTCTGAATCATATCTGCTGTCTCTCTTGTGAGCTTGTCACCAGCCTTAGCGATAACTTCGCCATTGCCATCAACAACATCCTCAGCAAGAACGTGTCCGGCAATTCTGTTTCTGAAAGAAAGCTTCTTATTGAACTTATAACGGCCTACTCTTGCAAGGTCATATCTTCTTGGGTCGAAGAACATACCAGAAATAAGTGCTTCAGCACTATCTACTGATAAAGGTTCTCCTGGTCTTAACTTCTTATAAAGTTCAAGTACACCTTCCTGATAGTTAGTAGAAGTATCCTTCTCCATTGTCGCAAGAAGCTTAGGCTCCTCGCCAAATATGTCAATAATCTCTGCATTAGTTCCGAAACCAAGTGCTCTTATAAGAACTGTGATAGGAACTTTCTTGTTACGGTCAACCTTAACATAGAAAACATCGTTAGCATCTGTTTCATACTCTAACCATGCACCTCTGTTAGGAATAACTGTAGAACTGTACAGGAATATCTTACCATACTTATCTTTCTGTATATCATAGTAAATACCAGGTGAACGCACCAGCTGGCTGACTATAACTCGTTCTGCACCGTTAATTACAAATGTACCGGTCTTAGTCATCAAAGGAAGGTCACCCATGAAGATTTCATGTTCACTGATATCTTCATTCTCTTTATTATGAAGTCTTACACGTACCTTGAGTGGAGCTGCATATGTAGCATCTCTTTCCTTACACTCTTCTATAGAGTACTTTCTCTCTTCTTCACATAATGCAAAATCAACGAATTCAAGACTGAGTCTACCGTTGTAATCTGCAATTGGAGAGATGTCGTTAAAGACCTCTTTTAAGCCTTCATTTAAAAACCACTGGTAAGAATCTTTTTGTACCTCAATAAGGTTAGGCATCTCAAGAACTTCCTTCTGTCTTGAGAAACTCATACGCATCGCTTTGCCTGACTTTACTGGACGTATTCTGTTTTTCTCCATTGACGTTTCACCCCTTAGTTTTCTTTACATTAATTTATTACATTATAGATATGAGTGCAAATACTATGCACACCATACCATAATAGTGCATTATTCATAGTAACAAAAAAAGTCCCGATTGTCAATACAACAACCGGAACTTTTTTCACATTTATCATAATATACCAAATATATCTTAAAAAATCAAGCGATTTCCAACATATTGCTATAATTACTTAAGTGTAACCTTAGCGCCTTCAGCTTCAAGCTTCTTCTGGATTTCTTCAGCTTCTTCCTTAGAAGCAGCTTCCTTAACAACCTTAGGTGCGCCATCAACAACTTCCTTAGCTTCCTTTAAGCCAAGACCTGTGATTTCACGAACAACCTTGATAACCTTAACCTTGTTAGCGCCAGCTTCTGTAAGCTCAACGTCGAACTCTGTCTTTTCTTCTGCTGCTGCGCCAGCTGGACCTGCTGCTACAACAACACCTGCTGCTGCAGAAACACCAAATTCTTCTTCACATGCTTTAACTAAATCGTTTAATTCTAATACTGATAAACCCTTAATAACTTCGATAATTTCCTGTGTAGTCATTATTATAATCTCCTTTTAATATTCTAAAATCTTTGTTTACGCCGCGTAATTATGCAACCTCTTCGTTCTTCTCAGCGATCTGCTTAATAACACGAGCAAAGTTTGTAATAGGTGACTGGATGCTTCCAAGGAACTTAGCAAGAAGTTCATCTCTTGAAGGAATGCTTGCGATAGCTGCGATTCCTGTAGCATCGTAGTAAGTACCTTCAACAACACCACACTTAAGTTCAAGTGCATCTGCTGTCTTAGCAAAGTTAGCTAAAACTCTTGCTGGAGCTGTAGCATCATCCTTGCAGATTGCAATAGCGTTAGGTCCTTCAAGAACTTCTGCCATTGGCTCAAATTCTGTACCTGCGATTGCTCTCTTTACTAAAGTATTCTTATAAACCTTGTAAACGACACCAGCTTCTCTTAACTGCTTACGAAGCTGAGTATCCTGCTCAACAGTTAAGCCACGATAATCAACAACAACAACGCCCTGAGCGCCTTCTAAGTATGATTTGATTTCGTCTACGATAGGCTGCTTAAGTTCTACTTTTGCCATGAATATTTACCTCCTGTTAGATTAATATCTGTTTCCAGATAATATTCTGCCCAGACGTACAATGTATCAGGCTATCAAAAAAGCCCTCCTGCCGCTACGACAGAAGGACTGAATAAACTGATAAACATATCTTAAAATGTAACATAGTCATTAGCTTGCGCTTTCAAACCGGTACACCTTAAAATATAAGTCTGTCCTCGGTAGGCGTATTACCTTTAACCCTTTCGGGACCTGCTGTCTTAGGCAAAATGTGAAATATCACTTTCACTTCATGTGTGAAAAGCCACACACAGCTGATAGTATACTATCATAATATATAGGTTGTCAACCGTTTTTCACAAAATATGTTGAAAAATAAAATTCTGTTTAACCAACATTTATTACAGCATAAAAATGCCGAACTTAAATATCAGTCTATTCAACACACAACAAAAATATTAGCCAACATACTTAGCTGTGCTAACCTTAACACCAGGACCCATAGTTGCTGTAAGAACAACACTCTTTAAATACTGACCCTTAAGTGAAGATGGCTTAGCCTTAACGATTGCATCCATAATAGCCTGGAAGTTGTCTGATAACTGCTCCTCTGTGAATGAAGCCTTACCAATTGGCACGTGAATGATATTAGTCTTATCAAGTCTGTACTCGATCTTACCAGCCTTAATATCATTAACAGCTTTTGTTACGTCCATAGTAACTGTACCAGCCTTAGGGTTTGGCATTAAGCCCTTAGGTCCGAGTACACGTCCGAGACGACCAACAACGCCCATCATATCAGGTGTAGCAACAACTACATCGAAATCAAACCAGTTATCGTTCTGGATTCTAGGAATAAGTTCCTCGCCACCAACGAAATCTGCACCAGCTGCTTCAGCTTCATCAGCCTTAGCGCCCTTAGCAAATACTAAAACCTTAACAGTCTTACCTGTTCCGTGTGGAAGAACAACAGCACCTCTGATCTGCTGCTCAGCGTGACGTCCATCACAACCTGTTCTGATATGAGCTTCGATAGTCTCATCGAACTTTGCAACTGCGCTCTTCTTTACTAAAGAAACTGCTTCAGCTGCTTCATATAATGTCTGGCGGTCAATATTCTTGGCTGCCTCTACGTATTTCTTTCCTCTTTTCATTATAAACCTCCTAGTGGTATTATCGGAAGGATTCTATCTTTCCTCCCACATATTGAACAATCCCGGATAATCATAGGATTAATCTTCCGCATGTTCTTCTATGAAATCTTTAATAATCAATGAATGAAAGTAATTAATATAAAATCAATTACAGTCTTTATGGATACGTAAGAACTAGTCTTCTACAACAATACCCATACTCTTAGCAGTACCTTCGATCATAGATGTAGCTGCTTCGATAGAAGCTGCATTAAGATCTGGCATCTTAAGTTCAGCAATCTTCTGAACTTCAGCTCTCTTGATTGTAGCAACCTTAGTCTTGTTAGGAACACCTGAACCTGACTTAATGTTGCAAGCCTTCTTAAGAAGAACTGCAGCAGGTGGAGTCTTTGTGATGAAGCTGAAGCTTCTATCAGCATAAACTGTAATAACTACAGGGATGATTAAGTCACCCTGATCTGCTGTCTTTGCATTAAACTGCTTTGTAAATTCTACAATGTTAACACCATGCTGACCAAGTGCTGGACCAACTGGTGGAGCTGGTGTAGCCTTGCCGGCAGGAATCTGTAATTTAATATAACCTGTTACTTTCTTTGCCATTGTGGCACCTCCTAATTATAAATGTGGTTTATGGCGGCTATTAAGCCTCCCACAGGTAACGGAAATACATTACCTTGATTACAGTACCTTCACATCTGTGAAGTCAACTTCGACCGGTGTTTCACGGCCGAACATTTCAACATTAATAGTGACACACTGCTTGCCCTCATTAATGCTTGTGATCTGACCAACTGTATTCTCCCATGCTCCTGAAAGAATCTGTATCTGATCACCAACCTTACCAGCAAATTCTACTACTGGCTTAGTTTCTTCAACTGAACCATTCTCATCATCGATGCCGAATGATCTTACCTCAGCTGGAGATAATGGCACTGGCTTTGATCCAGGACCAACGAACCCCGTTACACCTCTGGTATTTCTGACAACATACCAGCTGTCATCGTTCATAACCATCTTTACAAAGACATAACCTGGGAATATCTTTCTCTCAACCGTCTTTGGCTTGCCGTTATTAACTTCAACTACTGTTTCAACGGGAACAAGCACGTCAAAGATCTGGTCTTGAAGATTTCTGTTCTCAACTGTCTTTAAGATATTAACCCTTACATTATTCTCATAGCCAGAATAAGTATGAGCCACATACCATTTTGCTTCGTCCATCTGATCACCTTTTCCTTACTTTACAATGAATTCAATTCCAAAGCGAACAATCAAGTCCACAACTGAAATAATTACACCTAATAATACGGATACAACCAATACAGCGATGGTTTCCTTAGTAAGTGATTTCTGGTCTGGCCAAATAATCTTAGAAAACTCTGCCTTAAGTCCCTTGAACCAGCTCTTTTTCTGTTTCTTTGTCTTAACAGCTTCACTCATCTTAATACCTCACTGATACTAATTACTTTGTTTCCTTGTGTAATGTGTGTGACTTACAGAACTTGCAATACTTCTTAGTTTCCATTCTGTCTGGATGGGCTTTCTTTTCCTTAGTCATGTTGTAATTGCGCTGTTTACACTCTGTACATGCCAATGTTATCTTTACTCGCACAACTTCCACCTCCAATTATTTATTTTGCAGGTGTTATTAACACCAATTGGTTTTTTCCTACACTCTGAACTGTTGGGTCAAATCAGGGCATAAAAAAAAGACCGCTTCCATAGCCAGCCTAATATATCACATATGAAGACATTTCGTCAACCCATTTATTATTAATTTTATAACTTTTATTTCTTTTTATAATATGATTAAAGGGTCAAAAGGTATCATTGATGCATGCTTGCATGCAATTCGATGTATACCTTAGTGACCTGCACTACACCGAGAAAGTAGCAATTTACTATGCGAAGCTAGTAAATTAGCGGATTTCGAGGTGGAGTCAGATTACGGGAATGCGGAGCAAAATACCTTTTGACCATCATATCATAATAGATGTAAGGTTCACAAGTTCAAAAGTCTTATCGCACAGACACGCATGACTTTGTAACCCTTACATTAATACATAAATATAACCAATTCTTATGTATTACTTCAACAAATTTTTGTTATAAAATTTCAGCATAAAGGGATTGCAAAATCAACATTATACTTATAAAATAAGAATAGACATTTATTGGACACGATGTATTATTGATATATATTTGGCTCACATATCATTTCAGGAAATGGACTTCCTGTTATTATGCGCTGTCTTGCATATGCCGATAAATATTATGTGATGCACTTCACATACCTACAATAGATAATTGTACAGATTGATTATACAGACAAGGAGGTGACTGTTATGATCAGTAGTGTATATAGCTACTACCTGTCCCAGTACGGACATAGAACGAATTCAAAGTATGATACCCATACCAAATCACAGCTTAAAAACACATACAGCAAGGTAGTCAAGATTAACAGCCAGACTCCTGTATACAAGCTTGACTTATCAAGTGCTGCGCAGAAGTATGCCATTGATTTAAAGGAAAATGCGCGTGCCCTCGAGAATATAACACAGGATTTATCTGACAGCTCAAGCGGCGAGATGACATTTAAGAAGTCAGCCGTTTCAAGCGACCCGGATGTTGTATCAGCAAGTTATATTGGTGATTCAAGTCTTGCTGCCGATGATGAAACATTTGACATTGATGTTAAGCAGTTAGCTTCAACACAGATTAATACAGGTAATTACTTACAGCCTCGTTCTAAGATGATACAGCCGGGCGATTATTCTTTCGACCTGTCTATTAATAATGTAACTTATGAGTTTCAGTTTGCTGTAGAGAATAATGAAACTGTCAACAACATACAGAACAAGCTTGCAAGGCTTATCAACCGTTCCAATATCGGACTTACTGCCAACATTAAGGAAGATAATCTTGGCAATACAGCTATTAACATAGAGTCAGAAGCGACCGGTATCAGCGGTTCAGAACCTGTTATATTTAAGATTGAGCCAAGCAGCTTATCTAACAACAACTCATCTGACGACAGTTATTTGAGTGATACTAAAAGCATTGATAATAACGCTTTTGTCGCAAGAAATGCTTCACTCATTAATACTCTTGGATTGGACAGAGTTTCACAGTACCCATCCAATGCCATATTTGATGTGAATGATGAAGAACGAGCTTCAATGAGCAACTCTATTACTATCAATAAGTCATATGCACTTGAGCTTTCTGATACTACCGACAAGCCGGTGACTATAAGCCTTAAAGCGGATGCCGACTCAATAGCCGAAAGTATCAGCGAACTTGTGTCAGGATATAATAACCTTATATCAGTGGCTGGCGATAAGGATAACAGCAAGTTTCAGGGAACAGAGCGTTTATATAAGGAAATAACCGCGATAGCACGCTCTCACAAGAACCAGCTTGAGAACAACGGACTTACACTTAACAAAGACGGAACTATAAGCACGAACAAGGAAGTAATAAGCGAAGCTGCCGAGAGCAATCAGTTAAGCAGTGTCTTTGAAAGTCTTAATTCCTTCAAGGATTCTATCAAAACAAAGGCAGAAAATATAGCACTTAATCCTATGGATTATGTAAATAACAAGATTATTGCTTACAAGAACCCTACACGTACATATAATGACCCGTATAACCTTTCAGCTTATACAGGAATGATGTTTAATGGATATATTTAATTGATAATAAAAAAGGCCTGGCACTTTACCAATTACAGTAAAGCACCAAGCCTTTTTGGTTATTATCATATTATTATGTAATGCCCAAAAGACTTTTGACTTTTAGCCCCGCCTAATACATAAAACGGAATAAAAAGACACAAAAGACAAACATAAACCATCATTACATACATAGTTACGCAGCAGTGATATTCTTAGCTGCCTCACCATAAGCCTGTATGAACTTCTTCATACCATCAAGCGCATCTGCCTTGGCATCATCTACGCCACTCTTAAGTGCTGTACCAAGTGTACTTACAGCCGCATTAACCTCTGCCTCATCTATATCAGAATGTTCCTGAACAAGTGAACGTGTTGCGTTATACATCTCTAATGTATTGTTAACAGCATCAACTGTCATTCTGAGATACTCATCAGTATCATCCTTCTTATCTCCCTTAAGCTCTGGAATAACAGTATCTATGCAATGAAGTACCTTCTGGCAATAATCCTTAGCCTCTTCTAATACTTCTAACTGCTGCTTTTTCATATCCTCCATGATAATTACCTCTCATCCTGTAAACTTTGTAATATAATTCAGAAAATGCAGACACAGCCATGCTGCCTGCACCATCTGACTAATAGCCTATAATAAGTATATCGGTACATCGCACATATACTTAACCCCTGTTCCTGTTGTACATTGTATAACGATTGCAGCTTCTTTTCTTTATGCTTTTATTTTTTATCTAATCTTTATCTTTTACATTCGCATATCAATTGTCTTCAAGCAGTTCGTCTATCGCTTCTGTATCTATATCGCCATTGGCAAGTCTTGGAAGTGGCTCCCTTACAAACTTTATCTTCTGGATTTCCCATCTGAAGCCTTTTCTCTCATTATATCTGTTGATAAGTCTTACAAATCTGTCTTCCCTTGCTTCCTTATCAATAGGAACTATTATCGCTGTAAGCTTGTCATCGTGAAGTGTAACATAACTTTCTGCCACTCCGTCAAGCGCTGTAATCTCCCTTATAGTAACTGTACGGCTTATCTTCTCTCCTGTAGGAAGAAGAATAATCTCAGGATTACGAAGAAGAAGCACCAGACGTCCCCTTTCATTAATTCTTCCAAGGTCGCCTGTGTGATACTTTCCATCCCTTACAACACGCTTTGTATATTCCTCATCCTTATCATAACCCTTCATAACACAGTCTCCGCTGATAAGAATTTCTCCATCTTGAGCTATTGTAACCCGTGATTCATCAAAAAGCCTGTATGTTCCATCCATCGTATCATTTATACCTATACAGCCTGATGTCTCCGTCATTCCATAGACATTATATACCTTTAAGTCCCTGTCCTTAAGAGCCTCAAACAGTCTGAACGGACAACTTGCACCACCAATAATAATAGTTTTTAACTGGCTGTTAAATGCCTTTATCCTCTTTAAGTAATCAACCATCGAAGGTGAGCCCGGAAGAATAGTAGGATTATAATAATATGTGTCCGCATCTATATGTCTTAAGCCTCTTCCTATGCACACGCACGCACCATTGTGGAGTGGAAGTATAAGACTGTATATATATCCAAATATATGATGAAGCGCAATCTGTGCAAGCACCTTATCATCCGGTTCACATATGCAGTACTCATTAAGCTCATTTACAGTATTAAGAATATTGGCAACTGTCAGCACGACCGCCTTATCACACTCCTGTGGAACTGCTGTGAGCATAAGTATATTGCCCTCATTAACGCTGTCAGCCTCATATACAAGACCATCAACATCATCCTTCTCAGCATCCGGTATCATAATCGCATCACTATTTGCAAGAATATACTGGTTTGTAGAAGTGAGCACATAATCGACGCCAACCTTTTCAAGAATAGCATTTCTTGTGTTTTGTGGAAGGAAAAAGTCGACAAGCATAACATCCTTACCCGCAAGAATTGTACCAAACATATTAACTATCCATCTGTAAGAAGCCGGACCATATAAGGCAATCCTGCTGCCCTCAAACCTCATAAGATGAAGCGCCTTCCTGCATACATCCTCAAAAAGTTTACTATAAGTTATCGTCATCGTATCATACACGATTGCTTCCTTATCCGGATACTTCTCTGCATTATCTTTAAGCATTTTATAAAATGAATTAAGCTTTTCCATACTCTGTACACCTTACCTCCTCTTATGATAAAATACATCCTATAATGTCATCTCTGTTTTTATAAACTAGCATTATTGTAAGTTAATAATTGATTTTATACAAGCCTAATTGTAATATTCCCTCAAAAATAAATATTAAAAAATAAATATTAAAAATTTTTATAATTCTGTTTTTTCATCATATTATTGTGGAGAGAAATTTCACATACATATTTGTCACAAAACATTCAATATTGCTTTATAATATAAATACATTTATATTATGATATAGGTATTAAAAGTGTTTTTCAGCACTTACATTATATTACTTATGACAGATAGGTAATTGCGAAATGTATTGAACACAATTTATATATTTTGTATAAAAATAAGCCACCCCCCTTGATATTTTAGGCTTTGAATTCAGGCAAAATAGATATAACAGTTTCTATTTCAGTGAAGAGAATTGCAAAATATAAGCTTAAAGGAATTAGAATTCACACGACCTGTAGAACTTCGCAAACACCTATTTATGACAGAATTGGAAAGGAGATGAAGCTGACGCAGCAGACATATTTATATATGTATCCAATATATAAACACAGCATATTTACAGCAGTTCTATATTGTATAGTTTATGTTTAACATGTCAGTTTCAATTATTCATATGAAAATATATATATACCGTTACGGCAGTATCTGTGAGCCTGACGTAATAGATTCCTTTAAAAGACTGGGGCTTGAAGTCCACGAAGAGTGTATGGAAATGTTCAACAAAAATCTCACACCATCCGAATGTGTAGCTCATACTTCCAAAGACATTTTAGATGGCGGCTATTCATTTGTATTTTCCATCAATTTCTTCCCATGGCTTTCAGATGTGTGTAACATTGCAAGAATTGTTTATATAAGCCTTATCGTTGACAGCCCTGTTCTTGAATTATATTCAAAATCACTGTCAAACCCTTGCAACCGTGTATTTCTTTTTGACAAACTGCTTTATAAAGAATTCGCGCCTTACAATCCGGGACATGTTTTTCACGTTCCTCTTGCAACCAATGTTACACGAACAGATAAAGTTATAAATGAAGCAACTGCCAGTGAGCGTAAGCATTTTCAAAGCGACATATCATTTATCGGTTCAACTTATCAGGAAAAATGCGATTTCAACAAAATAAAACTTAACGAATATGACACTGGATACGTCAATGGACTTATCGAAGCACAGCTTAAAATATATGGTTACAACTTCATAGAAGATGTCATATCCGATGAATTCGCCGATAGATTTCTAAAAGAAAATCTTGGCACATATGTATTTCCAGAAGGTTCCCGCTGCAACAACAGGGCACTTGTTGCACAACATTATATAAGTGTCAAAGTTGCCGAACAGGAAAGGTTAAGAATACTTAAAATGTTGTCCGATTTTTTCAATGTTGATATATATACCGGAAGCGATACTTCTTCCATGCCTCACATACACAACAGAGGCTTTGCAAAATCACTTGAAGAAATGCCTATTATATTTAACAACAGCAAAATCAACCTGAATATTACCGCAAAGTCCATCCGCTCTGGACTTTCACTACGTATATTTGACGTGCTCGGCTGCGGTGGTTTTCTCATAACCAACTATCAGGCTGAACTTCCCGAATTCTTTGAATTAGGAAAAGACCTTGTCGCCTATGAAAGTATGGAAGACCTTAAGTACAAATGTGACTATTACTTAAAGCATGATGACGAACGAATGGAAATTGCCGCCCACGGATATGAAACAGTAAAAAAATTTCATACATATGATACACGGCTTATCCAAATGATAGATATGGCGTTTCCGGCTGTGAAGTAATGTTAATTTCATTACAATTTTTAATATACTTATTTGATATAATTAATATAACATCTGCAATCCATTTTTAAAAACATAACTGCAATTTCTTTATATATTTATTAATTTCTAAGTAAATTATAATATCTAAAATAGCCGGATATTATTGACAAAGGATATTTTAACCATACATTTATGAGTGCAGTATAACAATATTAAAATCATTAAACATATTTAACATTTTATAATAATACTATAAGCAGAAAGGATATACCACATAAACATATGAACATTCTTGAATTTGAGAACAAACACTTTGGGGTTGAGGACTTAAAAGAGATACTTCCCACTATGGGACACAAGCTTACAGTTATATCAACTCCACTTATATTAGAACGAACCAGCGATGAATTTGACCAGTTATTTGATAAGGCTATTAGCAAATGTAACTATGATGCTGTATTTACATTTAATTACAGCGTTGTTGTATCCAAATGCTGCAACCGACATAATATTCCTTATATTGCATGGGTATATGACAGCCCGCTTATGACTCTTTACTCATACACAATTACCAACCCATGCAATCACATTTTCCTGTTCGACAGCGCACAATATCTTGAACTTAAAAATGGCGGAATTGACACAGTCTACTATATGCCGCTTGCTGCCAATACTGACAGACTTGACAAACTGACACTTAACGAAAATATTCATCATGTATTTGACAGTGACATATCATTTGTCGGCTCAATGTATAATGAAAAGGGAAACTTCTACGACAGAATATACGACAAGCTTGCACCATGGGCAAGGGGCTACCTTGACGCCATAATAGCTGCACAGCAGAATGTATATGGAATGAACTTTCTTGAGGATATGCTCTCAGGCACACCTGATACAAACAGAATTCTTGGAGAGCTTATGCGTGTTGAACCATACACCCCAAACGCAGATGGCATAGAATCTCCTGCATATACATATGCCAATTATTTCCTTGCAAGAAAAGTAGCTCAAAATGAGCGTACCGCACTACTATCGGCGGTATCAGAACATTTTACAACTAAGTTATATACACACAATAAAACACCTGATATGCCACACGTCATCAATCAAGGCGCTATTGACTTCTATGACAATATGCCATATGTATTTAAATGCAGCAAAATCAATCTCAATATAACACTTAGAAGCATCAAAAATGGTATCCCTCTTCGCTGTATGGATATTATGGGAGCTGGTGGTTTCCTTATGACTAACTTCCAGGCGGACTTTCTCAACCACTTTACTCCTGATGTTGACTATGTTTACTTTGAGTCTAAAGATGACCTTATAAACAAATGTGACTACTACTTAAAGCACGATGACGAAAGATGGGCCATCGCAGAAAATGGCCACAAAAAGGTGCAGCAGTTCCATAACTACAGGACACGTCTTGAAGAAATATTTGAGGTGTGCGGGCTTTTATAATTTATCTAATTAAAACAATATCAGACTTTTCTATATTTATTATTTAATTATTGTCTTATTCATACATGGCAAAAAACCAGATGCCCTCACACATCTGGTTTTTACCCGCCTACATCATTATTGAAAATACAAACTCTCCATTTTTATAATCAATAATATATTCTGCATCATATTTTTCCAACGTTGCGACTATATTTCGTATCCCCCATCCATGCTCTTCCTTATTATTCTTAGTTGTGCGTATATATCCATCTTCAGTGAACATAGGTTCTGTTTTATATGTATTAGATACGGCTATGGTAAGCACATCATCCTCACTTAACAGCTTTATCTTTACTGTCCTTTTTCCTACGTCACACTGCTTTGCTGCCTCTATTGCATTATCAAGAAGATTAGACAATATAGTAACAATATCCTCATCTGATACCTTAATATCCGACAAGTCATTTATCTTAAGCACAAATAAAACATCATTCTTTATAGCTTCGTAATACTTTGCATTAAGAATTGCATTTACGACATCATTGTTTGTATCAACCATGTCTAACTGCGCATCCAGTCCGTCTGATATATTACCTATGTAGTCTTCAAGCTTACTGTAATCTTTTTTCTTCATAAGCATATCCATACATAAAATCTGATTTTTGTACTCATGTGTTCTTTGTCTTTGTATATTATAATTCTCACGCATAGAATTATACAGCTCAACTTGACCTATGGACTGCTGCCTTAAAATCTGTGCCTCCTTCATCTTACGGGAATGCTCAAGAATTTCACTGATAAGATGGAACACAACAAGATTAAGAACAATAAGCCCAATAGCTATAATATAATAAACAGGAATTATATCACTATGATACGCTTTCATTACCGAATTCACCATAAGCATAACTGCACATATCGTAAATATAGGAAATATCAGGAATTGAATCCACTCTTTATTACTCATATCAGCAGTAACATTGTTCCTTTTCTTAGAACTAATCCTGCTTATAACAATAAGTATCGCAAATAGTATTAACCTGCTTAGAATAATAATGAATCTTCCAATTAAACTTGAAGCACCTCCCAATGTGGTTATATCTCCATAAATTTTTGCTAATATCATAATTACTATATAATCGGTTATTGTCACTATGCTTTGAACAAAAAACACTAGTATTAGCGTTTTTACAAGACTGATTTCGTATAAAAACCACATTGCCAATATAATTATGAGAACCATTAACAGCATTTTAATAATTGTATATTTTTTCAAAAAATGTACGCATAATCTTGATGATAACATCAATATAATTATTGATAATATTACCTCAATCTTATTCCGATTTCTCTTTACTGCAAATATATCAAAAAAAGTAAAATAACATACAATTTCAATAATTAAAACTGTTACATCAGTAATATATTCAAGCATTCAGCTACTCCGCACTATACTACTACTTATTTTTTACACTTGGTCTTTTAGGCTGGTGCAAAATAGCAGTACATTCTGGTGGCCATGTTTGATTTTTTCTCTCGACCATTTCCTTAGTTAACTTATTCACTGTTTTAAGTACATTTACCTTTAAATCACTCATTTTTTACCTCCATTAACTTATAACTTAGCTTTAAATTCTAATATTGCTTTCTTTACTTCCTTATACCTTGCCTTAGGCACTCCAATGTCGACACCATTATCCAGCAATATATGATAACTGCTGATTTTCCTGACATACATCATGTTAACTATATAGCTCTGATGTACCCTTATAAAATAATTATAGTCACCTAATTCCTTTTCTATATTATTAAGCTTATCGTTAATAATATAGTTATTCATCTCTTTTCCCACTATGTGGAACTTGACTTTATGCGCGCTGCTTTCTATGTACATAACATTATTAAGTATAATCTCTTTTTTCTGCTGATTGCATACGAATACTTTCCTGTCTGCATCAAAATAATTCATCCTGTATAAGACTGCATCCATGCATTCATATATTGATTGTTCCAGCTGATTAGTATTTTTCGGTATATACCTTATCGCATTATAATTATATCCTTTTAAGGAGTAACTAATCATAGCTGTTATGAACGCTATAATTATTTTGTCTGAAAACATTCTTATCCAGCCAGCAACTTCAAAACCATCTGCATCTGGCATATCGACATCTAAAAACACAACATCATAAGTCAGTATCTCATCCTGAAGTGTCATCATGGCTTCACCTGAATTGTATAATTCAACACTATACTCCAATGGTTTATCTTTAAAATAAGCCTCCAGCACTCCACCAATATATTCAGCAGCAACTTTTTCATCATCACATACGGCTATCTTCAACCTTACTTACCTCATATCACTTAATATTTAATATGATAATCATATCTTTTACTGCTTTTAATTATACACTAACTTATGGTGTTCTAACATGTCCTAAAATGTCATAACATATGTTATGTTAGATATAATGTATCACTAACCTAATTTTATAACAATAACGTTTGCAAAAAAAGACTATAAAATGCAAAAAAAGACCATATTTTAATAGTATTAATTATATTCTACCTTCCAAAAATGCATTTTGATAAATATAAGCCACATCTTGTTAAACATACATAAACAAAATTAACAGCTATTAAATCTGCACTCATTTATCTACACACTCATCTTCTCAATTCTGCACTTATGTCTCTTAAACTCTCCATCCCCATCTTTCCCAGCGGCATAATTAACCCCAACAAGAACAACTTCACCTGAATAGCCTTTAAGACTCTGTACATATTGTTTCTGCTTAATCTGTTCTATAGCTGCATCAACTGATTTATTCCATTTCAGTTCAACTACTATTGCTGGCTTATTAACATTATGCCTTGGAATGAACACCATATCTGCATACCCCTTGCCACCTGCAAGTTCACGATATATTAAATAATCTTTTTTTACTGAATAATATGCGAGTGATATAACACATGACAATGCATTTTCATCATTATATTTTAATATAGATGTATTCTCCTGGTGTACCTGCTCTATCATTGATGCAACTTTTTCTTCATCACCTTCCAATGTAGCTGAAAGTAATTCATCTGAACTTCGAATTGCATCCATAACTGGCTCCCAGCCTCCATCTTCTATACAGTTAATAAATTCCTTCTGTACCTCCTGATTAGGTATTGTAACCCTTTGGTTATAAAAATCATAAGTCAGATACCCCAGATGTACAAGTAACGTCAATACATCATCTGCACTCTCAAGTGTAGTCATATCATTCTGGAACTTATCAGGATTAACAGGTACACTTTCTCCTGCTATAAGTCTTGTGACAAGTTCCTTAAGATTATACATATCAAGCTGGATATATCTCTTTAACGCTTCATAAGTTTCTGTCTTAGTCCAGTAGCTGTCAAAATCATGTCCAAGAAGCGACATAACAACAGACCTTGGATTATATATCTGAACACCTTTAAGCTCATATCCATCATACCATTGTTTCATTTTTTCATATGGCATATCATACTGGAAACATAATTCTTTAACCTCATCTTCCGTAAAACCAGTAAACTCAGCTAATTCCCTCTGATTGGTCATGGAATACTCATCAAACATATTTAAAGCCGAATGTTCACCATATTTCTTAATAGGAAGAATACCTGTCATATATGCCAATGCAACATACGACTTTCCCTTTATAAAAAATCTCAAAAAATCCAGATACTTCTTCTGTTCCTCAACATTATCAGGATATTTTCTAAATATACAATCCCACTCGTCTATGATTATGACGAATGATTGTTTCTTTTCACTATATATTGTTTCAAGGACATCTACAAGGTCATTCCAGTCAAAGCAGTCAACGTCTGAGTATTCTTTCTTAATATCCCACAACAATCTTCTTTGCATATAATCTATTAAACCATCCATCGACTCTGCTCTGCTAAGAAAATCAATCATATTAATGTGAATTACATTGTATTTATTAAGATGTTCTTCGTAGCCTTGTTCTTCTGCTACTTTAAGACCATCAAATAATTCCTTTGACTCACAACCTTTACTATAATATGCAACAAGCATATTTGCAGTCATAGATTTTCCAAACCTACGTGGACGGCTTACACATATATCCTTTTGTTCACCGCACAAAACAGAATTAGTGAATTTTAACAATTCCGTCTTATCAACATATATTTTAGATTTTTTAACTGCATTGTAAAATTCATCATTTCCCGGATTAAGATATGTTCCCATTATCTATGCCCTCCCATTAATTATGTATATATACATCCGATTTTCCAAAATAATTACTATCCTACCAACTCCATAAACTCATTCCCCCTTGCTTCCCATGTATGCTTATCCTTTGCCAGCATATATGCATTGTCTGCTATATTCTCCCTATATCTGGCATTAGAAAGTACATTATTAATAATCTCTGGCAATTCCTCAAGCCTGCTCAAGTCATACATGATAATATTCTCATTATTACTGAAATTTCTCTGCAAATACTTTGATGAATCTGTAAGACATACCGCCCCTGACAAGCATATGTTAGCTACTCGCTCTGTCATTCCAGCCTTATGCCACGTCATAATATTAAGTCCTATCTTAGAATGTCCCCATACATTAAGAGCTTCTTTTACCGACACTGCGTTATGAATTATCAGATTATCTTTATAAATGCCTTTGTACTCCTTCCACGTATCACCAAAAACATCTATCTTTATACCTGATTTAATAATTACTTCAATAACCTTAATCCTGTAATCATATACTATTTTTCTGCATACATTCTGTAGTGAACACAATATGTCTACGAATTTGTCTTTTTCAACAATTATGTTCCTGGCTTCAAGAATATTTTCAAGCCCCTGTTCAAATGTATATTCAGGATTACATATCATATAATCATAATATTCCTGCTGAAACTCATCCTGTATAACCCAATCACCCAGCACATGATATGAACCTATAAATACAACATCATACTCCCTGTCCTTATTACTTATAAAACCTGCATCCTCGCCAGCTGGTGGAAACTGGATTGCATTATGTATATGATAATATTTTCTCATAAATTCTGCATAATACTCATCCTGACACAGCAGATAATAATTATCATCTGTTCTTTCCAACATATCTTTAAAATACACCGGATGGTCAAACCAATACACATACTTAGGACATGCAATATTCTTAAAATATTCCTTGAATAAAACAGGTGCCTGAAAACCTATTATTCCCTTTAATGCCTGTTTTTCAATCTCCTGAAGTTCTGAATTTTTTCCATATGAGCCATCTGATGTAATAACAGCCTGTCCATTATTTATAAGCTGTTCTGTCAGACATATTGCAAATCTTTTGAGCACACCATAACAGATATCATCACCCATTATTATATAAAAGGGTGCTGTATCAGCTTCTATTCTTTTATACAATTCACTATTGTTTAAAAAATCCATAACATATGAATTAAATATATCTGCACAACCTGCCTTTATTGCATACTCGGTCATATTGTTTAATACATTTTCTAAAAGGTCACTCTTCTTAAGAGGCTGCATATATTTTCTTATAACATATGCATATGTTAGTACTATTTTATTATTTTTCTCTGTGTCAGATAATTTACACTCGCTATTATTCCCACTGAGGTCTATTACTTCCTGCCCTGCTTCTTGCTGCGTAAAGTCTGCTGACTCTTGCTTTATATTTTCCTGACATTCTACCCCATATACACAACACAAAGTATCTTCATAATGTTCATACGCCACCCTCAGCGCCAGTTCATATATATCCTTACACTCTAACTGCTCATTAAAACACCCCGTTATGCTCAAAACAGACCTTTTAATTATCGCTGCATATGGCTTCACATTAAGGCAATTAATAAGCATATTAAAATGTATGTCACCCTGCAATACATTTTCTCCAAATATAACCATATCATAATTCATAAGAAACTCATTTTCAGCAATAATCTGTTCTATTTCTTCACCATTGGTATATCTGGAATTAATAAACACTATGTATTCTGACTTACAAGACTTTATCAGATGATTTTTATATTGTGGATTGTTCATCTGCTCATTGGTCATTTCATAGTATATTATTTTTATATTTTTATTATTATAATCCTGCATACACTATCCCTCAGTAATTTATAACTGACTAATCAAATCATCATACAACTCATGCGCCCTTACTTTCCATGTATGATTTTTTAATGCTGTATCATACCCCTTCTCTGCTATAAATTGCATTTTATTATCATTATTTAATAAATCTTTTATTCTGGCTGGCAAGTCATTTATTTCTTCAAGTTCAAACATTATGAGTTCATCATCAGAAAAATTCTCTTTCATATAAATAGAAGAATCAGTTACCGCTACTGCTTTTGCAAGCATTCCATTAAATACCCTGTCATGCGTTCCATCCTTAAACCATGTCATTGTATTAAGAACTATTTTACTGTCATTCATAACATCTATCACATCATCTGCTGCAATTCGTCCTCTGTAATCAAGATTTTCATTATCAATCCAATCGCATACTTCCCAGCCTGTACCATATAATGTTACTTTAATTCCTGATTCAACAAGAGTTTTAATAACTTTTTCCCTATAATAAGATACAGCTAACATATCAACATATCTTAATTTTTCTATTACATATAATAATTGTTTGTCATTTAATTTTATTCCATTCTCTAATAACTTTTCTTCTATCACCTCTTCTGTTGTCCTATAAGGATGTATTAAAAGCTCATCATATGACTGCTTTGCAATCAACTCAATATCAAACGAAAATTCTTTAACATCGGGCTTTATCTGTTCTATGAATTTATACGATATTCCACCTGCATACAATACATCTATATGTCTGTCTTTAATAGGTTTATATTGCAATCTTTTTTCTTTTCCACCATGAGGAAGAAACCCTGCAATCTGAATATCTGGATAAAATCTCTGAACAAATTTCATATGATTTCTATCAGGACATATAACTATCGCATTATCAGGAGCTGCATCTAATGCATTTTTATGAAACATTGGGTGATCCATCAATATATTAATACATGGAATTCCCAGACTCTCCCATATATTTTCTCCTTTTTTTAATTCCATATTAAACCCAAGATTATTAAAAGTCACAACTGCATTAACAGGTTTTTCTATAAATTTCATTAGAGAATACAGGGATTCTTTCATATCCTTTGTATTAAATTCCATAACCTCTAAGCCCATATTTATAAACTCATGTTTCAATTCATAAGTAAATATATCCAATGTATCATACAGTCCTGTCATTAATATAACTCTGGCGCTCATAATTTCTCCCTCGTCTTTGCAATAATTTAATCTTTAAATATGTAAATACAATAAATAATCCATTCGTAATATTTATATGTTATTTATTAAATACCCATAATACGTTGTCTGTCCTATTATATTTTTTTCCATATTATTATCATTTTTAAGTTTAAAAATATATGTATCATTTAAAATATTTTCCCATGCATCACATCTAAATATCTTGTTACCATTAGATATAATGTAAGACATATTTTCATTACTATATTCACATTTATCTATACATTCACGTACATCAGATAAATCTTCATAAGCTATCTCAATAAAATAATCAGCCATATCCGGGTCTATTATAGTGTCCGTATAACTGTAGTATGCATCAAAAGACTCCATAACCATACCAAATAATGAAAAACCAGCATTACCTTTTACAACATCGGTATTCCATCTTCCTTTAACAACTAAATCGTCCCAGCTTATTCTATCTGACTTTATAGTATAAAATTTCTTTTCTAAAATAGCATTTATTCTATCATCAACCACGCAACATTGTGAATCAATCCATAATCCACCGTATCTATACAATAATTCCATCATTATTCGTTGTGATAATATTTTTTCTGGTATTTTACCCTCATTAAATTTATCAATAATTATTTGTGATAAATTTACATATTCCATACAATTATCTAATGTTATAACATGCAATTCCGCCTTCGATACATCAATATTATTTTTTATATCGGCTATACATTTTTTTACAGCTTTTGAGGCATTATTCTCTCCCTCACAACACCATGTCCATACTAATACCTTTTTATTTTCTTTACTTTTATTTATATTCAAATCTGTATTACATTTTAATTCATATATTGTTTTATCTAATTGTGGTGTTTTTCCATTAATATAACTGTTAACTACTGAGACTGTTAACTTTCTAAATAATTTTCTTTTTAATTCCGCACCTTCAACATATCCGCTTATTCCATCAGCTCCCATGATTACCATACTTTGCTCTTTAACTTTATATTTATTAGCTAATATCCACACCTTCAGTAATCTCTCTGATAAGAAACCCATTACCCTCTTCTGATAATCATCTTTATCCTGTATATTAATTCTTTTTTCCACCTCAAATAATATATCAAATAACCACTGACAATAGCTGTCATATATATTTTTTCTTGTTATAAGCATATTACATATATTTATAGTACGCGAATTTTCCATCCATTCAAATGCTTCTGTATATTCAGGGTACTTTTCTATAACAACCTGTTTGCACACTTCCCAGTCTTCTGCACTATGCTTACAATAATACTGTTCCTTTACAGAATTCTGTGGTACCAGTTGATTATTAGGAATAATAATATCATAATCTTTTAAAATGTTTTCTATATAATCTTTAGTAATCAGCTCTGTATTTTCCAAAAAAAATCTTCGATAATGACATATACCTATAATGTCACATTTATAATTCTTCCATAACCAATACATACCTGTCAGCTCACAATAGAAAGGATTTTTATATGATATATTATCTCCTGTATCATCTCCTACATATCCCAAATCCGTACCTAGACTTTTTCCAACCTGTATTGTTTTATGTAAATCATCTTCTATTTCTTTATACTTTTTATGTGTAACAACCCATATTTCTGTTTTCATATATTTTTTCCTCTTTTTAATCCATAAACAATCCTATTATATATCAACTTAATTTTTTAATAATCTCCTGACACTTTGCATTAAAACACCACTTATAAACAATAACTTTTATTTATACATATTATATGCTTTATCAAATATACCATAACAATAACTATCCGGTCTTTTGCTATCCCATGGCTTTGTTTCTCCTATATAATGTATTATGCTCGCATTGTCATATATAGGCATTGTCATATCCACATAGTCACTGATATGCTCATTAACCTGCGTTGTTTCATCTGCTTTTATTGGTTGTACAATTCCATGCTCTATATCAGACTTTTTACATATGTACATACAAGGTGTACAATTAAACATCTCCCATTGAACAAGTCCAACACTTTCTTCAAGTATTACATTTAATGCATCCTGATCCTGCCATATTATAATATCTGAATGTTCTTTTATGAAATCAATAGTTTTTTGACATATATTATGTTCCCTACAATATTTGATATTAAATAACATCATTCCAGCATTGAAATACCGTCCCTTATTCTTTAACCCAAGACGTTCCTCACTCTTATTTCCCACACCATATATATACCCATATATATCTTTGCATGCAATTGCTGATAATTTATCTATATTAATATTATATAAGTCCTTCAATGATTTTTTTATAATCATATCTGCATCCAGATATAAAACTTTATTAACATTTTCAGGTAACATATCCAATGCAATTATTCTAAAATATGTTTCTAATGGAAGTCTGTCATTATCCTTTAAACCATTAAGTTTATCTTTATCAATATATAACAACTCAAGTTCATTATCGCCAAGACATTTCCTTACATCTTCTATTTCTTCCTCTTTTAAATCCCTATATGCCAGAAAAACTCTAATTTTTTCGTCATTACTTTCCATCAAAGACCTGAGCGTGTTAATTCCACATTTCACATATTTAGAATTAATCACTAATAATATATTCATATCTTATCAATCTCCTTCTCTTTTGATATTTTATTATTTTTTATCTCAATCCAACAATACCAGTTTACACTTTACATCATCCAAACCAATATCCACACTATTATGGTTATATGCCAGATACTTAATATCTTCATTATACATAAGCATGTATCTGGCTTTATCCTCAATATTTTTGATTAATTGTTCTTTATCACCATTTCCCACTAAATCACTTAATAATATAGCAAGGTCATACTTTTCAACCTGCTGATTAATATATTGATAACATCTCTGTTTATCCTCGCATATCCCATTTTTACTTATAATCTTATTATATACTCTGCTATATACATTAAGTCCGTTAGTTTTATCTGTATCCACTCCAGTTATATATATACTATCCGATATTTCAATACCAAGTATCTGCCTTGATACCCCTCCTATTGATTTAAAAAACATCCCAATATCTAATATACTCTCTGGTTCAAGCTGATTAATAACTTCACAAAATATATACATTATATTCTTATCTCTTACCATAACTTTACCTGCCTATTCATAATATGCTTATTACCTACCCCATAAACTTTTATAATTAGGGATAATAATTATTATTCCGTCTTTTATATACTTAACAGTTCCAGCATCCCATCAACACTTAGTTTCACATCTTCAATAACCTGATTCTGTTCACCATTGCTAATATAATAATTAATTACTGAATTTTTAAGTTCATTAATTGGATATGCAAATTCATACAGTTTTCTTTTATCCCTATTTTTTAATATGTATTTCTCACAATCTGCTATCTCATTTATAAGTTCTTCAACACTATAATTTGAAGCTTTAACTTTATTATTTACTATGTTTGAACTAATCTTATCAAGCAATCCCTTAAAATAATCATATTCTTCTATTGGTTCTTTTCTTGGCTTATAACATATTTTATCTCCTGTTATTATATAGCCTTCAACTTCTGTCAATTCTTCCAGATACAATTTTATTTTTTCATTTAAAATATATTTATCATTTTGGGATATATTTCTGAAATCTGCTATAACAATTCTATATTGCTCATGATTTTCAACCATATTTTTAATATAATCATTAATTACATCAAAATAATGCATATCATAATTCAACTCATCATTACTAATAAGATTTATAATATTTTCTTTTCCAAAAATTTCAATATATTCAGCTATTTCATTATTAAACAATTCATTACTTATTATTAACATATTACTTTTACCTGGATATTCTGACAAAAGTTTAATAATATATAAATGTAGTATTAAATTATTTTCGTATAATTCATTATATCCTGATATATCTGCTACTCTGTTTAACAGCTTATTGATAATGTTAATTTGATTTTCTCTTGGAACCAGACAGGCATTGGTAAACTCATCATTTAAATCCATTAATTTGACACCATCAATATTTATTGTATATTCACCAAAACTGATTCTTTTTAATTCCATTTATTTTTCCTCGTCCATATTAATAATATAATGCATTCTTTCTACTATATTATCATAATCATAATAATACTTTGCATATTCTTTCATTTTATAATAATTATTTTCAAAAAATTCGTCTGGCATATTACATATATCTACTAATAATTTTGTTAATTCATTAACGTCTCCTATTGAAAATACGCTTCCATTTTTACCCCAGTTAGTACCCTCCCCTGCTGCATCTATATCTGAGCATATCATATAACATCCATGTGCTGATGCTTCAGCAAATACATTTGGAAATCCTTCTCTTCTTGATGTAAGGGTAAATACTTTAGCTCTTCTGTATTCTTCATATAATGTATGCTTGTCAACCACATTACCTGTAAATATCACTCTTTCTTTTAACCAAGTATTATTATTATAATAATCAGATATATAATTTTCAAAATTACTATCTATGGGACCTACCATTCTAAGTGTCCATGATGGTATATTTTTACTTGCTCTTGAAAAAGCTTCTAATAATATCTCATTTTGTTTGTCCGGCTCTCCTACCCTTCCCACATATAATAATACATTCTGCTTATCTTTATAGTCTGACTGAATTGGATACATAGTATAATCCAATCCATTTGGTATATATTCAATCTTATATGGTATCTTCTTTGATAAAATTTTTTGTATTTTTTTACATTCACATGATATAAAATCACATCTGCTTAACATATTCCTATACAAGTCATCTTGAAACGGCATGTTATCAACCCAGGCTGCATTAGCATCCATCTTTAAAACAACTTTTCCATCTGGGTTAAGTTTCTTATATAACGGAACAATCTGCATATATGTATAATATAATCCAAAACAAAATAATATATCTATATCAATTGCATGTTTCCTAATATACTCTTTACATAACTCAGCCCATTCAATCATGTTGTCCCGGTGTTCCAAAAAATTCATTGTAGCTTCTGGCATATTCTTTAAATATGGATATTCTCCCTGCTTTACTGTTACTATTACCAACTCATAACCATATTTTTTTGCATAAATATATGGCAATAGACAACAATCTTTCATTAAATGTGTATTTTTATATTCCATATTAGGTGCTATATCATATATTTTCTTCTTTTTTCTAACATCTGACATTTTATATTTCCTCACGTATTAAATTAAAATTATCCAACTACTCCTTAATCATCCCATACCTCATTATATCCCTCTGATTCCTCCTGCATTATCTCAACCATCTGACGCGCCGTAAGCTTATCCTGATATCTGGGATTATTAAAAAGATTTTCATGGTCCTCTCTGACTGTATGGAACTTCTCAAAAGATATGGCATAAAAATCACGTCCCATCCACTCATAATCATGCTCTGTCATCTGTTCTGGATGGAAATAATAACCACCATATCTGAATGAATGCCAGTTCCTGTAAGCATATACCTCTGGATGTTTTGTCATCATATATGTACCGTATGTTTCAAATTCGCTAAAGCTGTTTTCCTGTATATGCTCAAGCCTTATTGAATTAAGAATTTTCTCCCAGAATGTTGTCCCTTTAATATTTTCATTAGACTCTATCTCTGATATAAGTTCATTCATATAATTTCTGTTAAATATCATATGTTCCGATATGAAAGACTTATCAACAATCTTTTTAACAGATGGCAGGATTGTTTCCATCGTTATGAAATATTCCTCATGATATTCATATTTCATATCAAAGTAAGGTCTTCCTTCACTATCAAACATTGAAAAATCCTTACATGGAACTGTATCTCCATCCCAGCTCATATAATATTCGTCATCACACAATGCAGAATATTTCATCTTAAGAAACTGCTGATAATACCATCCAACAAGCCCTCTTGGAAGTTCTCTGCCAAGAAGAATATCTGCCATAACATCTTTCATGCAGTTATAAACATCCTCAAATGGTATAATGTCATTTTCATTGACAAAGCCAGCCTTATCACCAAGATTAGACTGCCTAACAAGCTCTTTAAGTTCTTCACTTCCAACAAACAGCACTTTCCTTACAGGTAAATATTCTACTATTCTTTGATTATTACACTCAACACGTTTAAAATCAGCAGGTGTTACTATTACTATCGCATCATATATCTTTGTATCCATCATTCACTATTCACTTTCTTATTCATTTATTATACTTATGTCTTACAATACTGTGTTATAATATAAAATATTATACTATGAATTCATTCATATATAAATATGCATTTTACGACATAAATAACTGACAATATTTTCAATTATTAAAAATTATATTTGATGGAAAGGATTAATAAAAACATATGAGCAACACCAAAGATATCTTAATTAAATTAAAAGATGCCACAATAAACCAAGCTTTACCTCTCAATGACCTTCCGGTTGAAGATATCAAGGAAGCCATAAAAGCTGAATATTCTATAAGTTTTGGAGAAAATTCTTCTGAATACGATAATCTGGCACAATACTGCAATAGAACTGCTGCAACATTCACAAGCATTTCAGATGCAATAACATTTTTAGATACTATGATTAATTACTCTACTTCAGTGGACAATATATCTTCTAATAATATAGAACTTCCAGATAATATTAATCCGAATGACCAATATCTTACATACCTTAATCTGGCAGAACAATATAAAGATAACAACATTAACCAATATTATCTTTGCATAGAAAATGCATACTACCATTGTAAAGAAGCCTCTGTTAAAGATAACCTGTATAATACACTTAAAGCTATTAAAAGTTCTCCACTTTGTATTGTAAAACCAGTCAGCATTGTAATAATATCTTATAATAATATGTATCTGACTCAAAAATGTATTGAAAGCCTGCGCTCTAATCTGTTAAGTGACTCTTATGAAATAATAGTTGTCGATAATGCTTCAACCGATGGCGTAACATCATGGCTGGAAATGCAGCCCGATATTAAACTTATAAAGAGTGATGTTAATCTTGGTTTTCCAAAAGGCTGTAATGTTGGAATTAATGCAAGTGTTCCTGATAATGATATATTTCTTCTGAATAATGATACCCGTATTACTCCTAACGCTTTATTCTGGCTCAGAATGGGACTTTACACAAATGATACAACAGGAGCAACAGGTTCTGTAAGCAACTATACCGGAACCACCCAGTTAATAGATGTTTTCTATACTTCTATAGATGATTATCAGCGATTTGGCTATCTTAACAATCAGATTATGGATAATCCATTAGAAGAAAGTACTATATTATGCGGCTTTGCAATGCTTATAAAACGCTCTGCCCTCAATAAAACAACACTTTTATCAGAGGAACTGTCACCCGGTTATTTTGATGATGATGATATCAGTTTCCAATTAAAATCAGCAGGCTATTCTTTATATGTATGCCATAACAGCTTTATATATCACGCGGGCAGCCAGAGCTTTTCAAAAGTAGATACTGATTACCTGCTTGAAATAAGCAAAAAGAACCGAACCTTTATGTATAATAAATGGCACTTTGATAATACACAAAACCGCATAAGTGATAAAATACTTGATATTATTAAACCAAATTCAGATTTAATGCGAGTATTAGAAATAAACGCACATGCAGGTGCCAATTACGCGCATCTGAAATATATATGTCCTAATATTAGTTACATAGGAATTGAAGGAAATACTCACTACTCAAATGTTGATATTAAAGAAGCTCATATTAAATATATGAACTATCTTGACTTTAATTATTCTGATTATAATGAATACTTCGACTATATTATATTTAATGATACATCGGATTACTCTGATAATCAAAAAAATGAATTCTTAAATCTTGCCAGAACAAGTCTTAAAAAGAATGGAGCTTTATTATGGTGTGATAAAAATACTCTTAATTAATATTTAATCTGAACAAGGGAGCTGTCACATTAAGTATAATCTATACAATATGCAGATATTAATAACGCACTTATTATCTACATATTGTATTAATAGTGTTTTATGCGACAGTCCCTAATAAACTATCCATATGATTATTAAAATCCTGATACCTAACAATCTACAGATAAAATCATAACAGGCTTCTTTTTCTGACTGAATTCAAGTGCAATATGACTTTCACATCCATAATAAGCATCACATTCTTTTACTATTTCTCCAATACTTATATCTTTTTTTCTTACTGTTTTACCTATATTCATATTATTATATTGCTCTTTTATCCTCATATATCCATCACATAATACTTTATAAGAAGCTGCATTATTTAAATATTTCTCCTGAACATCATCAAGTATCCACACAATCTCTATGTTGTCTTTATATGCTTCAAAAACTGACATAACTCTTTGCATTTTATCAAGCATATCACTATCATACTGAACAAGTATTCCAACCTGTATATAAAAAGCAATTTTCTTTTTCTTTGAATTAATATTTAAAACACTTTTATTATTATCAGCCTCTAATGCAGTATTATATATACCTTCATCCACCATTATTTTAGACAACCATATATGCCTTGTAGCCTCACCTGCAAATTCACATAACTTCTCAATATATAGCTCTCTCATATTATCAGATTGTACATATACTTCATCTGAATATACAACTCCTGGCACGGTACAGTAATACTGCATATTATAATATTCCCTTTCACTTTCCTTCGTGAACTCCTCAAGAACAAATGGCGGTATATATACCAGCTTTCTAGTGCAATCTCTTAAATTTCTACTGTAATATTCTGTTGGCAAAGTTATCGTTGCATTCCACTCATCATAAGGATTTTGAATATATATGACATCTGGATGATGCAGTTGTATATCAAATGTATTATATTCAGCTATACTGCTTAAATTATAAGAATTTTTAATTTTATTTAACTCATATTCTTTGCAAATATACGAACCGTCATACCTCTTATAATAATATGGTATAACAAGAATATAACAGTCTGTATCATCCATACTTTTATATTCAGCATACACTTTTCGTATATACTTTAACTGATTTTCTTTATAAACAACAAATACGGCTTCTTTTCGGTCTAAAATATCTTTTCTTACTAACTCTTCTATGTGACATACTGACTCTCCAAGCTTATTAATAATATCTGTTCTACTAATATCCGTAGACTGCTCATATAATAATTCACAGTAGTCCTCTATCTTTTTTACAATATATGAACCTTCTCCCTTCATATATTCAATTACTGTTCCCATATCTATTGCTGCCTGCTGTGATTCCTGTAATATAAGATTTACATTGTCAGCATTTACACTTTTATCTGTACAATTATATTCATCACAAAGTTTCTCATACTTAGATAATATATCATTCAGCCTCTTATATATCTGTGCCTTATATCCATAATACAATTCCTGCTCACCATGTCTTAGCTGGCTATAGTCAAACTTATACGCTGGCATATCAAAATCAAGCACTGACTGTAGTTGTTTTTTCTGACTTTCAAAAAATGGATAATCATGTCCACCTACATTACGCACGAGCTTCATATAGTCACCATATTTTTTACCAAGCATTTCACAATATCTTAAAGGCACCGGAATAGTAGTATTTTCATAAGAAAGCTCTATCACCTCCTCATAATATTTTTTCGTAACCTTTGAACTCTTGTTTTTCAATCCAAACGGAAACAACTGGCTAAGTGAATCCGATTCTTCACTACTGAATTTTGCAAAAAGCAGTTCAACAACACCATACAAATGCCTTCTTAGTTCACTTCTGTTTTCCATATATGGAACAAATATATTACACCTCTGTTCAAGTATATGAAGCCAGTTACGGACAACTTTATCCTCACACCTGTCATCTCCTATATGATCTGCAAGTGCAATAATATACAATGCCAGCTTATCTCTTTCACTTTCTGCCTCTTCATCACGAGATACATAATCAAGAACAAATATATCAACTCCTGCAATATATGGAAACTCATGAAACCTTCTAAGATGATCATCCTCAAAACATATTCTCTGTTTACCAACAACTCTTGCTAAAAACAGCCAGAAGTCATCATGATTACTGTAATTATAAACTGAATACCCCAATGGCAGCTCATCTGGTGCAACCTCTAAGAATTTTTTATAATCCTCTCTCTTCATAACTATATCAAGGTCGTCATCCCATGGTATGAAACCTTCATGCCTTACAGTTGCCAGTAATGTTCCCCAGTCTGCATAATAATTAATATTATACTTTTTACAAATCCTATCAACTTCTGATAATACCTCTAATTCTGCTGCCCACGCATGCTTAATTTCCGCTGGCACAAAAAAGCCATCTCTGACCTCATCCTCAAAAAATTCATGTTCAAAGTTCATATAATAAAAACCTCTTACTATAGTTTATCTTTCTACTAATGCTATGATATAATAATACAAAAGTATTATACTATGAAAGTGTTAATATATGAATACTTAATTACCTAGTCAGAATTACACTTACCACATAAACATGGAGGTTACTTTTATATGCCAGACTTAACAAAATATAATTACACTGGTGAAACACCTAAACCTGTATTTAATACAGACTTTTATTCAGGAGAAGACCTTTACTCTGATGGCGACATTGAAGATAAAATAATAAATCTTATTGCACAGAAACCAGACACCGATTATGAAGATGTTATCAGCCGTAATTTCTCATGGCCTGTATTCTATCACCTTACACGCATACGCCAGAATCTTCTTAACTGGTATCCTATAGATAAGAATTCTGATGTCCTTGAAATAGGATGTGGTATGGGTGCAATAACTGAATTATTATGCAAAAAAGCTAAAAATGTTACTGCTGTTGAATTATCTAAAAACAGAGCTACTGCTACATATTTAAGATGCCGCAATTATGATAATCTTGAAATAATTGTAGGCAATCTTAATGATATACAATTCAGCAAAAAGTATGATTATATTACATTAATAGGTGTTCTTGAATATCAGAATAATTTTACTAATTCTGACAATCCTTTTGTTGACTTTCTAAATACAATAAGAAATCTCTTAAAACCTGATGGTAAGCTTCTTATTGCTATAGAAAACAAATATGGATTAAAATACTGGTGCGGTGCTCCAGAAGACCACAGTGGAATACCATTTGATGGAATTAACAATTACAAGTTCAGCAATATAGCACGTACATTTTCCAAGGCTGAACTGAATTCTATAATAAACACAAGTGGTTTTAAAAATACATATTTTTATTACCCACTCCCTGATTATAAAATGCCTCAAGTTATATATTCAGAAAAATACCTTCCAAAAAATGGCTCATTAGATAGTTGGATTCCGTATTACTCTATGAATAATAATTCAATGATATCTGATGAAAAACGCCTTTATAATGACATTTCAGACAATAATGTATTTGAATTCTTTGCCAACTCATTTCTTGTTGAATGTTCTATTGATAATAATAAACTCGGAGAAGTGGATTATGCTGTTTCATCACCATTTAGAAAATCTGAATTCGATATTATAACAACTCATTCATATAAGAACGGTTTCTGCAAAACTGCTACCGATAAAAGCATTAGTTTACTTAATACTATTGATTCTAATCACAAGGCACTTGCTTTAAGAGGCTTACATACTTGTAAAACTAATATTAATGGTAACACACTCGCATCTGAGACCATAACTGGCACATCTTTAACCCAGCTGCTTATAGATGCATACAAAACAAGAGTTACAGACAATGTATACCACATATTAGATAAACTTTATGATGAAATAAAGAAAAGCTCAGACTCATCTGACACTCTGAATTCAATATTCAACAGCACTAAAGAATTAACCTTAGATGTTCTTGATAAAAATGATAAGCTGCTTGCTAATGGATTTATTGATATGATACATAAAAATTGCTTTGTAGATAAAGAAGGCAACTATATATGGATAGATCAGGAATGGTGTTTTAACGATATACCTGCAAGTTATGTATTATTTCACAACATTGTAGAATTATATTCTTCTAATTCATGGCTTAATTCTTATATAACTATCAAACAAATTTTTAAACATTATAACCTAAATAATAAGACCACCTGCTATTTTAATGTTAAAAAGGCAATATTTAATACTATACAGAATCAATATTCAACCTTTAACTATTGGCAATTGTCAGACTTTGATTATAAAAATGTAGAAAATAATATTGTAATGCTCCACAATAATCTTATTAATAACCAAAATAATATATCTGAAACAGAAAAGGCTATTAATAATATATTAAACAATGGAACCATAGATGAACTTGTAAGCTATGTCAATACACTTACTGATGACATTATACTAAAAGATATTCCAGACATTCCTAAGTTTATCGTTAAATACTTTAACGCTAATGAGAATGAACAAATGCAGCTTAGCCTTGCTGTGAAATGTTATAAAGATATATCAACTGTACTTTAATGCTATAATATACACTTACCACTTAGGAGATTATTATGCTTAATAATGATAATGAACAATATGTACAATCCTGTATAACAGAAATGAATGAATGGAACAATATGCACGCTGATGAATTAATATCACTTAGAGCATCCATCAACCAGTTTCTGTCAACGAATACAGAAAACTCTATCTATACACTTTGTACATTTCTTAATGACAAAACTATAATAACAACATTTCTTGGTGTATCGGATATAGCTTACTGTATTCTTGCTGCTGATATGACAGCTTATGAATTTAATATGCATAGTCAGACACCCAAGTTTATGTATAATACTTTAAACATAGATAATCTCATACATAAGCTTCAGTGTTGCAGATTTCTTATTCTTAATATAGAATATGACGTTGACCGAAATAACGCTATTGATAACATAATAAAAGCTATTAATGACCAGTATATATCTGTAACAGCACTTGCAAGGTTAATTCTTAATATAGCTGTCAATAAAGCTCTTGTTATTGACACTATTATTAAAGCACTGAATACCGCTGATATGTCAGAAAACGCCACTATGCTATACTCAACTTATAAAAATATGGAGAAACAACTATGAACTCTAAGAAATTCTGCTTTATAATGTGTTCCAATGATACACAATACGAACAGGAATGTATAAAGTATATTAATAACCTTCTAATTCCTGAAGGATATGAACTGGATATAAAGGTCATAAGAGATGCTGCCTCTATGACAGAAGGTTATAACCGCGGTATGAATTCTTCTGATGCCAGATATAAAATATATCTGCACCATGACACATTTATAATAAACAAAAATTTTCTTACTGATTTATTAAGACTTTTTAGTAATCCAGCCACAGGGATGATTGGCGTTGTCGGTACACCACGGTTAGCTAAAACATGCGTTATGTGGCTTGGCGAACGTGTAGGCAAGCTTATATCAAGCTGTATATATCGCACAACCAATGCTACTATCGGTGATATTGACACACCGACTAATGTTGAGGCAATAGATGGTCTGCTTATGGCAACCCAGTATGATATACCGTGGCGTGAAGATATATTTACAGGATGGGACTTTTATGATGTATCTCAAAGCTTTGAATTCAGAAAAGCCGGTTATAATGTTATAGTCCCTCCTATGACAACTCCATGGTGTTTTCACGATGAAGGGGTTATAGAACTTTCAAGCTACTATAAAACCCGTGATATATTTATGAAAGAATATAAAACTATGCTTAATAACTAAGTCAACAAATTATCAACCCCCGTATGTACCTGAATATCTCTCATCCAAGTACACACGGGGCGTATTATAACATTATATCTTATTTTTTATTGCTCATTGTTAACATACATAATCTTTACATAATCTTCTGTCTTATCCCTCATAATTTCCATGCCTTTCTGAAGCTCTGACAGCTTATACTTATGTGTTATAAACCATTCCGGATGAATACGCTCACCTGCAAGCCTGTTAAGAACATAATGCCAGTCATCTATGCATACTTCTTTATTATCACCTGCGCCACATTCAATATTTCCATAATATGAAGAATTCCATGTTCCACTTAGTTTAATCTGCTTTCTCAATATATTCCAATATACATCCTTATCCAATGTCATATCAGAATATGGATTGCCAACCAGAACAATATGTGCTGCTGGTGCTGCAAGCTGTATGGCTGTCTGTATTGTTTCATTACGTCCCACACACTCATATATATAATCATATTTATAATTATAATTTTTATCACTTGCAACATTACCATTTATACCCGATGATATCATAAAATTATTGCTGCCATTACCCGAAACCATATATATATCATCTTCATATATACCAAGCTTCATGGCGTTTACTTTCTGCTTTTCTTTGTTGCATATCACACTTACATGTTTTATCCCCATTTCCTTTAAAAACATGGTAAGTAATAATCCTATAGTCCCAAGACCTATAACACACACATTAATATTCCTGCTTATATCAAACTGCCTTAAGGCATGCACTGCCACCGCCATAGGCTCCATCATAGCTGCCTGCTCATACGTCACATTATCTGGAAGCTCTATAAGATTCCACTCCGGGACTGCTACATATTCCGCAAAACCGCCATCACACCTTGAACCAAGATAATTATAATGGCTGCACATCTCATATTGTTTTTTCTGACAACACTCACACTCTCCACATGGAATAAGCGGAAACACTCCTACTCTCTTTCCAATCCACCTTGATGCTGTATCATCATATACCTCTACAACATGACCGGAGAACTCATGCCCTGGAATGAGCGGATGAACATGCGCTCCTGTTTTGTATATTCTTGGTATATCAGAACCGCACACACCTGCTGCCATCACCTTCACAAGCACCCAGCCTTTTTTAAGCCGTGGCTTGGCTGCACCATCATATCTGATATCTGCTATATTATGTAAAACCTGTGCTTTCATTGTGACAATCTCCTACTTACCTGCTATAAATCTTTCCAAATCTGCCTTAGTTGTTATCTTATAATTCCCCTCATCGCCTTTTATTAATGCTATATTCATCCCTGCCATAACCGCTGGCTCACTTGAACCATTAATACTTAATATTCTATCCGGAAACAATGCTATATTAGCATCTATATATTTATCCAGAATAAACAGCTCAGGAGCCTGACCAGCATATACAGTATCCCTGTCTATAAGACTATCTACTTTCCTACCATCATTACTTACATATATAGTATCCTTCATTGGGAGAACCGGCATAGCACCATCATATCCATCCTTATATATAGCATCCATACATAGACTTATAGTATCTTCTTTAAGTAACGGCCTTGCAGCATCATGAATTAATACTGTATTTATACTGTTTATCTCCATCTTTGCGGCAACTTTATTCTTATATATATTTTTATTGTCATTATATATAGGTGCACTTAATATATACTCCTGTATGTCTTTAAGTCCATTATATATAGACAACTGTCTGTTCTTTCCCGGTCTTGAAAAACCTATAAACTTTTCTGGCACCCTAATCTTATCCTGCCACACCGGCTCAGCTACTATCCATATAGCATCTATATAATCTGATTCATTCAGTGTCCTAAGACAATAATCGATAACCATTCTGCCATTTACTTCTATATATTGCTTTGGAATATCTGCTCCCAATCTTGTTCCTGTTCCACCGGCTAATACAAGTGCTGTATTCATCTTATGAGACTCTCCTATTTTTCTATCTAAACCAATATAATACACTAATATATTATACCTATATAATACATTTACCTGACTATACTTCGTATCTCTTTAAGAATATCTGCATAAGACCTGTTCTTACCAAAAAGTACTGTTGTACCTAACACAAAGCCTTTAACCCCCATAGGGGCAAATGTTTGTATCTTATCCATACCACATGCACCATCCCAGTACACTTCAAATTTCATCTCTTCACGTATCTTAAGGAGTCTTTCTATCTTCTTACCTACATAAGGAAGATACATCTGTCCAGCATTACCGGGATTAACCGACATAACAAGTACCTTGTCAACTATCTGTAACATCTCTATAACAGTTTCTATACTTGTCCCCGGATTAATCGCTATCCCTGGCACAAGATCTGCATCTATAATCTTCTGCAATGTAGTTGATGGATGGTACTCTGCCTCTGGATGAATATATACAGTATCACCCTTCTTAAGTGACTTAAGAAACAGATTAATATGTGTACTTGGATGCTCAATCATAAGATGTACATCCAGTGGCTTATCTGTCGCTGACCTTATATACCTTAAATCATTCAAAGACATAGCAAAATTAGGCACGTATCGTCCATCCATAATATCAATATGAAATGAATCAATACCCGCCTTTTCTAAATCTTTAACTTCTTTCTCGAGGTTGCCAAAATTGGCACACATCATAGATGCTGTTAATTCTGTGTACATATGTAATCGTCTCCTTACGTATTTGCGGCATATCCTATATGCTATGCAAGCTATAATAATGATGTTTCATCAGAAACATATTCACTATGAAAAATTTCACTTATTCTTCTAATCCCATCTTTATTCTCATATTTCTTTCCGGTATTTCTGACCATTCTTCTTCCATATTCAATACACTCACCTTTAATATCAAATACAGCGCTTATCTGAGTTTCCCTTGCACCATACCTGATATCCTCTAACTGGATAGCATATGACTGTTTCAACTCTTTCCTGTTAACAATCTGGTTAATAATATTGGCATATAACAAATTAATAGATCTTAATACAGTAGATTTACCTGTACCATTAATTCCAAAAATAATCGTACTCTTGCCATCAAAGTTAATATCCGTCGATTCAATTGCCTTAAAATCATCCAGCTTAAGTTCCCGTAAACGCATACATACCTCTTTCTACCCATGAAGAGTAAACGCACCATGCGTTGGAGCGTTTACGTATCAAATAAATCAAAACTGATTACATCCACACTTTTTGCTTTGTGTATTAATTCTGTCTTACTAACCCCATCAAACTTACTAAAATCATATACAACCTTTGTCTGTTCTAATAAATCCTTACCACGCACATCAAACAAAGGTATATTATGCTCTTTACACATTGCGCCTATGCGTTTAACTATTGCTTTACATGAGCCCGGACGCGCAACAACAATAATAACAAAATTGTTCATTCCAATTAATTGTTCAATATCAATTATAGGATATCCAAATTGCTCTCCTTGATTTCTAAAACCATCTAAAAGACCTATAATTTCATGTTTACCATTCCATTGGTTGATTAATCTTTCTGTTTCAGTTCCAAGGCCATATAATACAATTTTTTTATCATATACTATTTTTTCAACATCCACGCTCATATATTTTAATCATCTAATCTATCATTAAATATTCTATCTATATTTTGCCTAAAAACACTCTCTGCAAAATTCTCATCATATATAATTCTAGATTTTTTCCCCATTGTTTTCAATCCATTTTTATTTTCTACACACCACTTTATTTTTTGAGATAAATCCTCAACATTCTCACTTTTAAATCTTATTCCGTTATCATAATCAATAATGTATTCTGCAATTCCCGTTATATCAGATACAACACAAGGAATTTCTTTCACCATTGCCTCAACGCAAACTGTAGGCATTGCATCTAATCTCGATGGACATACCAATACATCAGTCTTATCTAATTCTTGTTGAACAGTATCTTTATCAACAACACCTGTAAATATCAATTTCGATTTCCCATTACATTTTTGCTTTATATGTTTAGCTGCTGCAGTTTGGTCATTACCCACGAAAATAAATTTACATTTATCAATTATATCAGGAGAAGTTTTATTAATCGCATCTATTAAAACATCCTGCCCCTTAATGTTATTAATATATCCTATTATCGTAAATACAATTTCATCATCCCTTGGCACGCTTCTTAATTGACAATCCTCAACAAAATATAAAAGCCTATTACAATTTATATCTGGCATATACTGTTTTATGGCGTTTTCAGGTATTATTCCTACAGTATATATCTCCAACCCTTCTCGATTAATCTTGCAAAAATTTTCTTTTCTTGCTCCTTCATAAAAGTAAAGCGGATCATGCAGCCACCATATTATTCTGGCATCTGTATTTCTATGCATTAAAAAAATATGGAAATTTAAAGTATTGCACAATACTGTTTTATATTTCATTATCCAATTAATCTCATTCATATATGCTACTTGAAGATTATTATCAACAACAATTTTAACTCCAGCATTTAAAAAATCCTGTCTCATTGGACCATCGCACATAACACCTAATGTCAAATTATAGTTTAAGCCTTTTAAAATTGAACTTAACTTTAACAAAGCACTATTAGGTCCTATTCTTTCTAAATCCTGAGATAATAAAAGAATATTTTTTGAATCCTTTTTTTCTTCTGATTCTACATCATATTCCATAATTGGGAAGCTTTTTTCTTTTAAATACCCTTCTTCAATTAGCTTTTTTATATCGTAAAAATGATATATTTGTTCTTCTCTGACTCCTTTTGATAACAACTGTTCTTTCATCTCTTTAACAAAAAAACTTAGAATTACAACAATATCATATTCTACATCTTCTATCTTATTTGGTGACATCACAATAATATCATCAATATAATTTCCCTGTTTGTCTTTATCATTATCTAATAAAGCTACAATATTTTCTTTATCAAACCACTTCTTATATTTTTGATAATATTCACCTGTTCCAAATAATAAAATCTTCATACTATATTTCTCCAAAATTATATGTTTGATACATATTTTATGTAATCTTTTAGATTCATTTCTCCTTCTTGAATATTACTTTTAGGAATATTTTCTATTATATTTTCTGTTTCTTCATTTGCATAAGATATATAGTGTTTTACAAAACTCATGTCTCTTTTATTAATTACATACGCAATAGCACATATTGAATTAATTGCTATAACATAATCGCCATAATCCTCGACCGCCATAATTGCATCATCTATTCCCTCTGCAAAACATATTTCTCCATTATATTTTATCTTTGCCACGCTATTTTTTCCACCGTTATGATTGAATATCAAAACATCTTTATCATCCATAATTGTGTGGAAAATCGTAAATTTATCCAACTCATTTATTTGTAAGAGTTCGCTATTTTTATTATATGTATATGTTTTTTTATCAATATATGAATTCAAATAGTATTGTTTTTCAGTTTTATATACAAAACCTATTTCTTTTCCTTGTAACCCTTCAACATCTATAATATTATACGAATCATTCCTTAAATTATACTCAACTATTCTTCCTGATTGATATCCCCCACCCATATAAATATAATCATTCTGTCTACTTAAGCAAACAAAATTATCTACCCCTGTGGATTTTGAAGAATTCATTCTTAAATCACAAACAGGATTTTTAATATATTCAATTAAATTTGTATCTAAATCTAGTTTAACAATTGCATCATATGTATGCGGAAAAATATATAAAAATCTTTTATATTTAGCACTATGATATAATAGAAAATCCTTTCTAGTTTTATACTCTTCATCTAACTCAATTGAGCTAAAAGTGCAATTTAATATATCATATATAACTATCTCATCCGCATTTCTAGGTATTAAATATAATTTATTTTCATCTATAAACAAATTTGCAAATGTATACAAACTATTTTTAACTGGAATATAACTAATAAATTCTATCTTCCATGTATTTAAAGATATTTTCACTAATGCATTACTTCCGTTTAATATCCCCCATATATAATTATCAATTACTGTAATTGCTTCTAAGCCTTCACTTATTACTATTGGATAATTTTTTTCCATATTAATCCCCTTTGCATTTTAGCTATAAAACATATTTTATATAATCTTTTTCATTACACTCTTTTAATAATTCATTATGTCTTTTCACAATTTGTATATATTTTTCATTTTCAACTTCTTTCAAAGTTAATCTATTTGCTATCACACCTTTATAAAATTCTATAAGTTTATTATAAATAATATCTGGTGACATGTTTTTAATTCTATCTTGCGCTTTTTCACCAATCAATTGTTTTTCTTCTAATGATAAGCTTTGAGTCTTACAAATTGCTTTATATAAATCAACTGAATCTTCTCTTTTTACTAAATATCCACTTATACCATCATCTAATAATTGCTCAAAACTAGCACCTATTGTCCCTATAACAATTTTTTTTAATGCCATAGCTTCTATGCATGTATTAGGCAAATTATCAATTCTAGATGGCATAACACATATATCTGCATTTTTTATTATTGATAGCAAATCATCATGTTGAACTTTCCCTAAAAATTTAATTCTATCAACATATTTACCAGCTTTCTGCGAAATATATTCTGACGGAAATACTTTTTCCCCTTGCTGATTTAACCAAGCCATTTCTGCCCCAGCAAAAATCCAATTTAAATCTTTATATTTATCTAGAACTTTATATATTACATCTCCAATAACTTTTGCTCCTTTAAGTGCTTTTAAGCTACCGAACGTTAATATATATTTCTTATTTTCTAATTCTGTATATTTTTCACTTAAAATCCCATCGACTTCTCCACGTGGATAAAATGGGGATTCAATAACACTCACCTTTTTATTAGTTTGCTCAAAAATACAATCTGCAATCAACTTACTTGGGCCATACACTGCATCTGCCTTTATCACAGCTATATCTTCAATAAAATCTGGAATTTTAATACTAGTATACTTTATGTCTGGATCAAATAATTCCTTATCAGCTACTCTTAAATATGGTCTATACGATGACACTCTAATTACTGTTGGAATATCTAGTCTATCTAAGCCATACCCCATAAAATTAGGATATTGAACTAAATCAAATTTATTACCTTTCTTTATCTCGTTTTCTAATGCTTCTTTTAAAGTCAAACTACTATGTCTTATATATGAACCTGGAATATTATATGGAATATTATCATGATTTATATCAACTCTTACAACTCGAATATTAGAATAATACTCTATTATTTCATCGCAATACGATCCAACAAATATTGTTATACTATGACCTCTATCTGCAAACATCCTTGAAATATTATCATAATATGTCGCCAATCCTCCAGCTTCTTTTTCAGTTACAAATTCAGGTAATATATAAGCTATATTCATTCCAAAACCTCTTCACATTTACGTATAATTACAAATCACATTACTCGAACTATCTATATAAGCAACTAATCTTTCGCCAATATATATATTCACGAATATATTCAGCTAAATCCATTGCATCTTTAAGTTTTTTATCTAATTCATTTCTTCTTATATATTCGTCTTTGAACTCCAATCTCAATACTTCTGCAACAAATGGATATATTGGTAATTCATGTGTACTCATTGGACCAGATTTCAAATTCATCTGACTATTAATTCCTAATATCCCTAGTAATTCCTTACTTATATATGCAATTAAAATTTCTGTAGGATGACCTATATCATAAAATAATTTCCTTTTTTTATAATTCTCAATTATATATGATAAAACTTTTATATCCCACTTTTCTTCTCTTTTACGTATTTTATTAAAAGTTTCATCTAAACATTCGAAAATTATATCATCATATCTTCCTTTTGTTTCATATATTTCTTCTATTATTTCCTGCTCAGTTTTATTATCATCAAGCATATTTTCTATATATTCATCATACTGTAAAAATAAACCATCTATATCCTTTCCATTAGATAATGGTATATTATTATTATTTACTTTTCCTAACAAAGGAAAATATATCTTCCCTGCACCATACAAATTAGGAATAGTTATAGTTTTACAATTTTCATTTAATTTAGGCATTACATATTCATCACTCAATTGATATCCATATTCATTATTTCTTCGAATATCCATATGTATATAATAATCAATATTCTTCAATATATAATCTGGTATCTCTTCATTTTTTTTATATTCGCAAATTGTCTTATTATGAATAATATGATATTTATTGTTGAATTCAACTGATTGTTTCAAAATAGTCTCTATTGGTATAACATGACAATTACCATGAATATATATCAATTCATGTGTTAAATATTTATAATATGCGAAATCACTAAACTCACATAATTCCTTTTTTATCAGCTGTATTCTTATATTTCTTTCATATATTTCTTCACTGCCACAAAAAATAATAAAAAATTTTTTCAATTGATTAAAAGACATATTTCCAATATTATATACTGGCAACGATAACATCTTGTCATTTTCTTGAGCTGATGAATCCGCAAATGCTATAATATTAAGATCACCTTTGTTATCATTCCAAAATCTGACCGCTTTAATTCCAGTTCCCCATATAAGTATTGGCTTTTCTATCTTCTCTTTATAAATCAATTAAATTCCTCCCAAAGCCCCATTATAGTACAATAAACAATAATAATTTATTATTAAATTTATAAGCTTGTTATATCTTCAAATATCACGTCATCTATACATACAATTTCACAATCTACTTTTCCTTTTAACTCAGAATATATATTATCAAACTGATCAATAACAGTAACAATTATACATTGCGTACTTTTAACATTTTGACTAGAAATGCAAGTAACTGAATCTATTACTTTTTCCGTTAGACTATTATCAATAATGCATTCAATTTTAATATCTGAATGTATCAAATCTTTAAATAATGATTTTCCTAAATATCCAAATCCATAAATCGACACATTCTGATATCCTTTACACTCACACCATTTTACAATTTTTAAATTATCAGCACATTCTTTCCAATGAATAGCAGTATGAAATTGCATTTCTAACTTTTTTATTTTTTTAAGATAAATATCTAGCATCTTATTTTTTTCATAATCACACACAAAAAAAGCAAAGATTGCTCCAATAATAATTCCAATCACTAAATTAATCATATATTCTCATCCTTTTTAAAAATCAATATATGTCTTCTTGACCATTCCCAAGCGAAAAAACCATGAGATTTATGGGATAATCTATACCCCATTTTATTAAATAACACTTCATAATCATGACTATATTCATATGGCGGTGTCTGTACCTTATCAACAACTATCATATCTATATCATTATTCTGAATCACATAATTAAACCATTCTTCAATAGTATGCTCATCAAAACCATGTAAAAAATTGACAGCTATCAAAACAGCAATTTTTTCATTATTAATTTCATTAAATGAACCAACATTGAATTTGCAATTTGGATGAATTATTTTAGCTATGCGTATTACCTTAGCACTTAAATCATAACCTATCTTTTCAGTATTTTTTATTTTAACACTTGAAATTATATCACCTAATCCGCATCCTACTTCAATAATTTTCTTTGAATATACTAAATCATATAAATTGTCATTTATATATTTTACCAAATACATAGCATAATCTCTTTCTTTAATTGAAGAAATATGCCACTTATCAAATTTAAATATTTTTTGTAATACTTTATATAGTCTTTTTCTATATGTACAATTCATCACTTTACCATGCCCTTATATTTAGGATATAATTCTTTATGATCATTTATCCAACCAAACATACTATTAATCTGATTTTCATAATCATCAATAACAAAATCAAAATCTTGTCTTGTATTAACAAGAGACTTATCATGGCAAACTCCATCTACTTCATTTATTATAATTTTATTTTTTCTATGCAAATTAAATAAATTCAGCAATTCAAATTTGTTAATCATTTGTGGCGAAGTCAACTGATAAACTCCAGATAAATTTTGCTTTACCGCACTATGTATTGCTTTTGCTAATGTTAAAGTTGTTACTCCATTCCACAATGACTTACTATATCCATCTATATTTCCATCTTGTCCCATAAACCAATGAAACAATCCCGTTCCATTCTCTTTTATATCTGGTCCAATAATAGAATTTCTAAATGTTAGATTTTTATTATCATCAATCTCACCTAATGCTTTTGTTTTTGCATAATTACTTAAACCATCTTTTACATCATTCTCTTTATATGATCCTTTATGTCCAGAAAAAACACAATCTGTACTTAAATGAACAATTTTTGTTTTCATATTTTTTGTTACTTTTACAAGAAAATGAGGTAATAATGCATTTATTTTGATAGCATTATATATGTTATCATCACAATCTCTCTGTAACAAACCAATACAATTTACAATAATATCATATTGCCCATCTAATATTATTTTATGTAATTTTTCAAAATCAGATATATCAAAAATATATGTACAACAAACTTTTGATTTCACTCTTGAAATTGCCTCTACAGTTTCTCCTTTTTCAATCAAATACTGACATATTAAATGTCCTGCCATTCCATTTGATCCTAAAATTAAATATTTCATTTTTTGTTCCATACCTCTAATTCATCTATTATCTCTAATAATGTTAACAATTTATTTTTTGTCTCTTCCAAAGTTAATAACTTTGTATTACTACTATTAAATTCAGTCAAGCCATTTCTATCCATTCCTTTTGATAAATACTTATCGTAATTCAAGTTTCTTTTATCACATGGAACTCTAAAAAAATCCCCCATATCAATAGCATTTGTACATTCTTCATTGGTCAATAATGTTTCATACATTTTTTCTCCATGTCGAATGCCTATTATTCTATCTTTTTTATTGTAATTAAACAATGACTTAACAGCTTCTGCTAAAACAGAAATTGTTGTAGCTTCTGCTTTTTTCACCAAAATATCACCATTTTGTCCATTTTTAAATGCAAATAAAACTAAATCAACAGCTTCATCAAGCGACATTATAAATCCTGTCATTTCAGGATTTGTAATTGTTAACGCTTCTCCTTTTTTTATTTGATTAATAAATAACGGAATAACACTTCCACGAGAATACATAACATTACCATATCGCGTACACATAATACTCGTTTTTTCTGGATCGACATTCCTGGATTTTGCAACTACAACTTTTTCCATCATTGCTTTACTTGTTCCCATTGCATTAATCGGATATGCTGCTTTGTCCGTAGATAAACATACAATTTTTTCTACATTATATTCTATTGCAACTGATAATACATTATCAGTTCCAAGTACATTTGTTTTAACTGCCTCTAATGGAAAAAAATCACAACTCGGTACTTGTTTTAAAGCTGCGGCATGAAAAATATAATTAACACCATGCATTGCATTTTTCAAAGAAGTAATATCACGCACATCTCCAATATAAAACTTTATTTTATCACTTTGTTCAGGATATAAAAGTTGATATTTATGTCGCATGTCATCCTGTTTTAATTCATCTCTTGAAAAAATACGTATCTCCTTTATATCTGTATTAATAAACCTATTTAAAACTGCATTTCCAAAACTTCCTGTTCCGCCTGTTATCATTAAAATTTTATCTTTAAACATTTTTCCCTCTCATTACTCCCATAAAAAATATGCAAAATTTATAAATTGCGAAAACATTTTTCTGCAAAATGTTTTCATTTCCATCTCATATTCCGTCCCAATTGCACAAATTGTTAATTTTTTTAAAGCTACGTACACATTATTAATGTGTTGCTTGTCTTTCACATCAATTTTCTCATACATTGAAATTGCTTTATTTAATATGTTAAAATCATTATCAATTAATTTAAAACCATTTAATTCCATTAACTCTTTTCTAATTGATGTTGCCATATTCTCTTTAGCCAATGATATCATGTTATTGCATAAACTATCATTATGTCTTCTCCAAGCCGACAATGGTTTTTGTATTGAACCAATTTTACCACCTAAACTCATACAATAGCCCCAAAAAAACCAATCTTGCATTCCATTTATATCATCTCTATATTTAATTTTATTATCAACAATAAATTTTTTTCTAAACATCGTTGTATTATTATGTATATCACAATAAAAAATATTATGAATCTTTAAATATTTATAGTTTGTTAATACATCATATTGAGCAAATTTAACTCCATTTTCATCAACTAAATCTACAATTCCTTGCACAGCAAAAAAATCTTGATTTTTATCCAAAAAATCCACTTCATCTTGTAAACGATACGAATAACATATATCATCAGCATCCATTAAAGCTATATATTCTCCCACGCTTAAACTAATCCCTCTATTAGTACTATATGAAATACCCATATTCTTATCATTAGTATATAATTTAATATTAAGACTACTTTTTTTCACATAATTACTAATAACTTCAACTGTATTATCCGTTGAATTATCATTTATAATAACAATTTCAAAATCCTTAAACGTTTGCTTTTCAAAACAACCTAAAGTTTGTTCAATAAACTTTTCTTCATTATAACAAGGAATGACAACAGATACTCTTTCCATCAAACATTCTCCCTAAATTTATTTATATTTTATTTTTTTAATACAAAACACAAATTATGACAATAATTATCAAGCTCTGCTGATAAAACACTCATATTTAGCCATTTTGCAGTTAATATTAAAGACTCAAAATTAAACACATGATGGTGCATCATGCGAATTTTTTCATTCTCCTCTAACATATTTTTATGTTCTTCTCTATTTTTAACCTTCTTTACAGAAAAAAAATTAAAATCCTCTATATCTGTTTTTTCTACAACTTCCTTTAAGTGATATAAATCAGATTCTCCTATATCATTATTATAATCAGCTAATAAATGATCAAAAGCTGTATAATCTCTATTCCTATCATAAGTAAAATTTTTGTTTGGTACAAATATTAATAATATACCACCGCTCTTTAATACTCTTTTCCATTCTAACAATGCTTTTAACGGATTAGCTATATGCTCTAATGTATTGCTTGAACATACCAAATCATAACTAGCATCTGAAATATCTTTTAAATTTGTTGCATCATTATTAAAATATTTTTTTATTTCAACATAAGGACCATAAATCTTTTCAAAATCAGTCTTCGCCCAAAGATTATTATCACTGTAATTAGCTATATCTATTTTCTTTATCAAATTATATAAAGGTAAAAAAACTCCCGATGGTCCACCAATATCTATAGCATCTTTTACATCGGTACAATTTTTCATAATAGTTTCAAATAACAATTCACTAAAAAGCGCTATTCTTTTGTTTTCACCTTTTTTAATTAATTCCATTTTAATCTCTTGATAATATTGTAAAGTTGCAACATAAATGCCATCACAATCTTTGCATTCTAACATTTCTTCATATGTTAAAATATCTAACTTATTTTCTTTCGCTTTTTTATTTAATTGCTCTATATTTTTATCATAACATCCGACAATTTTAAAACTAGCATTTAACTTCTTATATAAATCATAATAATAATCAAACTCTTTTCCAATTCCATAGATAATTATTTTTTTCATCATATTCCTTCTATCAATTTTTTTCATCTTCTTTTAATTTAATTTCTACAATTCCTTCTATACTATCAACACGTCTAACTGCATTTGATATTATAATTTTAAAATTCCCATATTCTATATAAGCTTTAGGATATTCTTCTGCATCTAACATTCTAATATGATCATACAAAGCATCTAAATTTGCATTCATTGGCATAACACTTTGTTCTGGCTTTCTTCTGTTAAATGTAACTATTTCTCCAATTTGTGGCGTTAAAATTATTTCTTTTTCAATTATTTGAGGAATCATCTTATGAAATATGATATTTGAAATATTTATAAATATTTCTTCTGCCGATCCTAATAAACTAATTTTTTCTTTAATATACACATCACCTGCGTCCAATTCCTTACAAACATTTATTGCAGATATTTTAGTTTCTTTTAGTCCTAGTGATATCAAATTTTGAACTGGACTTCCACCTCTACCAAATGGCAAATCAGATGGATGAAACACTACACATTTATAATTTTCATATATTTCAGCAGGAATATAACTTGACCAATGAGGAAAAAATATATAATCAGGATTGAAATTTTTTACATTACAAAAATTCAATTCTTCTTTCTCAAATATTGGTAATACACTTATATTGGGATTATTCTTCATAAACTCAATAGTGTTTTTGATATTCCACGATCTAATAGTTGCAATAATAACCTTCATATACTCACCTTCTACAACATATATTTAATCACTTGAAATCCTTCTGCATATCCCACATGGTTACCATAACCCCATATTTCGTTTCGCTTAATACATATATCAAATAATCGACCTTGTCTATTTTGTTCCTTCTGATTTTCATCATAAAAGTTCAATGCTTTTATCTTCTTATTAATTTGCTCTGTAATATCAAAAAATAAATTTGGAGCAAAGACATTATCTAAAATATATCCATTACTTTGGTATGTTAAAATATTATTACAATGTCTTGCCGCAGTTTTTGAAATTTCATATGTAACTTCGTGATCATGATGCATATCTGATTTATGATGAAAAAAGACCGTATCTATTTTTAAATCAATAATTATATTTTCAATTTCTTGCATAACAGCTTTATTATATGATAATTCACCATACTTCTGCTGCTTAAAATCCAATTCTTTTATTCCCAAAAAATCACAAGATTTTATACTACTCTTTGCTGATTCAGATTTTGATATTATAAAACCGTAATTTTTTTCTTCAAATTCGTTATCTGTCAATGTGATTTTATAAACATTACAACCTTGTTCTATCAACTTTAAAGCTGTTCCAGCACACCCCAATTCTACATCATCATAATGTGCTCCAATCATCAGAATATTTTTCATATCAATTTCACCTCATTTACCAATATTAGTTTACAAATTATACTCACTTGCCAAATATGTCCATTCTTGCCTTAAAATTGCCATATATTTTGTTTCATTATTTTCAGCTACATAATTACTTGGTATCGAAAATCCTTTTTTCTTTCTATATAAAATTTCCATTGGTATTTCTTTTTCATATGCCTTCTTCAAAATTGCTTTAAGTTCATTATCATAATAAACCTCATCTTCTGCCAAAGAAAAAACATATTCTACCAAATTTCTTTCTAAGAAAGGAACTCTTGTTTCAAGCGATACATTCATACTTGCTCGATCTACTTTTGTGAGAATATCACCAGGTAAATACGTCTTAAAATCTAAATATCTCATACTCGTCATTATTGGCATTTCATCACTATAATGTTTTCTTAAATGCCATCTTGCATCGTAATCTTTGTCGATATTCAAATGTTTTTTCCATTTTTCCTGCTCAATTGTATTAAATATACCAACCCATCTTGAATACTTATCCAGCAGTTCTTCTTTACCTAGTTTGCAGTTACTATACTTATCATATACTATTTTATACCTCTCATAACCTCCAAACAATTCATCTCCACCATCTCCTGTTAAAGCTACTACAACATTTTCTCTCGCTTTTTTTGATAGTAAATATGTAGGATATGCAGAAGTATCAGCAAACGGTTCATCATAAATTGCATGCAATTTACCTTTTATTTTTTCTATATCTTCAAATGACACCATTGTTAATTGATTTATAATATTAAATTTTTGGGCCAACATTTGAGCATATATGCTTTCATCCGATTCCTTCTCCTTAAATCCTATCGAAAAAGAATTTATCTGTGGATTTATAAATTTACTTTCAAGACTTATAATACTTGAATCAATACCTCCGCTAAGAAACGTTCCAACAGGTACATCTGCAATCATTTGCTTTTTTACAGATTCTCTAATTAATTGTTTTATATTATAAATCACTTCATTTTTATCTGTTTTTCCATGCTTTTTACAATTTACATTAACGTTCCAATACTGCCCTTTTCGTATTATTTTTTTCTTTTTTAGGTCATAATGCAAAAAAGATGCTGGCTCTAATTTATAAATTTTCTGATACAAACTTTTAGGTTCTGGTATATATTGATATATTAGATAATCGTATATTGCAGTATTATCAATTTTAAATGATATTAAATTATCATTTGCTGCTATTAACGCCTTTAACTCTGACGAAAACGCAAATTGTTCATTTTCAATATAATAATACAAAGGTTTGATACCATATCTATCTCTATATAGTTTTATTTGTTCAAATCTTCGATCATAAATAGCAATAGAAAACATACCGTCTATATATTCTATAAAATCATCACCATATTCCATATATGCATACAATATTACTTCAGTATCTGACGTTGTTTTAAACAGATATTTTTTACTTAAATCACTTTTCAATTCATCAAATCCGTATATTTCTCCATTATATACAATAGAGACATTCTTTGCATCGTTCACCATTGGTTGCATTGCGTTTTCTGATAAATCCATAATAGATAATCTTGCAAAAGCCAAGGTACACTCATTATATTCGATAATATGTTTACTATCAGGTCCTCTATGTTTCAAAGAAAGTATTCCTTTTTCATAATTCCAACTTTTGATATTACCACCTAGTATTCCACACATATTATCCTCTTTCTAGACTACATAGTCATTTCAACTATTTTCTACCTATGTGATTTCTAAACATCTTCCTATAGTTTTCAGACATAATATCCCAACGTCTTGTCTCATATATTTCTTTAGCAATTGCAGTAGACTGTTCACGTATATACTCTAAATTTTGTTCACACCACTTAATTGCTTCTTTAAAGGCTTCAACAGTTCTTTCTTCAACTAAATAACCATTTTCTTTATGTCGAATAAGTTCTGGAGCAATTCCTATTTTTGATGCGATAGGGAAACAACCACATGCCATAGATTCAATTAATGGCAATGGATCTGCCTCATGTACTGAAGCTACAACATAAATGTCATGATTATTATAAAAATCCAATAACTCTTCATGTTGTAAAAACTGTTCCATATCCATCTTATATCCCTCTGTTGCTGGAATTAATATGTCTTGTACACCTTTAATCGGATCCTTCAAATTACCCACCATACAAATGCTCATGTCTCCGTCCCTTTTATTTTTTAGATAAAATTTCTCTGGAGCATATCCTTTTCCACATAAAAACACATTATTTTTAACCTTTATTAACATATCATATAATATTTTAGATGGACATATAATTGTATCCGCATCCGATAGATATTCATTTGCAAATTCCTCCACACTCAATGGACCATATGGTTTATCAAACTGCCATCTATGTGATGAAACCTGTTTTACAATTCTATTTTTTGAATAAGCTTTTTTTTGATAACACTTTTCACCCCAAAAGAAAACTACAAAAGCATCATAACTGTTTACATCTAATTCTTCTCTATTAACGACATATTTAATTGTCATATCAAATTCATCACTTAAATATTTTTTTATTTCTTGAGCACTATTATCATGTGCCCAGTTAGGTCTATCACATAACAAACATATTTTAGGTTTTATTCTTTTGAATACATAAACTGTATCATCATAAGAATATGGTATTCTTTCCATCAACATTGCATTAAATTCACTTGCTATATCTATTAAGTCAGCTTCTGATTCTTTACAATTTGATATAATAATATATCCTATATCATCTAAAACTTTAGATGCATAATGAAAAACATTATATATTTTATTATCTAAATCATTATCAATATATATCACACCTGCTATTTTCTTTTCATTAACAACATCTTTAATTTCACCAAAGTGATATTTTATACTATTTTTCATAAATCTAGATATATCATTTAATTCTTTTACTCTATTATCATCATTACTATACCCAACTAATAAATTATATCCATTAGCATATAAATCAAACAATACCTGGCTATCAGCACATGTCATATCAACAATATTTTCATCTACTTTAATATATCTATATATTATATTTTCAACCTTATTTACATTTAAGTTCTTATTTATAGTATCTTGTAACCCACATGCATTTTTTAATGCATTTGACGGAATTGAGCGTTTATTTTTTAGTGAAAAATTATAACTATATTTTTCAAAATAACCTCTCAATTTTTCTATACTTAAATCATACGCATCAAATGTTGATTCAGGATAAAATCTGTGATGATGATATCTATATAATTCACCTTCATACAGTGGGCCTTTTCCATGGTGCATTCTATCCTCTAAATGCTCACCTTCTAAAGAACTAACTCGTAAATTAAAGATTTTACATACTTTATATGTATCCTCATTTACTCTGTTAAACGGTGCAACAAAAGTGTCTATTTTTTTATTTGGAAAAAGAGTATTTAATAAAGACAAGCCTTCTTTTATATCATTATACTGTTGTTCATATGTCATACTTGAATAATCTGTATGATATAATCCATGAAGCGCTATCGGATCCGGTATCGAATTAAGATAGTCTATTAAATCCTTATTATCCTCAACTTTATTTTTTGAAACAGAAACACATTTATCATATTCATATATATCCATTGGATGAATTTCTTTATACATACAAGGTATATTATCTATAACATATGATAAATTCATATTTCCTCTTAATGTAACTGCATGCAATTGAACAAAACCAAATTCATGAAACAATTCACAAAACTGTTTAAAATGCTCCACATTAGTATCTGCACCTACATCATCATTTCTAAAAATAATCTGATTAAATATTTTATCTTTTTTAGGTGGATGTAACATTTTCCCTCCATATTATATCTACAAATTTTTCTTATACCATTCAATAGCTGCTGCTATTCCTTGCTCAAAGCTCCAATCTGGTGAATAACCTAATAGTTCTTTTGCCTTTGCTATATCAGCATTACTATGTTTAATATCACCAGCCCTTTCTGGTCCATAGTTTGCTTTAATATCTACCCCTAAAGCTTTTGTTAAACCATAATATATATCATTCAAATACTCTCTTCCGCCATATGCAATATTAAAAGCCTGACCTGCTACTGAACTATCTGCCATACAAGCTTTTAAATTTGCTTCTATAACATTTTCAATATATGTAAAATCTCGACTTTGCATTCCATCGCCATTAATTGTAGGAGCATCATCATTCATCAATTGTTTAATAAATTTAGGAATAACTGCTGCATAAGCACCATCAGGACTTTGACGTTTTCCAAATACATTAAAATATCTTAATCCATATGTATCTAATCCATAATGTTTTGTATATTGCTTTGCCCATTCTTCATCACATCTTTTTGTTAATGCATACGGTGACAAAAGATTACCTTCTACACCTTCTTTTTTAGGTAAAGATTGCTCATCGCCATATACTGATGAACTTGATGCATATACAAACTTTTTAACACCTGACAATCTTGCTGCTTCTAACATATTAAGCATTCCTGTAATATTGTTAGCACAATAAAACAATGGCATTTCAATACTTCTAGGAACACTTCCCCACGCTGCTTGATGCAATACGTAATCAACATTTTCACATGCTTTCTTACATATATCTAAATTTTTTATGTCTCCCTTTAAAAATTCATAATTAGGATTATTTAAAAACATATCAACATTTTCTTGTTTACCTGTTGATAAATCATCTAAACATCTAACCTTATATCCTTTTTGTAAAATTGCTTCACAAAGGTTACTACCTATAAATCCCGCACCACCTGTTACTAAAAAAAGTGTTTGCTTTGGAAATGATACGTCTTTATATCCCATATTATAACCTCCAAAATGTATAACCTAATTTTTCATATATATCCTTATCATACATTCCTTTTATATCCATTATTATTCTATTGCTATCTCGATACATATTTGATATTTGTTCTTCTGTCAAACTTTTATATTCATTATGCGCAACTGCAAAAATTATTGCATCCATATTCTTTACAGCACTTAAATCTTTCATCTCAATACCATAAAAATTTATTATTTCCTCTTTATCAGCATAAACATCGGATATAACTGGATTAATACCATACTCTTTTAATTCTTCAACAATATCTATCACTCTGGTATTTCTTGTATCTGGACAATTTTCTTTGAATGTAAATCCAACTATAGCTACATTCGCATTCTTTACTTGCTTATCATTAGCTATTAATAACTTAACTAAATTTTGAGCAATATACTTTCCCATCTCATCATTTATTCGTCTTCCTGAAAGTATAATCTGACTATGATATCCTAACATTTCTGCCTTATAAGTAAGATAATATGGATCAACACCTATACAATGTCCACCAACTAAACCTGGATTAAATTTCAAAAAATTCCATTTTGTACTTGCAGCATTTAAAACTTGCTTCGTATCTATATTCATTTTGTGAAATATAATAGATAGCTCGTTCATAAAAGCTATATTTATATCTCTTTGACTATTTTCAATCACTTTTGCTGCTTCAGCAACCTTTATGCTCTCCGCCTTATATACTCCTGCCGAAACAACCAATTCATATACATTTGCTATCGTATTTAATGTATCTTCATCCATACCCGATACTATTTTAGTTATTGTTTCTAAACGATGTTTCTTATCTCCTGGATTAATTCTTTCTGGAGAATATCCAACTTTGAAATCAATTCCACATTTTAGCCCTGACTCTTTTTCTAGTATTGGTACACAAATTTCTTCTGTCACCCCTGGATACACTGTTGATTCGAATACTACTATAGAATCTTTAGATAAATTTCTTCCTAACACTTTACAAGCATTTTCAACCGGTGTTAAGTCTGGGGTATGATCTGCATTTACAGGCGTTGGAACCGCTACAATATAAAATTTCGCTGACTCTAATACTGTCTCATCTGATGTAAATTCTACTGTTGATAGCCTAACTTCATCATCACCTACTTCATTAGTTGGGTCTATACCATTTTTATATAACTCAACCTTTTTTGAATTAATATCATATCCTATAACATTTATTTTTTTCCCAAAAGCAATAGCTATAGGCATCCCCACATATCCTAATCCAATTAATGCTAATTTTTCTTTTCTGTCTATCAAATCTTGATATAAATTATCACTCATTTACCAATACCTCTTTTATATTAACTATATTTCAAACTTCATTATCATTCTAACTTTCCCATATCTTCCAACCATATTCACAATCCTACAACTATCACCATAGTATCCATCACAAAGCCTACAAGCCATATCCAAGTCCTCAAGTCTTGCAATTACGCCTAATCCTTCAGTTTCGAAATCTTTCAAAATTTTTAAATATTCTTTTGTAAGATTTTCTGGAACACAATCTGGATTGGTTTCTAAAGAATCATCTATTGTCCATATAAGTGCAATATTTTCTTTAACTTCTTTAAATGTATTTAATACATCCTTAATCTTCTTAATTGCTCCCATTCCATACTGCATATTATAAAGGGTACCATCATATTTTTTGTAATAATATGGCATTGGCATGAATAACATTTCTTTTCTTGCTATAATCTTCTCATCAATGCATCGAAAGATATCCTCTATACAAGCGCCCAATTCCAACACTATATTCGTCGCATGAGCGATGAAGACCTTCTAGACATGGATTACTTTTTAAATGAAGACGAATTCAATGATGATGAATTTGGTGACAAAGATTTTTATATCATCTAAACTACTATCATCTTCTTTTTATGTCTGCCTCTGACAGGCATTTTTAATTCAAGGCTCCGCCAAAGACAAAGTTTCCTATAAAGTAAATAAAAAGCTCTATATCCAACTAGGGATATAGAGCCATCTTAACTCATAATACGTGACTCCATTCACACCTGTTTGCATCCTTGCATCTATGTCTTATTTCATTTATTTACTACATTTGCTTGGTATATCGACATTTTACCAATTTTCTTTAGTTTTCATGACAAATTTCTACAAAAAATTCACATCAGCGTCACTGTCGAATTCTACTTTCTCAATAACTATTTAAAGCACCATACATTTATCTTCAAATAAAGCAGCCACCACATATAAATTTCCTCATACGTGGTAACCGTCCTAAATTATTGCTATATATTTTATATTATTTCTTTTTCAATCTTTCTGATAAATTCTTCCGTGACCCCTGTATATCGCATTTTTTCATATGTTTCTCCGTCCTTTAACATATTTATCACAACCGATTTATTTGTTTCCTCTTTCTTATCATTCAGCATTTCTTCAATTGCTTTTCATTAAACTTTACGCAAGGTAAGTCTAAACTTACAACTTATATTCTTTATACATTTTTTTACAGAATTCCTCATCTTGTGAAGCCTTCTGTAATTCTGCAAATCTTTTGTCCTGCAACAATAGAAAACTAAGTTTCTTGTATTTATCACTTTCTTCTTGCAATTCATTATTTTTTTCTTTTAATTCATTATTCTCTTCTTTTAACTCTTCTCTGGCTTCTTCTCTCACGTCATTCATCATTTCTTCAATTGCTTTACACATATCGATTTTTCCACTCCCTTCTTTCTGCTCGTAGGTTAGCTTTACATTTGTTATTTCCGAAATCAGCTCTGCCGTGTTTCTTTCAACATTAGTATATCTATCCCTTCTTCTTTCAAGCATCTCAAAAAAAGCCTTTTTGTTGCCCATATTTTTAATAATTTCAAGCACCAAGCCAATCTCTGTATGAAATTTTGCAAAGTCTTCAATCTCATTAGGTGCTATTAGGTTGATATAGTAATTTGGTATAAACTTAAGTATATTTTCCTTTACCTCATACATATCATAAAGACTTCTTGCGCCATCCCACTTCTTATCTCCCCAGTACAAAACTATTGTTACCACTGGCATTATTTTATCATTTTTTAGAATTCCCGACAAGAATTCACCTGATGTTTTTGTCAGCTTCTTTTCACGATTTTTTCGACCAAGAACATCTATCTGCGTTGCATAATCTACGGCATCATAAAGCATATTTCTTACCACCATTGCGTAATTTACATTAGCTTGATTCTCAACGCCCACTATTGCATATATACATTCTGATGATTCCTTAATTAATACCGTTTTTGCTACATCTCTAAACTTCTGAATCGGCACAGAAGCTTCTCCCTCCCTAAACGGCATCACCAACTCCCCAGGATCCTTTTCCACTAAATCCTCCGGCTTAACAACCTGTTCCCCGTCAAACAGCATGTAATTGCAGATATCTGCAAACACACTATTATCACGGATATAAGCCCTTGTACGAATGTCAATTTTTCCCATACGCACGCCCCTTTCACTTTAGTTTTTCTGTTATATACTTTCTTGAAAATCTGTTACGAATTTAATTGCTCATCACAATCCCTGTAACACTTGAATTGATTAGTGCCAACACCATATTCATTAACACTAACAATATAAGACAGTGGCAAAACCACTGACATAAAATAAACACAGACATCATCATTGACATCTGTGTTCATTTTATCATATATTTTGTTTATTATCAATATATAACGTATTCTAACCTTATCTATTCTGGCAATACCGCTATGCATAGTTCCTCCACCAGCTATAATGGCAACTACTAACTTCCGTCAATCCCATTTGGTCACTTTCGCTATTTTCATTCGTTCATTTTCACTTTTAACCGTCATCATCTCATTCTAGAAACTTTATCTCATTACATATTATATACAAGGTAATCACCTCAACATAGGTAATAATCCATGGAAATATCATTAAATTTAGCAGAAATACATATTAAAAACAAAAAACACGAAGGAGAATATGTAATTTCTAATGGATAGAGGGGCTTCGAAATAAGTAATAATACATATTTTAAAAAGAATAAATAGGTAATGATAGGTAATAGCATTATTCATTACAGTTATTCAAAGAAAAATTACATATTAAAAAAACTAAAAATGTAAATCGGTAGGTAAACCAAGCTCGTAAAAACTTACACGCTTAACTTGACAAACTCAACTCCTCATATACATCTCAAAAGCATTTCACACCGCATAGTTGCATATCATCACTGGCTTTCCCTGACTCCTGCATGCATGCGCAATTCTACCAGCATCTCCGTAATAGGCATCGCATAAATCAACACACAGCTTTTCCGCACCTGAGTTGTCATATATTCCCCAGCCCTGCTGCCTGTATACGCTTATTATCTTTTCATATTCATCCCGTACAGCTTCTTCAATAAATGCACTGTTATCATAGAACGTCTCATCCATTATCCATACCAATGCCACATCATCACAATGTTCATAAAATGTCCTTAGCACGTTCTTTATTTTTTCAATTGCACCTTCCTGATACTGTATAAATGAACTAATCTCAACATGAAAAAGTACTATGCTTTTTTTCGCGCCACCTTTAAAGATTACCTGTTTCCAATCTTCTGGAACCACATTTTCAACATTTTTTAAGGCTTCGTGGTCATCTATTGGTGTACCTGAACCCTTTATCTTTTCTTCCCAGATACCTCTTGTAGCCTCACCTGCAAATTCCACCAGTTTCTCAACATACAGTGATTTCATATTTTCAGATTGTACAATAACAACATCTGAATTAACAACGCCTGGCATGGTGCAGTAATACTGCATATTTTCGTACTCTCTGAAATTATTCATACTGAATTCATCTACCTTGAAATACGGAATATATACCAGCTTATCCGTATAATTCTTAAGATTACTGCTATAGAAAAATTCTGGCACGCTAACTGCAGAATTCCACTGGTCATATGGATTCTGGATAACAATTATCTCTGGATTATGCAGTAAAAAATCATAGTCGTCATATCTGGTAATATGCACTCCTTCTGGAAACTTCTCTCCATCATACTGCACATTATATAATCTGCCGTCATAGTCCTTATAATAATATGGGATTGGAATCACATACACATCACATGCCGGGTCCTTACACGCCTCCTCATACACAGTAGACATTGCTTTCCAATACTCCGCCTTGTATGGCACAAACACTGCCTCTATTCGGCTAAGAATATCGCAGTCAATACTATTGTTTACCTTAAAAGCTGCCTCTCTAAGACCATTTAACTTCTCATCCATGCAGAGCTTCTCTTCTGATAATTCCATATAAAGCTCATATATTGCCTCACAAAATTCCTCAATATATGAAACCATAACATGTCCTTCATTCTTTACCTGCTCAATTAGTCCAGCAAAATCAATGGCATACTGCTGCCAATCCGCAATAAGCTCCAATGCTTCCTGCACTTTATTGCAATGTATACAGCACTCAATATTTCCAAAAACCTCAAGAGAATTACTTTTATATTCAGCAGCTATTCCCTTGAAAGTATTCTCTTTTGCAACTCTTCTTAAGACTTTCTTCTGAAAATGTGTAATGGGGAATATCAAAATCAAGTACCCTTTGCAGCTGCTTTTTCTGGGACTCAAAAAAAGGATAATCGTGTCCACCTGCATCCTTTACAAGCCTCATATAATCGCCGTATCTTTTAGTAAGCGTTTACGTTTACCATGAAGAATTCATATTACAATGTTTAAAAGGGGCTGTGAAAAAAGAATAGTCCCGAAAAAAGAAAGACCAAGAGTTTATAATGAACTCAAGGTCTTTCTTTCTGTTATAA
>OAUU01000128.1_pt1 | contig 82878 bp, 71 predicted proteins | sample 1501381 | NCBI WGS metagenome assembly OAUU01 (sample SAMEA2580057, study PRJEB22360) | human gut metagenome | reverse complement strand
TTATAACAGAAAGAAAGACCTTGAGTTCATTATAAACTCTTGGTCTTTCTTTTTTTCGGGACTAATCTTTTTTCACAGCCCCATTCTAATTTCAAGCAATTATACTATTCGTATGATTACATTCTGTCATGGAATGTTCTAGAAATAACATCCATCTGCTGTTCCTTTGTAAGGTCGATGAACTTAACAGCGTAACCAGATACACGGATTGTGAAGTTAGCATATTCTGGCTTTTCTGGGTGTTCCATAGCATCAAGTAACTTATCCTTACCGAATACGTTAACATTGAGGTGATGAGCGCCCTGATCGAAGTATCCATCCATAACGTTAACAAGGTTGTTAACTCTTTCTTCTTCGTTATGTCCTAAAGCGTCTGGGTTCATTGTCTGTGTATTAGAAATACCATCTAATGCCCACTCGTAAGGAAGCTTTGTAAGTGAGTTAAGTGAAGCAAGAAGACCATTCTGCTCTGCACCATAACTTGGGTTAGCACCAGGAGCAAGTGGAGTACCAGCCTTACGTCCATCAGGCATAGCACCTGTGTACTTACCATATACTACGTTAGAAGTAATTGTAAGGATAGATGTTGTTGGCTCTGAATCTCTGTAAGTATGTCTCTTCTTAATCTTCTCAAGGAATGTCTTAAGTAACCATACAGCGATATCATCAGCTCTGTCATCATCGTTACCATACTTAGGGAAGTCGCCTTCGATTTCGTAATCTACAACGATACCTGTTTCATCACGTACTGTCTTAACCTTTGCATACTTAATAGCTGAAAGTGAATCTACAACGTGTGAGAATCCAGCGATACCTGTAGCAAATGTTCTCTTAACATCTGTATCAATAAGAGCCATCTCAGCAGCTTCATAGTAATACTTATCATGCATATACTGGATAAGGTTAAGTGTATTAACATAAAGATCAGCTAACCAATCCATCATAGCATCGAACTTATCAACAACTTCATCATAATCAAGATATTCTGAAGTAACTGGCTTGTAAGCAGGACCAACCTGTTCTCTGTTCTTAACATCTACACCACCATTGATAGCGTAAAGTAAGCACTTAGCAAGGTTAGCTCTAGCTCCGAAGAACTGCATTTCCTTACCTGTCTGTGTAGCAGATACACAGCAGCAGATTGAGTAATCATCGCCCCATGTTACCTTCATAACATCATCGTTCTCATACTGGATTGAAGATGTATCAACAGAAATCTTAGCAGCATACTTCTTGAAGTTTTCTGGAAGTCTTGAAGAGTAAAGTACTGTAAGGTTTGGTTCTGGTGAAGGTCCCATGTTTTCAAGTGTATGAAGGAATCTAAAGTCGTTCTTTGTAACCATTGAACGTCCATCGATACCTGTACCACCAACTTCAAGAGTAGCCCATGTAGGATCTCCTGAGAATAATTCGTTGTATGATGTAATTCTTGCGAACTTAACCATTCTACACTTCATAACGAAATGATCAATAAGCTCCTGAGCTTCCTTCTCTGTAAGAGTACCAGCTTCAAGATCTCTCTGAATATAGATATCAAGGAATGTAGATACACGACCTACAGACATAGCAGCACCATTCTGTGTCTTGATAGCTGCAAGATATCCAAAGTATAACCACTGAACAGCTTCCTTAGCGTTAGTAGCTGGCTTGCTGATATCATAACCATAGCTTTCAGCCATCTTCTTCATACCTGCAAGTGCCTTGTACTGATCAGATATTTCTTCTCTTAAACGGATAACGTCATCTGTCATTGTTCCACAACCACAGTTAGCGTGATCCTTCTTCTTTTCTTCCATAAGGAAGTCGATACCGTAAAGAGCAACTCTTCTGTAGTCACCTACGATACGTCCACGTCCATAAGTATCTGGAAGACCTGTGATGATGTGGCTGTGACGAGCCTTTCTCATCTCTGGTGTATAAGCATCGAAAACACCCTGATTGTGTGTCTTATGATATTCTGTGAAGATCTTATGAAGTTCTGGATCTGGTTCATAACCATAGTTCTTGCATGATTCTTCTGCCATCTTGATACCACCATAAGGCATAAATGCTCTCTTAAGTGGCTTATCTGTCTGAAGACCAACTACCTGTTCAAGCTCCTTCATAGATTCATCTATATATCCAGGACCATAAGCTGTAAGACCAGCAACAACTTTTGTTTCCATATCAAGTACGCCGCCCTTAGCTCTTTCTTCCTTCTGTAACTCCTGAAGTCTGCCCCAAAGCTTGTTAGTAGCTTCTGTAGGTCCTTCAAGGAAACTTTCATCTCCATCATATGGCTTGTAATTGTTCTGAACGAAATCTCTTACGTTGATCTCTTCTTTCCAAAGTCTGCCTTTGAAACCGTTCCACTGATCAAAATTTACCATTTTATTGGTTCCTCCTTAAAAAATTAACTGTTAAATTGCATAATGAGTTGTACATTGTATACAAACTTCCGTAAAAATATAAGCGAATATGTTAATTTCTTAACTATCACTCGCAAGATGTATGTTAACATTCTAATCAACATATTTCAATACATTTTTTTGTTGTTTTTAGTTTTGTACAATAAATGTGTATATATTTAAAAATGATACTAACAGTATTTACCATATCATTCATTTTTATACATAATAAAATGTAAAATTGTATAATATCAGCTTAATATTATGGTTATAATCAGTGTTATTACTTAAATATATTAACCTCATAATGGACATTTCTTCTTATTGATACCATTTTATCATTACATAATTTTCCTCTGTCTGTATATACTTTACGTACAGATGCAAAAATAGTATTTTATAATTTCATAATTTTCCATTAATTATTATCATACAATTAATATAAAAAAGAAACAGCTATGAAGCAGACATCTACTTTTAAATGACCTAACGAACGAATAAGTCATGTAATGCAGAACTAAAGAGTTCGATAACGTAGGTTTAGGTTTGTAAGCTGGAGTATTGTTGTCAGACCATTTACAATATATCAACAATTATAACAGCTTAAAATGATTTTTTTTATATATAATAAGCCCTTCCTCCTGCATCCTCCCCAGCTCAGATGACATAGCACTGCGGTCGACTGACAGATAATCTGCAAGCTGCTGTCTGTTAAATGGAATATCGAACTCATTACTGCCACTTCTGTTAGACTGCGATGAAAGATATGATAAAATCTTATCCCTTGTCGTCCTTTTTGACATATGTGTAATTTTTTCATTCATATTTACACATCTGTCAGCCAGCATATACATAAGGTTTCTTATCAGCTTATTATGGAACTGACACGATTCGCTGCACACAGTTATTACCCTGTATGTATCAAGATAGGCGATTGTCCCGGCTTTCATAGCAACAACACTTACATTACATACCTTATTATTGCTGCATGCATATGCCTCACCAAATATATCTCCTGCTTTGGCATATGCCATAATATGCCTGTTTCCCCAGTAATCCTCCTGCTCAATGCTCACCTCTCCCTCAATAACCATTCCTATTCGTTCAACAGTATCACCATCATGCAGCACATACTGACCTTTATCCACCTTTTCAAACCTTACATCAAGACATTTTATCATAGCCGCAGTTTCATTTTTTTCAACACCTTTAAACAGACTGCTCTCACTTATAATGTCTGTCCATTTATCCATAACCTTCTTATTTCCTGACACTGTATCCATAATGCCTCCACATTTATATTATCTTCATATATCTTAAATATATCCATCAATATTTTTATATTTTGTTGTATTTACAACATACATTTATATTACCACATAATATAATGATGTACGTGTTGAAAATGCTATTTTCACTAATTAATATTCACAACTGTCTAACGTGGATATTAAACTAAAATATAATCAGGCAATCGCAAAATAAAGACACAAAGAAATTAGTTCTTTGCGGCTTATGATTTTTCACAAACACCTAAAAACATAGACGAAAAAAGGAGATATAACATTATGATTAGAAAAATTATAGAAATAAACGAAAACTTATGCAACGGATGCGGCTTATGCGCACATGCCTGTCACGAGGGCGCTATCGGTATAGTTGACGGAAAGGCAAAGCTTTTAAGGGATGATTACTGTGACGGCTTTGGTGACTGCCTTCCAGCCTGTCCTATGAATGCTATCCGCTTTATAGAAAGAGAAGCTCCAGAGTACAATGAAGCCGAAGTTCTTGCTAATAAGGCAACAAGTGGAAGTCAGATTAATAACTGGCCTGTACAGATAAAGCTTGTTGCGCCTTATGCTCCATACTTTAATGGCTGTGACCTTCTTATTGCCGCTGACTGTACAGCATATGCATACAGCACATTTCACCATGATTTTATGAGGAATCACGTAACACTTATCGGCTGCCCTAAGCTTGATATGATTGATTATTCTGAAAAACTTACAGACATTTTTAAGAATAACAACATAAAAAGCATAACTGTAACACGAATGACTGTTCCTTGCTGCGGCGGACTCCAGTATGCTGTTGAGAAAGCTATTGAAGCAAGCGGAAAGAACATTCCTTTAAGAGTTGTGACCATCGGAACTGATGGAAACCGTGTGAATTAATACCATATTTTTGTTATTTTACTAACTAATAAAAAGCAGGAGATGCGCCATAGCCCATAGTGCATATGGTACATCTCCCAATTATATTTTCAGCTATTGTAAATACATTAAATATTTTTTATGGAATTAATAACATCCATATAACTTACATTCTGAGTCTCACATAACTTTTTCACGCTTTCATATTCTGGATAGCGTTTCGTTCCTCCATCTGGAAGCTCACATACCTTTATATCAACTTCGCCATATGGTGTTACTGCCTTTTCCATATGTCTTTTAAGTATGGTTCTTTCCATGGCTGTACGCCTTATTCCTATAGTTGTAGTCTGTCTGAATATAATATTCTGAAGCTTATCTATATCAGCCTGTCCGCATATTACAACAAGCTCGTAGGCTGGTCTGTTCTTCTTCATATATATTGGAATATAGTGTACTTCTCTTGCACCTGCTTCATAGAGAAGCTCCATAGTGTACCCAAGAACCTCTGATGTACAGTCGTCAATATCTGTTTCCAGCTTATATATACAGTCCTTTGTCTGTGTGTCTGATAAATCTTTCACATTATGCTGCTCACTATCTATAAGCATAGCCCTTAACATACTTGGAACTTCATAATCTCTTTTACCTGCTCCATATCCCACCTTTTCAATCATATACTTAGATGGAATATCTGTATCTGTTCTTACTGCTGCCACTATTGCTGCACCTGTAGGTGTTACAAGCTCACCCTTGATATGTGTGTGGCTCAGTACAATATTATGCTCTGCTACAATATTAGTTACTGCTGGAACCGGCACCGGTATGACACCATGCTGACATCTTATCGTTCCGGCACCTTCGCATAAGAATGGAACATATACTCTGTCTATTTTAAGTTCATCAAAGCACACTGCAAATGCAACTATATCCACTATGGAGTCAACTGCCCCGACCTCATGGAAATGTACATTTTCTATATCTGTTGCATGGGTCTTTGCCTCTGCTTTTGCAAGAATAAGAAATATATCTTTGGCAAGTTCACGCGCACCGATTGTAAGTTCAGTCTTATCAATTATATCATTAATTTCTGCAAGACCTCTGTGCTCGTGACTATGGTGATGACTATGTTCATCATCGTGATTATGATGATGGTGATGCTCTTCATTTTCTGCTGTATCTGTCACTGCATTTTCTGATATATGCTTATTATCTGTATCTGTTTTATTATCTACAGTTTCACCTTTGTCCTTATGGCTATGACCATGCAGATACTCCATATCGTGGTCGTGATTATCCTTATCAAGTATTACATTAAAATCACATGCATCTATACCACTTTTCTTAACTCTTGTAATCTCTATACTGTAACCACTTAAGGGCATTGTCTTAAGTGTTTTCCTTAAATGTTCTTCACTGGCACCTATATCAAGAAGTGCTGCAACAGACATATCTCCACTTATGCCGGAATAACATTCAAGATATAATTCTCTCACTGCTTTTCACCTCTTAATAATCTTACTGTGCAATAAACTGCTTAACCTGTTCTTTACCTATAAAACCAATGCTTGTATCTGCAACCTCACCATTTTTGAATAAAAGTAATGTCGGAATAGAAGCAACATTATACTTTAATGCAAGAGCCATTTCCTTATCTGTGTCTATCTTGCATATCTTAACCGCATCCTGTTCTGCTGCCACTTCTTCAAGTACCGGACCTAACATCTGGCATGGTCCGCACCATGTTGCCCAGAAGTCAACAAGTACAGGCTTGTCTGACTTAAGCACTTCCTGTTCAAATGTTTCTGCTGTTACATGTATAATATCCATAATAATCCTCATTTCTGCGCACATTTTACTTATAATGGACTGGTGTATGGTGCGCTATACACTAATCCTATGTATACTTACAAATATATACCTTTATGTTCTCACCGCTGAAAGACTTCTACGATATTCCATACTCTCCCTTTCCATCTGGGCAAGTATTCTTGTAATAGTCCACTGACTGTTTGTCTTTGTCTGCACAGCCTTATAATCTGCCTTGCTGCTGCCATTTCTTAACTCAAACAACAGCTTGTCCATATGCTTGTCTGTCACATTACAGAATATAACTATGCCAGCCTTAGCTTCATTATAAAAAATATCATCACCTGACTTATAATCTTTAGCACTGTCAAGTACATCCTTTAAGGTCTTAGATGTCATATCCTCACTTAAAACTATGCTTTTAATACGCATATTCGATGCACTTTTTATAATGTTTTCAGAATGTTTTACATTGTATAATACAATTCTTTCCATACCTATTACACTCCATAATCGTTACTTATACAGCTCATTTCATTTGCGTTAAATAATACACATTTTGCATTATAAATATGTCTTAAGTGGTGTATTATTTAATAAGCTTTTTAATCTCATCTAATTCGGCAGAATGTTTTCTTGAAACTGCTCCCGGATTACGCTTAACCATTCTGAACACACTCTTGTAGCTCTTATTGTGGTCAGTCTTAAGGTTGACCTTTTCATTTTCAAGAGTTTCTAATAACTGGTTAGCAGCCCCTTCATCCATAAGCTTATTCTTAAATCCTTCAACAACAGCTTCACTCATCTTCTGTAACGTAGCAAGCTTAATTCCTTTTCTCTCATTCATATTCTTTTCAAATGTAAGTCTTCCTTTAGCCTTGCTTACATTATTCATAACTGTTGCTTTTCCTTCTGCCAGCTTTTCTTTCATCTTATTGTAATCATCTTCTGCAAATGCACTTGCAATCTCAATTCTTTTAGCGATTGTTTTAATCTGCTGGTTACTGTTCGCAATTCTTTCAATAGTTGCTTTAAGATCCATAGCTTCATTGAATGACTGGGTGAAGTCTACTGTCATAGCAATAGCTACTACAAACGCAATAATATCTGATATTGTTATCGGAATCATACACACCAGACCCTCTATAGGCCTGTGTACAATTCTTACAAGAAGTACTGAGAATATACCCCATCCTACTGAAGAAAAAAGACATATATGTCCCATAAGATTGAAAGGTTTCTTACTATAATCCCAGTATCTTACTCCAAACATACGCTCCATGCAATATCCTGTAACAAACTCAAGTATCGTTGATGATAACATTCCCAACAGGAATATAAGTGGAATTGAGTCCCTTACACCTATTGTACTTACAAGTATTACTATAGCACCTGAACCATATATAGGAAGTGCAGGCCCATGCAGGAATCCTCTGTTGACCCACTTTCCTGACTTGGCAGACACATAACAGCTCTCCCATACCCAGCCCATAAAACAATATATAAAAAAGAATAACAACCACTGCGATACAGTATATGTCTGCATTATATTCCTCTTCTTTCCAAGCAGATTAACTATATCATAAATATAGTTAATACTACTTCTTTATTATTTATCTCACATTTGATATTAAAATATTCTAACACTTTTCTTATACATATGTCAAAATTTACTATTATTGTAAATTTTATTAAAAATTTCATGATTATAAATGTTTACTATAGCTCATAACTGATACTTCACCAGATATCAGCTATATATGAATAAGCTTATTAACAAAATTATAATATGTAAGCTTACTTCACATACCACCGCTATATAGGAGAAAGCCCCGCCATATGCCAAACACATATGACAGGGCTTGTACCAGCTCTGATATTCACGTTGCTGTATATGACTGTAACCGATGTCTATATAAACCTGCAACAGTCCGTCACTAACTTAATTCCATATAAGTTCCCTTACTCTATGCTTATAATTCTTGCTGCATATAAGTTCAGTTTCTTCGCATAGCACAATATAATTAGTGTGCATTCTTCTTATCTTCATAATATTAACTATTTCTGATTCATTAATGTACTCAAAACCGCATTGTTTCAACACATCATATACTTCGCCAATTTTCCCATAAAAACTATCCTGAAAACTATCGGTATGAATTGTAATAATCCTGTTGTCACAACTTATATAATTAATATCCCTGACTCTTATTCTTACTACTCTCGTGTTATTTCCACACACAAGAATTCCCTCATTTTCCTTAACAAGTAACTTACATGCACCCATATCCGCTCATACTCTCTCCTACGTATAATAATATACGAAAGCAGGATTGCCGTTTATTATTATAAAATATTGTATATCTGACGTAAACTGACTATTTTACAATATTTTTGCTTAACTTTCTTTGCACCAGTTATTCATGCTTAACTTAACGGATACAGATATAGGCAAGATAAACCACATATGATACAAGCATAACTACACCATGCCATCTTACAAGCTTCTTCTTAGACCATGCAAATGCCCATACAACTGCACTCATAATAATAAGTATAACTATATCAATAATATTTTCTGATATAAATATAACAGGACTTATGGCACCAGCTACACCAAGTACAAGAAGAATATTAAATATGTTAGAACCGATTACATTTCCAAGTGCCATATCAACCTCGTCCTTCTTAGCTGCAACGATAGATGTTACAAGCTCAGGAAGGCTTGTTCCAAGTGCAACGATTGTAAGTCCGATAAGATTCTGGCTTAATCCAAGACTTGAAGCTATTGTTGAAGCTCCATTTACAACAAAGTCACCACCGAACTTTATAGCCACTGCACCGCCTATTATATACACGATACACTGCCATACAGGTAATATCTTTATTTCCTCGTCCGTCTCTTCTGCAATCTCAACACTGAGTGCTGAATTTCTTGCGCTGAGCGCTGACTTAATCATCCAGCCAAGGTATGCAGCAAATAATACAAGGAATATTATTCCGTCTGCTCTTCCAAGAAGCATACCAACTTTTCCAAATATAACAAGAAGTATCGCACATAATATCGAAAATGGAAATTCTTTCTTTAATGTATCTGCTGATACCGCAAGTGGCACGAATAAAGTACATACTCCACACACAACCATAAGATTAAATATATTAGAACCTACAACATTACTTACCGCAAGTGCATTATTGTTGCTGATTGATGCTGTAACACTTACAGCACACTCTGGAAGGCTAGTACCCATAGCAACGATTGTAAGTCCGATAATCATAGATGGAACTCTTAATCTTTTGGCAACTGATGAACTGCCATCAACGAAAAAGTCTGCACCCTTTATAAGAAGTACGAAACCAATAACAAGTAATACTAACGCTACTAAAATATCTTTCATTAAAACCTCTTTCCAAATGCATTTATTCTGCATTTTATATTTTTTACTGACTAACTATTTACATGTAAATTGCAACAACTGTATTTAATATCAAATTGCATTGTCATAACCAAAAAATATTAATCTATAAATGAACATATTTAAAACATTGCACACATAGTATTAATATTATCATACATATCAGCTGCTTAATTATACACCATCAATTATAACTATAATATTCCCAATCCATCAAGAAGAATTTTAACTCCTATCAGTATAAGTATTATACCACCACACAACTCTGCCTTAGACTGATACTTATCACCAAATAAGCTGCCTATCTTGACACCTGCTGCTGAACAGACGAAAGTAATGCATCCGATAAATGATACGGCTGGAATTATATTAACCTTAAGAAACGCAAGTGATACACCGACTGCAAGTGCATCAATACTTGTAGCTATAGCAAGTAAAAACATACTTTTAACGCCCATATCGTCATTGACTTTTTCCTCTTCACCAAATGATTCCTTAATCATATTACCACCGATAAATAAGAGAAGTATAAATGCTATCCAGTGTGAATACTTAGTTATCATATCTGCAAAAAAACTGCCAAGATAATAACCTATGAGTGGCATAAGTGCCTGGAATCCACCAAACCACAGACCAGCTATACACATATGCTTCACTTTAATCTTACCAAGTGATAAACCTTTACATATTGATACTGCAAAGGCATCCATCGAAAGACCGATGGCTAAAACAAATAATTCAAAAATACTCATAAAATGTGCTCCTCTTCCTGTAATTTCCCTAATTCATCGTTACTGTTCGCTCATAACGATAAGTTGCTATCGCGGTGCTCCTCGAATAAAAAAACATTTTCTCAATTATTTCTGCAAGCAGAATAATTGTTCGTATGTTTTTTCATTCTCATCGTTACTCTTCGCTCGCAACGATAAGCTCAAGATGCTTCGCTTCTTTCGCTATCGCGGTGCTCCTCGAATGAAAAACCATATTCTCAATTATTTCTGCAAGCAGAATAATTGTTCATATGTTTTTTCATTCTCATCGTTACTCGCGTAAAAAAAACTCAAGGACAGTAGGGATTGCTCCCTTACTGTCCTTGAGTCTCATCATTTAAAGTAATACCGGGTTAATAATTATATTGTATTAACCATTATGTCGATATAACTGCATATCAGTGTGTATCCATATTATAACCATATATTCTTACTTAAAATACAGCTATAATCATAATACAGATACATGTATGCCGACTACTCCCTCAGGGGATTTATGTTTTACGTATTGTTGATATAATATCATCAATAACGTTTGCTGACAATGTTTTTATTTAAAAACATTGATCTTTCTTTTGCGCTCATTATATCATAATTTACTCTTTATCTACCCTGCACTCACGAACCCGCGCTTTCGCGCTTTTTCGTCCTGTTTCACAGGACTGTTCGTTCGTTAATGGCGCAAGAAAAGTAAATGGCTGCTTTGCAGCCGCTTCCTTTTCTTTTGCGCTCATTACATCATCATAAATATTGTATGAGTAATGAATGCTGCTATCCATGCTATGCAGCACTGCATAACTACTACCCCTGCTGCATATTTACTGCCAAGCTCTCTCTTAATAGATGCAATTGCTGCTATACATGGTGTATACAACAAGCAGAATACAAGGAATGCCATAACTCCTGCTGGTGTTACTGCTGCCAGTATTTCTGCTGTGCTTCCGAAAAGTATTGATATTGTTGATACAACACTTTCCTTAGCCATAACACCTGTTAAAACAGCGGTTGCTATTCTCCAGTCACCGAATCCAAGTGGTCTGAATATAGGTGATATCAAGCTTGCTATTGCAGCAAGAATACTATCCTTTGAATCAGTAACAACGTTGAGTCTTATATCGAAATTCTGTAAAAACCATATAAGAATTGTTGCAATAAATATAATAGAAAATGCCTTCTGTAAAAAGTCCTTTGCCTTCTCCCAGAGTAACTGCATAACATTCTTGGCACCTGGCATTCTGTAGTTAGGAAGCTCCATAACAAAAGGTACCGGCTCTCCCTTAAACAGTGTCTTCTTAAATATAAGTGCCATAATAATACCTATAACTATACCTGTAAAATACAGTCCTATCATAACCAGTGCCGCATGCTTTGGGAAAAATGCAGCTGAGAAAAATGCATATATAGGCACCTTAGCTGAACAGCTCATAAAAGGTGTAAGCAGAATTGTCATTTTTCTATCTCTGTCTGATGAAAGTGTACGGCTGGCCATAACACCAGGAACACTACATCCGAATCCTATAAGCATTGGTACTATACTTCTTCCGGATAATCCAAGCTTACGTAACAACTTATCCATAATAAATGCTACTCTTGCCATATAACCACTGTCTTCAAGTATTGATAAGAAGAAAAACAGTGTAACAATTACAGGAAGGAAACTAAGTACGCTTCCCACACCATTAAATATACCATCAATAATGAGTGCATGTAACACTGAATTGACATTCATGGCTGTAAGTGCATTATCTATTATGCCTGTCAGCGCATTTATTCCTATATCAAGTATATCCGATAACCATGAACCTATAACATTAAATGTAAGATAAAACACAAGTGCCATAATCGCTATAAATGCAGGTATACCAGTATATTTGCCTGTTAATACCTTATCTATCCTGCGGCTTCTTATTCTTTCTTTACTCTCTCTTGGCTTGACCACCGTATCTTTACATACTTTTTCTATATAGCCAAATCTCATATCAGCTATGGCTGATGATCTGTCCATACCATACTCTTCCTCCATCTGGAGTATGATATGCTCTATCATCTCTTTCTCGTTCTGTTCAAGTTCAAGATTCTTTAGCACTATTGCATCACCCTCGACAACCTTGGATGCTGCAAAACGTTCTGGATATCCAGCCTTGTCGGCATGGTCACTTATAAGAGCCATAATTCCATGTATACATCTGTGTATAGCACTGTCTTCCGGACAGAAATCCATTATTTCTGGCTTTTCCTGATATTTTGCCACATGAATTGCATGCTCTACAAGTTCACCTATACCTTCTCCCTTAGCCGCTGATATAGGTATAACAGGAACACCTAACTGGCGTTCAAGTTCATTAATTCTTATTGAGCCACCATTAACCTTTATCTCATCCATCATATTAAGTGCCACTACCATAGGAATATTAAGCTCCATAAGCTGCATGGTAAGATAAAGATTACGCTCTATATTAGTTGCATCAAGTATATTAATAATTCCCTTAGGCTTATCATCAAGAAGAAACCGTCTTGTTACAATCTCTTCACTACTATATGGTGACATTGAATATATACCCGGCAAATCAGTTATAAGTGTCTCAGGATGACCCTTTATAACACCATCCTTTCTATCAACTGTTACACCAGGGAAATTACCAATATGCTGGTTAGAACCCGTCAACACATTGAAAAGAGTTGTTTTACCGCAATTCTGATTTCCTACAAGTGCAAATGTAAGTGTCACATTATCAGGAAGTGGATGCTCGTTTTCCTTATCATGGAAACGTCCTCCCTCGCCCAAACCGGGATGCTCAGTTTTTATATGCCTGTCACCTGTCTTATCTGTTTTTTTTCTTTTATCCTTTGTATGTCTTTCTCTTATTGATGATAATCTGTTTTTATCTGCGTTTTTTTCAGAAGTTAATATATCATCATTAACATCTGCCGTTCCTGATGCATCATTAATCACAGCATTATTAACAGACGTATAATAATCACTATGTATGTTACTTACTTCTATTTGTGCTGCATCTTCAAGTCTTATTGTTAATTCATATCCATGAATTCTTAACTCGACAGGATCTCCCATAGGTGCATACTTTATAACCGTTACTTCTGCCCCCTGTATAAGTCCCATATCAAGAAAATGCTGTCTTAATGCAGCCTCACCACCTACTTTAAGAATTGTGGCACTCTGACCTGTTTTCATATCTTTAATAGTCATATGTATAACCCCCGTATTTGGTACGGATGCTTTCTTATGTCATTTTCATTTCTATATTTACTCACATCTTTAATACATATGTTAACATATAACTTAATGATAATAAATATCAATAATTACACATTTATTAGAATTTTACATATATTTTTTTGTTTATTTTCTCTTATAATCACACATCTGATTCTTCTGCCAGCAGTTCATTAACCTTATCAACATCAACATAATCCGTATCAATATTATCTAATTCAATATTATCCAGATTAATCTTATATTCATCTATATATTCTTCTGTACTATCAGAAGCTGTATTCCTCCATTTTACAGTATCAGAAGCTTTTGTATCTTTTATATTATTTTTATTTATAGATTCCGTTTTTCTTCCAATATCAGCTTTGTTTTGTTCGTTAACAGTTTTATTGTTGTTTTTCTTATCCATATTGTTATCATCTGCTTTATTCAGTACGCTGTTGTCTATTTCATCTTCCGTATTTTTAGCTCTTATAGCTGCATTTTTATCTACCATATTAACATCTGGAGCATCATCACCTGCTATATAATCACGTCCTGCAAGACTTATATGTGTCAGTTTAGTTATTCTGTCATACAACATATTTCTTGTAGCACTAAGAAGACACAGCAAAAGGTCGATTGCCATATAAACTGCTATTATCACACATATTGCCATGCAGACTACAAAAGCATAATATTTCCATTCACCTTTATATAACCCCGCAGTCTGTATATAACGGTATATATAATATGCATATGCAACTGAAGGCATCCCCACAACATACAGTATTATATATCTTGCAGCCAGCCTTAATATACCAGCTTTACCTTTATTCGCTGAACTTACAATCTGGATATTGACAAGTGCTTTACCTAATGTACGACCATTACTTATAGCTGTCACCAATATAAATATAAATGCTATATAAGCACTTAATGCAGCAGTATACCTGATGTCATATATAAATACTGATATCTTCTTGTTATTAAACAGAATATACACAACAGCCGGTATTATGACTATGAACATATCTATACACCACGCTATTCCACGTCTGAATTCTGATACTACACGGCCCTTCTTATAAGCTATCTCATCCAGCTTGTCCCTGTCTGGCATCATAAACACAAATAACGGTGTTATGATATATCCAAGGACTCCTCCTGATGTGTTACATATAAGGTCGTCCACATCAAAAAATCTATACGGATATTTGTATATTCCATATAAACCTGATAACTGTGTAAGCTCAAAGAACAGGCTGTAAAGGAACGAAAATATGAGCACCTGCCACCATGGTCTTTTGAAATAATATCTTAAATAAACTCCGAATGGCACAAGCAGCAATATATTAAATACTATCTGCCAGAACTCTGAATTTTTCAACAAATTAATATATGTTGATGGCTCTGAAAAAACTATTCCTGATGTAGCAATAGTTCTTCTTACAGCATCAAATGGCACAAGCAGCATACTTGCAGTATTAGGTGTTACCGACTCCCTTGGTGGAAGAGGCAGAACTGTCATAAAAAAGGATGTAAGCATATAGAATATAAATGTATACACTATCCCTGTTCTTAGAACAAGAAGCGAACCATATTTATGGTATTCATATAATATATATGGTATCGTAAATATAATTGCAAGTATTGGGAATATATAGCATGCTGATATTATTGGTTTTAAGTATACTTCCATAGTTTCTCCTCATCTGTTATACATATTTAATATTGTCAGGGTTAAATGTCTTAAAAGATTACATAGCCTTATTATTTTGTAAGTATAGCATAATTTTATGATAAGTCTATGAATTTTATATTTAAGTTCTCATTAATAATCTCTATGATTAACGTAAATATCATCTAAAGGACTAGTAAAATTATCAACATTACATAAATAATAAGAAAATTCTGTAATTCTGTTGTTGACACACCCGCATTTCAATGCGAAAATAACGTGTAGTCATGTAGAAATATATTTTTGCTTTTTAGTATTTTAATGTTATATTTTTCAGGCATGAATGTTTTTTCTATAATAAAATGTGACTATAGCGGAATATACATAAGAATAGAATAATCCGCATCTGAATGGAGGAATAATGTTAGAGATTTTAAAAGCGGTGCTTTTCGGTATCGTAGAAGGTATTACAGAGTGGCTCCCTATAAGCAGTACAGGACATATGATTCTGCTTAATGAAATTATGCCACTTAAAGTATCTGAAGCATTTTACAGTATGTTTGAAGTAGTTATCCAGCTTGGTGCTATCCTTGCTGTAGTTATTCTTTTCTGGCATCAATTATGGCCTTTTGGAAAGAAAAACAACAAAGAACCACTTGCTGAAAGTGGTGCCGGTGCTTATGTAAAGTGGGATATATTCAAGTTATGGTTTCACATTCTTGTATCATGTGTTCCAGCCGCTATAGTTGGTATACTTTTTGATGAACAGCTTGAAGCCTTATTCTACAACTACACAACTGTTGCTATTATGCTTATAATCTTTGGTGTTGCATTTATCATCGTTGAAACTATGCACCACGGAAAGAAGCCTAAAGTACGTAACCTTACAGGAATTACTTATAAGCTTGCTTTCTATATCGGACTTTTCCAGCTTATAGCTGCTATATTCCCAGGAACTTCACGTTCTGGTGCAACTATAGTTGGTGCTCTTATCCTCGGTATTTCAAGAACAGTAGCTGCTGAATACACTTTCTTCCTTGCTGTTCCTGTTATGTTTGGCGCAAGCCTTCTTAAAGGCGTAAAGTTCCTTATGCATAACTCTATGACATCTATGGAATGTACTATTCTTATCGTTGGTATGGTTGTAGCATTTGTTGTATCTTTAGTAGTTATCAAGTTCCTTATGGGATACATCAAAAAGCACGACTTCAAGGTATTTGGATGGTACAGAATTGTACTGGGTATAATCGTGCTTATATGTGGCTTTGCGGGAGTTATCGGAGCGTAAGACTTAATAGTTCTACATTCAGGTAAATGTAATATCTGCCTGCTGTGTTTATTAAGATACAGATTTTTACTTTTTGACCCAGACATTTAATATTACATTAAAATGTATAATATAAAAGCGGTATTTCTAAGACCATAAAAGTCATGAAATACCGCTTATTTCTTAATATGCTGTTTTATTACTTTAACTTGCCATACTCTTCATCTGTAACAGGCTCACACCATTCGTTCGATGTTTCCTCACCCGGTACCTCAACAGCCAGATGTGAAAACCAACTATCTGGTGCTGCACCATGCCAGTGCTTAACTTCTGCTGGAATATTAATGCAGTCGCCCGGCTTTAATTCTATAGCTTCCTTTCCTTCCTCCTGATAGTAACCACGTCCGGCTACACATACGAGAATTTGTCCTCCACCGCTCTTTGCGTGGTGAATATGCCAGTTATTTCTACATGCTGGTTCAAATGTTACATTGAATATACCTACCTGACTTGTAGAAACTGGTGCAAGAAAACTCTTTCCGCTAAAGTACTGTGCAAAACCATCGTTAGGTGCCCCGATAGGAAATACCATCTGCTTTGCATGTGCTCTCATTTCTTCATCATCATATGGAAGGTCACCCTCTGCCACTTCCCATACTTCCTTTGCAAGATTAAATACTGCCCACGCCTTTGGCCAGCCTGCATAGAAAGCTGTGTGTGTTATAACTGCTGCTATTTCCTTCTGTGTTACGCCGTGTGCCTTAGCATTCTGAAGATGAAACTTGAGTGAAGAATCTGTAATACCCATAGACATAAGTGCTACTACTGTTATGATACTTCTTGTCTTTACATCAATATCCTGATTATTCCAGTTTTCTCCGAAAAGCACATCATCATTAAAATGTGCGAATTCTGGAGCAAATTCATTAAGTGCTGCTCTTCCTGCTGTCTGTACTATTTTTTTCATTATATTGCACCCGCCTTTTATATTTATATTTTTTATACCAGTTTCCTATTATAAACTTTCAGCCCATGCAACAATTTCCTGCTTAGACATTCCATTAAGCAGTTTTCCTTCTGTTATAACTGCATCCGGTGCCGATGGCTGTAATTCTTTAACTGTATTTCCGAAACCACTTCCGCCTGATGTTGCAAATAATACTATCTTCTTTCCTGCAAAGTCATATGCTTCAAGAAATGTATTAACAATAGTTGGTGCAACATACCACCAGATAGGAAAACCGATAATTACTTCATCATATTGACCCATATCAATATCATTTTTAATAATCTCTGGTCGAAAGCTCTTATTATTACTTTCAACACTGCTTCTTGACTTCTTATCCATCCAGTTAAGGTCTGCCTTTGTATATCTTACCTTAGGCGTAATCTCACATATGTCTGCGCCTGCTGCCTTACCTATTGTTTCTGCCGCTTCTTTAGTATTGCCGCTTGCGCTGAAGTACGCTACTAATTTCTTACTCATATATACTTACATCTCCTATCACAAATAATTAACTGGAATAAAGTTGACACTTTTTCCTTATAAAATCATTCTATCTCTTTCAGGTTTATTATGTCTAATACCTATAATGTATCTGTTTAAATGCTTTTGACGCATAGTCTTTTACTTACTGGTGTAGGATTGAATTTCTTTAATAAACTTCTCCATTACAATAGAGGTTGGAATATTTCTACGCCATGCTATTACCGTGTTAGAAGATATTCCCGGTGACAGCTCCTTCTGTACAAGTACATTATTTCTCCAATACCTGCCTGCGCCTCTTATGGATATTGAATAACCAAGCCCTGCCGATACCATTATCGCCGCATTAGTTCCAAGATTACTTGTAAATGATATGTTTAACTTGTTAAAGTCTTTTCCAAACCAGTTAGCAAGCTCACTCTGGACACTAAGACGCTCCGGAAGTATAAGCGGTTTATCAATTATATCAGACTTTTCTATAACTTCTTTGGCTGCAAGCGGGTCGTCCGGCTTCATACCGACAACCCACACATCACTGTCCTTTATTCTTATATAGTCAAGCCCTTCTGTATCCACAGGCTCAAGAAACATCCCGACATCCACAAGTCCTTTATGTAACATTTCATACACGGTATCTGCTGTCGCTGTATGAATTGCAATCTGAACTAATGGATACTTTTCTTTAAAACTCTTACATATTTCTGCAAGCATTTCTACAGCCATAAACTCTCCACAGCCAACCGTAACCTTTCCTTCTATGCGTTCTTTAGATGGTTTCAGTTCTTCAAGTGTACGCTCCTCAATATCAAGCATTTCAAGTGCTCTTCTCTTTAACAGGATACCTTCACTTGTAAGTGTTATTGTTTTTCCTGTTCTGTCAAATAAAGATACACCAAGTTCCTGTTCAAAAGCCGCAAGCTGTCTTGATAGCGTAGGCTGTGTTATATGAAGCTGTTCTGCGGCGCGTGTAAAGTTCTGTTCCTTTGCTACCGTCAAAAAATACCGTAAAACTCTTAAGTCCATACTAATCATCTTTTCTGTGCTTTTTCATTCATATGATTAAAGCTTTCCACCATATACAGGGAAACCGCTGCTTTCGCCATAATCTTCAATCTTCTTAAATTTCTTAAGTACTTCCATATCTTCTGCGCTTATTTCAAAGTTAACCTCTGAGTTGCTCTTCATATGCTCTGGATTAGCTGTCTTTGGAAGTGATATTGCTCCAAGCTGGAGTGTATATCTTATGCAGAGCTGTGGAACTGTAACACCATACTTATCAGCTATTGCCTTAATCTCTGGCTGGTTAAGTATTTCACCATGTGCGATAGGTGAATATGCCTCAACTGCTACTCCATTCTTCTGGCAGTACTCCACAAGCTCTATTGGTGTGTTGCTGATATGAAGAAGTATCTGGTTAACCATAGGCTTAACTGTAGCTGTTTCCAAGAGACTCTCAATATCTTCCTGCTTAAAGTTAGAAACACCAATAGCCTTTAACTTTCCTGCTTTATAAGCATCCTCAAGTGCTCTCCATGCCTCTCTGTTTCCTTCAACATATCTGTCATCACTCTGGTTTACTTCTACCCAAGGCTGAGGTGAATGAATAATCATCATATCAAGATAATCAAGTCCCATCTTTTCAAGTGTTTCATTAATTCCTGTCATAGCCGCTTCATATGTCTTATGCTCTGCTGCAACCTTAGATACTACGAAAAGTTCTTCTCTCTTAACGCCGCAGTTTCTTACGCCTTCTCCTACACCGCGCTCATTACCATAAGCCTGTGCAGTATCAATATGTCTGTAACCAAGCTTTACAGCCTCCTTTACTGCGTCTGCCACCTTTGCATCCTCGATAAACCATGTTCCAAGTCCAAGCTGTGGAATTTTAACTCCATTGTTTAATGTTAAAGTATTGTTGTACATTTTGTTTCTCCTTTCGTTTCTGGTTCAATATAATAATTATTTAATAACTTGATTTAATCTTAATATATGAACTTAACTCCAAGTCAATATATTTTTTTACAATTTATTTTTTGTTAATATTTTATCATATGTTATAGTTCCGGCGTATAAATTTATAACATTTAACATAACACCTTGTGGTGGATTTTTATCTATTGCACCAACTACAGGATGTGGCACATACATTTCTTCAAGATATGCAATATCCTCCTGTGATAACTTCACTGCAAGGGCACCAGCGGCATCATCAAGATACTGCTTCTTAGTGGCACCAACTATAGGTGAAGCAACACCTTTTGCCCACTGCCATGCAAGTGCTATCTGTGACATTTTGCAGTTATATTTTGCAGCAAGTTCGTTGACACGGCTTACTATATGCATATCCTGTTCCTCCATGCGGTCGTACTTTCCTCTTGCAACACGGTCAGTCTTTCCCCTTAATGTATCCGAATTCCACTGAGGTCTTGCAAGATGTCCGGCAGCAAGAGGACTATAAGGCATAAGTGAAACATTCATCTGCCTGCATATAGGAATAAGTTCTCTCTCATCTTCCCTGTAAAGCAGGTTGTAATGATTTTCCATAGTACTAAATGGTGTAAGTCCCTTATCTCTTGCTAACAACTGCATATTATAGAACTGATATCCATACATTGCAGATGCACCAAGTGCCCTTACTTTTCCTGCCTTCACAAGCTCGTTAAGCGCATCCATAGTTTCCTCTATAGGTGTGTCATAATCAAACCTGTGTATTATGTAAAGGTCAAGATAGTCTGTACCGAGCCTTTTAAGAGAACCATCTATCTCTCTCATTATTGCTTTTTTCGACAATCTGCCTTCATTAAAATATACTTTAGAGGCAATAACAACTTTATCTCTTGCTACATTTTTCTTAATTGCATTTCTTTTTATTGTATTTTTATCTACTCTATAACAGATATTGTCACTGACTCGTATTTATCCATATTTTTAATATATTCAATACCTTCTTCAACATTTCCAAGCTCTGCAAGTCCTGTGGACTTACGGAAGTCCTCATAAAACAGTGACAGATTTCCCCAAGGAATATAGTATGCAAATGAACCTGCCTCCGGAGCATACTCGGTAACTGCATCACTTGTATCAAGCTTATCATCCATATAACTAATCTTTTCTGTATTATTAAAATCTTCAAAATGCATTGTCATTGTATTGTTATTCTCCTGTTGTGTCTGCATATTATTGTCTGTTATTGTACTAATATCCGTTCTATTCTCACTGGCACTACTATTATTTTTACTATTATTTCCACATGCTGTTAAAGCCAGTGACATAATAACAGCCAGCATAAATCCTGTAATTATCCTTTTCACTACATATCTCCTTTCTGCTTTCTATTTTTTCAAACTATTAAATTTTCACGTTATTAAAAAAGATGCCCTTTATGGACATCTTTAATATAATATTATTCAGTTGCTATGTCTAATACCTATTTTGTCAATCACATTATGCCTAAAAAGCATTATAATTTTATTTATTCTCCATAGAGTCTATGAGTTCTATTGCTTCTTTAATCATGCAGTCACAGTGTGTTTTCTTATCTCCGCCCTTAGCTGCATTGGCACGTAAAAGGTCTACACAATTAATATTTCCCTCATGATTATTAGCTATTGTCTTACGGAATTGATTAATCTTAGCAGGGTCATCTATTCCTTTAGCTCCAAGCACCATCAATGCACTTGTAATAGCTCCGCATACACTTCCGTTTTTCATGCCACCGCCGAAGTTACTTCCTATTGCACCTGCCATATCTTCTGACAGACCAAGCTCATCTGCATATGCACACATAATTGTCTGGGCACAATTATGTACCATAGGCTGCTCATTTCTAAGTTCCATTGCTTTTTTTACATGTTTATTCATAATTTTATTATCTCCGTTTCTCTTATAAAATATACTCAGGTTGTCTGAAATGTAAATGACTGCTTCACATGACTGTTCGTTCGTTAATGGCGCAGGAAAAATAAATGTATGCTTCGCAGCCGCTTACTTTTCTTTTTTGCTAATTATATCATAAATTATTTACTCCGCCGTACATGTCCGAAAAAGCTACAGCTTTTCAGGACTGTCGGACTTTCGCCCTATCAGACAAAAATCTGATAAAGTGCTTTGTACTAGCACAGCACTTTGTTATTCTTTTGTCAGGCACGGCTCATTGCTTACGCACATTATATCATATTTATCTATTATCTGCATATAAATATATATTCTTTTTAAATATTTTATAAATTTTTATTGACACTATCAAGAAAATGTTTTATATTATGGATATATTATTTATACAGATTGCAATTTATATTCCTAATATACTATTCTATAATTAATTTACGAAAGGCGATATATGAGTGTACAACTTAAGAATAAACATACTATAAAGTCAGGACACAGGCACAAAGATGTCATATTTAAGAACTTCTGGCAGGTCAATGAACATTTTGCTGACCTTTTCAATGCCGTTATGTTTGATGGCAGACAGCTATTAAAGCCGGAACAGCTTACCGAAATGGATACAGACGTATCTGCCACTATTAAGTCCCGTGACTATAATGAGTCTATAACACGCAACCGTGATGTCGTTAAGAAAATGTCAGATGGCATTGAATTCAACATTCTTGGTCTTGAAATTCAGGACAAAACCCACTATGCTATGCCTTTAAGAACTATGACCTACGATGCTCTTAGTTACATTAAAGAATACAATAACATTAAAAATGAACACAAGATTAATAAGGAACATTTTAATTCCCCTGAAGGTTTTCTGTCCGGAATTAATAAAGATGATAAGTTTCATCCTGTCATTACCATTGTTCTTTATTATGGTGAAACGCCGTGGGATGGTCCGATGTGCCTGTCTGATATGATGGTTCATATGCCTGAACATATCCGTCCATTTTTCTCTGATTATAAGTTAAATCTCGTCCAGATACTTGATTCCGACAGACTCCCATTTTATAATAAAGATGTTAAGAACCTTTTTGATATTATCAGATACATTTATAAAAAGGATTTATCATCCATATATGAAAAGTACCAGTCGGATACTATTGACTATGAAGTTATTGAACTAATCAGTGTTATCACTGATAATCCTAAGTTACTAAATCTATATAGTAGTCAGAACGAACATTTGACAGGAGGGAATATTATGTGTAATGCATTTAAAGAATTAGAGGCTGAATGGATGGAGCGTGGCAAAACCGAAGGCATTGAGCAGGAAAAACAGCAGTCCATTATATCAATGCTTGAATTCGGCATAACCAAAGAGCAGATACTAACCAGATATTCTAAGGAAGATTTAGAAAAGGCAGAGGCAGCTATTGCCTATAAATAACAGTCAGATAATTCTGTAATATAAGTAATAATAAGTATAAAGCCATAATCCTGTCATTCATCTAACGATTATATGATAAGATTATGGCTTTTATATAAATATCAAATATTTTTATAAAAAACTTAACAAAATTTCCATAAATCAAGAATAATTATTACTGTAAATTAAAATTGGGCTGCCTGTACCTGACAAAAAACGTACCAGTTATATCTTCACATAAGCTCAGATAAACCGATACGTTTTTCTATTATATATTTAATTATCAGATTTTTACTATATCCACTTTCAGGAACCCAATTCTTATGATGTATATTTTGTGTTACTTATACTCCTACTCCTGTGGCTGTCCTTTCTCAAATTCTCCTGCAACCTCCTTTAAAAGTTCTCTGATTGCAAGATGTTGTGGACATACCTTCTCACATTTTCCACAACGGATACATTCACTTGCCTTTCCATTATGTACTGTATGTACGCTGCTATAGTAATAATCAGCATTCCAGTCGTGGAATACTTTCTTTGCATTCATACATGCAAAAAGGTCTGGAATAGATATATGCTTAGGACATCCCTCAACACAGTAACGACATGCTGTACAAGGAATCATATGCTTTGAATGGAATACATCAGCCACCTTCTTTACAGCTTCCATCTCCTTATCATTAAGTGGCACAAAATCCTTCATATAACTTAAGTTATCTTCCATCTGCTCTATGTTGCTCATACCTGAAAGCACCATCATAACACCATCAAAGCTTGCTGCAAAACGTACAGCATAACTTGCAGTGCTGCCTCCATTAAGGTCATCTAATATCATCTTTGCATCTTCTGGAAGATTAACAAGATTACCACCCTTTACAGGCTCCATAATAATAACAGGCTTGTTATACTTACGACAGACTTCGTAGCACTTTCTGCTCTGTACAGCAGGGTCTTCATAGTCAAGATAATTAAACTGTATTGCATATGTGGAAACGCAATATGCTGATATCAATAGCTGGAGGCACTATATGTTATGTGCTTCTTATACATTTTATATTTACAGCTATCTGATATCTGTATAGTTTTTATTTTATGCAGAATGTATAGCGGATAGTACTTCGCATATATCTCCATCTATGCATAATGCTCTATCACTAATCTCCTTTGGTGCAAATGCTTCTCCATAATTAATGCATACATACGAAGCATCTGGATTTTTATATGTTTCATTCCAGAAGTTATATTTTACTATGCCGGGTGTGTTCATTCCTACTCCAAGTTCTAAGAATAATACCCTGTCTTTTTTATGCCTTCTCATAAAGTCTGAATATCTTCCGCCTGCCTTATACCATCCCTCATCCTGCACAAATGTATCATCTGCCCTTAAGTTCATAGACATCGGCTTTCCACATACCGGACAATATGGTATAAGCTTTGATGGAATTCTCATATCTTTCTGCTGCTCTACCATATCACGCACAATATCTTCATTATCATATGTGACATCGCTACAAGGCTCACTGCACTGGAACAAGCCATAATCCCCCTGTGTATAGAATAGTCTGTGTTTATCAAAGCCGGCCTTCTGGAACTGGTGGTCAACATTGGTTGTAAGCACAAAATAATCTTTATTCTTAACAAGTTCAAAAAGTCTTTTATATGTTCCATTGTCCACATCCATATATCGGTTAATATATATGTATCTCGACCAGTAAGCCCAGTGCTCCTCAAGACTTTCAAATGGATAGAAGCCGCCTGAATACATATCTTTAAAACCATACTTTTCAATGAAATCAGAGAAATTATCTTCAAAACGCTTTCCTGAATATTTAAACCCTGCCGAAGTTGACAGACCTGCTCCTGCGCCTATAACTATCGTGTCCGATTTATTCAATAACTCTTCTAATTTTTTCACTTTACTATTCTCATATTTTTCATTACATATCTTAAATCTTGTATCATCTGAATTAACTTCTGCTGCTTTTACATTAACTGTCTTATTATCGGTATCCAAGCAGCCTCCTGTAAATGCTGTAATCTTCTTCTTTAAAAACATTAAATACCACCCTCTCTATTCTGTCATCCTCTTTTAGATAATCCTGTACTGTCTGCACGGCTATTTCAGCAGCTTTATTCTGTGGAAAATGAAACACTCCAGTGGATATGCAGCAAAATGCTATACTTTTAAGTCCACTATCCGCAGCCAGTTTAAGACATGACCAGTAACAGTCTGAAAGCTCATTACAATGCATTTTCGTAAGTCTTCCTGATACAATAGGGCCTACTGTATGAAGCACATAACTACATGGAAGATTATATGCCGGTGTTATCTTGGCGCTCCCTGTCGGTTCTTCATATCCCTGCTCATTCATAAGTTCATCACACTTAAGACGAAGCTGTATTCCGCTTACGCTATGTATTATATTATCTATGCAGGAATGATTTGGTATAAAGCAGCCTCTTAATGCACTGTTAGCTGCATTTACGATTGCATCTATCTTTAATGTTGTTATATCACCACGCCACAATACAAGTCTGTCATCAAGCGGCGAAGCCTCTAATGCAGTACTGTCAGTTATACCACGCATACTAACTTCTTCACTTAAGTAATCGTCCTGTAGCCTGCGGAATTCATCACTTATAGGTTCCGGCTCACGCACATTCATAAGTCCTCTTAACAGCCTTTTCTGTTCCTCCTTATCCTCTGGTATGCTTAATGCCCTATATTGAGGCGACTCTGCAAGCAGGTCTTTTATAAGTTCTATTCTTTTTTCTTCGTGTGTCATATCTATCTCCCTTATTTAACATTATAATGATTTATTGGCAAAATGTATTTTTAAAAATTTACTCACTTATAGTTATTATAATATTTTCTCATCATATTGTTGTATAATGTTACTATATTTTATCTACCTTTTATAATCATTTACCCACCAAATATTTTATTTAAAATATTTATTACTGTATATTATTCACTGCCTTGACAGGACAGTTCTCATAACACGCCCCACAATGAAGACAATTATATTTATTTATTATATAAGGCGTTCCCTCATATATACATTTCTGCGGACATACCTTCTGGCACGCTCCACAACCTATACATTTATCTGTTATATGATATCCTTTTCCATTTGCCCTGTCCTGCACCATTGTCAGATTAACGCAGAATGTAACTGTAACACAGCTCACTGCAATAAGTGCCGCGGCAAGCTGTGCTGCTACCGCCCCATTAATCATCTTATCTGACAATTCAATCATATTATTAAAAGCTGACGTATAAGAGTCTTTATAAACCTTTGCTAAAAATGTGGCATATAAAACTATGAGAATTAAAGGGGTTATCATTGATGAAAATAACATTCCCTTATCTTTAAAAAATAATTTACAGTTTCTGTCTACAAGCGCAGCTACTTCTCTCATTACTGTCCACCTCCCAGCATTTTTCCAGTTACAGCAAGAAATCTTCTTCTCTGTCCTCCTGACAACTTTCCAACTGGTCTATCTATATAATCGCCAAAGTCAAGCAGCTCTTTAAGCTCATCAAGTCTTTTTTCAAATGCTTTTCCAGTAATTCCATATAACGCCGCCCTGCTTTTAAGATTTTCCCTTACCGTAAGCGGCTTATCAAGAACACTTTCCTGAAAAACAACTCCCAACATTCTCTTAGTTTCATTTCCTGCGCAGTCTGCATCTTTATCTTTTATCCAGACACGACCGCTATCTTTGCGAAGCTGACCGCATATTATGGAAATTGTTGTACTTTTACCTGCACCATTAACACCTAAAAATGCGAACAGCTCACCTTTCTTTACTCTGAAGCTTAAGTCATTAACTGCCTTGACATCACCAAAGCTTTTATTTAGATGTTCTATTTCTATAATATCTATATATACTTTTTTCTTATCACGTCTACACTCATAACAGTAAGTTGCATTTTTAGCATACTAAGTTGCATAATTTACATAGATATATTGGCGTTATTTATCAAAATATATGTGTTACACAAACAAAATTTACCTAAAAAAGACACTGATTAATCAGTGTCTTTCCCAATATCTATTATCTTCTTTTTAATACCTATAATATTTACATTATATTTTTAACTTTTACAGCTTATTCTCTTCCTTTAACTCTGTTATCGCATCCTTAATAGCTTTCTTAATCACATAATATGCTATGACTGCTATAACTCCAACTATAACCGGATTAAGTATACCCGTCATCGCAAGCACAATCGCTACAAAGTTAAGCAGCATTGAAAATGTAAGGTTAAACTTTATCTTCGTCATCATCCTCTTTGATAATGCGAACAAATGTGGAAGCTCCTTTACCTCATCATCAACAAGTGCTATATCTGCCGCATCTACAGCAATATCACTTCCAACACCTCCCATAGCTATTCCTACAGTTGCCATCTTAAGTGCCGGCGCATCATTAATGCCGTCACCTACCATACATACAAGCTCATTTTTCTGCTGGTATGCATCTATTATCTTAAGCTTATCTTCTGGAAGACAGTTAGCATTTACCTCAGATATTCCAACTTCACCTGCTATCTGTCCAGCCGCATCACTATTATCACCAGTGATTAATACAGGTGTTATTCCTATACTCCTAAGTCTGATAATCATACCTGTACTTTCACTTATAATTATATTCTGACTGTTTACAAGCTTTTCATTACCTGCATATACTTTTTTATTATTAATAACAGCCCTTACGCCTCTTCCCACTATCATCTCAAAATCGGCGGTTTCCATCATATCATTTTTTATAATATTAATATTGGCAATATCATTTCTTTTTATATCAGTTTTATCTGTATAAGCACTCTCATCTGCAATGTCCGATTTATTCAATCCTGTATTTGAAATCTTACGTTTTTTAACTCATTTTTATAGCAGTTAACTATCGCCTTTCCTAACGGATGCTCTGAATTCTTTTCTGCCGCTGCTGTGTAAGCATATATTTCTTCATCCGAATATTTATCTGTGACTGACTCTGCCAGGATTACCTTAGGCCCCCCGACTGTAAGTGTTCTTGTCTTATCGAATGTTACTCTCTTTACCTTTGCAAGCCTTTCAAGCGCATCCTTTATACAGTGATTGATATGTCCCTCAAGAACTACCTGTCCACACTTATTAAGTGCTGACTTGGCTGCATTTAACTGTGATAATATGTCTTCACAGGGAACATCCTCATCTATCATCCTGTCTATCGCCTGAACCTGTCCGATTATCTTTTTTAATCTTCTATGAAGATTATCTGAGTCCATACATTTTTTCATAATTCTCTCCATTCACAAGCTGATTTATTACTTCTATCTCTTAATAATCTCCGAAAGATTATCCTGTATAGCCTTTGCTATCTCTGGCTTATTCATAGAATATATATGTATATGATTAACTCCATTCGCTATAAGGTCTATAATCTGGTCTGTTGCGTATGCAACACCTGCCTGACTCATTGCACTTTCAGTATCACCAAATCTGTCCACTATATTCTTGAAACGCTCAGGTACATTACAGCCTGAAAGCTTCACTGCATTTTTAACCTGTGCTCTCTTAGTTATAGGCATAATTCCCGGAATTACAGGAACTGTTATGCCTGCTTCTCTTATTCTGTACATAAAGTTAAAGAATATATTATTGTCAAAAAACATCTGTGTTGTAAGATACTCACATCCGGCTTCTACTTTTCTTTTAAGACCTTCTATGTCAGCATTTCTGTCTGCCGAATCGGGATGTACTTCTGGGTAGCAGGCTCCACCAACACAGAAATCTCCGCATGCCTTTATAAGTTCTGCAAGTTCTGATGCATGAGCAAAGTCAGTAAACACTTCTCCTTCATAATCTCTTGGAATATCTCCTCTTAATGCAAGTATATTTTCTATGCCTGCTGCCTTCATATCAGAAAGTGCCTGCCTTATACTGTCCTTACCTGCACATACACAGGTAAGATGTGCTATCGTTGCAACATCATATTTTTTCTGAATTTCTTCTGCAAGTCTTATAGTAAGTCCCTTAGTGCTTCCTCCCGCTCCATAAGTGACACTCATATAGCTTGGATTAAGTGCTGCTATCTGCGTTGCAGCCGCCTCCACCTGCGCAAAGTCTGTATCCTTCTTTGGTGGAAATACTTCAAATGATAACGTTGGTTTATCCTGTTTTAATACTTCACTGATTTTCATATATGCAATTCCTTTCGTTTGTATATTGATATTTTTATTGATAATCGAATAAGTTTTATTCTAAAGCTGTCCGTATCAATACCAATCTGCTTCTAATATTAAATAAAATCTACAAATCAGTTAATTATTCTAAGTATAAGTTACTATTAATTTTACATATTTGCAAATCTTATATTATAAATAATAACAGTTAATTACATCAACAGTTTCCGCTAAATCAGAAGCGAAATATATATCCTTCTGGCGTTCCTTAGCAGATAACCCCATCTTAATCATATGTGACAGCATTTCTTTCATACTGTCATAATATCCATTGAGATTGTAGAATATGCATGGTGCAGAAAGCTGGTTAAGAGATAACTTGGACATAACCTCTGTTATCTCCTCCAGCGTTCCTGTTCCGCCCGGAAATGCTATAAATGCATCACCAAGCTCTATCATCTTTGTCTTTCTCTCAGTCATATCTTTAGTTACAATCAGCTCTGTTATCTCGTCATACTGAACCTCTGCCTCTACAAAAAACTGTGGTTCAACACCGATTACCCTGCCACCTGCCATAAGCACGCTTTCTGCAAGCTCGCCCATTAGCCCTGTCTTAGAACCTCCGTACACAAGTGTATGTCCATTCGTGCCTATCCATTCTCCAAGCTCTCTTACTGCTGTTGTAAATGTATTATCTATACCTTTATTAGCTCCCAAATATACCGTTATATTCACTTTTTATCCACCTTATTCATTTTTATATTATAACCTATAAATGAGCAAATACAGAAAAATGCACAAAAATATTTTGCTTTTGTTTGTACTTCAGATACATTTTAATAGATTATGAAAAATCTGTTTTTCTGACACGGATATAATTGTGCAATATTTTAAATTTGCTCATTTATAGTTATAACAAAACATATCAACACTTCATAAAATGCCATATTTACGACTCTTTATTTATTGCCGTTTCTACAGGGAATTAAGTTCGGCCCTGAACATAATTCTCCTTGTCCCTCTTATATTCTCAAACTGAATTTCATATGTCTGTGTCATCTTATCTATCTTTATAATCTCACCCACGCCGAACACCTTATGCCTTACTTTATCACCCACAGCAAATACAGCCTTAGGCAGCATCTGCTCTGTTTCACCGTGAATGACAATCCTGCTGCCATTGATACACTCTAGAAGATTAGTGTCTATGTCGCTTAAAAATGCAGATGGTCTTACATAAAATCTGGCATCCCTTTTCCGGTAACTGCTAAGATACAACATATTCTTAGCCCTTGTTATTGCAACATATAGCAGTCTTCTTTCTTCCTCGAATTCGTCCTCGTTACGCAGTCTGTTGCTTGGAAACTGTCCTTCAACTAATCCCGGAACGAATACCGTATCAAACTCAAGCCCTTTTGATGTGTGAATAGTCATAACCCTTACAACATTATATTCACCATCCTCGTCCTGAGCAGAAAATAGTGCAAAATGACTTAAAAGGTCAGCAAGCTCCACTTTTTCCTGATTATCATCTTCAAGTGCCGTTATAGTCCTTATAAGCTCTGATACATTATCAAGCCTTGTCTGGTCTATATCCTGCTCAAGTGCTTCCCTGTATCCCATATCAAGGCACTGGTTTACTATATCCGTACAACTGTAATCCTTATATGTGCCATGAAGCCTTACGATATCCTCATAATAACCAATAACTGCTTTCTGTGTTACCTCACCCTCTGCTATCAGCTTTCCAAGCGCCTTAAAAAGGCTGCAGCCTTCTGCCTCCGCCACATTTTTAAGCTTCTCGACTGATTTCTTGCCAAAGCCTCTCCTCGGTCTTGATATTGTATACAAAAGGTCCATATCCGTAAGACCATAAACCATACGCATATAAGAAAGTACTGTTCTTATCTCTTCGCTCTCATAAAACTTAGCACCGCTCAATATCCTGTAAGGAATTTTTCTTTTAACAAATGCTTCCTCCAATGACCTCGTCTGTGATGCTGCCCTGACAAGCACCACATTATCACTGTACTTCATATTCCTGGCAATATTATCAAGTATAGTGTCAGCTATCCAGAGTGACTCCTTTTCCTCTGTATCAGGCGCATTAAATACCGGCTTTCTTCCATCCGGACGATGTGATATCATCTGCTTTTCAATCCTGTTCTGGTTAGCCGATATAAGTGACTTTGCTGCATCAACTATCTGCGGCGTACTCCTGAAATTCTCTGTAAGATAATAATCCTTTGCGTCCTCGTGCGTTACATCGAACTTTATCATATACTCCGGGTCTGAACCACGCCACGTATATATATTCTGGTCATCATCCCCCACAACAAACAGGTTCTGATACATTCCACTAAGAATACCAAGTAACATATCCTGCTTTCTGTTGACATCCTGATACTCATCACACAGCACGTACTGGCACTTTTCCTGCCAGCGTATACGTACATCCTCATCCCTGTTTAATATATAAAGTGTAAAGTTAATGAGGTCCTCAAAATCCAGTGCGTAATTATCACACTGTCTTTTAAGATAATTATAAAATATTTTTTTATCAGCGTTTTTTTCATATGCCGCATGTCTTTTAAGCTCTGCCTTGTCATAGCTTGCCATAAGCTCAACATAAGACATATCCTGCTTTATCATATCAATATCGTTCATTATCTTCTTTGCAGTCTTGTCCTTAAGCGATATTCCCATATCCTCTGCCACATTTTTAATCATATCAGTCTGTGCTTTCTTATCAAGAATAGTGAATGTCTTAGGAAATGTAACCCTGTGAATTTCCTCCTTAAGAAACATATTGCAATATCCGTGGAATGTCCCAGTAAAGCAGTTGGCATTATCTCCGACTATCTCTCTTAATCTGTGCTTCATCTGCGCTGCCGCTTTATTAGTAAATGTGAGCGCAACTATAGATGATGGCTCTACGAAAAGTTCTGTTATAAGATATGCTATCCTGTATGTTAATACAAATGTTTTTCCTGAACCCGGAACAGAGGATACTCTTATATTACCCTCTGTTTCAGTCATAGCTTTAACCTGTTCTTTAGTAGCCTTCTTAGGTATGTCCATATTAATCCTCATTTCCTGCTTATATCCAATAAAGAATTCTCAATAAATTGTAACACACATACTCATATACTTCAAACATTTGTTCGTAAAGCTTTTTCTATCTGGCACAGGTCAAAATCGCATATTTATATCACATTATAATAATGTCAGTTTATAAACTTATCAAGCTATCTTGTTACATTTTCTCTTGTCTTAAACTTAGGTTCATCGTACACATTTCAAGCCTGTATTTCTTTATCATATATTATCCTCATTCTTAAAATATACTTGTATTCTGTTATCAACGCTTACTTATTTAAATATAGTATTAAATACATTTATACTCATACTCAATTTCTATGTTTTAAACACAGATATACTATAACTTTCCTGTATTGCACCAGTACATCCGCTGTTCCTTTCGTACTTTGCAATCACATTTATCTTAATGCTATATAAACCACACACACTACAATAATCTGTACAGCAAGTATAACCGGCACACCTATCCTGAACTTATTATGCTTAGTCTTATGCCTTACTGTATACATAGCAAGCAGTGCGCCCACTGAACCTCCGATAACTGCCAGCAGTATAAGTGTGCTTTCCCTTATTCTCCACTTATGATGCATCGACTTATACTTATCAATGGCATAGATTATATAGGTTATAATATTAATAAATATAAGCCATATCAGTAATAATTTTAATAATCCCATTATTGTTCTTCTCTTTCATTATAATAATGCAACAGATTTTCTTCTAGAATACATTATATTCCACTTCCTGCACCTGAAGTCTATCACATAAAAATGGGGTATTCAATAAGTTTTATCACATTTTACGTAGAAACACAAAAACACCCCTGCCATCATCACCAACGCAATGACAGCAGGAGTGTTACCTGATTATCTTTTATTCTATTAATAATTATATATCCAAATATAAAAATTATTTCCACCAACAGAAAATAACCATTCTTCCTGATATATGAAACATCTGCTTCTACTCCACTTCCTCAAACTGTGAGTTATAAAGGTCTGCATAGAAGCCACCGCCTTTTGCGAGTAATTCCTCATGATTACCCTGCTCAACGATATCGCCATCTTTCATAACAAGAATAATATCTGCATCCTTTATAGTAGAAAGTCTGTGGGCAATTACAAAGCTTGTTCTGCCCTTCATAAGATTATCCATGGCATTCTGTATCTGGATTTCAGTTCTTGTATCAACAGAGGATGTTGCCTCATCCAGAATAAGAATAGGATTGTCAGCAAGAATAGCTCTTGCTATTGTAAGAAGCTGCTTCTGTCCCTGTGATACATTACTTGCATCCTCGTTAAGCTCCATATTATAACCGCCCGGAAGTGTTTCTATGAAGTGGTGGGCATGTGCCGCCTTTGCAGCAGCAATAACTTCTTCATCGGTAGCATCAAGCTTTCCGTATCTGATGTTTTCCATAATTGTATCCTTATACAGCCATGTATCCTGAAGAACCATACCAAATGCATCTCTTAATTCACGTCTGTTAAAGTCCTTAATATTATGTCCGTCTATGAGTATGCTACCTGAATTCACATCATAAAATCTCATAAGAAGCTTAACCATAGTAGTCTTACCTGCACCTGTCGGACCTACGATAGCAACCTTCTGACCCGGCTTAACATTGGCACAGAAGTCCTTTATTATAACCTGGTCTTCCTTGTATCCAAATCTTACATGGTCGAATTCAACTTCTCCCTTTATATTATCTGTGGATACAGGATTCTTTACTATCTGTTCTTCTTCCTCTTCGTCAAGGAATTCAAATACTCTTTCAGATGCCGCTGCCATAGACTGAACCTGATTAATAACCTGTGCAATCTGTGTTATAGGCTGTGTAAAGTTCTTTACATATTGTATAAATGCCTGAATATCACCTACTGTAATAACACCATTGATAGCAAGCATACCACCTGAAAGTGCAACACCTGCATATCCCAAGTTACCAACAAATGCCATAATAGGCTGCATCATTCCTGAGAAGAACTGTGACCTCCAAGCTGAAGAATACAGTATATTGTTAGTTTTGTTAAACTCATCTACCATATCCTTTTCCTTGTTAAATGACTTAACAACCATATGTCCACCATAAGTTTCTTCTATCTGTCCATTGATATGACCTAAGTATTCCTGCTGTGTCTTAAAGTAATTCTGTGACTTCTTGATAACAAAGGATACTAAAGCTACTGATATAGGAAGTATAACGATAGCTATAATAGTCATAAGTGGTGATATACTTAACATCATAATAAGCACACCAATCATAGTTGCTGTTGCTGTAATAATCGTTGTTATGCTCTGATTAAGTCCCATACCAAGAGTATCAACATCATTAGTTATTCTTGAAAGAACTTCGCCGTAAGTCCTACTCTCAAAGTACTTCATAGGCATACGGTTGATTTTCTCAGAAATCTCCTTACGCATCCTGTAACATATCTTCTGTGATATGCCTGTCATAATCCAGCCCTGTATAAAGTTGAATATTGCACTGCATGCGTATAATCCAAGCACTATTAAAAGTATCTTTCCTATATACCCAAAGTCGATACCGCCAGTACCTGCTATTTTTCTCATGAGCCCCTCAGAAAGACCTGTTGTTGCCTTACCAAGTATCTTAGGACCTATTACACTGAATACTGTTGAAGCTGCTGCCATAACCATAACAAATATTATAGCTATCTTATATGTTCCGATATACTTTATAAGCTTCCCTATAGAACCCTTAAAGTCCTTAGCCTTCTCTGCCGGCATCATTCCTCTTCCTGGTCCTCCCGGTCCACGTCTTCTAGGAGGCTGCTTGTATGAATTATTATCTGCCATAATTATGCTTCCTCCTTTCCATCAGATATACTATGTCCGTTTTTTTCAATAAATTTATCTGCTGTTTCCTCATTACCTTCAGCAGAATTAAATGTATCCAAAGACTGTGACGATACGGAAGCTTCAAGCTCTTTAGCTGATAACTGTGACTTTGCTATCTGCTGGTATACTTCACAGTTCTTCATAAGCTCTTCGTGAGTACCCTTTCCGACTATCTTTCCCTCATCCATAACAAGTATCTGTTCTGCATGAAGAATAGTGCTTATTCTCTGCGCTACTATAATAACTGTACTGTCTGTAACCTTTGATGCAAGTGCCTTTCTTAATGCTGCATCTGTCTTTAAGTCAAGTGCTGAAAAGCTGTCATCAAATATGAATATCTTAGGGTTCTTTGCTATGGCTCTTGCTATAGAAAGTCTCTGCTTCTGTCCACCTGAAACATTAATACCACCCTGTGCAATAGGTGCTTCGTACTTTCCTGACTTTTCTTCTATAAACTCTGAAGCCTGTGCAATATCAGCAGCTTCCTTAACAGTATCCATAGATGCATCATCAACACCAAACTTAATATTAGACTCAATAGTACCTGAGAAAAGTACACCCTTCTGTGGTACATATCCTAATTCATCCCTTAACTCCTGCATAGATATATTTCTTATATCTTCACCGTCAAGAGTAATAGAACCCTGTGTGACATCGTAAAGTCTTGGAATAAGATTAACAAGTGTTGACTTTCCGCATCCCGTACTTCCTATGATAGCAGTCGTCTTTCCCGGCTCTGCCACAAAGTCAATATCTTCAAGCGCATTTTCAGATGCACCCGGATACTTAAAGTTCACATGATTAAATGAAAGTAATCCCTTATGTGCCTTAAGGCTCTTAGGATTATCGCAGTCCCTTATAGACGACTGTGTGTTAATAACCTCGTCTATACGGTCAGCAGCAACAATAGCTCTTGGAAGCATAATTGACATCATAGTAAGCATAAGGAATGACATAACTATCTGCATTGCATAAGTAATAAATGCTGTCATTGAGCCTACCTGCATAACACCGCTGTCAATTCTGTGCGCAGCCACCCATACTATTCCAACAGAAAGACAGTTCATAATAAGCATCATAACTGGCATCATAAATGTCATAACTCTGTTAGTAAAAAGCATTGTCTTTGTAAGGTCTTTATTTGCCTTATCAAATCTTTCTTCTTCCTTCTTCTCTCTTCCAAATGCTCTTATAACTGAAAGTCCTGTAAGAATTTCTCTTGATACAAGATTGACATTATCAACAAGCTTCTGCATCTTTTTAAACTTTGGCATAGCAACTGCCATAAGAACAAGTACAAAGCCAACAATAACAAGAACTGCAAGAGCGATAACCCACTCCATTCCTGCGCCTGTTGACATAACCTTTATAATACCACCGATACCTATTATTGGTGCATAAAGTACCATTCTTAATACAAGCACACATACCATCTGTATCTGCTGTACATCATTAGTTGTACGTGTGATAAGTGAAGCTGTCGAGAACTTATCAAGCTCTGCATTAGAAAAGCTCATAACATTCCTGTAAACCTTGCCTCTTAAGTCACGGCCTACACCAGCACCAACGCGTGATGCAAAAAATGCTACTAATACTGTACATAATGCTATAAGAAGCGCTATACCAACCATCTTGGCACCTGATACCCACAGATAACGTGTCTGTATAGCCTTCATATCCATGCCTGCCTTTGCATCCATAGACTTGGCATATGCCCTTCCCATAGATGAAACAAGTGATGAACCCATAGTGTCAAATGTTGTCTTAAAGCTGTCTCTCATAGATATAAATGTATCCTTAGGCATCTGGTCTCTGTCATACATAGCCTTGAATATCTGTCTCATATCTACGCACTCAGTTGGCACCATATCACCATCTGAATTCTCCATATCAACATAGAAAGAGTCCAATTCAACTCCTATCTTCTTGCCAATATCAGCAACTGATACGTTAGAAAGTGTGCCAGCATCAACTCCCATCTGTGCCGCCATCTGCTCTCTGAACTGTGTTGCTGTCACTGATGACATCTGATTATTGATAATAAGTGCCATCGCCAGTGTATCATCATATTCATCAAGCTTTTTTTCATTCTTTTCTGTAAGCTTGTAAATATCGCCATCCTGTTCATAACAGCTTTCCCATATACTTATTTCTTCATCCGTCATAAACATCTTGGCTATCTCATATTCATCTTTAGTTATTTTTTCTGGAATACTGTGCCCTATACCACCATTCTGGATACCAACATCGATGATATCAGATGTGTACTGTGGAAGTGCAAGGTCACCATTTGCCTGCAATATCAGCAGTATCAGTATTATGATAACCGACTTCCAGTATGGAGCAATACTTTTTAATATTCTGCTCATAACCGTCCCTTTCTTTCCTTAAACTCTCTTTATTTATAATATAATCAATATTAGGCAATAATAGCATTATTGAGAAAATATGTAAATTAAGGAAATAAAAAGCATTTATTAAGTCTTTCTAAACATTAATTCAGAATTATTCTTAATGTATGCAATTTAAAGCAAAATATATCTTGTATACAATATCCTTCTATGTTATTATACGCATTGAGCGTTATTCATCAGAAAATGCATCAGAATATATTTATTTAATATTTTTATATTTCACATAACCTGCATAATGATGCGCGACCTTTACGGCGTGTAAACATTACATTTTTATGTATTAATATCAGATGTATCAACATTTTATTATTTTATTATCTTATTAATAATATTTCTGTGCATATCCCCATGATTAAACGCTACTAATAAATGTCTGAAAGACAGGTGAGTTGTACCATTTTATCAGACGAAAAGGAGAATATTATGAGTAACATTGAAACAAACAACACAGCAGTGGCAAAGAAAACATTTACCACTAAGTACATGGTAGAGCTTGCAGCAATGATAGCTATCATTATTATTATGGCTTTCACACCTCTTGGCTACATCAAGCTTCCCGGTCTTACCATCACATTTCTTACTATACCTGTAGCTGTAGGCGCTATTTTACTTGGACCTGTAGGTGGTCTTATATGCGGTCTTACATTCGGTCTTACAAGCCTTTATCAGGCAGTTACTGGTGGTTCCGTATTTACATTTGCATTATTTAACTTAAATCCTGTATTCACTATAATACTTACAGTTGTTCCAAGAATGCTTGAAGGTTTATTTACAGGTCTTATCTTTAAGGCTCTTCACAACATAAAAAGTGTACAGAAGATTTCTTATTATATAGCAAGTCTTGCATGCCCACTTCTTAACACACTTCTCTTTATGAGTACACTTGTAGCACTTTTCTACAGAACAGACTTTATACAGACTTATGTAACTAAGTTCGGCGTTGGCAATCCATTTACATTCGTAGTTGCCTTCGTTGGAACACAGGGTGCTATTGAAGCTGTAGTATGCTTCATCGTTGCCAGCATACTCTCAAGGTCATTGTATGCAATACTTATGAAAAATGCGTAAATTGCTTTTTATACTGACATAATAATATGATGTAAGGGGCAAAAGGTCAAAAAGCCGTTCGTGCTTGCACGATAAGACTTTTAACTTTTAGACCCGCCTAACAGCAAAAACGGCTGTGCCCTGGCGGTTTTGATACCGCCAGAGCACAGCCAGTTTTTATTATTATATATAACCATCACTATACCGTTTTTTCACATTATATACAGCCATCATTATACAATTTTTATATTATATTTCCTTCTCTATATGAGAAAGAAGCTCATTAATCTCATCTGCCAGACGGTTCATCTCCGTACTGTTAGACTCAGGAATACGTATAGAATAGTCCTGTGTTTTCTTAATAGTATCAAAAACAGACATTATATTTTCAATAGGTGTCATTATATTCTTAGTTACAAGTATCTGGGCAACAAACAGACAGAGCACAAGGAATAAGAGAACAAGTCCCAACATAAAACTATATGCCCTGCCAGTCTCCCTCTGTTCACTCAGGTTCTCTGTAACTCGTATTCCCCAGTCTGTATAATCCACATCGGAATAATAAGTTACATAATTGTCACCCTGATACATATAATATATTTTTCCCGATGGATTACTTTCATGGTCAACCTCATCCCATGCTTTCTGGAAACCGTTTCTCTCTGAGTTACTAGTAAAAACAATTGAGAATAATAATAAAACACCTAATATCCTGTTTTTAATCTTCTTCATATGTATACTCCCGTATAATTAAGCTGTTATATTGCTTATTTTAGTATATATCTACGCAGTTGTAATTAATATTCAAGATATGCACCCTTCATCGGACTTGCAGCATGCTCGCTGAATAATCTTAACACACCCTTTTCATACTTAGGCTTTCTTGGTGTCCACTTTGCTCTTCTTTCCTTTAATATCTCATCAATTTCTTCCATTGACTTATGTTCACCTGCAACACCAATTATATTTAATTTCCTTTCCATAACATCTATTTCAATAAGGTCGCCTTCTTCTACAAGTGCTATAGGACCTCCATCTACAGCTTCCGGACTACAATGTCCGATAACCGGACCTGTTGAAGCACCTGAAAAACGTCCATCTGTGATTAATGCTATGCTTTTTCCTAATTCCTTATCACTGCTTATCGCCTCTGATGTGTAAAACATTTCAGGCATTCCGCTTCCCTTAGGTCCTTCATATCTTATAAATACTGCATCGCCCTTCTGCACTTTATGTTTAAGAACTGCATCAAGACATTCCTCCTCACTATCAAATGGCCTTGCTCTTAATACTGACTTAAACATTTCCTTAGGGCAGGCTGTATGTTTGATAACTGCTCCCTCTGGTGCAAGATTTCCCTTAAGTACTGCAATACTTCCATCAGTTCCTATAGCATTATCATATGAACGGATAATATCGTATCTTGTAATATTTATATTATATCTCTTATTGAATTCCTGAAGCCATTTATCACATTTTTCATAGAAACCATTATTCTTTAATTCCTCAAGATTTTCACCAAGTGTCTTACCTGTTACTGTCATAACATCAAGATGCAGATGCTGCTTTATCTCTTCCATAATAGCTGGAACTCCACCTGCATAATAAAAACATTCTGCCGGCCAGCGACCTGCTGGTCTTACATCAAGAAGATACCTTGCATTTCTGTGTAATCTGTCAAATGTATCACCTGTAATCTCTATTCCAAATTCGTGTGCAATAGCCGGAATATGAAGAAGACAATTCGTGCTTCCTGATATAGCTGCATGGACAAGAATTGCATTTTCAAAACTATCCATAGTTACTATATCTGATGGTTTCATATCTTTCATCTTAGCAAGCCTTACTGACTGTCTTCCGGCTTCTCTGGCATATTCAAGAAGGTCAGGACTTGTTGCTGGCATAAGTGCGCTTCCCGGTAATGCAAGTCCAAGTGCCTCTGCCATAATCTGTAAAGTAGAAGCTGTTCCTATAAATGAGCAGGCTCCACAGCTAGGGCAGGCATTACACTTAGCCCAGTCAAGCTTTTCTTCGTCTATCTCGCCTCTTTCATACTGCGCACTATACATACCGAGCTGCTCTAATGTAAGCATATCCGGACCTGCATTCATAGTTCCACCCGGCACAAATACTGAAGGAATATTAACTCTTGCCAGTCCCATAAGATTACCCGGAACACCTTTATCACAGCTTGAAAGATATACTCCGGCATCAAATGGTGTCGCATTGGCATGTATTTCTATCATATTGGCAATCATTTCCCTACTTGCAAGGCTGTAATTAATACCATCTGTTCCCTGACTCTCTCCATCACATATATCAGTACAGTAATATCTTGCACCATATCCGCCTTCCTCTGCTATGCCTTTACGGACTTCTTCTACTAATATATTAAGATGTCCACTTCCGGGATGGCTGTCACCATATGTACTTTCTACCATAACCTGTACTTTTCCCAAATCCTCTTTTTTCCAGCCTGTACCTATTCTTAAAGGGTCTAACTCTGGAGCTAACTTTCTCATTTCCTGACTTTTTAAACACATAATATTTACCTGCCTTTCTTTTATTCAATATATTAATTTAATTTTTAATTTCTTAACAAATTCATCTTTTCAAGCTTGTGATATACTTCTTTTTTTTCACTTTCATCTACACTCATTTCAACATTATCAAACTGAGGCAGACTGAATACACCCAACATTGATTTAGCATCTACAACATATCTTCCGCATATTAAATCAACATCATTCTTACACGCCTCTGCTATCTGAACCAGATGTTTGGCATCTGTCATATTATTTAAATATACTGGTATTCTTACCATTATGTAACCTCCTGTTTAACACCTTTCATTAAGTTACCTTTAAGCAAATATTGAAATAATCAGACTTACAATTAATGCTGCTACACCTATTAAAGTTTCCATAACTGTCCACGATTTCAATGTTGTCTTCTCATCTATCTCAAGAAATGTTCCAACAAGCCAGAAACCCGCATCATTAACGTGACTTAATGCTGTAGCACCTCCGCATATTGCACAGCACATTGCAGCCCTATATAATACGCTTGTTGCCATAACCGCCGGCATAGTTGCCATTATTCCGGATGCCATAGTCATAGCAACCATAGAACTTCCGACAGATGCTCTTACAAGAAGTGCAATAAGAAATGCTACAAGAATAAGAGGCATACCACTCTTTTCAAGTGCTGGTCCTATTATCTCTCCAAGTCCTGAGTCCTGAAGCATCCATCTTATTACACCACCACTTGCTATTACCAGAAGTATCATACCAACTGGTCTTAATGAATGGTCAAGTATCTTTTTTAACTGTTCACCTGTATAACCACGTTTAATTCCAAGAAAATACATAGCTGCAAGTGTTGCAATAGTCAATGCAAGAAATGGCTTACCGATAAATGCAAGTACATTCTGAACATTTGCAGGAATAGGAAGATACTTGGATATTGTACTTATAAGTATAAGTACCAGCGGAATGAGTATTACACCAAGCACAAGTCCGAATGGTGGTAATTCCTTAGGCTCATCCTTTATCTCTTCCACATTTACAGGAAGCTTTGTGAACACTTTATCTCCTATAAATCTTCCCCATATAACACCCGCAACAACCATACATATCAGTGCTGTTGGTATTCCTACCATAATCATTACACCAAGATTAACTCCAAGTGAGTCTGCAACAAGCACCGAACCTGCTGATGGTGGAACAAATGCATATCCACTTGCAAGACCTGCAAGAAGTGGAATTGCATAATATAATGTTGACTTCTTAGTCTGTTTTGCCACACTAAATGCAAGTGGTATAAGAACTACAACTCCAGCCTCAAAAAATACTGTAGTACCTATAACAAGACCTGTAATTCCTAATGCTATGCCAGCTTTTTTCTGTCCCAGCTTATCTATAAGTGTCTGTGCTATTCTCTGTGCTCCGCCGCTTACCTCTAAGATGCCGCCAAACATAGAGCCAAGGCCTACTAACAATGCTATTCCCTGAAGTGTTTTTCCAACACCCTTTTCAACTGTATCTGATATCATTGTAAGTGGCATTCCAGCGCCGACCCCTATAATAATCGCCGCTATCATCATTGATATAACCGGATGAAGCTTAAACTTTATTATCAACAATAATAAAACTACAATCCCGACTGCCGCCGCTATAAGAAGTCTTGTCGGGTTGGCAACAAATACTGTCTGCTCCATAATAAATTACCTCCTAATCATCTGATGTATTCATATTTAAACATCAGACCTTTTTCGCTATTTTTAATAGTTATTTTGATTTTTCATCAATTTATTCCGGAATTCATCTGATGTATTTAATATAATACGTTTTATTCAAATGTGCAATATCGTAAAAATGTTCAATTATTTTCGTGATTTTTTGTGCATATTTTTATTTTGACATTTAAAAAAAGACGTTATAATATAAAAATGTGTGAAATAATGCTATTTTAGCATCTTATATATAAAATGAATTACAAAAAGAAACGGAGAAATCATATGATGAATTCTGAAACAGACGAAAAAAATCTCCCACAAAAAATATCAGAAGACATAATATCTTTTATATTAGACCAGCATTTACAACCAGGAGATAAGCTTCCTAACGAAGCCATTCTATCAAAACAGCTTGATATCGGAAGAAGTTCTCTGCGCGAAGCTATGAAGCTTTTAGCATCCCGCAATATTGTAACTATTAAGCAGGGCTCTGGAACATATGTAGCCTCTTCACCCGGTATAGTTGACGACCCTTTTGGCTTCACATTTATATCGGATAAGAAGAAACTTGTACAGGACCTGCTTGAAATACGTTTTTTACTTGAACCTTCTATTGCTGCTATGTCAGCAACTTATTCTGATAAAAATGATATTAATAAAATTATTAAATTATGTGATGAAGTGGAAGAACTTATGGAACAAAAAAAAGACCATGTACAAAAAGATATAGAATTCCACACTGCTATTGCAATGGGCAGTAAAAATCTTGTCATTCCAAGATTAATCCCGATAATCAACAGTTCTATTCCTCTTTTTGTTGAAACAACCGGTAATATTCTTAAAACCGAAACTATTGAAACCCATCGTGAAATAGCAGATGCTATCGCAGAACATAATGCCATCCGCGCTCAGGATGCTATGTATATGCATCTTATGTACAACAAAAGATGCATTAATTCTTCATATAACACATCAAAATAATATATATTTAATAAACCATAACCCAGATATTATAACCAATCTGGGTTATGGCTTATTTTAATTGTTTTTATTTTTCAAGCTCACGCGAAAGATTAACCATCTCAATAGCACCCTCTGCGCACTCAAATCCCTTATTACCTGCCTTAGTACCTGCACGTTCTATAGCCTGCTCTATAGTATCTGTTGTAAGAACACCAAACATAACCGGAATATCTGAATTAAGCGATACATTTGCTATACCCTTTGAAACTTCTGCACACACATAATCATAATGGCTTGTTGCACCTCGTATAACAGCACCAAGACATATTACCGCATCATACTTTCCACTCTTTGCCATCTTTGAAGCTATAAGTGGAATTTCAAATGCTCCCGGAACCCACGCAAGATCAATATTGTCTTCACTGACACCATGTCTTACAAGACCATCATGCGCACCGCCTATAAGCTTTGATACGATGAATTCATTAAATCTTGCTGCTACTATTCCTACTCTTGTTCCATTGTCTACTAACTTTCCTTCTAATACTCTCATTATTTTATTCTCCTTTTTGAATTTATATATTGATACCAGAGTCAAAAGGTCTAAACCAACATTAGCTTGCTCACAAGTAGGTGAATGACCTTATGCTGCGCCCCAATATGAGCATAAAAGTGGGATGATAATCCCGTGATGTGCAAATATTGGGGAGGATTGTGGGAGTACGCAGCACGAAACAATCCGTTGGTATCATAGTTGAGGGCTTTTGACCCCAACATCATTTTAATCTTTAAATCAATCTAAATTGACAATAATAATAACTAATTTTTGTATATATTCATCTATAATGATTACGCGAATTACGTAACAATCCAAATACATCGTTCAGGTAATTTACAGCATATGCCCCATCCTTATTTTCTTTGTCTTAAGATAGAAGCTGTCATAAGGTGTTGTTTCCATCTTAATCGGAACTCTTTCACTTATCTGCATGCCAAAGTCTGATAACTGATATACCTTATCAGGATTATTGGTAAGAAGCCTTAATGTCTTAGCGCCAAGGTCTTTTAGTATCTGTGCGCCTATGTAATATTCTCTCATATCACCCGGAAAGCCAAGCGCTATATTGGCATCAAGTGTATCCATTCCTTCATCCTGAAGTGCATAAGCCTTTAACTTATTTACAAGACCTATACCTCTTCCTTCCTGTCTCATATATAACAAAACACCCCTGCCTTCCTCATTAATCTGTGTCATGGCTGAAGCAAGCTGCTGTCCGCAGTCGCATTTGAGCGAGCCAAATGCATCACCTGTAAGACACTCTGAATGAACACGGCATAAAAGATTATTACCGTCACCTATATCACCTTTAACAAGTGCTACATGATGTTCACCATTCAGCTTATTGATATAACAGTGTGCCACAAATTCACCATACTTAGTTGGCATTTTTGTCACAGCCACACACTCAACAAGCTTTTCATTCTTTTTTCTGTACTCCTGAATAGCCTTTATTGTGATGAACTTCAGATTATATTTTTTGGAAAGCTCTACAAGGTCATCCCTTCTCATCATTGTTCCATCATCTTTCATAATTTCACAACACAGACCACACTCCTTTAAGCCAGCTATACGCATAAGGTCAACTGTTGCCTCTGTATGTCCGTTTCTTTCAAGAACTCCGTTTTTCTTTGCCACAAGCGGGAAGTTATGTCCCGGTCTTCTAAAGTCCTGTGGTCTGGCAGTGTCACTTACAACACTTCTTGTCGTATAACCTCTCTCCTGCGCTGATATTCCTGTAGTTGTATCAATATGGTCTATTGACACCGTAAATGCTGTTTCGTGATTGTCTGTATTTTCCGATACCATCTGCGGAAAGCACAGCTTTCTGCTTAATTCTTCACTCATAGGCATACATATAAGACCTCTTCCGTAGGTCGCCATAAAGTTGACATTTTCTGTTGTGGCATATTCTGCCGCACATATAAAGTCGCCCTCATTCTCTCTGTCATCATCATCTGTAACTATGATAATCTTTCCGTCTTTTAAGTCTTTAACTGCTTCTTCAACTGTATTAAATTCAAACATAAACTACTCCTTTCATATGCTTTATTCACAAATCATTGACTAATTTTAAATATACTTAAGTCTAATTATATCTGTTGGATATATTATCTGACTTACTTTAAATTTAATTTCCTATCTATAAATAAGCAAATTTAAAATATTGTACAAGCATATCCGCGTTAAAAAAACATATTTTTCAATATTAATAAATCAAACCATATATATCTCATATCAATAATATATAGATTGGAAATATAATAAATATTCTATATCCATAACAACTAAAACCCATTTTCTAACAGGAATTCCTTAGTTATTCCACTATTTTTACTTTTAATATCAACATTGCTATTAACATTATTACTAATCTTACTCTTAGCATTACTGCTATTATTAAATGAATGGTTATAATCACCATTATCTAATACTGTCCTGCTGCCGCCATACGGACATAACAGCTTCTCAACATATTTGGCAATTATATCTGTTTCAAGATTAACCACATCCGACAGCCTTTTATCACCAAGTATTGTCACCTCTCTTGTATGTGGTATTACCGACACCTCAAAGTACTTATCTGTCACAGTGGCAACCGTAAGGCTTATTCCATCTATCGTTATTGAACCTTTCTCAACAACATATCTTAATATACTGTCATCTGCATTTATTCTATACCACACGGCATTATCATCTTTTCTTATATCTGATATTGTTCCGGTTCCATCTATATGCCCTGATACTATGTGTCCTCCAAATCTTCCATCTGCACTCATCGCACGTTCAAGATTAACCCGCGAACCTGCTCGTATATTTTTCAGGGAAGTTCTCCTTACCGTTTCGTGCATCACATCTGCACTGAACTGTCCTTTTCCTATCGCTGTGACCGTAAGACATATCCCATTCACGGCTATGCTGTCACCTATATCAGTCCCCTCTAATACCTTCGAGGCTTCTATTACAAGCACCTGTGAAAATGTCTGTTTTTTCACAGCTTTTATATGTCCGATTTCTTCAATAATTCCTGTAAACATTTTCAACTTCACCTTCTATCAGAATGTCATCTCCAAGCCTTGTTACTGCATAATCCTTAAGCTTTATTGCATCCTCCGGCGTATTAAAACCAATACCTGCAACCGGTGTCGGCGCATCCACTCCGCCAAATATCTTTGGTGCTATGTATGCCTGTATTCTTTCTACAATGCCACTCTTTATTACACTCCAGTTAAGAGCTGAACCACCTTCACAGATACAACTGTCTATTCCTCTTTTACCGAGGATACGCATAAGCTGTGCTATGTCTATCTTCTCACCATTCATTTCTATAATCTCACAGCCAGCTTTTTCATACTGGCTTATACGCTCTTTGTCATGACAGCAGGTTGCTATCCATACAGGTATATGTTCTGCTGTCTTAACAAGATTACTGTCATACGGTGTCCTCAGCTTTGTATCGCACACTATTCTTACCGGCTGATGTGGATTATCTATAGTTTTACTTCTGCAGTTAAGCATTGGATTATCTTTAAGTACTGTATTTATTCCAACCATAATGGCAGCATATCTGTGTCTGTCCACATGTACATTTTCCCTCGCCGCATCACCAGTTATCCACTTTGACAATCCCTTGTGTGTCGCTATTTTTCCATCAAGTGTCTGCGCATACTTGACTATGACATATGGCATTTTTTCTTTAATGTAATGAAAGAATACATAATTCATATCTATACATTCTTTGTTGCACACAAGTTCATCATCAACCTGTATATTATGTTCCCTTAATATCTTTATTCCCTTTCCGCTGACAAGTGGATTAGGGTCAAGTGAACCTATTACAACACGGCTTATTCCAGCCTTTATTATTGCCTCTGTACATGGCGGCTGCTTTCCATGATGACAACAGGGTTCAAGTGTTACATATATCGTTGCCCCCTCTGCGCTTTCTGTACAGTTTTTTAAAGCTGTCGTTTCTGCGTGAAGTTCACCATATTTCTTATGATAGCCTTCGCCTATTACTTTCCCATCCTTTACGATAACAGCTCCAACCATCGGGTTAGGATTAGTCCAGCCAAGTCCCTTTTTTGCAAGCTCTATGGCCCGTCTCATATATTTTTCATCGTTTTTTTTCCTGTATTCACACATATATATCACCTGCTTTCTTACATATATACTGATGCATATTGCGTTAAATGGCAGAATGTATTAAAAATGTCTGCCTATATACAATAAGACTTTTAAACCTGCTATCTGCCATAACACCATATAAGAATTAATTACATTTGAAATAAAAATGCACCACAATATCCTATCTATCAGGAAATGTCCTGACGAAAGAATACTCTGATGCAATCTTTTACTAATCCTTAATGATAATAAAAAATCCTGAGAACTTATCATTCTCAGGACATAATCATAATCAATATTATAATAAGCAATTCATAATATATTAATTGTTAAATACCAGATAACCAATCAGATTATATAATAAAATAATGTGAAATAATTATAATATAAATCTTATTAATATAATGTGATATTAATTATATACATTAATAATTAATATAAAATGTTAAACTGTATCATATAACTTCTCTCATCCAGACTATACTGTCGGCACTGGAATTACACCAGTTCATGCATAACGCTCGCGGGCTGTACCGCCGGTAGGGAATTAAACCCTGCCCTGAAGTTGATATTCTGTTGTGATGTTAATCAGCAGTCAGCTTAGTAATAACTAACTCCTATTAACGTAACTTACTATACACCTATATAATAATATAATCAAGTATATTTTTATATTTATCTATAATTTTTTATAACATTTTCGAGATAGGTCGGTCTATAATCGTAGCAGCTATTTATTTTTCTCAAAATCCCTGCTGTCTAACACGATTGTGAATGGTCCGTCATTCTCAAGCGATACTTTCATATGCGCACCGAATTCACCTGTTTCAACTTTTGATACTCTCTGTCTGCACAATTCTACGAATTCTTCATATAATTCATTAGCAAGAACCGGCTCACATGCATGTACAAAACTTGGTCTGTTGCCTTTTCTACAATCCGCATACAGCGTAAACTGACTGACAACAAGTATCTCTCCTCCAATATCATTGATTGAAAGATTAGTCTTTCCATTCTCATCCGCAAATATTCTCATCTTTGCTATCTTATCTGCAAAAGGTTCAAGCATATCTTTGGTATCACCCTCACCTGCGCCAAACAGTATAAGATAACCTTTTCCTATACTTCCTATAACTTTATCGTCAACCGTCACACTTGCTGAGCTGACTCTCTGTATAACGAATTTCATTTTTTATCTCCGTTTTATTTCTAATATTAAAAATTCACGTTTACACTCTCAAAGTATTCATATTTCTTCATTGCTTCGCAATTCACATTAAACTAAAAATCCTTATATCGCACTCACGACATTTTTTTTGCTTTCTTATATCTTCTCTTATCCTCAAACATTTCCTTAATAACAACCGGATGGAATAATAAGAGAAGTGGGAATAACTCAAGTCTTCCTGCTAACATATCGAATATCATAACAAGCTTGCTAAGTACATTAAAATGTTCAAAATTCTGTGTAGGTCCGACAAGTTCAAGTCCCGGTCCTATATTATTAAATGTCGCTGCAACTGCTGTAAAGTTTGTTGTCAGGTCTTTGCCCTCAAATGAAACAAGAAAGACTGATGCAACAAATATAAGCACATAAGTTATAAGATATACATTAACAGAACGTATAACTTCGTGTTCAACCGGCTTTCCCTCAACCTTTATCTTTCTTACACTCCTTGGATGGATATAAGAGTTAAGTTCCTTTACCATAGTCTTTATAAGAATGACAAATCTTGAAACCTTTATACCACCGCCTGTACTTCCCGCACACGCACCTACAAACATAAGAAGCACAAGTATAGTCTTTGATGTCTGCGGCCATAAGTTAAAGTCAATTGTCGAGAAACCTGTTGTCGTTATAATAGAACCAACCTGAAATGCCGACTTTGTAATGGCATCCCACACACCTGAACACATTGAATATATATTTATAGATATTATGACAATCGATGTGAGTATAATACCAAAGTATGCCCTTACTTCCTCCATTGTCAGAGCCTTTTTAATACTTCCAAATAACATAAGATAATATGCATTAAAGTTTACTCCGAAAAGAATCATAAATACAGTGACTATCCATTGTATTGTAACAGAATATCCGCCAAGACTTGAATTCTTAATACCGAAGCCACCTGTACCGGCAGTACCAAATGTAGTGTTCATCGCATCAAATACCGGCATCTTTGCAAGAAGAAGTATTATGAACTCTGTAAGAGAAAGTCCAAGATATATAATATATAATATTCTTGCTGTATGCTTTACCTTAGGAACAAGCTTTCCTACTGATGGTCCCGGACTTTCTGCCCTCATAAGATTAATATTAGAACCACCACTTAATGGTACTATGGCTATAATAAATACAAGTACACCCATACCACCTATCCAGTGTGAGAAGCATCGCCATGTTGTGCTGCACCTTGAAACAACTTCAACATCGCTTAATATACTTGCACCTGTTGTTGTAAAACCAGACACCATCTCAAAAAGTGCATTAATAAATGATGGAATTTCTCCAGTTATCATAAAAGGGATGGCACCAACAACTCCCATAAGTATCCAGCTAAGTGACGTTGCTACACAGCCCTCCTTAAGATATATGACGTAGTCCTTTGGCTTTCTCATAGTAAGAAGCTGGCCTAAAAGTATGCTTATAACACCAACTATTAAGTATGCAAAGCCCTCCTTTTCCTGATATATAAGTGCAACAAGACAAGGCAACGACATAAGCACACCCTCTGTTTTTAATATATACCCTAAAACATATATTACTATTGACCTATTCATGGTACTTCATCCCTCACATGACAATATCGTTGATATCTGTAAAACCTGTATTCTTAGTTACAATCATAACTGTATCGCCATCTTCTATCTCATCATTACCTGTAGGGATAATGATATGTCCATCATGATTGATAAATGATATAAGAACATCTTTTTTAAGCTTAAGGTCCTTTATTGGTATGCCTGAAACCCTTGAATTCTCCTCAACTATGAATTCTATGGCTTCTACCCTTGAATCAAACATATGATAAAGCGTTTCAATATTGCTTCCCTTAGAATTTTTCTTTGCGCGCACATATGCAATAATAGCCTCTGCGGTAATATACTTAGGATATACAAGACTTCCAAGGTCAAGATTATTAATAACCTGCTTATAATTAACTCTGTTAATCTTAGTAACAACCTTTGCGTTAGACACCTGCTTTGCGTGAAGTGTAAGCATTATATTTTCCTCATCTATTCCTGTAAGCGGTATAAATGACTGCACCCTCTCTATACCTTCTTCTTTAAGTATATCAGGGTCTGTACCATCACCATTTATAACTATCGCCTTAGGAAGCTTGACACTTAATCTTTCGCAGTTCTGCCTGTCTCTTTCTATTATTTTTACCGATATTCCCATGTTAATAAGTTCTTTTGCAAGGTAATAAGCAGCCTTGCTTCCACCTATTATCATAGTGTCCTTTACCTTATTAGTCGCAAAACCTATGGTCTTTAAGAAGTTTCTTGCTATATGTCTTTCTGATACAAATGATAAGACATCCCCTGCTTTTATCACAAAATCACCATTAGGAATGTATACTTCTCCATCCCTTTCTATGGCACATATAAGTATATCATTTGTAATATTTTTACCAAGATAAGCTATACTTAATCCGTTAAGAACATTATCAGATGGTACTTTGAACTTAACAAGTTCTGCCTGTCCATGTGCAAAAGAATTAACTTCAAGTGCAGTTGGAAGATAAAGTATACGTGCAACCTCCTTAGCGGCTTCAAGTTCAGGATTAATGATAAGTGCAAGTCCTAACTTCTCTCTCAGGTAGCCAGTTTCCTCACTGTAATCAGGTGTTCTTACTCTTGCTATGGCTGCACAGTTACCCACTCTCTTGGCAACTGTACAGCACAACAGATTAAGTTCATCTGAGTCAGTAACCGCTATTATAAGGTCTGACTCTTCTATTCCTGCCTCCATCTGAGTAGAATAGCTTGCTCCATTGCCGACTATTCCCATAACATCAAACATATTGGTAATATCCTGTATACGCTCTGGTTTCTTGTCTATAACTGTTATATCATGGCCTTCCTTTGAAAGCTGCTCAACAAGTGTAGCACCTACTTTACCGCAGCCTACGATTATGATATTCAGTCCATTTTCCTTTTTACTTACTTTAAACATAATATTAATATTCCTCACCTCTGATAATAGGCTGGCTGAAATGTATCTTTCCTGTCAGATAACACATTTTCCCCTCTTTATCAGTCTATGCATAATTATAATGCTTTCTTTATAGCCTCAAAAAGTTCATCATATTCTTCAAATGCTTCAAGCTGTGGATAATCCTTCTTTATCTGTTCTGTACTTCTGAAAAGGAAGCCTGCCTTGCTTGCCTGTATCATACCAAGGTCATTATGGCTGTCACCACTTGCTATTGTTTCAAAACCAACTGACTGGAGTGCCTTTACTGTTGAAAGCTTAGACTGCTCACAGCGCATCTTGAAACCTGTTATAGTACCATCCTCTGCAACTTCAAGTGTATTGCAGAATATTGTAGGCCATCCTAACTTTTTCATAAGTGGGGCTGCAAACTGTGTAAATGTATCGCTTATAATAATAACCTGTGTAGTTTCACGTAACTTATCAAGAAATTCCTTAGCGCCTGGAAGTGGGTCTATCTTTGCAATAGTTTCCTGAATTTCCTTAAGTCCAAGTCCGTGCTCCTTTAATATACCTAATCTCCAGTTCATAAGCTTGTCATAATCAGGCTCATCTCTTGTAGTTCTCTTAAGCTCTGGAATACCACTTGCCTCTGCAAATGCTATCCATATTTCTGGAACTAACACACCCTCAAGGTCTAAACATACAATATTCATACTCATAATAATCCTCATTTCTGCGCACTTTTTTTACATAACGGTTTGTGTCAAGTGCGCGCAGACACAAATCCCGTATGTGAAAAATCTATTTATCTGAAAAAGCAAATACCGGCTAGGATTATAACACACTTTAACAATATAGTGAATATATCATCTATTTTTTCTCATGTGCCGCTATCAGCGAAAGCTTATCAGGTATGCTGATATGCTGGGGACAGTTTTTTTCGCACCTGTGACACTTAACACAATCCGATGCCTTTCCTCTTCCCATAGTCAGTCTTCCATGATACATATTAGAAAAATTATTATTAATACAATAGTTGTTATACAGTGCAAAAAGTCCCGGAATATTAATATTCTTAGGACATACCTCCATACAGTATCCGCATGATGTGCACTGTATGGATATTCTGTTATTAATTATATCTACAACTCTACCTAACAATTCCTTTTCTTTATCATTAAGTGGCTGTGGATTATCCATAATTCTTATATTATCCTGCACCTGTGAAAGATTGCTCATACCGCTTAATACCATAAATACACCGGGAAGCTGTGCTGCAAACCTGAGTGCATATGAAGCTGTAGATGCATCCTCATTATATTCCTTAAGAATACTTAGTGCCTCATCAGGCAGGTCTGCAAGCGTTCCGCCCTTTACAGGCTCCATAACTGCTATCGGTTTATTGTGCTTTCCTGCAACCTCATAACATGCCCTTGACTGTATAATCTTATTCTCCCAGTCAAGATAATTAATCTGAAGCTGCACAAAGTCAACCTCCGGATGTTCTGTTAAAATCTGGTCTAGCATAGCCGCATCATCATGGAACGAAAAACCGAAGTTCTTAATCTTTCCTTCTTCTTTCATCCTCTTTGCAAACTCAAAGCCACCCCATTTATCAGTGTTAAAATATCTGTCCCTTCCCATATTGTGCATAAGATAGTAATCAAAATATCCAACACCAGTCTTTTCAAGCTGCTTATTAAAATACATCGGATATTCATCCCCCGACTTAATAAGCACTGTCGGCATCTTATCTGCCAGAACATAGCTGTCCCTGTCGTATCTGTCTACAAGTGCCTCTTTTAATGCATTTTCTGATAGCTGCTCATGATATGTAAATGCAGTGTCAAAGTATGTAAAACCTGCTGCCATATATGTATCTATCATTCTTTTTAATTCTTCTATATCTATAGAACTTTTATCCTGTGGGTCTATGAGTGGAAGCCTCATAGCACCAAAACCAAGCTTCTTCATATTCTAATCAATCCTCTTTCTGCCCCAGAAGAACAGCGCAACTGTTCCGGGACCTGTATGACTTCCTATAGTTGTTCCTATATTATTAATAAGGACTTTTCCATTAAGCTTAGGAAACTTTTCTTCAATAAGCTTTGCAACCGCTTCTGCATCCTGTCTGCACGCTGACATTGAAATATAACATTTGTCAGCATAATCAAGTCCGTTATCAGCATTCTGCACCATCTTGTTAACCGTTTCTGCTATAACCTTCTTCTTGGTTCTTATCTTTTCCCTCGGGATAAGCTTTCCCTGATAATCAACATTAAGAAGAGGGCATATATTAAGAAGATTTCCAACAAAACCTGACACTTTCGACACTCTTCCACCTTTTATAAAAAATGTAAGGTCTGTCGTAAAGAACCAGTGATTAACCCTTAACTTATTTTCCTCAACCCAGCCTCTAAGCTCATCAATGCCCATGCCGGCATCCCTTAAGTCAGCTACCTTGTCCATAAGCAGCCCATAACCTGAAGATGCTGCAAGTGAGTCTATAACATATATCTTTCTGTCAGGATACTTTTCCATTAAAGTCTGTGCCGCTATCTGTGCAGAGTTGATAGTTCCTGATATACCCGATGAAAGCGTAATATGGAGTATATCCTTTCCCTGCTTTAAGAAGTCTTCAAAATACTTCTCATATTCATCTGCATTTATCTGTGAAGTCTTAGTATCTGCGCCTTCTGTCATTGCCTTATAGAAGTCCTCAATGTCCATAGTCTTTCCTAAATCATCTATATATGCAACTCCGTCAAGTTCATAGTGAAAACATATGTAATGAATATCCCTTTCAAGAAAATGCTTTTCTGAAATGTCTGCTGTTGAACAGCACGAAATTATATAATCACTCATACTTTCCTAACCTCCAATATTTATATTTTTGCTCTCACTGTCTATTGTATATATTTTTTGATTTATTGCAACTATATTTCTTGACTATACGCGTGTATTAATAATATGATGTTAAGTATTAAAAGATTTAAAACCGTATTACGGCTTTTTACGAAAGACCCCAGTATCATATATTGCATATTAATGTAGCAATTTGTGTACATTAAAGGTGTAACGTATCTTTTTAACCAGCCATCAATTATACCTCAGGAGATTATTATTATGCTTACCTACTCTTTTAATAACCGCAATGGACGAAGTTTATATGAATATTTATATATGTGCATAAAAGAAGATATTATATCAGGAAAGCTTTCACCTGACACCAAGCTTCCATCTAAGAGGGACTTTGCCAAAAATCACGGTATAAGCGTAGTTACTGTCGAAAATGCATATGGACAGCTCCTTGCAGAAGGTTACATATATTCTCTTCCTAAGAAAGGGTTTTATGTGTCAGATATCAACAATAATATAAGCCAGAGTTCTTACTCTGTAATAAAGACACCAGACACTAACAATACTGAAAATGTGTCTAAAACCAATTCAGGTATGTCTGATACAGACAATAACTCAGATAATCCTGTTTATATTAAGCCTTCCGCTCCGGCTGAATTTATTAATCTTGTTTCAAGCCACACGCCACACGATAACTTTCCTTTTTCCATATGGGCAAAGCTTATGCGCCATGTCCTTACTTATGAAGGTGACGACACTTTAAATGTGCCACCTACCGGAGGTGTTATGCAGTTAAGGAGCGCTATTGCACATCATCTGTACGAGTTCCGTGGAATAACTGTGAGTCCCGAGCAGATAATAATAGGTGCTGGTACTGAATACCTCTATGGTCTTATCGTCCAGCTCCTCGGACGTGACTTATCATATGGACTTGAAAACCCAAGTTCTAAAAAGATAGTCAATATATACCGCTCACTTGATGTTAATGTGAATTATCTGGATATGGATGATGAGGGGGTTATTCTGGACTGTGCGGGGCTTAATAACTCACAGATTATACAGATATCGCCATCCCACCACTTTCCAACTGGTATTGTCACATCAATCAGCAGACGTTACGGACTGTTACAGTGGGCGAACCAGTCACCAGACAGATATATAATAGAGGATGATTACGACAGTGAATTCAGGCTTCAGGGAAAACCTATACCATCACTTTTTTCTATAGATGCAACCGACAAAGTCATATATTTTAATACATTTACCAAAAGCCTTGCATCAACCATAAGAATAAGTTATATGGTGCTGCCCCAGCCTCTGCTTAAATGCTTTAAAAGCAAGTTAGGCTTCTATTCCTGCACTGTATCTAACTTTGAGCAGTATACTCTTGCTCACTTTATAGATGAGGGCTACCTTGATAAGCACATAAACCGTATGCGAAACCACTTCCGTGACATACGTGATGAGCTTATCGGAAAGCTTATGAACAGTAGTATTAAGGATAAGCTTCATATATATGAAGAAAACTCAGGCCTTCATTTTCTGCTGCGTTACGATACCGAGGTTTCTGATGAGGAACTTAAAAAAAGAGCTTACGACAAAGGACTCCTTATATCCTTTCTTTCAGATTATATAGCTCACAGCTCATACAATCGTACTGCATATGAACATATAGCTATTGTTAATTATTCTGGAATAACGGCAGCGGATGTTGAAAAGACGGCAAGGCTGCTTATTGATATATATATGTAATATTTATATACTATTATAAATATAAATCCTTGTGTTTTTTCAGTATTACAAAGACTTATTTTTAATACTATAAATAGTACTTGCAAAAATATGCAAATATATAAACATAGTATTGTAATGCATACTGTAATATATGACAAATACAGAAAATATTAAGAGGCTGTCACATTAAATATAATTATAAAATATTCAGATAATAAGTTTAGAACCATTAATACTATATTTATTGTCTGAATACCTTATAATAATAATCAGTGTAACAACCTCTTATTATTTTATCATATTTCTAATTACATCAACTTAATAATCTAAGCTTTGCCTGCCTTACAATCACGGTAAAATCTATACTGGCAGCGTCCGCCTCTCTTGGCTTCATATAATGCCTTGTCTGCATTTTTATACATATCATAATAATGCATATCGCCATCACTTGAAAGGCTGATACCCATACTTATGCTGACCTGATATCCGTCATATACACACGATACCTTATTAAATATCCTGTCAACTATATCAAGTATATTATCCTCCTGCTTATACTGTACATACACAACAAACTCATCACCGCCATACCTTATCGCTATATCGTGGTCTTCACGTATGCACTCTTTAAGTCTGGCTGCTACCTGCTGTAAAACACAATCACCAAAGTAGTGTCCATATGTATCATTTGCCGACTTGAACTTATCTATATCAAATATTATAAATGCAGAATCAAGATAAGCTTCACTATCCATCTTGCTCTTAATAAGCAGTTCACCCGTAATATGATTATACAGTCCTGTAAGAAGGTCAAGAGATGCCTGCTTTGCAAGTGACTGTCTTAAATATTCCTGATGATATCTTTCAGTTACATTTCTTAAGCTGACTATGCCAATAATATGTTCAGTAATATTATCCTTCGCAAGATATATAGTCTTACCAATCCACATTTCTTCATTCTGCGAATCAAGTGTCCTGTAATCCTGTGTCAGCAGTGTACTGCCATTATTATAGGCCTCTATCATAGCAGCCGAAGTTGCTAATTTCCTATAGTTATCTATAGTGTCTTCTGACACCCTTTTATCCCATCTTCTACAATACTCATCATATGAACAAGGTGTGTTTATGCCAACCGCATCAAGTACTCTTAACATTTTATTTTTTTTCTTCTGGAATATGTCATTCTCTATGACGTCCCTTGAAAAATCCACCTGATATAATACTATCGCTTCTGACATAAGTGCATCCTTATACTGTTCTGTCGTCTGGAGAAGCTTCTTTAACTCAAGATTTTTTCTTTTTATAATATCATAATACCTATATCTGTGCGTTACATCTCTACATGTAACAGTTATCTGATTTCTATCTTTATCATTCGCGGTATCGTGTATAAGACTTATAAGCATCCACTTATATCTTTTCTTATCCATAAGCCTTACATCGTTATTTAATATTGATTTATCACTCTCTGCAAATGCTTCTAATGCTTCATATGATATAAGTCCATCAAGCTTTTTCCTGTCTTCACAATGACAGCTGTCTACCATTCTCTGAATCCAATTATCAAGCTCAATAGCTTCATCCATGTCTAATGCTCTTTCCTCATTATGTAAACACATCACTTTTCTGGCTGCTATATCTATCTGATATATACCAACATACTGTGAAGTTAACATTCTGAGAATTCTGTCTTCCAACTCTAAACGCTCATCCATAGTATTATATCCATCCCAACCGATATATTATGTATGGGTGTCAGATGTAAATATGCCACCCATTCCATATATACATACAATCATTCTTCTATAAGCATGAATTCATCAGATTTAACATATTCGCTTACAAGTTATGCATATATAGATAATTTCACAATAAACATATTAACAATATACCACAGTAACATATAAAAGTCACTTGAATTATTGATATTTTTTACATTTTTCGCATATTTATACACTTATATAAAATTATTTTAGTAAAATTCACTAATTACTATTATTTGTGTAAATGTATTTTTATAGCAGCTAATTTCATCTTGGCTCCTGATAAAAACTTTAAATAAAATTTCTATCATCAGGCTGAAAGATGCATAAATAACAGATTTGTAACCAATTAACGTGACCTAAAAGATATTGACACCTTTAATGAATATCAGCCATAAAAATAAATTGCAAGTTAATTATAATAGAAAGAAGGACCTTAAGGTTTATAATAACCCCTCAGTCCCTCTTTTTTGTGACTATTCTTTTCACAGTCTCTCATAAATTGTTATATCAAGCAATTCTAAGACTATTTCAAACCTGCTATCAATTAACCAAAATATCTCTTTAAAAGACCTTCAAATGCCTTACCATGTCTAGCTTCGTCACGAGCCATCTCATGAACTGTATCATGGATTGCATCAAGGTTAGCAGCCTTAGCACGCTTTGCAAGGTCAACCTTACCTGCTGTAGCTCCGTTTTCTGCTTCAACTCTCATTTCAAGGTTCTTCTTTGTGCTGTCTGTTACAACTTCACCAAGAAGCTCTGCAAACTTAGCTGCATGCTCTGCTTCTTCCCATGCTGCCTTTTCATAGTAAAGACCTATCTCTGGATAGCCTTCTCTATGTGCAACTCTTGCCATAGCAAGATACATACCTACTTCTGAACACTCACCATTGAAGTTAGCTCTTAAGTCTTCAATAATATCTTCGCTTACTCCCTTAGCTACTCCAACTACATGCTCTGCTGCCCATACCTTACCATCGCCCTGAGCTAAGAACTTGTCTGCTGGTGCCTTACATACTGGACAGACATAATCTGCTGGAAGTGAGTCTCCTTCATAAACATAACCGCATACTGTACATACATACTTCATATTCGTAATCTCCTTTTCTTTTTTAATATTTATAAAATAGTAATTATTACTGTTTTGTGAGTTTAATATAACATTCTTTTTTATATTTGTCAAGTAAAATAGTAATAATTCCTATTATTATTTTTGATATTTATTACTTATTTTTCGCTGCACACTTAGGACATTTGCCATAGAAAAATGAAATATTTCCCTGAATCACTCCGTCAAACCCTTTAGACGCCGCATTATTAAAAGCTTTCTCAACCTCTTTGGAATCAAAGTCAAGGTCGAGCACACTTCCACACTCAACACACTGAAAATGATAGTGTGGCTCTACATTTCCATCAAAATGCACTGAGCCATCATCACAAGGCACTTTAACCGCCATACCATTATCAACAAGAAAAGAAAGATTCCTGTAAACTGTACCAAGGCTTATATTCGGAAAATCCTTGCTGACATACTCATATACCACCTCTGCTGTAGGATGGTCTTTTCTTGACATAAGAAATTCTTTAATAGCCTCTCTCTGCCTGCTCCTTTTAACTACCGCCATATAATATTCTCCTCTATAGAAATCATTCAATATCAATAATAGTTACTATTATTAAATATAACATTTATTAGCAGTCTGTCAAGATGTCATAAAGAAGAACCCAATATTTATATAAACCATAAAATATATCTTTATAACAGGGACAAAACAATTCCTACAAACTCATCATTCCCGACATTATGCAGCTTCCAGCAGCGCCACACATCTTTACTTCATCTCTTCTTGTACCATCCACATCTATTCCACCTATTGCATATACCGGAATAGTCACACTATCACATACCTCTTTAAGGAACTCTAATCCTCTCGGCGCAAGTCCTTTTTTACAGTCAGTAGCATATATATGACCTGCGGTTATATATGACGCACCAAGCTTCTGTGCTTCGACTGCCTCCTCTACTGAATGTATGGAACAGCCTATTTTTTTGTGTAACACAATATGACTTACTGCCTCTGGCTCATCTGCTGGATATATGGAACCGTCTATCCTGACAGGTGTGCTGGATGTACTTACATCAGCTGATTTATCTGGCGTAACAGATGTATTATTCGCATCCGCTATATCATCCATATATTCCTTATACTCTCTGAAATGCAGCAAAGACATATGAACTGTATCAATTCCAAGTTCCTCTGCGACATTAATATAAGTATGAATAATTAACCGTACATTATAAATATTAGTTATATTATACACCTGTTCTGCAAGCTTTGTATACTCTTTTTCGTTTAAATCCTTCTCTCTTAGTATTATAGCCTTTGGCTCTGCCTCACACACTCTTTTTATCTGTTCTAAGAAATCTCTCTGACACAGTTTTCTGTTTGTAATTGCTATAACATCGTTTAGCATACATTTTTCCTTTTTATTCTATATAGTATGATGTAAGTGTCAAAAGTATAAAAAGTCGTTTCTGCTTGCAGAAAAAGACTTTTTTACTTGGGACACGCTAAACACCGAAAACGGAATAAAATGTCGTGAATACGGCATTTTATGAAAGTTTGAGGTGTTTAAGGATTGCGTGAATTGCATAGCAATGTAGCAATCCTGATACATCAGTGAGTGGCAAAATTTACTTTTGACACTCACATCATAGTATCAATTTGCAACGCATTTCCATGATTCATCTGTACTTAATATGCATTTTTAGCTGCTTACTAACCCACATATATAATCACTCATAACGTTGTTGATGATTATATTGTTGATAATAAACACTGGTTAACCTACATATATATAATCGCTCATAACCGGCTGCAAGCCTATCTTTACAAGGTCATCATACACTTCTTTTACATCTCTTCCATCTGATATCTCAAACTGCTCATCGCCCTTGTCGCTGTCCTCGATATCGTCTGAATGGCTGCCAATTCCTGTGCTGACACCTGCTGATATCTTAGTGGCTGCTATATTCATAAGATTATCCCTTACTCTTGCACACTCTCTTGTTGATACTGTTATGCTTGCAAATGGCATAAACAGCCTATATGCTGTAACAACCTGTAAAAGCTGCGCCTCGTGCACATCCTTTGGATTAATCCTGTCGTTATTGATAATTGGTCTTAATCTTGGACATGAAAATGCTATCTCAGCGTGTGGGTACTTTCTCTGGAGCAGGTATGCATGCATTCCTGTTGCAAATGCATCTTTTCTAAAGTCATCAAGTCCTAACAGTGCCGCAAATCCTACGCCTCTCATTCCACCTTTTAATGCACGCTCCTGCGCATTAAGTCTGTATGGATATATTCTCTTATGACCTGCAAGATGTAGTGTTTCATACTTGTCTGAATTGTAAGTTTCCTGAAATACTGTGACATAATCAGCACCACATTTGTGAAGATATGCATACTCATCTGAATTCATAGGATATACTTCAAGACCTATTACTTTAAAGTACTTTCTTGCTATCTTACAAGCCTCGCCTATATACTCAACGCTCGACATCTTCTTGCTTTCGCCTGTAAGTATAAGTATCTCCTGAAGTCCTGACTTGGCAATAGCCTGCATCTCCTCTTCTATCTCTTCATAGTTAAGCTTGGCTCTCTTTATTTTATTATGGCAGTTGAAACCGCAATATATACAATAATTTTCACAGTAATTGGCTATGTATATAGGTGTAAAGAAGCATATTGAATTACCAAAATGTCTTTCTTTTTCTATCTTTGCTGCCTGCGCCATCTGCTCAAGATAAGGCAGTGCTGCCGGTGACAAGAGTGCTGCAAAATCCTCTGGTGTACGGTTTGTTGCATTTATGGCATTCTCTACATCTTTTGCTGTATATTTGTCATAATCATAATTATTCATAGCCTCTATGACCTGCTTATCTATATCTGAATCAAGCACCTCCATATCTGGCATATATTCCATATGATTAGTTCTGTTTTTCTTTAAATCCTCAAGTATCTCTTCACTTAATATACTTTCATTTATATGTAAATCTTTGCTTTCGCACTTATCGTTTTTATTATTTATTGCTTTATCATCTGTTTGATTATCGGCTATTTCTTTTTTATTTATTTTTTCTTCGTTATCTAATTTGTTTGTATTTACTTCGTTAGTACTCATACTAATCCTCATTTCTATATATATTTATTACTAGATTGTAACTATTTAAAAATTCTTATTTTTATACCCATAAATGAGCAAATAAAGAAATTTCACAAAAATAAGTTGTTTTTTTACTCAAGTACATTTAAATAAATCACAATAGTTCTATGTATTTACATCATATACAAAATTATGCAACATTTCAGATTTACTCATTTATAGTTTATACAATATCAGTTAATCTTAGATATCAACCAGCATTATATCTTCTCCGTAAAAATATATTTAACAATATTTTATTCGTGAAGATATCCAGTAAGTGGTGATGAGGCGGTTGCTCCATCTTTCTTTACTCTTCCAAGTCCTGAAAGATATGCTTCACGACCTGCATTTATCGCATTCTTAAATGCTGCTGCCATACGTGGAATATCTCCTGCTGTTGCTATCGCTGTATTTGCCATAACTGCGGCTGCACCCATTTCCATAACCTCACATGCCTGTGATGGTCGTCCGATACCGGCATCTACTATTATTGGAAGGTCTATTTCATCTATAAGTATCTGGATAAAGTCCTTTGTACATACTCCCCTGTTAGAACCGATAGGTGCTGCAAGAGGCATTATACAGGCTGCACCAGCATTTGCCATATCCCTTGCTGCATTAAGGTCAGGATACATATATGGCATAACTACAAAACCTTCCTTAGCAAGTATTTCTGTAGCCTTAGCTGTTTCATAATTATCTGGAAGAAGGTACTTTGTATCTCTTATAACTTCTATCTTTACCATATCGCTGTGACACAGTTCTCTTGAAAGTCTTGCTATTCTTACAGCCTCCTCAGCATTTCTTGCCCCTGATGTATTAGGAAGAAGATGGACATTTTCAGGAATATAATCAAGTATGTTTGCAATTCCGCCATCGTTGGCTCTTCTTAACGCAAGTGTTACTATCTGTGCCTCAGCCTGCTTAACCGCCGCATCTATAAGCTCAAGTGAGTACTTTCCCGAACCTAATATAAAACGTGAGGTGAACTCATATTTTCCTAACTTAAATATATCCTTTGACTGACTGCTGTTTTCACTATTTACATTGTTTATTGTGTTGTTTTCTGTGTTATTGTTTGTATTATTATTCATTGTTAATCCTCATTTCTGCATATATTTTAATGTATTTTTATTATCTGTTTTTTATTTGTTATGCCATATAAAATAATTTAACCTGTTATGCTACTTCAATTAATTTATAGTTATTAAATATAATCAGCCCCCACCCATAAAGCTTAATACTTCCAGTGTATCATTTTGTTTTAACACTATCTGTTCGTACTTTTCTTTTGGGATTATTTCCTCATTCAGCTCTACAACTACATGTTCAGGCTTATAATTATTATCCGCTATAAATGTGGCAACATTGATGTCTTCATTTATTGTCCGTTTTTTGCCATTAAATGTTATATCCGCCATAAAATACCTTCTTTCTTTAAACTAAACATTATGAGTGTCTATGCATATATTTTAAGTAATTTTATATTCTCACCTGCAAACTGATATTTGTCATTATACGCAAAAAAAGAGTTCACAAAGAAAAGCGCCCTTGGTGGTGCTCCCCTTCATGAACTCTTTGAATTCACTCTAAAAATGTTTTATTAAGTTGTTAATAACTATATCATTTGTGCTGTTATATTGCAAGCAATATTTTTATATACATTTTAAATATTATGTATTTTAATGCTTGACTATATGTTATGTATATGTTATAAATATATTATCAATATGCATAGTGATAATAATTAAAAAAGGAGAACAGCATATATGCGATAGTACAATTAGTGAACAATTCATTACATAAAGATATGAACTCTGACAGCCATAAAGCTGTTAATGACAATCTTAGTTCTTACGATTTTTTATCGGCAGTCCGCAATAATCCCAATCTTTCATTACAATATGATAATTTCAGAAGAAGCAGCGTTTCTAATAAAGGCTGGGCTGACAGGTTTAATGATTATATCAGCCGTAAGAAGACTCTTCCGCTGTTATATGACCCATTCTTTAAGAAGCTCTTCAATGGTGATGAACACAGGGAGAGGTTATCAAGACTTGTAAGCAGTATCATAGGACAGGAGGTTACTGTTATTGATATACTGCCATCCGAAAGTTCCAGCTTTGAAGACTCATTTATAATAATGGATATGATAGTACGTCTGTCTGACGGAAGTATTGCCAATATTGAGGTGCAAAAGATAGCCTCGCTGTTTCCGGGTGAGAGGCTTAGCTGTTATTCAGCCGATGCAATTATGAGACAGTACCACAGGCTTTCATCGGCAACCTCAACTGCAAGGTATAGTGATGACATTTCGCAGGACAGTGACAGTATTAGTACACTTGGGCATAAGACATTTTCGTATAAAGATATGAAGAATGTGCATACCATTGTCCTGTTTGAAAACAGCAATTCTAATCTTATAAATTCTGATAATCCTGAATTATATTTTCACGTTGGAACGACAACCTTCAACACTCACATTAATTTTCCACTACTACAAAAATACCATATGATTAGTCTTGACACTTTCAGGAAATACAGATATTCTGATATTATAAAAGGCAATATCGATATTAAGAAATGTGATTATGATGAGGACGTATACGAAAAGCCGCTGACAGACCAGATGTTAAGGGACAGACTTGCATTCTTGTCGTTGTTTGTGACAGAAACGGTAGATGAGGCTATAGCCATTCAGAACATATTTCCGGAATTATCAGAGATATTTAATGAGATGAATGAGTATCTTGCAAGACCAGAGGAGGTGTTAGGTATGTTTTCAGAAGCATTAAGAATACTCAACCATAACACAGCGGTACTGATGGTTGATGAGTACAGGAAGAAGTATCAGGAGATGGAGAAAAATCTCAAGAAGGAAATGAAAGAAAAACTTGATGACAAAGACAAACAAATCAGCAGTCAGGAGGAATTATTAAAAAATCAGGAAGAGCAGCACAAAAAAGACCTTGAAAGAATAGCTGAACTTGAGGCAAAACTAAACAGTATTAATAACAGCAGCAATAACATTTAACTAAGATAATACATTAAAACAAGGAAGTAATATTTATGGAATTATTTGATATAGTGGATGAACATGGGATACCTACAGGTGAAACTGTTGAAAGAAGCATAGCACACAGAGATGGCATAAGACATCGTTCTGAACATGTATGGATAGCACGCCATACTCCTACCGGTGTAGAAGTTCTTATGCAGAAACGTGCCATGATAAAAGATTCATTTCCGGGACGATTTGATACATCAAGCGCTGGACATATCCACGCTGGCGAAGAGCCATGTGAATCCGCAGTACGTGAACTATATGAGGAACTTGGAATACAGGCAGTACCAGAAGACCTTACATTCATAGATACATTTGTAATTAATTATCAAAAGGAATTCCATAATAATCTCTTTAAAGATAGTGAGATAGCTTTTGTCTATGCTTATACTAATCCTGTTGACATAAGCTGTCTTACCTATCAGCCTGAGGAGGTTGAAACTGCTGAGTGGTTTAATCTTGATTATGTCATAGAAGAATGTAAAAAACATAATCAGAAGTTCTGTGCTCCAATGGGCGGACTTGAACTAATCCGCAAGTATACCCTTAACGGTAATTTTTAACTTTAAGAGGAATGGCAAGAATATAAAATAAATACAATCATAAAATTTTATTAAAAGATATCGAATGTTTAAATATGATACAACATAATCACTCTTTAGTTGCAATCAAAAATATATCTTTTAAATGAATCAACCCCTTGCGGGAATGTACATTATTGCCTACATTCCCACAAGGGGTTTAATAATTAACATCATTTATACTCAATCATGAATTTTCTTCATTCTTTGACTAGCTTTTAATCTTAATACCTGCAATTACTCATTCCTAAGCGCTGCCACCGGGTCGCTCTTTGATGCCTTCTTAGAAGGTATCAGTCCACCTATAAATGTGAGGAATATACTAAGAAGTATGAGCACTATTGCCGGTGCTACAGGAAGCACTGCATTTATGTTATTAACACCGGAAACTGCGTGTATAATAGCATTTATTGGTATCAGCATAAGTAAGGTTATTCCTATTCCCATAAGACCGGCACACAGACCGATTATACAGGTTTCAGCATTAAATACCGCTGATACATTTTTCTTGGAAGCACCTATAGCCCTTAAGATACCTATTTCCTTTCGGCGCTCTAAAACACTTATATAAGTGATGACACCTATCATAATAGAAGAAACAACAAGAGATATCGCAACAAATGCTATAAGTACATAACTTATTACATTGACAATAGTCGTAACAGATGACATAAGCGTTCCGACCACGTCTGTATAACTTATAACCTGTGCATCCTTACCCTGCCTCTTCATATCATTATTATAATTATCAAGTATCTTTACTATCTGGTCTTTGCTCTCAAAGTCCTTAGGATATATATCTATACCGCTAGGAACTGCAAGGTCTGCATAGCCTAACTTCTTCATATTATTATCATAAGAAGCTGTATCTGTGTTAGACATAAGTGACATCATAAGGTCTGAGAGGTCATCCTCATTCATATTCATCTTGATAGCATCTGCAAAGCTTTCTGTGTCTATTCCAAATGCACTGCCAAAGTCATAACTGTCCATATCTGCACCTGTGCCTGTAAAGCCAAATGCATTAGTCATATTATTACCCATAAGCTGCATTGCATTTACCATAGCCTCTGTCATGCTTGACATCATCTGTGTCATAACCTGTTCCATGGCCTGCTGCATATTAAGAGTAATACTGCTCATCATCTTATTCATAGAAGCTTCAATACCTGCTGTTATCTGCTCCTGAAGGCTGTTTATCATATTGGTTATAACCTTATCAAGAATACCATCCACATCAGGATAGCCATTCTGTTTTGCATATTCCACAAATCCGTCAGCCACGTCACGCTGGAATATATTCCACAACTGTTCGTAAGATATATCAATAACTACTGCATCTGACATAATATCCTTAGCAGAGGCTGTTATCTGCTGTCTTGCCTCATCGGTAAGAAGAAACTTAAATACACTGTCTGCACTTGTATCTTCTATGCCATTATTCTTAACATACTCAAAATACTTTTCTTCAAGCTTATTCACTTCCTGTAACACTCTGTCCTGCGATATATTTACCTGAACAGAATCTGTAATAAGCTGCTTTATGTCTGCGCCTAACTTAGCAGATACCCCATCGGACAGTATATATTCCTTAAAACCTGATAACATACTGTTTATATCTGCTTTCACTTCGTCATTAAGACTGTCACTGATAAACTTCTTTATAGTATCAGCATCCATACTTCCCATATCAAAGTCAAAGCTTCCATCGCCCATAATGTCAGACATATCGCCAAAACTGATATCATCAAACATTGAAGAGTCAAATGCATCACTGTCAAACATTGAGGCATCAAAGCCTGCTGATATATCGTCAAGATTTATAAGCGAACTTATATCTGACATATCCATATTGTATATGCTGTCATCCACCTTAAATGCATTACTCATCGCGTCAGCATCTATCTGAAAAAGCGATTCCATATTAAACTTATTATCCTGACTGTCAGTTCCGAACTTTTCACCTGTAAATATATTAGTATCCTTATTATCTTTCTGTGCCTTTACAACATCGCTTGAAGCCGCATACTGTATAATATGTTTCGTGAGTGACTGTGTATATCCAATTCCGGGAGTAAGCATAGCTGCCGCAGTTCCATCAAGCTGCTGGACTATACCAGTTATCTTTAAGTCCTCTCCACGGCTTACAAGGTCTTTCATATACGCATCATTACCTGTTTTATCCTTCCATATGTCATACTCTGAATCATACTCATAATAATCTGCACTATTTACAACTTTAAATGTCATTCCAAGCAGGTCATCATACGAAAAGCTGTCATTATTTTCCGGCACATCTATCTCTTTTTCTGACATAAATGCTGATACCATATTTTCATATTCTGTACTATCTCTTAGGCCCAGAGTATACTCAAGCCTGTCGCTTATATTGCCATTGGAATTAAGAACAAGCACACATTCGTTATAACTTTCAGGCCAGTGTCCTGCTTTCACTTCATACTGTCCACTATAAAGGTCACTGTTAGCTGGAAGCTCATAGAATACATTGGTTGACATACTTGATGTCATGGAATTCTCATAAGAAGATGACATTCCAACCATTTCATAGGATTTGTCAGGATTAATCTGCTTATAAGTATCATTCTTGTCACTTCTGTATATCTGTGGTGTCACAACATAATTATATTCAATAGCATGTACATAATTATCTATATTTTCAGGATTGCTCTCAAGATAAGTTTTTAATGCTGCAAGGTCGTTCGTGCTCATCTTTGAAAACATATTCGTAACAGCCGGGGTTACTCCTATGTCATTATCTTTCTTATTATCTGGCGAGTCTACACTTGCACTGACCATCATAGCCGTAAGGTCAAAGCCTGTGCTTTGTATCTGCAAAGGATATTCCGAAAGCGTATCCTCTTCCATCGCCTTTATATAACCACTCACACCATTAGATATCGAAAGTATAAGTGCTATACCGATAATACCTATCGAACCTGCAAATGAAGTAAGAAGGGTTCTTGCTTTCTTTGTCTTAAGGTTCTGGAAGCTGAGTGAAAGTGCTGTAAGAAATGACATTGAAGACTTTCCCATATTCTTGTGTACCGGCTCTTCTGTAATCTCTTCGCTTATATCAAGAGGGTCTGAATCTGATAATATCTTTCCGTCCTTAACCTCTACTATTCTTGTGGCATACTCATAAGCAAGCTCAGGGTTATGCGTTACCATAACTACAAGCCTGTCTTTTGATACTTCCTTTAAAAGCTCCATTACCTGTACACTTGTATCACTGTCAAGTGCGCCTGTCGGCTCATCTGCAAGAAGTATATCAGGATTGTTGACAAGCGCTCTTGCTATCGCAACTCTCTGCATCTGTCCGCCTGACATCTGGCTTGGTCTTTTATGTATCTGTTCACCAAGTCCAACCTTCTCTAACGCATCTATAGCACGTTTTCTTCTCTCCGACCTTGATATACCTGATATTGTAAGTGCCAGCTCTACATTGGAAAGAACTGTCTGGTGTGGTATGAGATTATAACTCTGGAATACAAAGCCTATCGTATGGTTACGATATGAATCCCAGTCCCTGTCCTTATACTTTTTGGTTGATATTCCATTGATGATAAGGTCACCACTATCGTATCTGTCAAGACCTCCTATTATATTAAGAAGAGTCGTTTTACCAGAACCACTGGGTCCAAGAATAGCCACGAATTCACTATCCCTTAAGTTCAGCGACACATCATCAAGTGCCTTCTGAACAAGCTTTCCTGTTCTGTATTCTTTGCGTATATGTTGAATCTGAAGCATTCCCTATCTCCTGTTCTTTTATAATTCACAGCTTTTTATTTCTTTTTTTCTATTAGGTAGGTCCCAAGTTCTAAAGTTTTATCATAAAAGCAAAAAGGACTTTTGACCTTTTCCCTGTCTTTATAAGTATAAATCATTGTATACATTTATTACAACATACTTTGGTAATTAAAATATTACTATTTTATAACATTTTCCTAAACAAATAATCACTATATCTCGTCATTACGTGTTATAATATCAATAACACTACTATATATGGAGGTACTGCTATGTGGGCATATGAAAGTGTATTTTATCAGATATATCCTCTGGGATTTTGTGGCGCACCATTTGAGAATGATGGTGTACTTAACCACCGTATCCTAAAGGTCAATGACTGGATTTCTCATATTAAAAAGACAGGTGCAAATGCTATCTATTTTTCTCCTGTGTTTGAGTCTGACACTCACGGCTATAATACCCGTGATTATACTAAGATTGACAAACGTCTTGGAACTAATGAAGATTTTGCTGTGGTGTGCAATAACCTGCACAAGGAAGGCATAAAAGTTGTGCTTGACGGTGTATTTAACCACGTTGGACGAGGTTTCTGGGCTTTTCAGGATGTTTTAAAAAACAGGGAAGCTTCTCCTTATGTGAACTGGTTTGCAAGAATTGACTTTAACGGAAACTCTAATTATAACGATGGTCTGTGGTATGAAGGCTGGGAAGGCTGTTATGACCTTGTAAAGCTTAACCTTTATAATGAGGATGTAATACAGCACATTTTCGCTGCGATTAAGGGATGGGTAGAGGAATTCGATATAGATGGCTTAAGACTTGATGTTGCTTACTGCCTGAACCACGATTTTCTTAAGAGGCTTCGTTCATTCTGTGATACTTTAAAGCCTGATTTTTTCCTGCTCGGAGAAACTCTTCACGGCGACTATAACCAGATTATGAATGATGATATGTTACATTCTGTCACTAATTATGAATGTTACAAAGGTCTTTACTCAAGCTTTAACTGTATGAATATGTTTGAGATTAACCACTCTTTATTAAGACAGTTCGGACCTGAGCAGTGGACTTTGTATAAAGGAAAACATCTTTTATCTTTTGTTGATAACCACGATGTGACAAGAGTTGCAAGTATTCTGAATAACGCTAACCACCTTCCTCTTATATATGCCCTTGCCTTTGGTATGCCTGGAATTCCTTGCGTATACTACGGAAGTGAATGGGGAGCAACTGGCAGAAAAGAGGACGGCGACCCTGCTCTGCGTGTTTCCTTTGATACCCCTGTGTGGAATGACCTCACAACATTTATATCAAAGCTTGCTGCTGCAAAGAAGTCTTCAAAGGCGTTAAATTACGGAAACTTTTCATCTGTCGTGCTCACTAATGAACAGTGTGTGTTCCTACGCCAGTGTGACGATGAACGTGTGCTTGTTGCCATAAATGCAGCCGAACATCCTTATTTTGCTTCATTTAATATGGGATGTGACTCCTGCGTTGATATGATAAACGGTGAAACCATTGCGTTGAATAACGGAATGGAACTGGCAGGATATGGGGCTTACTTCCTGAAAATCAGTTAAAATAAAAAGAAATAGCAGGATAATAAGAAATGAAGAAAATAGATTTTGAAAATGGAACCGTTACGGGAAATATTCTGAGTGCGGCACTTCCTATGCTTGTTGCCCAGATGTTAAATCTTTTATATAACGTGGTAGACCGTATTTATATTGCACGTATACCAGAGGTTGGAACAGCCGCCATAGGTGCTGTTGGAATATGTTTTCCATTGATTGTTATTATCACAGCATTTGCCAATCTGTTTGGAGGCGGCGGTGTGCCTTTGTTTTCAATATACAGAGGCCGTAAGAAGGATACAGAAGCCACACGCATTATGAATACTTCATTTTCAATGGTATGCATAAGCGCCATTATTCTTATGACTATAGGTATGTTATGCGCACGACCGCTTCTCATATTATTTGGCGCATCATCTGATGCACTTGTTTACGCCTATCCATATATGATGATATATCTTATAGGAACTCTGCCTTCTATGTTAGCAGTAGGACTTAATCCGTATATCAATGCACAGGGATATTCTACAGTTGGTATGACATCGGTTGCTATTGGTGCGGTTATGAATCTTATATTAGACCCGTTATTTATATTTTTCTTTAACTTCGGTGTCAGTGGAGCGGCTATTGCAACTGTAATATCACAGAGTTTTTCAGCCATATTTGTATTGTATTTTCTTACACGAAGGTCTGAACTTAAGATGCATTTTATAAGGAAAAATGAATTATCAGAATGTATGGGATATGCAAAAAATATAGTAAGTCTTGGTACTGCCGGTTTTGTTATGCAGATAACAAATAGTCTTGTTACAATATGCTGTAATAATGTACTTTCAGTTACTGGCGGGGATATATACATATCTGTTATGACTATTGTATCAAGTATCCGCCAGCTTGTTGAAACTCCTATATATGCGATAAATGAGGGCTCTTCTCCTATATTAAGCTATAATTATGGTGCTGGAAGGGCTTCAAAGGTAAAAAAAGCTATTGTTGTAATGGCGCTTATGATATTTGGTTATACAGCAGTTGTGTGGAGTATTATTATATTTGCACCTGAATCACTTATTAAGATATTCAGTTCCGATGCAGACCTGCTTTCTGACACAGTCGAAGCTCTGAAGCTGTATTTCGCTGCATTTATATTTATGGACTTACAGTATATAGGACAGACTGTATTTAAGTCACTTAACAAGAAAAAGCAGGCTATATTTTTCTCACTCCTTAGAAAAGTGTTTATAGTTGTTCCGCTTACATATATTATGCCATATGCCCTGAATATGGGAACCTCCGGAGTATTTATGGCAGAGCCTGTATCAAATGTTATTGGCGGGGGAATATGTTTTGTAACGATGTTATGTACTGTGCTGCCGGAGCTTAAGAGGATGGAGAAAGAGTAAAGTAAGCTACGTGTGTCTGACACTAATAAAACTTCAACCACCAGAAAGCTGATTAATTGCGTTGGCTTCTAAAGCTTTCTGGTAATTGAAGCTTTATTGCTGGAATAACTCCCACGACTTATGATATCCGTCTGTTATTTGTCAGCTTAAGCAGGCTCTTTCTTACTTGTAGTATCTAGTCCTGTAACATTTTTTTAAGTTCTTCTCTTTCGCCTGCTTTAACTCCTATTATGTCCATTGCTTCGTCTGCTGTTTTTCCTGGATTGTTCATTACATTGTACCTTCTTGTTACAGTCGATGAACTATCAGTATTTACCTTATATGTGCTATTATTCGTATTATTCATAGTATTATTCTCCTTATCGTAAATATAACTTCACAATCAGGCAGACTATGAATAACATAATCATAAATGTATTGTAGCATCTGCAGATGTATAAAACAAGCGTTCTCTGCCTGATTGTAATAACCTTGGGATTAATTGTAATGATACTGAATTCAGCATAGATAATTGCTTTAGCAATATTAGTCTGTAAATAATTCTTAAGACTTACTAAGTATACTATTGTTATAGAATAGCACGCTATGTATATTTTATCAATATAAAATATATTATTTAATTACATATATTAATTTTTCTATCTATTTTTGAAATTTATACTGTTACTTATTCTGTAATGTATTATTTGCTGATACCTTTTATAACATATTGCACCTATCCTTTATAGAAAAATGTTACATATTAAAAGAGGCTGTTGCACAAAACGTAATTTATACCTTATGTAGATTTTAATACATATCCACATATTATAATATCAGTGGCAAATACCTTTTGACCATAAAATCATATTATATAAATAATGTTCTTGCAACAACCTATTTATATTTAACAGCTTATAACACGTCCTGTCCTTGCTGTAACTCTGTGTGAGATTGATATAACAGTCCTGTTCTCAGATACATTTTTAAGTGCTGTAAGAACCGTTCTTTCTGTGTTGGCATCAAGATTGGCTGTTATCTCATCAAGTAAAAGCAGCTCTGGATTAGCAACTGTAGCTCTTGCTATTGATAACAGCTGCCACTGTCCCTGTGAGAATACCTCCTGCGTACACGTGGTATCATATCCATTTTCAAAGCTCATAATCGTATCGTGAAGTCCTGTAAGCTTCGCTGCTTTGATAACAGCTTCATCAGATATGTTCTTGTCGTAAAGCGTAATCTGGTCCTTAATAGTTCCCGGAACCATATGAAATGACTGCTCCACATAACCGAATATTTTTCTCTTTCTGTTATCCGGTATTGCGGCAGAATTCATATCATTTATAAGGATAGAACCTTTCTGTGGCTTATACAGACCTAAAAGCAGCTTGAATATTGTACTCTTACCTGCGCCCGTCCTGCCTGAAAGTGTAACCTGCTCACCTCTGTTTACAACAAATGTCTTATCATCGATTACAATGCGGTCAGCCTCATATCCAAATGTTACATTATTGAACTGAACATATGGTGTATCATTTTTATCATCAAATATCTTTTCTGCCTGTAATTCTTCATTATTAAAAAACTTAGCTTCTGGCATACTATTTACAACTGCTTTATCTTTTGATGTACTCTTTATCTCCTCTGCACCTGCTGACACATTCTTTACATCTGCTTTATCTTCTAATGTACTCTTTATTTCCGCATTATCTTTAACATCCTCAAGCACCGGAAGTTCAAAGAATTCATTTATTCTTTTTACACCTGCAATCGCTGACTGTATCGTCTGGATTTCCATACCAAGACTTTCAACTGGTGAGAATATCTGTGATATGTAGTTGATAACTGCTACTGCTGTACCTGCTGACATACCAAAAAGTGTAAGGACTTTGGCATTGCCTGACGCTGAAAATAACATAACTACTGCTGCTACAACTGCATTTAATATAAGGATAACTGGTGAATATATTGCATCGTAAAAGTTGGTCTTTTCCATAGCTTTGTAGCTGTCACTTATATATTCATCATATCTTTTCTCCATATACTTTTCCTTGCCAAGATTATGGATTGTACGGATATTGTGAAGCGTTTCCGGAACGTGTCCTGAAGCACGGCTTACCGCACGTCTGTTTTTCAACTGGGCATCAAGCATATTTTTCTGTACGTGTCTTGTAAACCAGAATAAAAATGGAAGAAGTACTATAAGCACTATTGCAAGTCCTTTGTTTCTGAACCAGATAACTGCAAGAATACTTATTATCTTACACGCATCTGCAAACATACTTACAATTCCTGATGTGAAAAGGTTCTCAACTGTATCAACATCACCTACGAACCTTGATACAACAGCACCAGGCTCCTGCTTATTAAGTGAGTCAGCAGAAAGTCTTACAAAATGCTCCATAAGTCCGCTTCTAAGCGCATGTGTTATCTTCTGTCCAAATACTGTTAGAAGTCCTTCCCTTGCAGCTTCCATAAGACCTGTAATAACTGTAAATGCCATATAAAGAAATATAAGATATACAGGCACCTGACTTCCTGTTATCAGTGTATCTACTATTTTTCCAAGTACAAGTGGTGGATAAAGAGCTGTTATAATCGCACCACATACTGAAACTATAATTCCAAGAGAAATCCCTTTTTTCTTTATTATAGTGTGTAATATTATTGAACCTACGTTGTGGGAATTCTTGCTGCCATTATTTTTCTTATTATTTACACTATTAATATTATAATTATTGTCTTTATTTTTACTGACTTCTGCGCCGTTTATATTATTACTGCTCATTGCTATCCACCTCCTTTTTCTTATTTTTTTCTGTGTTTTTATTCTGCGATACATCTTTTTCTTCCATAGTATTTTGTGACATATCTTTGTGGCTGCTCATTATATTCTTTTGTACTACATCTTTTTCTTTTGAAGATGAATTATTGTTTATTGCATCGTTGTCTTCATCTGCATTTTTATTAATCACATTTTCTGTATGCTCAGCTACACTATCACCAGTCTGTGTGCTGACGGTTTCATACAACTTCCTGTACTGCAGACACTGTGACATAATCTCTTCGTGCGTTCCCACGATTGCCTTCGCATCATCCATCCATATAACCTTATCCATCTTAGGGAACATATACAGACGGTGTGACATAATAATTACGATATTATTCTTTGCTATATCACAAAGGTTGTTATATATCTTTTCCTCTGTACTTCTGTCCAACGCTGAAAATGGGTCATCAAGCACAAGCACCGGCTTCTTATGACAAAGTGTTCTGGCAAGTGCTATTCTTTGTGCCTGTCCACCTGACAGCCTTACGCCACCGTTACCAATAAGCGTGTCAGCTCCATTTTCCATCTTGGCAACCTCTCTATCTATGCATACGTCCTTGAGGTATTCTGCTACATTGTAATCATCACCAAGCAGTACATTATTCTTAATTGAGTCATTAAATAATTCAGGGTCGTGTCCAAGATAGCTTATTATTCCCGACCTTACATTATCAGCAACACTGCTTAACTCATTTCCATTATACCTAATACTTCCTTCATATGGATATTCACAAAGAAATGTCTTTCCAAATGTTGACTTACCACAGGCAACCAAACCTGTAACACCTATAATTTGTCCCGGCTTCGCTGTAAATGAAATATCATTATATACATTTTTTCCATTAGGATATGTAAAGCTTAAGTTCTGCACCTCAAGCTCTGCTGATGTCTGATTTTTACAATCTGTATCCTTATCCTGAATAACCATAAGCGGTTTAATCCGCTTCCACGAAACCTGTGCTTTATGAACTGCATTAAACAGCTTTGCCGCCTTTGAAGACTTGTCAGACAGCTTTATAAAGCAGGCAAGAAATGTTGTAAATGCCGCAACATTCCAGCTTCTCCAGCCTATGCCAAGCACATTTTTACTACCAAAATATAATATAAAAATTACACCAAGCATTGAAATAATTCTGTATAAAGGTGTCATTGAAGAATTCCATATATTTGCCCTGATAGCAGATTTCTCATATGCTGAAAGATTATCTTCGTATGCAATTCTTCTGTCCTCTTCTCTTCCGTATACCCTGTAGGTTATGGCATTGGAAGCTCTGTCAAGTGTGGCATTACTTAATATTCCCGACTGTCTTTTATATTCTGCACCTGTTCTCTGTACGATAACTTTCATCTTTTCTGCAAGTACATAAGATATAGGTGGAAATATCATTGCAATAATTGCCAGTCTTACATCATATACAAGCAGCATTCCTGCATATGCAGCCATAGCAACTCCTGTATCAAACACCTCTGTTGTGAACTTTCTCATACCTTCGGCACAGTCATCAACATCAAGAATTGCCTTTGTCATAATATCGCCGGTACCTTCACTTTCAAGTTCAGTCCTGCTTTTTAACACAAGCGTTCCATACAATATTTTCTTCATTCTTCTGTTGACGTTGTTTGCAAATCTTCTTACATAGAAACGCTTTATATATCTTGATACTTGCACAATTCCGATAGATACAACATATGCAGCTACAAGTATAAGCATATCCTTGTATACAGCATTCTTTGCCAGTATATCTATAAGACAGCCTGCCATTTTTCCTTCAAACCATGGTCCAAACAAAAGTCCAAGATTGTATATAAAACCTGACACAGTTATTATAAGCAGTACCTTCCACTCTTCTTTAAAATATGATAGTATTCTGTCGGCTGCAAATTTCTTGTTTGCGGTCACATTTTTGTTATCTGAAGGATTTACTCCATTATTTCTTAATTTAAAATCCAATCTCATCTGGTGCCACAGAACATTTCCATGAGTGGATTTATCTGTTATCCCCTCATCAACGAATCCAAACTTGGAATAATATGGAACAAGGCTTTCTTTACATGTTAATACAAGCCCTTTCCGGTTCTGTTTTCTGGCATCTAAGATGGCCTTCTTAATCAGCTCTTTCGCATATCCACATCTGCGATATTCAGGAAGAGTATTTACACCAAAAATCATCTGCCATGCACCATTCTCATTATGCATTGATGCATTTTCATACATCTCATCTGTAAGATCAGCCTCATCCGTAACAAAACCATCTACAAACGCAATGAGTTTATCATCATCAAACATAAGCCAGAAATGATTTCCATAATATTTTATTCTCTGCTCAAATTCTTCTTTAGTTGCTGCCTCTAAAACAGGAAAACACTCGGATTCAACCGATGCAATATCGTCTAAATCAGCCATTGTTGCATATCTTATATTCACAACCATTCCTTCTTTACTATGATTTTTTCATTATAGCTTCCTATAAGACAGATAATGCACATTATATGCGTATTTCTAATACTTTCTACTCTATCACATACTCGTACATTCTAAACTGCCTGTTTCCAACCACCTCATAAAATATGTTTTCAGTACTTACATATTTAAAGCCAGCTCTGATATATAACTTGTCGGCTAGTGTGTTCTTATCTATTACATCAAGATGAATGGCTTCAATGTTTTCTAACTTAGCATATGATATTAAGTTTTTTACAAATTGAGTAGCAAGACCCATACCACGGTACTCATATCGCACTGCAAGGGCATGGATTATCCATACATTATTATCTCTTTCATTTACTTTCCACGCTACCTTTTTATACTCTTTATTAGAATTACTGTTAACTATGGCACACGCCTTAATAATTCCTTCATCTCTTAATACGAATAACTCTTTCTGAACAATACTTGCCATTATAAAATCTGCTGAAGGATGTACACCCTTTTTCCAGTCAGGAAAAGAAGGTTCTTCTTTGCTTTTATCTATTAAATCCCAATAGAGATTTTCTATCTCATTAAAATCCTCCAGGCATGCTAATTCAAAATTCATATATCTGTCTCCTAATTTTTATTTAACTCCAGCTCTTCCAGACATCCGGCTGGTATCCAAGTGTTGATGCTTTTCCACTAGTCTCTCAAAAGAGGCTTCAAAGTTTAAATCATCCTTATCACTTCTTTTTCTTGGACCTTTCATGTGGTTTTTACTGCTTGCCCGCCTTGCCTTCTTACTTATATGTCTTTCCATTAACATAAGATCAATATTTTCATTTGTATACCATTTCCCGGACTGATGAATGGCATATGCACCCTTACTTAATGCCATGGCAGCAACACCATAATCCTGCGTAACTACTAAATCTCCTTTTTCACAAAGGCTTATTAACTTAAAATCAACCGCATCAGCTCCGGCACCCACATATACCACTTCTGAATAGTCTGATGTAAGATAATGATTAGTATCACACAAAAGCGTTACGGCAATATTATGACTCTTAGCTATTCTTTCAACTATCCCTATCACAGGGCATGCGTCAGCATCTACATATATATGCATACTATTATCTCTTTCATTTACAATCAATTGTTATATACATTTAGGAACAGTCTCTATTTCATTCCCACAGATAACTTATACCAGCGTTTTATGTATGGATCATCAAAAAGCTCAAGGTCGTTTTCTGTAAGTCTCACGAAAAGATCGGTAAGCCCGTCATACTCATTAATGTCTCCTGCAGGATACAGTTTCCAGTTTAGCTGCTCTAATGTCCAGTTACTCTTAACTGAATTGTGAAGCATAGACGTTGTCGCATAATTAGACGGGTTATCCTCTCCTCCAATGGCAATAGGAATGATGTGGTCAATTGTTGGGACCAGCTCCCAGTAGGCACTGTGACATTCTTCCATCTTCCAATGGCTCTGATATGGAAATGCATCCGGCATGTATGAAAAGCAGACTGCTAAGATAATTCCATTCCGTAGCATTGATATTATAGTGCGGTTTCCCCTCATTATCATTGATTACCTCCCCACGGCAGCTAATCCATACCGGTGAATTCTTCCCGCTAATCAAACGACATCGCACGTTGTACCTTTTTTCTTTTCAAGCATATATTTTACGCTTGTGATTTTCGAGCAGCTTACGGTCTTTCTCATAAACCAATGTACGAAGATGCTTTGTTGCATCATTCATAAATTTATCAGGAAGCATAAAACGCTCTACCGCTGACTGTGATATCCTCAGTGTATCATTCTTTAAATCTATAATATACAGATAATCATCCATACAAGGTGCAATTAAGTCTATCAGACTTCCTGCCTCCTGCTCGTCAAGTATTTTATATGCATCAAAAGCCCTCATTAAATTTCACCTTCTATTATATTACTCTTCAATGTCTGAGATTTTGAATTTTGCTATCATTTCACTCAGATTTTCTGATTCACTGCTCATCTGCTGGCTCGCAGCCGCACACTCCTGTGATGTTGCTGAATTGGTCTGTACAACATCATTGATCTGCTCAATTCCTTCGTTAATCTGCTTGATCTCACTGGTCTGGGTCTCAAGTGTATCAGCTATATTAATCACCTCTTTTGTAATTACCTTAGAGTTCTCTGCTACTTCTTCAAGCTGTGAGGCTGTCTGCTCTGCAATATTCATGCCTTTTTCAACAGCCTGCACAGATGCCTCTATAAGCGCAGCTGATTCCTTTACAGCCTGTGCACTTTGATCGGCAAGAATATTTACCTGATTTGCCACAACCGCAAAGCCTTTTCCTGCCTCCCCTGCCCTTGCCGCCTCAATAGAAGCATTTAATGCAAGCAGGTTGGTCTGTGATGCAATATCATTAATAGTTGATATAATCTGATCTATCTGTTTAGAGGCTTCGTTTATTTCATGCATAGATGTAACCATCTCCTGCATCTTTCCATTGCTTTCCCAAATTGCACCTCCAAGCTCATCCACTCTTCCACTGATTTCCTTTGCACTCTTTGAATTCTGCTCCACCTGCTCTGAAACTCCCTCAACCGTCGCTGTCAGTTCCTCTACAACCGCAGCCTGATTGGTTGCACCGTCTGCAAGGTCATTTGAGCTTGCAGCTACCTGCTCTGCCGCACTTGAAACCTCGCTTGATACATTCTGGATTCCCTTTATGGTGACTGCCATACTTTTTTCAAATTCCATAAATGAATGTAAAATACCTACAAAATCGCCTTTCCACTCTACTTCCGGCTGTGCATCAAAATGTCCGTCCGCAAAGAGCTTCATCGACCTGTCTATATCATCCACATATGAGCCGAGAATACGGATAGACTTTCTCATGCTGTGTGCCAATCTACCGATTTCATCCTCTGAATGGTACTCAAGTGTGCTGTGAAGATTTCCTTCTGTCAGCTCCTTTGCCACATCCTCGATTGCATGTAACGGCTCAAGGATTGTATCAAGCACGATCTTTCCTGTTCTCTTTGTCAACCGCCATGCACATGTCAGACAGATAATGATGACTATGAGTCCGACTGCAGCACATACGTATGTACTTACAACTGCCTGAAGGCTTCTTTCGTCAGTCAGCTTGTCGATTTCCTTTGCAAGCTCAACAGTTTTATTTAACTTTGGTGTACACTCATTGATAATCTGATCAACAGCCCCATCCTTCTGTCCGGCTTTAATCTTATCCATGATTGAGTATCCGGTATTCGCCCAGTCAGAAAGAGCCTTTGAATATTCATTATACTGATTCTCCGGAACAACACCTGATTTTTTTATTGTTTTTAACTGCACATCAATATCCTCGAGCAAAGTTTTTGCACCCTGCTCATAATCTTCATACGTAGACTGGTCAGGATTAAGTGCCATCTCTCTTACATTTCTTGCCGCTGAAGTTACATTTATTCTACATACCTTAACCGCCTGATCAGAAGCATTTACCTTGTTTACATAGTTTAACATATTGAAAAACAACACACCAATGACCGCAATCGAAAGCAGTCCCGAAATAAGCATCATGGTAATAACCATTTTGTAACCATAGTTGATTCTTTTACCCAAATGCATGTTTTCCAATTTCTTTTTCATCGCACCTTTTTTTGAAGACATAATTTGTTATTTCCTCCTATCTTATGATACCTTTTGACTCTTTAATCATATTATTATTTATACTCAAGTCCGAATTCATCAGACTAATTTAATATAGTACTTTTTTCTAAGGACACAATACTGTATTCTCAATAATCTTTATGTGAATCTTTCTATTAAATATGTGGATTTGCACAAAATGGTATAATTTTTCGTAATCCCCCTTAAAATACATATTTTACGAACTGTTTGTATTTTTGGTCAGTTTTGCAAACTTGAATTTGTCCGCTCCTTTATATAAAATAATTCCATTTTTCAGAACTACTAACTATTTTTCTTATCTAAATGACATTGATTATCTAATTAACTACATTATTTTCTGTCTAAAATATCCATAAATTCGTCACCTG
>OAUU01000127.1_pt1 | contig 83435 bp, 74 predicted proteins | sample 1501381 | NCBI WGS metagenome assembly OAUU01 (sample SAMEA2580057, study PRJEB22360) | human gut metagenome | reverse complement strand
AGAACGCTTAATTATAGTTGTTAGTAGATTATACATAGAAGCTTCTTTGGAAGTACACTGACAAGTGAATTATAAAAAATAGAATCTCCCCTCATATCTGATGGAATCAATTAGATCCCATTCAGTGTGAGGGGGAGATTTTTTTGACTTTATATCGGGAAAATGTTATTCAAGAAACTTCTTTTACACGAAAGAGGTACAATCTATGAGATAATATAAAGAAAATTGCAAAAAAAAATAATTTTTTAAAAATAAGGGATATTTTCATTTTAAATCCATCTAATCTATGTAAATAAAAGCTGGCTGGCAAAAAGGGGGTACCAAATTGACGAAGGAGGCACTTGGAGAATTGATTCTTTCATCAGAGCGACAATTGTATGCAACAGCAAAAACAATTTTGTCAGATGACCAGGATTGTGCTGATGCAATACAAGAATCGATTGTGAAAGCATTTTCTAAAATAGATACATTAAAAAAAGATCGCTATGCAAAGACCTGGTTGATGCGGATATTAATCAATGAATGCTATAACATTGCAAGGCGCATCAACGTCAATGAACCTTTGGATGAAGGATATGCAGAAAATATGAAGCAACCTAAGGAGAATCGAGATTACAGTGAATTGTATAGAGCTGTAAACGAACTGAAAGAAGAACTGAGGATTCCGGTGATCCTTTATTATATGGAGGAGTTCAATATAAGAGAGATTGCTCAGATTCTTGAGATATCCGAAGGCGCTGTACAAAAGAGACTTGTAAGGGCGCGGAAAACGCTGAAAAAGAAGATTCAATTGGAGGAGATTTTTATATGAGATTAGACGAATTAAAAAACGACTTTCCAGATATTCCGGATTTTGTTCACGATATGATTCAGGAAGAAGTAGAAAAACAAGTAAATTCATCAAACATTACACCAATGCAGAGAAAAAGCAAGTTAAACCGAAGTATAAGCAGGGTAGCGGCTGCGGCAGCTGTGTGCATTATTGCAACATCAACCGTTGCTTATGCAGGAACAAAGCTTTATCATATGTACCTTGAAAAACAGGGAAACTACGGTACTTTAACCACCATAAAATCAGATGAGAATTCTGAAGACGTAAAACTTCCAAAAGAGATTCATGAAATCTCTGTCACATCAAACTATATTCCAGAAGGAATGGAGTGGATCGCCGAAGGGTATAAGTTAGGCTATAAAGATACACTTGATACAGCAGGGATAACCGTTGATACTGTTTTGATGGATGAGAAGAGTCTGGATAAATCATTGTTGGATAGAAATGTTATAGAAAGTGAAAATCATGTTTTCGGATCCTATGATGGAATTTATCTCAAATACAATACAATAAATGGAGAAAACTCATTTGATCAGAGAATTTATCTTCTGTGTCCGGAAGAATATCGTGTTTTGACAATCTATATTGGAAATACAATTTCAAAAGAAGAAGCATATAAATTTGCTGAAAATCTTGTGATTACGGAAGAGGATGAAATAATCAAAACTGCTGACATGATTACCTGGAGTGATATTATTGAACCGACAGTCTATGCAGATAAAATAGATGTAACAAATGGTCAGCTGTCGGTTCGTCAAATTGGAGAAGCTTTTAATTTAGATTCTTTTGCTGAAGATAATAACGGAAATAACATTACTACAGATAAGGTGACAGCTTGTGTAGATAAAGTACAGATCGCAGATAATTTACAGCTTTTAGACAGTGATAAAATTCCGAAAGCCTGGAAGACGGCAGTTGATGCAAACGGAAAACTGGTACAGAATCATTTATCATATATAAAAAAAGGTGATGGTGTAAATAATCTGGATTCAGTTGTAAGAGAAGAAAACATGGATCAGAAATTACTGTTTTTGACTGTCACATACACAAATATATCAGAGGAAGAACTCAATCATATGCTCTATCTAGGCACGCTGATTGCTCTTTCGAAACAGAATGATGGCACGTATACTATTTACATGCCTGGTACAGAAGCTGGTGAGGATTATGATTATTATATAAGTGACAGTGTTGCCAAAACAGCTGAAATGACTTATTCCAGCGTACAAGATGACTATGGTAATGGGAAGAATTATATTCCATCGTTAAAGCCTGGTGAGAGTGTTCAAGTCAATATGGCATGGATTGTTAATGAAAAAGATATTAAGAATTTATATTTGAATCTGAATGGAACAGGAGGATGTTATGAAATAACTGAAAACATGTGTCATACAGGAGTTGTTTATGTTGGGAATGAATGACGGAAGGAGATATTTGTGAAGAAGAAAATAATAACTTGTGCGGGTGTTTCTTTTGTCATTATATTCGTGTTACTATCTGTTAATTTCTTACAAAGCGGAACAGGTAGCATAAGTAAAGAGAATATAGAAAAAGAAAATGAATTTAAAAAAAGTCTTGATGTGGTAGCCCAAGAAGAGGAGCCAGATGAAGTATCTAAAGAATTTGCAAACAAACTCGGAGTCGATGAAAAAAATATAGTTTCAACAGGAAACGCGATAAAAAGCACATATTATAGTTTCACAGTTTTATCATGGACAAAAGGAAAGGAGTATCCGGGGTATGCACTTCCGGAAGGGAAAAATCTTGCAGATTATCCGGGAGCAGTGTTAGATGAACAAGGAAATATTACAAATGATTTTTCTTACGTTGTAGTCAATCTTTCTGTAAAAAATCAAAGTAGTAAAACGATAGAAAACGATCTTAGCTGGGGATATATACGCCTGAGGTTTCTTTCGGCACCATCAAAGTACAGTGACTATATAGGCGAAGTAACTTATTTGGGGGAGGAAAAACCGCGAATATTGAATCATAATTATTATGCTGAAACTTTTGCACCAGAGGAAGAAAAAGTAATGCCGATGATTTTTGTTGTAAATGATGCATTGTTAGACTCAGAAGCAATGTATTTGGAAATTAATCCGACCGGAGCTGTCATTGATAATCCAGATTACGATATCCGGCGCTATATTGTACTGAATTGATGACGTAAAGGTGGTCTTTCCAACAAAATAGCATCCCCTTTCTCTTCCCTTTGAAAATATAATTTAAGAAAGAGGGAAAAGCATGAAACAGATTTTTAAGACAGAGATGAAACGGGCAATGAGCGGAAAGGGGATGGTATTATCCATGCTGATAGGAACTGTGCTTGGAATTGCACATGTAATCCGGGAAATAATCCCCGCATATCGAGCTAATCTGACGAATTTCTATAACGAATTCCCAATTCTGTCGCCACATAGTGCAGCAGAAACATGGATGGCCGGAAGTCCGTCAAATTTGGAAGGGTTTATATTCTTCTTAATTCTACCTATCCTTGCAAGCCTTCCATTTGGAACTTCTTATTTTGAGGACTGCAAAGAAGGCGTAATAAAAAATATTTATATGAGAACAAATAGAGAAGATTATCTCAAAGCAAAATATGCTGCTGCTTTTCTGAGCGGGGGAATTGCAGTTCTTGTTCCATTGATTTTTAATTTAATGTGCAGTCTGGTTCTTCTGCCAAACTTAGCACCGCTTTCAACAATGGGAGATAATATACTTACACCGTTGATGCTGTTTTATAAGATTTTCTTTACGTATCCTATGATATATACAACGTTTTTTTGGGTACTTCAATTTTTGATGGCAGGAATTTGGGCTTGTGTTTGTTTGTCTGTAAGTTTTTTGTCAGATTATAAAATTGTCGTATTGATTTTTCCGTTTTTTGTACAGCTGATTCTGCACGTTATCTGTACCATTACAAATCATATTGACTATTCCAGTGTGTATTGGGTCCAGCCAGGGCATGGAATTATTGCATGGTGGATTCCAGTGGTCTATCTGGTAATTGGTATTTCAGTAACTTTCTTTGTATTCATGAAAAAAGGAGTGCGGGAAGATGTTTTCTAATATGAAGCAGACATTTTATCATGTAAGAGATTCCCTAATAAAGCATAGATGGCTTCTGACAGCTGAACTTATCTGGATGATAGTCTGTACTTTTTGGACTGTGTCCGAGCAGAAGAAGATGTATCAGTTTTATCATCTTTCGGCTAGTACGATAGATTATGTTATTGCACAGCAGCGAGCACTTTACAGTGGATTGACCATATTTCCGTTTGTACTTTTTTTCGTAATCAAATGTAAACAGGATAGCTTGAACATTCAATATATCTTACGGTATCAATCGAGAAAAAGAATGTTTCAGCAACAACTGAAGGAGAGTCTGGTATATGCTGCGGGAATTTCTTTTATAATTATCCTAATGGCTACATTTACTGGCTGGATTTTTAGCAGAAATCTGATCAATTGGGATACTATGGAAAGCGTTTATTTTGGGCAGACAGGAAACGTTGTAAAGTCCAATTTTTTATCTGTAGCTGTTGTTATCTGGTTGATGTATGTTTTAAAATTAATGTTACTTTTTACAATTGTAGATCTATCCTTGTGGTATCCAAAGACCCTGTTTTTCGTTTGGATTGTTCTTTTAATTCCACTTGGAATAGAAGCACTTCACTACGGAAAGATCTATTTTAGTCTGTTCGCAGTATGGCAGACATCATGGAATACGCCTGGTAAGTGGTTAGGAATTATTCAGATTGGAATTGTCGTTTCCTTCATCGAGAAACTGATAGGGGAAAAGATGATTGAGCGGAGAGATATCTGGAGATAGGAGATGAGGCCATGTGGAAAGTTGACTTGAAAATATTTTTTAAAGAAAGTTGGAAAAAGTATGGCTTTGTATTTTTGCTGGTTCTCGTGCAGTGTGTAGGTTTTCGTAATCTGATCCAACAATATAATACTGTGAATGGACAGGAGTGGAAACTTCACTTTTGGGATTATGTAATCTGCTTTTTTCAGGGGACAGTTCCTTATGCACAATCGGAAGGAAAAGAGACTTTTAATATTCCACCGTACTGGTCTTTGTATTTGATATATTTTGTTTTATTGATTGGAAAACTGACAGGACAATTCTCAAAAAAATACGAACAGCAAATGCTCTTACGTCTGAAAAACAGAAAACAGTGGTGGATGGAAATTCATTTGAAAATTTGGCTGGAATGTATGGGATATCTGGCAGCGACAGCAATAGCATTTCTTGTTTTTTCTTTTTGTAAGAAGAGTGCTGTAGAAGGGATAAATTTAGAGTTACTAAAGGATTATCTGGGACTGGAAATCAACAAAAATAATTTCCGTATTTTTTCAATGGTTCTTGTGTTTTTTGTGGCATTGCTGGCACTTACTTATATTCAGTATATTGTATCATTAGTAATTAATGCAGTAACTGGAATTTTGGTTTCTATTGTTATTTTAATTTCCAGTGTATATCAGATCCATCCGTTTTTAATAGGAAATTATTTTATGTGTATACGTCAGATGATGTTTGCTATGGATGATGTTGGATTTCTGACACAAGGAGCAGTTAGTGTAGGAATTATTTTCTTTATTGCTGTAATTGGATATCAAATTTTAAAAAGAAAAGATCTGTTTTAAAGAAAGAAGGGGAAATATGTATCTTGAACTTACAGATATCAGTAAAAAAATTGGAGCAGATGAGGTCCTCAGCGGAATTACACTTTCTATGGAAAAAGGAAAGGTTTATGGACTGCAAGGGAAAAACGGTTGTGGAAAATCTATGCTTATGCGAGTAATCTGTGGATTAGTACTTCCAACTGTGGGGGAAGTAAAGATTGATGGAAAAATTCTTGGAAAAGAGTTTTCATTTCCTCCAAGTGTGGGCGTGTTTATTGAAAAACCAGGATTTTTGGATTCTTACAGTGGATTTCAAAATCTAATGATGCTTGCGTCAATTAAAGGACAAATCAGTGGGGCAGAGGTGAAAGATGTTTTAAAGAGAGTGGGGCTGCAGGATGTAATGTACAAAAAATATCGGAAATATTCTCTTGGAATGAAACAGAAACTAGGGATTGCAGCTGCAATCATGGAAAAACCAGAACTGATTATCTTAGATGAACCTTCGAATGCATTAGATGAAAAGAGCGAAGAAATATTATGGCAGATTGTCGGTGAAGAAAAGGAACGAGGAGCATTAATTCTTATATCCTGTCATACAACGGAGACTTTAGAAAAAGTTTCAGATGAAATTTTTAGAATGGATATGGGACAAATAAAAGAGCATATGACAGTATAGGTGAGTGTATGAGAAAAAAGATCATCATCATTATGACGGCAATTGTATTATTTGGTGGATTTATAGCCGGGTATCGAAATATAAATCAAAAATATCCGGCAAGAAAAGTTGAGACAGCAGAAAAGGGAGAATCTCTTGAATTTCTGGATGGAGTTAAAATTTCAGCGAATGGAATAAAATGGCTGTCCACAGAAGAACAGGAAGCAATTTATGAGAATAGTGGGATAGATACGAGTAAAGTGAATTATGATACAAAAATTATAGAAGTGAGTGTATGTTTAAAGAATACAACGGAGGAAGAAAAAGAAGTGCCAATCACTTATCTGTCGTTAGAGACAACAGGCGTTGGGACAGCAATCTCACAGGAACTTCTAATGGGAAATTCAGAACATTACGGTTCTATGGTAGAAAAATTAGAACCAGGAGAAGAGAAAGTAGTTACGTATCCGTATGAAATATGTTCCATATGGTTTCATAAAAAAGACTGGGAAAATGTAGAGAAGAGGAGTTTCTGGCTGACATTTTCTTCGTATCCTGATAAAATTGTGTTATATTTATAAATGAGGAACAAGTCAAAGAATGCCGGAACTGTTCCCCGAAAACAGCAAAAATGCACAGCAAGTCAATGGAGTGAGGAGAAACTTAATGAAGAAAAAAATAATATATGTCTTATGCATTTTAGGTGTGCTTTTGGTGTTATTAGGACTGAAAAAAAGAAATGACACAATGTATTCTTCGGGGGTATACCATCTTAACAGAAGCGGGATTGTAGAATCTATAGAGAATAACAATATAGTTGTTCGTTTGGATAAATTGAATGAACAAGATGAGGATTTTAAAAATGTCGATACACTGCAGTTAGATTGTAGAAATTGTGGTTATGAATTAGAAAATCTAAAGGAAGGTAAAAAAATTATATTTTACTATTTCCCATATAATGCAGACGTTCGACCACTTAAAGTCGAGAATATCTATGTGATAAATGAAAAAGAGTCTAATATTGATTTGATGAAGAAAGCCGGACAATTATTGGATCCCTATCGAGATAAAACAGATGAGTCTATTTACGCAAGAGGTAAATCCGGAGGTGTTATTACTACAAAGGATATTGAACAAGCTACTGAATTTTACATTTTAGCAGGGTATGAACAGTCAGACGCTGAAGATAAGGCAGTAGAATATATGTTACAACGCGATGCGACTTATCAAAGAGCTATTGCAGCGGGATATTCTGTGTCTGATGATGAAATCAATGATTATTTAGATGATTTAAAAGTTACAATAAATGATTCGATTAATAGTGAGGAGGCTCAGGCTCTTATAAGTCAATTTGGTTCGGAAGAAGGATATTGGCAGCATGAATTTGAAGTTTATAAGATAAATTTACCAATTGAAAAATATTTAGAATCATTAAAACAAGAATATTTGAAGAATAGTATTTCTACACAATCAAATAATCAAGAGGCAGAAGAAACAATAGAAAATTATAATCGTTATATTGAAGAAGTTCAATCAGAGTTAGTTAAACAAGAGCAATATGAAATATTTGAATGATCAATAAATGTCACCAATATAAAAAGCGTGAAGGAAGGGATTTTTTTGTTAAAAAAGAATAATGAACTGAGGAAAGGTGGATATCTAAAAAGTTTTTATAAGGATATTATGAAAGTTGTTTTTTTTGTATGTATTTTATTTCTATTATTTTTTATTATACATACAAAACTTCAAAAATCTATAGAATTACAAGTTCTTGAAGTTCACGATACCTATCTTATCCTTCAAGATTTAAAGTATTCTAATGACTATAGGGTACATTTGGTTGGAAAAGAATCTACGGATTTTAATGTCGGGGACTTGGTTATAGTGACATACAATGGCGCTGTAGAGGATACAGCACCTGCTTCTTTAGGTGGTGTCACGGAAATTAAACCTTTAAAAAAATAAAAGGAGACTGTCATGAAAAAAATATGCAGAATCGAAAGGATTCTTTGATTTTAAAGCAGAAAGGGAATTATATTCCATTGTTAAAGCATGGTGAGAGTGTTCAAGTCAATGAAGAGAGGGGATATTGTTGTCCGAGAATTGCAAAATCGCGAAGCAAGTCAAAGAATATCGCTGGAACAGTTCCCCAAGAAAAACTACAAAAACAGGAAATCTATACAGAAAAAAGAATCGACAATCGCAAGAGCCTATCAAAACGGGGGTTTTTAATCTGCGGATTAATCCGTAAAATCAATATTCCTTGACATTTCAATAAAATAGTTTATACTTAAAATAGTTTGAAATTCAAAATAAAAAACAGGAGAATTGAAAATGAGTATAAACAAACAATTAAAAATAGGTGATCTGACTGCGAAGCTCCCGATCATCCAGGGTGGCATGGGCGTAGGAGTCAGCAGAAGTTCCCTTGCAGGAGCAGTGGCGAAAGAAGGCGGAGTCGGAATAATTTCAACGGCTCAGATTGGTTATGATGAAGAAGGATTTGAGAAGGATCAGGCTGCATGTAACAACAGAGCAATCCACAAGCACATCAAGCGAGCAAAGGAAATCGCGCAGGGGAATGGTCTTGTCGGTGTAAATATTATGGTTGCGCTGAAGCATTATGCGGAGCATGTGAAAGAGGCAGTGGCAGCGGGGGCAGATGTGATCATCAGTGGTGCCGGACTTCCGATGAACCTGCCGGAGCTGGTCAGTGAGACTTGCAGAACGAAGATTGCGCCAATCGTTTCTTCCAAAAGAGCAGCGCAGCTGATCTTGAAAATGTGGGCGCATAAGTATGACAGAACAGCAGATTTCCTTGTTGTTGAGGGACCGAAAGCCGGAGGACATCTCGGTTTTTCAAGAGAGCAGTTAAATGAGATTGATACAATGGATTATGATGAGGAGATCCGACAGATTATTGCCTGCAAGGAAGAGTATGAAAAGCGATACGAGAAGAAGATTCCTGTGATCGTAGCGGGCGGAATCTTTGATAAGACGGATATAGAGCATGCATTTGAACTTGGAGCAGATGGAGTCCAGATTGCGAGCAGGTTCGTGGCAACAGAAGAATGTGATGCGTCAGAGGCGTATAAGCAGGCCTATATCAATGCAAAAGAAGAGGATGTCCAGATTATCCAAAGTCCGGTTGGAATGCCGGGGCGTGCTCTTCGCAATGCATTGATCGAGCGTGTCGAGAAAGAAAAAGAGCCTATTAAGAAATGTTATAATTGCTTAGCAAAATGTAATCCGGTAAAAGTTCCGTATTGTATCACGAAAGCGTTGATCGATGCCGTAAAAGGTGATGTGGAAAATGGACTTGTGTTCTGCGGAAGCAATGTCGGACGGATCAATCAGATGATGAGTGTACATGAGCTGATGCAGGAACTTGTGTCTTAGATAAATGGGAAGAATCCAAAGTCATATTGAGGAAAATTAAAAAAGAGAGAATAGTGTGAAACAAATTTAAAATATCACATTATTCTCTCTTTTTATGATATACTTAGATGATATCAGATATGAAATAATGAGATAAACGCTCCGCGAGGATGCGCAGTGATTCTGATAGGAATAGGTCAGCTTCGCTGACCAGAATCACGCGCCAAGTCTCACGGATGTTCGACTTGAATGAAAATAGAAAAACTTACAAGGAGCAGCAAGGATGAAGATGCAGAATAACGATACAAAAGATGAAGGACTGAAAGGAAACGAGAAGATTGAGGAAGCAATTTTTGCACTCCAACAGGAACCATCTCAGGAACTTTTAGCACATGCGTTGACAATGATCCGTAGACGAATGAAAGAAGAAGGCCAATTGATTCTTGCGGTAGAGCCTTCTGTGTCAGAACAATTAAAGATACAGGCAGTGAAGACAGCTGATGGAAAGAAGTGGTGGAGTGCATTTACAAGTTTTGAGGAAGAATTAAAAGGTTCTAATAGTGTGATGTCTACATTTTTGACAGCAATCGAACCATTATTCCAGTCTGCTGTACAGGAGAATGAGATTGAAGGTATCATTCTGAATCCCTGGGATCGGACAATCATGCTTGATAAGACACTGCTTCGACTGATTCTTGGAGAAAGTGGAAAGTGAGAACAAAGCGAAAAATGACAGCAGTTATAATATGTATTTTATTTACAGTGTTATTTGCCTGTTATGGATTCTGGATGAGCGAAAATGGATCTGGGACGGGATTCTTCCTGATCTGGTTTGTATTGGCTGCATTGCTTGGAGGATGCGCAGCAATTACATTTCTGGATGGATGGGCAAGACTTCCGATGTGGATGTTGTGGATATTAAGGGGAATACTGCTTGTATTTGTAGTTTCCTTTGTGATTATCGAAGGATGCATTATCAGTCAGATGCATGCGAAGGCAGATGAAAATCTGGACTACATCATAGTGCTTGGTGCACAGGTGAGAGCAGATGGACCGAGCAAAGTGCTGAAGCATCGTCTGAACACAGCAATCGATTATCTGGAGAAAAATCCGGAGACAATCTGTATTGTGTCAGGTGGACAGGGGTATAACGAGCCATGTACGGAAGCGCAGGCGATGGCTGATTATATGAAAGCGGCCGGAATTGAGAAAGACCGTTTGATTCTGGAAGACAAATCGAAGACAACAGAGCAGAATATAAAATATAGTAAAAAATATATGAAAGACGGAGCAAGTGTGGGAATTATCACAAATGATTTCCATATGTTTCGGGCAATGCAGATTACAAAAGGTGAGGGATTAAAGTCAGCGAAAGCAATTGCTGCGGGCTCGAATCCATTGTATCTGCCAAACAATATGCTTAGAGAATATCTGGCAGAATGGAAGTATCTGATCAGGTCAATCTTATAAAAAGCAAGAAAAGAGAGATGAAAGAAACAAATGGGTAGACGAGAATTAGAAGAACGAATCGAGAAAAGAAGAGAGGACTTTGTAAGAAACAGTCTTCTTTCAGATGAATTTATTGACTTTGTACAGGAGAATTTAAAGCCGGTCAATACGATGATGGCTTATTATCAGTGTGCGATCATGGAAGTTGAGACAAAATTTAAGGTGCTGAGCGAACAGTATTCGCTGGAGTATGACCGCAACCCGATTGAGAGTATTAAGACGCGTGTAAAATCTATGGAGAGTCTGCTGAAGAAGATTCGTCGTAAAAATATTCCATTGACGATTGATGCAATCGAAGAAAATATTCAGGATATTGCCGGTGTGCGTGTGATCTGTGCTTTTCAGGATGACATTTATAAACTTGCGAAATGCTTCCTTGATCAGGACGATGTAATTTTAATTCAGAAAAAAGACTATATTGCAAATCCAAAGCCGAGTGGTTACAGAAGTCTTCATCTGATCGTGAAGACTCCGATTTTCCTGAAAGAAGGGAAAAAGATGATCACAGTTGAAGTGCAGCTTCGTACGATCGCGATGGATTTCTGGGCGAGCCTGGAGCATAAGCTTCGCTATAAAAAGAGTATTCCGGAAGATCAGAGTAAGTATCTGGCAGAAGAGATGATGGACTGTGCACAGATCAGCTCAGCTCTTGATGAGAGAATGCAGAAGGTGCGTGATGTGATCATGCAGGCGGAGGAAAAAGAGGAAGAAAAAAGTAGCGGCGTGGAACCGTTAATGCTTCGAGGATTGACAGAGCGGATACGACAGAAGAATCTCTGATGTAGACAGGCGGAAGATGTTTGAGACGAACAGAAAGCTGTCGAGATATGCAGAGATTTGCAGGGATAAACAGAGAGCCGGAGGGAAAAGATTATGATCAATCGAGAAGATATGCTGGCGCTGACCAGACGAATGACAGTAAAACGGACATCGATCACCCGGATCGCCGGGGGATATATGGATATAGACGGATTTATTGACGGAACATTTAACACCAGTTTCCTGAAATTAAGCCCGGCAGAACAGGAGAAGAATCTGGCACTTGCGAAGAAAGTGCCGTTTGCAAAAACAAATAAAAATCTGAAGGAATATAAATTTTCTGATGATCAAAGAAATCCGGACAGTATGTGGAAGCTTCTGATGGGGATGCGTGCCTGTGGCTTGAAAAATGATGCTCTGATGGAGACATTTTATGAGATTATTGGGGAACATTATCAGGCAGATGAAGATTATGCAATCTATGTTTTTCATGACAGATATGACATTCCGGCGAAGGGGCTGGATCATATACGTCAGGGAGAATCAGAACGAATGTATGAATACATTTTATGCGTGATCTGTCCACTAAGCGGAGAATATGAACCGGGCGAACCGGAATGCGGTTTCCTGTTTCCTGCATTCGTAGATGGAGGCGCTGCAATGAATTACGTGGATATTTACCAGGAAGACGAAGAATACCCGCATGAAGAACTGCTTGAACTGCTTGGAGTGGAAAGGAAAAAGTTATGGCAGAAACATACAAGTCAGGAGAAAAAGTAAAATACCGGTTGGCAGAGGCAATGAAAGAATGCATGAAAAAAGCTCCGGTCGAGAAGATCACTGTGAAAGAGATCACAGAAGAATGCGGAGTGACGCGTCAGACCTTTTACCGGAATTTTCAGGATAAATATGATTTGATCAACTGGTATTTTGACAAGATACTGATTGAATCCTTTGAACATATGGGAGAGGGACAAACAGTCTATGAAAGTCTTGTAAATAAATTTCAATACATTCAGAAAGAAACACTTTTCTTTCGTGCGGCATTTAAAAATGACGACCAGAACTGTTTGCGTGATCACGACTTTGAACTGATCACACAATTTTATACCGATCGTATCGAAGGAAACACCGGGAAAAAGATGTCCGACAAGATTCGCTTTCAGTTAGAAATGTACTGCCAAGGCTCCATCTATATGACGGTCCAATGGGTTCTCGGCAATCACAAAGCCACCCCCGAAACCCTGGCTAGATTCCTCTCCGAATCCATGCCCGCTGAACTAAGAGACGTCTTTAAAGAACGTGGATTGTTGTAAATCTATTTCTATACACAGAAAATTCGGAAATGTGGGATAAAGTGAATCTCCGAAGAAGGATGACGCATCGAAGATGGTGAATGTGGAGTGTGCTTGATAATACTTGAAAAACTTAAGGTTACGTTAAAGAAAGGTTTGGAAACTGTCTGAGCGGCAGTGAGTTTTCCAAACCTTTCTTTGTATTTAGTAATCTTAAGTTTTTCCTAGAATTATCAGTACACGTAACCCTGAGCCAGATTCGATGCGTCATCCTTTGAAGGAATCACAGCTTATCACATTTCAGAATTTTCGTCCGTGTATCAGAAATCAATTTACATAAGCTTTCTAAAGAGCTCTTTCAGATCCTCTACACTTGCATCTTTCGGGTTACCCGGTGCACAAGCATCAGCGTGAGCAGACTCAGCGAGGAACTGCAGATCTTCTTCCTTCAGAGCTTCCAGTTTTGTCGGGATTCCAACGTCAACAGAAAGTTTCTGAACAGCATCAACAGCAGCTTTTCTGTATTCTTCAACAGACATGTCGTCAACACCTTTAACGCCCAGTGCTCTTGCGATTTCACGGTATTTCTCACCTGTACAATCTGCATTGTATTCCATAACGATTGGAAGCATCATAGCACATGCAACACCGTGTGGAGTATCGTATACAGCACCAAGTGTATGAGCCATAGAGTGGGCGATTCCAAGACCTACATTAGAGAATCCCATTCCTGCGATATACTGTCCAAGAGCCATTCCTTCACGGCCTTCTTTTTCATTTGCAACAGCGCTTCTTAAAGATTTTCCAATGATCTCAATTGCTTTGATATGGAACATATCTGTCATTTCCCAAGCAGCTTTTGTTGTATATCCTTCAATTGCATGTGTCAGGGCATCCATACCTGTGGAAGCTGTAAGTCCCTTTGGCATAGAGGACATCATATCCGGGTCAACAACTGCGATAACCGGCATGTCATGTGGGTCAACACAAACGAATTTTCTCTTTCTCTCAACATCAGTGATAACGTAGTTGATTGTAACCTCAGCAGCTGTTCCGGCTGTTGTTGGAACTGCGATGATCGGTACACAAGGTTTTGTTGTCGGTGCAACACCTTCAAGGCTTCTTACATCTTCAAATTCCGGGTTTGCGATGATGATACCGATTGCTTTGGAAGTATCCATAGAAGAACCACCACCGATTGCAACGATGTAATCTGCTTCAGCTTTCTTGAATGCTTCTACTCCGTGCTGTACATTTTCGATTGTCGGGTTTGCTTTGATATCAGAATAAATTTCGTAAGCAAGTCCATTTTCATCAAGAATATCTGTTACTTTCTTTGTAACTCCGAATTTGATCAGATCAGGGTCAGAACATACAAAAGCTTTCTTAAATGCTCTTGCTTTTGCTTCTGTAGCGATCTCTTTGATTGCGCCTGCTCCATGATAAGATGTTTCATTTAACATAATTCTGTTTGCCATGATTTTCGATCTCCTTTTTTAAAAACAGATTTTCGGGAAATTCATTCCCGTTACTTTATGTTTTTATTTTAACAATCAGAAATAGAAAAGAAAAGTTACAAATGGTTAAAAATGTAACATTTCAGGCATTTCTTTGTGAAAAAGTATTGAAATTTATAAAGAACCTATTAAATTATTGTGAAACAAGTACAGAAAATGGGCTATAATACTAGACGAAATGATGAGAAAGTTGTAGAATCTAAATATCATATATGTGATGACTCTCATCTCTACAGGTGATGCGAGACAGAACAATTACGGAAGGAGACAGGCATTATGGAAAAATTAACAGACAACTTAAAGAAGGTAATACTGGCTGGAATCGGAGCGGTTGCTACAACTGCAGAGAAGTCAAAGGACGTTCTTGATGATATGGTAAAAAAAGGCGAACTTACAGTGGAGCAGGGTAAGGTTCTGAATGAGGAACTCAAGCATAATCTGAAGCAGACAGTAAAGAACAATGTGAATGTGAAAGTCAAAGTCACTACACCGGAAGAGTTGAGCGAACTTCTTGACAAGATGACACCGGAGCAGTTAGAAGCACTGAAGGCTCAGATCAAGGCGAAAGAGTCAACTGTAGATTCGGAAGCAGAAGAGGTAGATGCAGAAGATACAGTGGAAGATGCAGAAGTAGTTGAGGAAGATACAAAAGAAGAGTAAAAATATCAGAGAAGCTGCCGAAAAGCGGCTTTTCTGCTTTCTCAAGAAAGAAAAGAGTGACTATTATTTTAGGACTATCAGCAAGGAATACAGGAAAAAAGAGAAATGTGTCACTGAGACAGCGGGAGAATACAGATATGAGTGAGAAAGAAAAGGGAACGAATAATTCAAGATTTAGAGAGATTATTTCTGTACTTCGAAAACATAACATCACACATGGCATCAGTCCGAAAAAACTTCGTTTGATTATGGAGGATCTTGGTCCGACTTTTGTGAAGATCGGACAGATCATGGCACTTCATTCGGACATTCTTCCGAAGGCATATTGTGATGAATTGATGGAATTATGCACGGATGCAAGACCGATGCCTTTCGAGGAGGCAGTGTCTGTAATCGACGAGTCTTACGGACGCTCCTGGAAGAAGGTATTTGCATCAATCGAAGAGACGCCAATCGGTTCTGCATCAATTGCGCAGGTACATAGAGCAGTCTTAAAGTCAGGAGAAGAGGTTGTCGTTAAGATCCAGAGAAAAGGCATTTATGAGATGATGGCGCGGGACATTGAGTTTATCCGTAAAGCAATCAAGCTGATGCCGCCGATCAGTCTGAAAGGAATGGCTGATTTTGATCTTGTGCTTGATGAACTCTGGTCTGTGACAAGAGATGAGATGAATTTCCTGACAGAAGCAGCGAATATCGAAGAATTTGCCAGAAGAAATAAAGATGTCAATTTTGTTCAGACACCGGTTCTGTATCAGCAGTATACGACCGTTCATGTGCTGGTGATGGAATATATTGATGGTTGCGGTATTGATGAGAAGGATAAGCTGCTCGAAGATGGATATGACCTGAAAGAAATCGGAAGCAAACTTGTAGATAACTATATTAAGCAAGTAATGGATGATGGGTTCTTCCACGCTGATCCGCATTCCGGAAATGTAAAGATCCGTGATGGAAAGATTGTCTGGATTGATATGGGTATGATGGGACGACTGACAGAGCATGACCGTGAGATGATCACGCTTGCGATCGAAGGCGTTGCACTGAATGATGTTGGTCTGATCTTAAAGGCGGTTCTCGGACTGGGCGAATTCAAAGAACGACCGGAGCAGAGAAAACTTTACGAAGACATTGAAGGATTGCTTTTGAAATACGGAAGTACCGATATGGGCAAGATTAATGTGGCAGAGGTCATGACGGATCTGATGGAAGTCATGAAAGAAAATAAGATCATGATGCCACATGGACTGACGATGCTAGCCAGAGGACTTACGCATATGGAAGGTGTACTTTCCAATATCGCACCGGATATCAATATGGTGGAGATTGCCAGAGCAAGACTTGCTGCGGATTTTCTTCACAATTTTAACTTTAAGAAGGAATTGAAGAACACAGGAAGAAGCCTTTTGAAATCTGTGCGGAAGATGATTGACCTTCCATCCATGACAACGGACTTAATGGATGAATTCATGAAAGGGCAGTCAAAAGTAAACCTGGATCTGCGCGTGTCAAAAGATCTTGCATTTCTTTTGAGACGCTTGGTAAGAAATATTGTTATGGGTCTGTGGGTCATGGCACTTCTGATCAGTTCAAGTATTATCTGTACGACGGATATGACACCGAAGTTTATGGGAATCCCGGCGCTTGGAGCGTTCGGATATCTGATGGCAGTGGTGATTATAATCTATGTATTTGTGAAACATATTTTCTCGAGGAAGTAAAAAAAGAATATAAAGCAAAGGAAAAGAGAGATGAAATTTTCGTCTCTCTTTTTTATATATTAGGAAAGTCCTTTCCTAATATATAAAAAACGCTCCGCTCAGGATGCGCACTGCGGCGTACAAGGCAGGTGTCGCAAGCGGTCTACGTTTCCACTTCGGTCCTTGCTAAACAAGCGCCACTGGCGCTTAGCAACGCCGCAGGCGCAAGAATGTGCCGAGGCACATTCTTTGTTCATGAGAAAAAATATAAGTTTAAAACAGATAAATGAGAAAAGTTCTCAAATAATAAAAATCCAATTGACTGGATAATAGACATCCTGTATACTTACGAAGTTAGTTTAACTAACACGAGTTAGAAAAGTATAACTTGGAGAGATTACATGAAATTAAAAAATATAAAATGTTTACTTGCAGTCTGTCTTTGTGCATCGGCCCTGTTGGTCGGATGCGGACAGAAGACAGACAGTAAGACAGCAGATAAATCCGAAACATCGTCAGAAAGTGCACAGAATCAGTCGGAGGATATTCAAGAAGCATCCAGAGATGTTTTTGCAATGGATACCTATATGACAGTGACTGCATATGGAGAAAATGCAGAGGCAGCCGTTGATGCGGCACAGGCAGAGATTGAGCGTCTGGACGCACTTTTATCTACAGGAGATGCAGACAGCGAGATCGCAAAACTGAATGTAGATGGAAGTGGAGAGCTTTCCGAAGATGCAGGCTATTTGACGGAACGCGCATTGGAACTTTATCAGGAGACAGATGGGGCGTTTGATATTGCGATTTATCCGGTGATGGAAGCATGGGGATTCCCAACACAGAACTTCCAGATTCCGTCACAGGAGGCATTGGATCAACTTCTTCCACTCACTGATGCGGGAAACATTTCTTATGACAAAGAAACGAGAAAGATATCTTTCGGTGTAGAAGGAATGAAAATCGATCTGGGAGGAATTGCAAAAGGATATACCTCATCCAGAATTATGGACATTTACAAAGACAATGGAATCACAAGTGGATTAGTGAATCTTGGCGGAAATGTGCAGGCACTCGGAACAAAGACAGATGGAACGAAATGGAAGATTGCAGTGCAGAGCCCGGATGACACAGAAGATTATCTGGGAATTCTGAGTGTTCAGGATAAGGCTGTTATCACTTCAGGGGGATACGAACGGTATTTTGAACAGGATGGTGTGACGTATCATCACATCATTGACCCAAAGACCGGATACCCGGCAGAAAGCGGACTTGTCTCTGTAACAATTGTAAGTACGGACGGAACACTGGCAGATGGACTTTCTACTTCACTTTTTATTATGGGAGAAGAGAAAGCGTCGGATTTCTGGAGAGAACATAAAGATGAGTTTGATGCAATCCTTATGAGTGACGATGGAACGCTATATGTAACAGAAGGGCTGGAAAATGATTTTTCAACGGAGAGAACAGTTGAGATCATTCGATAGAAAAGTGTAAGACAGAGTAGATTTTGGAGGAAAAATGGATTTAAAAGAAACAGGAAAGAAGCTGAAACCATTTGCACCAGTACTTTCGGTAGCAGTTGTGGCATCCTGTGTAGCAGGCACCCTGAGTGGATATCAGCCACCGGTTTATGCAGCGCAGGAGCAAACGAATTCTGTAAAAGAAGAGACAACAAAGTCAGAAGAGCAGGAGCAGGCGGTAAAAGGTTCTTTTGATCTGACGGATGGTGTTTATAAGGGAACCGGAACAGGTTACGCAGGAGATATTACAGTTGCTGTGCAGATCAAAGACAGGCAGATCACAGCAATTGATATTTTGAGTTCATCTGACGATGCAGCATTTTTCAAACGTGCACAGGCGGTGATCGATAAGATCATTGAAGGACAGACATTGGAAGTCGATACTGTTTCAGGGGCAACCTATAGTTCACGGGGAATCATCAGTGCAGTGAAGAATGCACTGACAGGAGAAAAAGACAGCGGAACAACAGGACAGTCACAGTCTGGTGGCGGCGCGGCAGCAGGAAGTTCTACTTCTGTCGCAACAGTGGAAGACCCGGCAGCATATAAGGACGGAACTTATTACGGAACAGGGACTGGATTTGGTGGAACACTGAAAGTAAAGGTTGAGATCAGTGGCGGAAAGATCACAGACATCCAGATTATGGAGAATCAAGATGGAAGCGAATACATTTCCAAAGCCTCTGCACTGATCAATGCGATCATCAGCAGTCAGAGCACCAATGTAGATACCGTGTCTGGAGCAACGTACAGTTCGGTTGGAATCATCCAGGCGGTAAGAGATGCATTAAGTCAGGCGGCAGTGAGTGGAAATGGAGCAACTTCGGATTCATCTGAAACGAATGGCTCGAACAGTTCTTCCAGTCAGAATCAGAGTACATCCACAACCGGAACAGTTCCATACAAAGAAGGAATCTATTATGGAACAGCGGAAGGATACAGTGGAGATGTATCGGTAGCTGTGGTGATCCAGGAGCATACGATCAAAGCAATTTTAGTCACAGAGACATCAGATGATGAAGCATTTTTCAACCGCGCAATGGATGTAGTGAAAAATGTGCTTAAAAGTCAGAATACAGATGTAGATACTGTATCTGGTGCAACTTACAGTTCAAAGGGACTTCTCGGAGCAATAAAGAATGCTTTGAAACAGGCGGAGAAAGTAACGAATGGAGAATCCATTGAAGAGAAAGCAGATACAACGGAACTGGAAAATGCAGTTAAGTCAGCAGAAGCACTTGTGATGGAGGAGTATACGCAGAGTAGCTGGGCGGTTCTGAGTCTCCGACTGAATGATGCAAAAGAGCTGTTGGAAACAGCTGCGAATGAAACAGTGGAACAGCAGACGGTTGATAAAGCTGTGGAAAATCTGAACCTTGCAGTTGCACAGCTTGAGAAAAAGAAGTCAGATCAAGAGGAAGAAGTGAAGACAAAATACATCGATGGAACTTATGAGGTGAGTGTACCGTGTAAACCGGATGAGGATGAAGATTTTACAGAGTATCAGCTTTCTATGAAGGTGACAATACGAAATGACAAAATTGTATCCATTACTGACGTGTCAGGAGATGGGGATGCAGCGAATGACAGCTATATCAAGAAGGCGGCAAATGGAACTTCAAGCAAAAAAGGTGTCGTTTCCCAGATTATTACCAAAGGAATGCCGGAAGAAATTGATACGGTATCCAGAGCAACCTGTTCTTCGAATGCGATTATTGACGGATGCAAAAAAGCACTGGAAATGGCTTTAAGACCAGAAGAGACGGAGGCGCAGTAGGATGAAAGAGTTTATCGTAAGACTGTTTAGTCTGCTGGCAATCGTCGGTGTCCTTTTCGGATATAACGAAGTGTTGGATGTCCGTGCGAAGGATGAGGAAATCGCAAAACTGAATGCACAGTTGGAGGTACAGTCATTTGGTGCCGGCAGTGATTCTGAGTCAGGGAGTGATTCAGGAGATGGAGCAGGATACAAGGATGGAACCTATACCGGAGAAGCGGATGGATTTGGCGGAACGGTTGCGGTAGAAGTTACTGTAAAAGATGGGAAGATCGAAGCGGTAGAAGTGACTTCCGCCGAGAAGGAAGACAGTGCATATCTTGCAATGGCGGAAGATATCATTCCAAAGATCATAGAGACGCAGAGTGCAGAAGTTGATACGATCAGTGGAGCAACGTTCAGTTCGACAGGAATTAAAAATGCAGCAGAACAGGCATTAGAACAGGCGGTAAAGTAGTTTGAAGAAGTTGAATATACATAATTTAAAAGCAAAAGAAATTAAAAAATTGCATACTTGGCTTCGTGCCTTGATTCAGATCCTTTATTTTCTGTTTCTGCCATCTGTGTATACAACAGCATTTGCCGGTGTAAAATATATTTTCACACAGATAGGAGTAGGTGAGGCAATCGGGATGACCCCTTTTGTGACTGTGCTGGTTGTTCTTTGCGCGTATACGATTCTTTTCGGAAGATTCTTCTGTGGATTCGCATGTGCATTCGGAAGTCTTGGAGATGGAATTCATGCATTTTATCTTTGGTGCTTTAAGAAGAGAAAGAAAAAGCCGGTGCTGCTTTCAGAAAAGATCACAGAGAAGTTAAGCTATTTGAAATATCTGGTGTTGACCGTAATCGCAGTACTTTGTTTTGCGGGAGTATACGGAAAGGCAAAAGGGACAAGCCCGTGGGATGTTTTTTCTATGCTGCATGCAGGAAATTTTCATTTGCAGGGATATTTGCCGGGAGTGATTCTACTAATTTTTATCATTGTAGGAATGTGTCTGGAAGAAAGATTTTTCTGTCGGAATCTGTGTCCGATGGGAGCAGTATTCTCATTACTTCCGGTGCTTCCGTTCTTTGCATTGCACCGCGACAGAGAAAATTGTATCAAAGGCTGCAGCGGATGCACGAAGAAATGTCCATCCGGGATCGGACTCCCGGAAGACGGCTCGATCAAAGTCGAGGGAGATTGTTTCCAATGCCAGAAATGTATTGATACCTGTCCAAAGAAGCATATCCATACAGGAATCAAAGGTCTGAAGGGAAATGAATTCTGGTTTACGATTCTTCGGGCAATTCTGTTACTTGTAATTATGATCTGGGCAGGAGTGTAATAGATGAAGAAAAAAGATCTGTTTTTAGGAGGCGGAATCCTCTTTGCGGCATGTGTACTGTTTCTTGTGATGAATCTGATGCAGTATGTACAGGCAAAGGAAAGCGGACAAAAAGAAAATCAGGAAAAACAGGTTGTGATCAAGGTGGACGGAGAAGTTTACGGAAGATATGCTTTGGATGAAGACCAGGTGATCGAAGTGCAGGAAGGAGATTTTTACAACCGTGTCCGGATTGAGGATGGAAAAGCTTACATGGAAGAGGCTGACTGTCCGGATGGATATTGCGAAGAGCAGGGAAAGATCAATAACCGGTCACAGACAATTGTCTGCCTGCCTCACAAGCTGGTTGTGGAAATAGAAGAGGTTGAGAATTCTGATGATTCTCAAAATGAAAAGGAACATCTACCGGATACAATTTCTAAATAAATCAATTGTTCGACTGTAAAGGAGAATGTATGAATAGAAATAAAAAACTTGCGAATATGGCAATGCTTGTTGCGTTGGCAATGATTTTTAGTTATGTGGAAAGCCTGATCCCAATTAATTTTGGAGTGCCGGGGATGAAGCTTGGAGTGGCTAATCTGGTCACTGTAACAGGTCTTTATTTTCTGGAAATTCCGGAAGTACTGGCGGTATCTGTACTGCGTGTGCTTCTGACAGGATTTCTTTTTGGAAATGGAATGTCGATTATTTACAGTCTGGCAGGGGCGGTTGTCAGCCTTCTTGCCATGGTACTTGTAAAGAAGATGGATGGAATTTCCATTGTAGGAGTAAGTATCACTGGCGGCGTCTTTCATAATATAGGACAGATTCTTGTTGCGATGGTAGTGGTGGAGAATCTGAAACTGATTTATTATCTGCCGGTTCTTCTTGTGGCAGGAACAGTGACAGGGTTCGTGATTGGAATTGTCGCAGGAAAGATTTTACCGGTTGTGAAGAAAGAAGCTGTAAGGACAGTATAGATATATACTTTTTGATTACAGGTTAGCGAAAGCTAACTTGATAATATATTCCATGCGGAAGCAGGAAAGCAGAACTACGACAGGCAGGATCTGTATGTAACTATTTTAGTTAAAAAGGAGGTTTCTATGAAAAACAAAGAAATGAAAGTAAAGGCAATGTCCATGGCAGTGGCAATGTCTATGGTAGTAGGACTTTGTCCGTCAACCATCTTTGCGGCAACAGGAAGTCAGACTGCGAAGGATGGAACTTATACAAAGACAGCCCACGTGGCAAGAACTGCAGAGGATGACGAAAATGAAGACGAATGGAATGAGTATGACGTTGAAGTCAGCCTGAAGGTGGAGGATGGCAAGTTTTCAGCCATCACTGTGACTCCAGGGGAAGGATATAACGCGGAGAGTGATTCCTATTTTGCAAAAGCTGTTTCAAAATCGAAAGGAATCCAGAAAATGCTTGTAGGAAAGGCTGCAACAGAAGATACAATTAATGGTTGGGATTCTGTTAGTGGTGCAACACGTACATCAAAGGCAGTGAAAGAAGCTGCACTTGCTGCAATCAAGTCAGCAAACGAAGCAGTAACAGTTGACACAACAAAACTGGAAGCTGCAATCACAGCCGCTGAAGCACTGAAAGAAGCTGATTACACAGCAGACAGTTGGAGTGCAATGCAGACGAAGCTGACAGCAGCCAAAGCTGCCCTGACAGCAAAAGAATCTCAGAGCGCGGTAGACACAGCAGCAGACGAGCTGAATACAGCAGTGAAGGCATTGAAAAAGGCAGAAGTTGCGAAAGAAACGTATGTGTTGATGAATATTCCATATTCTGAATTTTATGCAGCTGATCAGGTAGCAGGAGCAGACAGTGTATCCTCCGCTACAAAAGCGAAAACAAGATCAACACTTGTAGCTGGATCTTATCATGTAAACAGTGATGGAACAGATATTACAGGTATTACATATCCGGTTAAGATTAGTGATGCATCTGTACTGAAAAACTATACACAGATCACAGATGACAGCAAGCTTTCTATTACAGTGAATATGAAAGGAAAAGAGACAACAACAGAATATAATGGAAAAGATGCGTTATTCGAGAGCGCAAGCTATTCTTACTATATTTTAAGTGAGACTCCTTCCTATTATAAGGAAGCAACAGTAAATGCAGATGGTTCACTCAGCTTTAGTGAAGTGAAAGGTGCAACTGCACAGAAGTTGAGTGATGCATCAATTGATTTCACAACAGATACAAAGTATGGAGATTATGAATTAGATGTAAATGGACTCCCAAAAACAGTTAATACAGTATATGGAGTTGTGATCAGCACAAAAGAAGGAGACAACTACGGACTTCGTCATCTTGAAAATATCTGGAAAAAGACAAAACTGGCATGGAGTACAGGATTTGTGACAACATCTCATGGAAACACACTGGACTCAAAAGATTATGAAAAGATGATGGGTCAGACAATCAATAAAATCACATATTACACAGATAATGGAATCTATGAGATTGATGCAGATCAGTATGTGCCGGTTAAATTCAATGGGACTGTCGCAGCAGAGAATGCAGATGTTGAAAGTGGAAAAGTAAATCTAACTGTAGAAGGACTTCCTGGTGATTATCAGGCAGAATATACAGTTGAAGGTCTTGAGGATGTTCAGGTAAAAGACGGGGTACTTACCTATAAGACAAAAGGCGCTGAGATAGGCAAATATACTCTGAAAGTATCTGATAAATCCGGAAAATATGCGGATCTTACGACAGATTTTGAATTAACAACAGAAGCTGTACCAGTTGTATTTAACAATGAAAGTGCAGCACTTGTAGCGGCAGAAGGATATGCAGCAGAGGATGTAACTTCTTATGTAAAGAAGATCGAATCCGTAACAGTTGACGGAACAGAGTATGCGGCAACAGGAAAACGTGCAGTGAAGATCATCAAAGAAGATGGAACAATTGATACGACTGCGGCTCCATTTAAGGATGCAGAAAATGGACATGGATTTAAGATCTCAGTAAAGGCAACAGGCTATGCAAAGGATTACGAATTCACTTATACTTTAGCACAGGAGAGTGAGTATACTTACGCATATGTAGGACTTAGCTGGGCAGAGTACTGGGCTGCTGAAAATGTGCAGGCAGCAGGAGATACATCTTCTTCAGATGCAAAGGATTCAAAAGGAGAGTCTGACAAGGGTGCATTCGATACTGTAACAAGAGCTACCGTAAATCATGGACTTCACAGAGGTTCTTTCCAGTGCAACGCAGTAATCAAGGCGGAAAATGGAAAAGAGTATGCAGTAGAGTACTGGACAGATGGAACTACTGCAGTTCTGACAGACGGAAGCAGGATTACATTTAACAGAGGAGAGATTACAGAAGAATCTGGTGCAACAACAAAGATGACAGAGTATGATGTACTCGGACTGAAATATGTGCCGGTGAAAGTAAAAACATCTGATCTGGATGCACTGAAAGCAAGCTATCGTGTGATCGAAAACGGAAGTGAACTTGCAGGAGGATATTCAGAAAAGAATCTGGTAAGCTATACAGGACTGGTTGCCAATGTAACAGAGAATACAAACGGTCTGAAAACAGCAACAAAGAATGAGGATGGATCTTTCAGTTTCTCTGCAAGAGTGAATAATGGATCAGAGTCCGGAATCAAAGATCAGGCACTCAAGACAGCACCAACAGCAGAGGAAGCAGGGCTGACAGTAAAAGAAGCAAGCGGATCTTATGGAGAATTCTTAAGAGTTGATCTGACAGGAAATTATGGTGATCTTGGATCAAATCTCCAGACTGTTACATGGACTTACTATGGAGATGACAGCACATATACAAATGCAAAAGCTACTTATGGAACAAAATTTGCAGCAGATAACTGGATGCACAAAGCAATGGGAATCCAGCTTGGACTGACAGATTCTCTTCGTTGTACACTTCCGGAAGGAACGGATGGAACAGGATATTGGACCATTACACTGACAGCACTTGGATATAATGATGTGACATACAAATTCCAGGCAACAGAGGAGAACATTGTAAAAGCATCTGAGGATAAAACAATCACAACAACAGAGCTTGAGGCAGCTATTGCAAAAGCAGAAGCCCTGAAAGAAGCTGATTATACAGCGGAAAGCTGGGCATCTATGCAGATGGAACTTCAGGAAGCAAAAGATGAATTGAAAAATCCAAAAACTCAGGCAACTGTAGACGAGGCAGTAAGCCACCTCAACGCAGCTGTTGAAGCACTTGTTAAGGCAGAGGGAGATAAGACAGAAGAGGATAAGAAAGACGACGATAAGAAAGAAGAGCCGGCAGCAGTTGATACTTCTTCCCTTGAGAAAGTAATCAGTGATGCGGCAGCTCTGAAAGAAGCTGATTACACAGTTGACAGCTGGAAGGTATTGCAGAGTGCACTGACAGACGCTAAGAGCGCATTAAATGCAAAAGAAAGCCAGGAAAAAGTTGATAAAGCAACAGATGAGTTAAATACAGCAATCAAAGCACTTGTAAAGAATGGAAACCAGGCGGGAAGTCAGAATGGAAGTGCAACTCCGACTGTTACAAAGAAGGCAGGAACAACTACGGATGGATCAGCTTCCAAAGGAACAAGTGGATCAAAAGCCGCAAAGACAGGTGATCCGGCAAATGTTCTTGGCTTATTAGGACTTGCATTCTCCTCACTCGGAGCAGGAGTTGGCGGATTTGCATGGAAGAGAAAAAGAAAATAAAGACAAGAAAATTGAGAAAATTTTCAACAATTTCGCGAAAAAGATTAAAATAGTGCATTGACACTATCGCTTTAAAGTGATAAACTCCTAGCAAATGGAATAACGCTTTAAACCGATGAAGCGGAGATCAAAGTAATTATGCGCGCACAGAGAGTCCGGGAAGCTGAGAGCCGGATCGAGATGCAGGTTGCCAAATGGACCGCTGAGGGCACAGTCAAAGGATTTGAGAATCCGAGTACTCTGTGACGTGTGGGCATACGTCAGTTGCCGGAGATATGTTAGTATCTTACAGAGCGCATGGGAGTGTACCCGTGAATCAAGGTGGCACCGCGGAAAAGATTTAGATTTACCGTCCTTGACAGAATAGGAATATTCTGTCAGGGACTTTTTTTCTACCATAAACATATATTTCCTATCGGGATAAAAGAGAAATTCATTTTGCAGCATAACTTCAAGGAGGAATACACATGGACAAGACATTAGAACAAATCAGATTCTATGCTGAACAAGGCAGATACAAGCGAGTTCCGATCAGCAAAGAGCTGTATGCAGATGCATTTACGCCGATTAGTGTGATGCGGACGCTGCGGGCGGCAAGCAAGCATTGCTATCTGCTGGAAAGTGCGGAGGACAGACAGCAGTGGGGAAGATATTCCTTCCTTGGATATGCACCAACGATGGAGATCACCTGTACCGATGGGCGTGTGATCATCAGCGAAGGGCATGAAGATGAGGATAAGACCAAACGGGAAGTTTTAACCGACCATCCGGGAAAGGTTCTAAGAGAAATTCTCGAAGCATATAAAAGTCCGGTTGTTCCGGGACTTCCTCCATTTACCGGAGGGCTTGTCGGATATTTTTCTTATGACTACATCAAATATGCAGAACCGACATTGAAGCCAGTCCTGGAAGAGAAGAATGAGACTTCAGGAAAGACAGCAGCAGAAACGGCAGTAAGAGATTTCCGGGATGCGGACTTGATGTTATTTGACCGTGTCATCGTATTTGACAATTACAGACAGAAGCTGATCCTGATTACAGGAGTGAAGCTGGAAGGTGATCTGGAAGAAAATTATACGAACGCGAAGCAGGAATTAGAAGAGATGGAACGATTGATCCGAAGCGGGGCGCAGGCAGATTTCCGACCACTTGTTTTAGAAGAAGAGTTCCATCCGGGAGTGGATAAAGAAGATTATTGCAAGATGGTTGAGAAAGCTAAGGAATACATTTATGAAGGTGATATTTTCCAGGTCGTTTTATCCAATCCGCTGACAGCGAAGGCAAAAGGAAGTCTTTTTGATACCTACCGGGTGCTTCGAACCTCGAATCCATCTCCGTATATGTTCTACTTTTCAAGTGATGATATTGAAGTGGCCGGGGCTTCACCGGAAACGCTGGCGAAGTTAGAAAACGGACAGGTGTGCACTTTTCCTCTTGCCGGTACAAGGAAGCGAGGAATGACCGAAGAGGAAGATCAGGAATTGGAGAAAGAGCTACTTGCAGACGAGAAAGAGCTTGCAGAGCACAACATGCTTGTAGATCTTGGACGAAATGATGTCGGCAAGATCAGCCAGCCGGGAACAGTTAAAGTTGATAAATATATGGAAATCCAGAGATATTCCCATGTAATGCATATTGGTTCCACTGTGACAGGGAAAATTCGGGAAGACAAAGATGCACTGGACGTAGTCGATGCGATTCTCCCGGCAGGAACGCTTTCCGGAGCACCGAAGATCCGCGCATGTGAGATTATCGCAGAACTTGAACAGGAGAAAAGAGGCATCTACGGAGGGGCAGTCGGCTATCTCGATTTTGCAGGAAATGTAGATACATGCATTTCCATCCGTCTTGCTTATAAGAAAAATGGATACATTCGTGTACAGTCAGGAGCCGGAATCGTAGCAGACAGTATCCCTGAAAATGAATTCCAGGAGTGTTTAAATAAGGCAGGGGCAGTGCTTCAGGCAGTGGAAACTGCGAAAGGAGGATTGGAATGATACTATTACTTGACAATTATGATAGCTTTACCTATAACCTGTATCAGTTTATCGCAGGAGTAGAATCAAAAAGAGGTGACATGCAAAAAGATCAGATTGATTCAGAAGTGAAAGTAATACGAAATGATCAAATCACACCGGAAGAGATTCTGGAACTTGCGCCCGAGGCGCTGGTAATCTCACCGGGGCCGGGAAAACCTTCTGATGCCGGAATCTGTATCGAAGCAATTCAGAAGCTGAAAGGAAAAATCCCGATGCTCGGCGTTTGTCTCGGACATCAGGCGATGGCGGAAGCATTTGGAGCAACCGTAGGTCACGCCGGACAGCTGATGCATGGGAAGACATCACAGCTGAAAGATGTAAATACAGACAGTGTTCTGTTTCAGAATCTGACAGATTCAATTCAGGCGGCAAGATATCATTCGCTTGCAGTAAAGGAAGAGACACTTCCGGAAGAACTGGTTGTGACAGCGCGAAGCGAAGATAACGAGATCATGGCGATGGAACACAGAGAATATCCGATCTTTGGGTTACAGTTTCATCCGGAATCCGTGATGACACCGCAGGGACTTCAGATGATAGAGAACTTTATTAACTATGCAAAAGCATTGAAGGAGAATTAAGAAATGATCAAAGAAGCAATTATAAAATTATCAAAGAAAGAAAATCTCACCTATACAGAAGCAGAAGAAGTAATGAATGAGATTATGGAAGGAAAGGCATCGGATGTTCAGAAGTCAGCATATCTGACAGCACTTTCCATGAAAGGTGAGACAATCGATGAGATCACAGCATCAGCAGCGGGAATGCGTGCACACTGCATCAAGCTTTTGCATGACATGGATGTGCTGGAAATCGTAGGAACAGGGGGAGACGGAGCAAATTCATTTAACATTTCAACAACATCCTCCCTTGTGATTGCGGCAGCAGGAATCCCGGTTGCAAAGCATGGTAACCGTGCAGCATCTTCTAAGTCTGGTGCGGCAGATGTACTTGAAGCACTTGGAGTGAAGATCGATGTCGCACCGGAGCGCAGCACACAGCTTCTCAAAGACATTCAGATCTGTTTCTTATTTGCACAGAATTATCATATTGCGATGAAATATGTCGGACCGATCCGTAAAGAACTCGGTATCCGTACCGTATTCAATATTCTTGGGCCACTGTCTAATCCTGCAGGAGCGAACATGGAACTGATGGGAGTTTATGATGAAAGTCTGGTAGAGCCACTTGCAAGAGTAATGGCGAATCTCGGAGTCGTCCGCGGAATGGTCGTTTACGGACAGGATAAGTTAGATGAGATTTCCATGTGTGCACCGACTACAGTCTGTGAGATTAAAGACGGAACATTTACAAGCTATGAGATCACACCGGAGCAGTTTGGTTATGAGAGATGCGAAAAAGGTACACTGACAGGAGGAACACCTCAGGAAAACGCACAGATCACATTGGATATCATTTCTGGAAAAGAGCTGGGAGCAAAGAGAAATGCTGTTTGCCTGAATGCAGGAGCAGCAATCTATCTTGCAGGAAAAGCAGATTCAATCGAAGCAGGTGTAAGAAAAGCGGAACAGATCATTGACGAAGGACTTGCACTGAAGAAGCTGGAGCAGTTTAAAGAAGAAAGTAATAAATAAAAAGTCTGATCCCCGGCTATGCAGGGGAGAATGGAAGAAGCAACTTGAAAGAAAAAGAGGAACAAATAGTATGAATATACTCGAGAAAATTACCGAGCGCACGAAAGAGCGGATCGAAGAAGAAAAGAAAATAGTTCCATTAGAAGAGGTTCGAAGACAGGCGGAAGAAAAAGGAATTAAAGATCAAATCCCAGTATTCGAACAGGCACTTCGGGCAGAAGGATTGTCTTTTATCTGCGAAGCGAAAAAAGCGTCTCCATCCAAAGGATTAATCGCACCGGATTTTCCATATGTAGAGATCGCCAGAGACTATGAAGCAGGCGGCGCGGCAGCAATCTCCTGTCTGACAGAACCGTTTTGGTTCCGGGGCAGTGATGAGTATCTGAAAGAAATCGTGCAAAATGTATCCATTCCGGTGCTCAGAAAAGATTTCACCTGTGATGAATATATGATCTATCAGGCAAAAGCAATGGGAGCCTCGGCAGTACTTCTGATCTGTTCGGTATTAGAAGATGGCAGGTTAAAAGCGTATCATCAGCTGGCAGACGAACTCGGACTATCTGCTTTGGTAGAAACACATAACGAAGAAGAAATCTTAAGAGCACAGAAGATCGGTGCAAAGATTATCGGTGTAAATAACCGGAATCTGAAAGATTTCACAGTGGATATCAAGAATAGCATTCGGCTAAGAGAAATGGTCAGTTCGGAAACAGTTTTCGTATCTGAGAGCGGTATCCGTGGAGTGGAAGATATGAAAGCACTTTATGAAAATGGAATCGATGCGGTACTGATCGGAGAACTTCTGATGAGAAAATCTGATCGGAAAGCAGCACTGATGGAGTTGAAGCAGCAGACAGGAAGGCAGCTAGATATGAATTAGCGGAAGATATAGTATGAGACAAGATAAAATGAACATGCCCAAGATTAAGATCTGCGGTTTGAGCCACCCGGAAGATATTACCTATATAAATGAGGCAAAACCGGATTATTGCGGATTTATCATCGATGTGCCAAAGAGTCGGAGAAATGTATCTATTTCGAAAGTTCGTGAACTGGTTCAAAATCTTGAATCGCAGATTTGCCCGGTCGGAGTATTTGTCAATAAAGACTGCGGCGAGGTCGCACAATCATTAAATGAAGGAACCATTCAGATTGCTCAGCTTCACGGGCAGGAAGATGAGGCATATATAAAGAAGTTGAAAAGTCTGACAGACCATCCGGTGATGAAAGCATTTTCGATTCAGGAGAAAAAAGATCTTGATGTGGCGGCAGCGAGCAGTGCAGATCTGATTCTTCTCGATCACGGAAAAGGCGGAACCGGCGAGACATTTGATTGGAGTCTTTTGGAAGGCTGGACAAAGCGGCCGTATTTCCTCGCAGGAGGACTGAATCCGGAGAACATACCGGAGGCAATACAGCGAATACACCCTTGGGGAATTGATCTGAGCAGTGCAGTGGAGACTGATGGAAAGAAAGATCGTGAGAAAGTTCTTCAAGCTGTGAAAACTGTGAGAAATTTTGAAAGCAGTAAACATTTTTTGGAAAACAAAAGAGTATACAGGTGAATGAATAAATTTACCAAAACAATAGAAACAAGAAAGAAGGAGAGACAACCATGACAAAAGGAAGATACGGAATCCATGGTGGACAGTACATTCCGGAGACACTGATGAATGCAGTGATCGAATTGGAAAAGGCGTACAACTACTATAAAAATGACAAAGAATTTAATGACGAACTGAATACATTATTAAATGAATATGCAGGCAGACCGTCTCTTTTATACTATGCAGCACGTATGACAGAAGATCTTGGCGGAGCGAAAATTTATCTGAAACGAGAAGATCTCAATCACACAGGTGCCCATAAGATCAACAACGTGTTAGGTCAGGTTCTTCTTGCGAAGAAGATGGGAAAGACAAGAGTGATCGCTGAGACCGGTGCAGGACAGCATGGGGTTGCAACAGCGACAGCAGCGGCTCTGATGGGAATGGAATGTGAAGTTTTCATGGGAAAAGAAGATACAGAGCGTCAGGCACTGAATGTATACAGAATGCGTCTTCTCGGAGCACAGGTACACGCGGTTACAAGTGGAACTGGTACTTTAAAAGATGCTGTTTCGGAGACGATGCGTGAGTGGACAAGAAGAATTGATGACACACATTATGTACTCGGATCCTGTATGGGACCGCATCCATTTCCGCAGATCGTGCGTGATTTTCAGGCAGTTATATCTAAAGAGATCAAGGAGCAGATCCTTGAAAAAGAAGGAAAACTCCCGGATGCAGTGCTTGCCTGTGTCGGCGGTGGATCCAATGCGATCGGTGCATTTTATAATTTCATTGAAGATGAAAGCGTGCGCCTGATCGGATGCGAGGCGGCCGGACGTGGTGTGAATACAGCAGAGACAGCTGCAACGATCGCGACCGGTAAGCTTGGAATCTTCCACGGAATGAAATCTTATTTCTGTCAGGATGAGTACGGACAGATCGCACCGGTTTACTCAATCTCAGCCGGACTGGATTATCCGGGAATCGGACCGGAGCATGCAGATCTTTATGATAAGGGAAGAGCAGAATATGTAGCAATCACTGATGATGAGGCAGTCGATGCATTTGAGTACCTTTCTAAATTAGAAGGAATCATTCCGGCGATCGAGAGTGCACATGCAGTTGCATATGCAAGAAAGCTTGCGCCGACAATGGGAAAAGACCAGATTATCGTAATTAATATTTCGGGACGCGGAGATAAGGACTGTGCAGCAATCGCACGTTACAGAGGGGAGGATCTTCATGAGTAGAATACAGGAAGCATTTAAAGGAAAGAAAGCATTTATACCATTTATCACATGTGGTGACCCGGATCTTGAGACGACGAAACAGATCGTCTATGAGATGGAGAAAGCAGGGGCGGCGTTGATCGAGCTTGGAATCCCATTTTCCGATCCGACAGCAGAAGGACCGGTTATACAGGGAGCAAATCTGCGTGCGCTGACAGGAGGCGTGACGACAGATAAGATCTTCGATATGATAAAAGAAATCCGTCAGAATACACAGATTCCGCTTGTTTTTATGACATATGCAAATGTTGTGTTCTCTTACGGAACAGAAAGATTTCTTGAGAAAGCGAAAAATGTCGAAATGGATGGTCTGATTCTTCCGGATGTTCCATTTGAAGAGAAAGAAGAATTTGACATCGTGTGCAAAAAGTACGGAATCGATCTGATCTCATTGATTGCACCGACTTCTCATGACCGAATCCGGATGATTGCAAAAGAAGCATCGGGATTCGTATATTGTGTTTCCTCACTTGGTGTAACAGGAACAAGATCCGCGATCACGACGGATATCGGAGCAATGGTGAAGCTTGTAAAAGAGGAAAATGATATTCCATGTGCGGTCGGATTCGGAATCTCCACTCCGGAGCAGGCGGCGAAGATGTGTCAGAGCGCAGACGGGGCGATCGTTGGAAGTGCAATCGTTAAGTTGTGTGAGAAATACGGAAAAGACTGCGTGCCGTATGTTGCAGAATATGTAAAGAGTATGGTTGAAGCTTGTAAATAAGTGAAAAGGATCTGGGATTCGAAATCCGAGTATTCTTTTGATAATAATAGGAAAATACCTCTTTTGATAAGGAGCCAGATGTGGTATCATAGATATTAGATTTGTTGCTTGATCTATGATACGAATCCGAAAGGAGACTACGAATGAAGAATCGAAAACAGCCTTTATTCAAAAGCTTTGGCTATGCCTTTGAAGGAATCTGGACAGGGATTTCAAAAGAGAGGAATATGAAGATTCATTGCCTTGCAGTGATTCTTGTAACAGCAGTTGGAACCTTTGTAGGATTAACACCAATGGAATGGTGTATCTGTCTTCTCCTTTTTGGAATGGTGATCTCACTGGAACTTGTGAATACGGCAGTGGAAGCTGTTGTTGATCTTGTGACAGAAGAGAGAAAGCCACTTGCTAAGATCGCAAAGGATACAGCAGCAGGTGCAGTGCTTTTTACGGCAATCATGGCTGTGATCATAGGGTGTATCATATTTATACCTCATTTTATGAAGATTGCGGGAATTGCATAGCAATGGAGCAATCCGGTTACATCAGTGAGTGGCAAAATTTACTTTTGACACTCACATCATTTTGCACTACTGCAACATGTAATATAAAGAAAAGCAACCAGAAAGGAAAACAAAGAGATGGATGAGAATAAAGTAATTGTCAGTACAGAGATGAAGCAGACATTGGTAAATCTGCGAAATCTCGAAGAGATTTATGTGATCATGTCAGGTGTGACGAAGATGCCGTTTGTCCTCTGTGATGAAGAGACATTTGATGACGAGGTTCTGGTTTATTATCAGGAAGAGTCTGCAAAGGAAAAGGCAAAGACGCTTGCAGAAGATCGTTATCATGTAGGAATTGCAAAGATTGAAAAGAATGCCAGACTTGGCTTTTTTACAAACCTGTATACAATGGGCGTGAATGCACTGGCAGTGAATGTTGGTACAGAGGAGGAGATCAGGGTTCAGCTGGAACAGCTTGTAGTTCGTAAGAATAAGGAAGAACTGCCTGAAGGAAAGAAACTGATCGAGAATCCGGAGCTTCATCTGACAGCAATGTATCTGATGCAGGAGATGCACCGCAATATCGGACCGGAGATGCCGGAGAATGTGAAGGAACTTCAGGAAGAGATGATGGCGCATTATAAGAAAGGAATCTTTATCGTAGGAGTTCAGGAAGATAATCAGGTTCCACTTCTGAGACAGCCGGACGGAAGTCTGTATCAGCCGATCTTTACAGATATGATAGAATTTACCAGATTTGCACAGGGCAAGAAGATGAAGACAGCAGCAATCCCGGCGGATAAGATTCCGGAGATACTGATTCCGGATGCAAAGGGAGTTGCGATCAATCCATTTGGTGTGAATGTACGTCTGGATATTACAAAAGCAAATAAGCAAAAGCCAGAAGCGTAAAATGAAAAGAAAATAATTTAAAACAAAAGAAAAAAATTGATTTACTGGAATGATCACTAAGTAACATATTCAACAAAAAAACAGGATAAATATTGTTGAATATTACAGATTGACTGTTGGAAGTGAGTATGGTTATACTATACGTGGTTAAAAGAGAAAAGCGCACGATAGAGTGTTACTGGTAAAGCAGGCATAAACTATCCTTAATAAGTTCACCAGATAAGGTGGACTTGGTTATTGAGGATTAGTTTATGCCTTTTTTGCGCATTATAGTATAGGATAAGTAAGTTGCAGAACTGTGCCAGCACAAGAAACTATGGGATGCGTCAACTCTATAAGAAATGATACGAGGAGGATTACAGATGAAAGACAAGATTTTTGGAGTATTGCAGAGAATCGGAAGAAGTTTTATGCTTCCAATCGCAATTCTTCCGGTAGCAGGACTTCTGCTTGGAGTAGGAAGTTCATTTACGAATGCAACGATGATTGAGACATATCATCTTCAGGCAATTTTAGGCGAGGGGACAATTCTGAATTCCCTGCTCACAATTATGAGCAAAGCGGGAAGTATTATTTTTGATAACCTGCCGATCATTTTTGCTGTCGGTGTAGCAATCGGTATGGCGAAGAAAGAGAAGGAAGTTGCGGCACTTGCGGCAATGATCTCTTTCTTTGTAATGAATGTAACAATGAATGCTATGCTTCTGATCCGTGGAGATCTTCTTGCAGACGGAACACTTGGAGCCGGAGTTCTGGAAGGAACTGTGACAAGTGTCTGCGGAATCCAGACATTACAGATGGGTGTATTTGGCGGTATTATCGTTGGACTTGGAGTAGCAGCACTTCATAATAAGTTTTACAAAATCCAGCTTCCGAATGCACTGTCATTCTTCAGTGGATCAAGATTTGTTCCGATTATTTCAACATTGACTTATGTGGCTGTCGGAATCGTACTCTATTTTGTATGGCCAACCGTTCAGAATGGAATCTATGCACTCGGCGGACTTGTAACAGGAACAGGCTATATTGGAACATTGATCTTTGGTATTATTAAGAGAGCGTTGATTCCATTTGGACTTCACCATGTATTCTATCTTCCATTCTGGCAGACAGCGGTTGGAGGAACAATGGAAGTTGCGGGACAGCTGGTACAGGGCGGTCAGAACATCTTCTTTGCGCAGCTTGCAGATCCATCCACAGTACATTTCAGTGCGGATGCGACAAGATATTTTTCCGGTGAATTTATTTTCATGATCTTTGGTCTTCCGGGTGCGGCACTTGCAATGTATCAGTGTGCAAAACCGGAGAAGAAGAAACAGGCAGGCGGACTTCTGCTTTCTGCAGCACTTGCATGTATGATGACCGGAATCACAGAGCCACTGGAATTCTCATTCCTGTTTGTAGCACCGATCCTTTTTGCGGTACAGGTGATCCTTGCCGGATCTGCTTATATGATCGCGCATATGTTAAATATTGCAGTAGGACTTACATTTTCCGGTGGATTTATTGATCTGTTCCTTTTCGGTATCCTTCAGGGAAATGCTAAGACAAGCTGGATCAGAATCATCCCGGTTGGAATTATTTATTTCTTCTTATATTATATCATCTTCCGTACTTTGATTCTGAAGCTGAATCTGAAGACACCGGGAAGAGAAGATGATGATGCGGAAACGAAACTGTATACAAAAGCTGATTATAAAGCAAAAGTAGATGGAAATGATGCAGATTCTGAAAATGAAATGACACCGGAAGATCAGAAGAGCGCACTGATCACAAGAGGACTTGGTGGAAAGAAAAACATTTCTGATGTAGACTGCTGTGCGACAAGACTTCGTTGTACGGTAGTAAAGCCGGAACTGGTAAATGAAGATGTCTTAAGAATGACATCCCCATCCGGAATCGTAAGAAAAGGACAGGGAATCCAGGTAATCTATGGACCGGCTGTTTCTGTGATTAAATCCAATCTGGAAGATTATCTGGAGAAAGCTCCGGATGTGGAATATCTTCCGGAAGAAAACGAAAACAGCGCAGAAGAAACGAATAAATGTGCAGAAACAAAAGATGAAGCGAAGAAAGATGAGAACAAAACTGTTGCAGCCGGAACTGTAAAGAAAGAGCTTTGCTCTCCATTCACAGGAGTGGCAGCACCGATCGAAGAAGCGTGTGACGAAGCATTTGCAGGGAAAATGATGGGAGACGGTTATCTGGTTCGCCCGGAAGAGGGAATGGCTTATGCGCCGGAAGATGCAACTGTATCTTTTATCTTCCCATCAAAACATGCAGTTGGTCTGACTAGTGATGACGGAACCGAGTATCTGCTTCACATTGGCGTGGATACTGTAAATCTGGATGGAAAAGGATTCGAAACTTTTGTAAATGACGGAGACCGAGTAAAAAAGGGTGACAAACTGATAGGTTTTGATATAAAATATATCCAAGAGCATGCAAAATCCGATGAATGTATGGTTGTATTTACAAGTCTTCAGGAAGGTGAAGAGATCAGAATGTCTAAGAGCGGAAAAGTAGAGAAGCTTGAGAAGACAGCAGAAATCGTAAGCTTGAATTAAGAGAAAGAAAGAGAGGCTCCGGGGGGATGTATCGAGTCATTAAAGTTCTGAATAATAATGGGATTCTTGTATATCATGTTGAGACAGGGAAGGAGATGATCCTTCTCGGAAACGGTGTGGGATTTGGAAAGAAACCTACAGAACAGATCGAGAAACTTCCCGGAGCCAAAGTATATTCCCTTGTCACAAGAAGAAAGCAAGAGTCTGTTCTGAAAACAGTCAATGGAATCCGTCCGGAGTTTATTGAGGCAACAGGAAAGATCATTGAAGAAGCAGAGAACGTGTTTCAGAAGATCAATCATGAGATGCTGCTTCCGTTGGCAGATCATATTGCGCTTGCAGCGAAGAGAGCGAAGGAGAACCGCCAGCTTCCGAATCCATTTACACCGGATATCCGTGTGTTGTTTGGAGAGGAGTATCAAGTGGCCCTGAAAGGGCGGGAAATTATACAGCAGCTGACAGGATATGAAATCTCAGAGGATGAAGTCGGATTCATTACGCTACATATCCATGCAGGTCTTTCAGATGAGGCAGTATCCCAGACTCTGGATGCGACCAGGATTGTAAATGAAGGGATTGCCATGATTGAACAGGAATTCGATCAGAAGCTGGAGAGCGGCTCACTTGGATGTACACGTCTGATGAGTCATATGTATTATATGATTCTGAGAACCCGTAAGGGTGAAGGGACGAATGCAGACTTTAATGATTTCATTTTTCAGAATTACCCAAGGACCGGAGAGGCGGCGAAGAGAGTGTGTGACTATATGTCCAGACAGCTGAAACAACCGGTCGCAAAAGAAGAAATCGGATTTCTTGCAATCCATATCCAGCGGGTTATCTCGCCGGATACGGTATGACCGTGTGCTCTTGAAATACTGTATACTATGATATATAGTAGTGGATAAGAGCGAAAGGGGAATCCGCAGAATGTATAAGATTCTAATCATAGAAGATGACCTTGTGATGGCAGGGGCAATTAAAAAAGAGATGGAAGCGTGGGGAAATGAAGCACGTTATGTGGAAGATTTTGCAAAGGTTCTTGAGACATTTGCAGAGTACGGTCCACATCTGGTGCTTTTGGATATCACGCTTCCTTTTTATAATGGATACCACTGGTGCAGCGAGATCCGTAAGATATCGAGCGTTCCGGTGATCTTTATCTCTTCAGCAGCGGATAATATGAATATTATCATGGCGATGAATATGGGTGGAGATGACTTTGTGGCAAAACCATTTGACTTAAGTGTACTGACAGCGAAGATTCAGGCTCTGCTGAGAAGAACGTATGATTTGTCAGGAAAAGTGCCGATGTTGGAACATAGAGGAGCAATCCTGAACCTCTATGATACAACAATGACCTATAATGGAGAAAAGATTGAGTTGACAAAGAATGAATTTCGTATCTTACAGACATTGATGGAGAATAAAGGACGCGTGGTCAGCAGAGACACGCTGATGACAAAGCTGTGGGAGACAGACAATTATATCGAAGAGAATACATTGACAGTCAATGTCGGAAGACTTCGGAAAAAGCTGGAAAAAGCGGGACTGGAAGGCTTTATCAAGACGAAAGTCGGCGGTGGATATATCATCGAGAAGGAGTAAAAATGTTTTTACAATATTTGAAAAGAATCCGATTTGTGCTTCTATGGAGTTTGCTGTGTGCGGGAATCTTTTTTCTGATTTTTGTACTGGAAGAGATTAATCTGAAGGCAGCGGTTTATCCGACAGTGTTGTGTCTGGCATTTGGATTACTTTTTCTTCTCTGTGGATATTTGCGGTATAAGAAAACCGGGCAGAAGCTGGAACATTTGCTGCAAGGAGAAGGACCTTATGAGGATTCACTTCCAATCGCACAAGATGGGATTGAGTCAGGATATCAGGAGCTGATCAGAAAAGAAGAACAACAGCAAAGAAAAGAACATGCCAGATGGGAGAAGTCCGGTCAGGACATGGAGGACTATTATGCAACCTGGGTGCATCAGATCAAGGCACCGATTGCTGTGATGAATGTATTACTTCAGCAGGAAGATACCGAGACGAATCAGAATCTGAAAGCCGAACTGTTCCGGGTGGAGCAGTATGTGGAGATGGCACTTGGGTATGTGCGTCTTGACAGTGGCACGAAGGATCTGGTAATCGCACAGTATCCTTTGGATGAAATTGTAAGAAAATCGATCCGTAAATATGCAGGACAGTTTATTCGAAGGAGAATCCGTCTGATCTATGAAGGGACAGATCAGATTGTTTTGACGGATGAGAAATGGCTTTCATTTATCATTGAACAACTGTTGTCCAATGCGGTGAAATATACACTGAAAGGAACTGTGACGATTTTTGTCAGTGAAGAAAAGAAACTGACGGTTACAGATACCGGAATGGGAATTGCACCGGAAGATCTGCCGAGAATCTTTGAAAAAGGATATACGGGATATAATGGAAGAATGGAACGGAAATCAACGGGAATTGGTCTGTATCTGAGTCAGATGGCGGCAAAGAAACTTGGGCATCAGATCACGGTTGTGTCGAAGCTGGGGGAAGGCAGCAGTTTTACAATAGATCTGGCAGAGTATCCGTTGAGAACAGAGTAAATCACTAAATCACACAGAGAGAAACAAGTGACAAATTTGTCACATCAGACAGCTGGAATGTCACAGAAATCAATGTCGGCATTCTGGCTGTATTGTTATACTGAGGATGTTGAAAGAAGAGGAGGTCGTAAGAAATGACAGTTTTGGAAGTAGAAAATTTGAAAAAAATATACCGTCCCCGTTTTGGCGGTAATCAGGTACAGGCACTCTCTAAGGTGACATTCTCAGTAGAAGAGGGCGAATATGTAGCAATCATGGGAGAGAGTGGCTCGGGGAAGACGACATTACTGAACATGCTGGCAGCATTGGATAAACCAACTGAAGGGGAAGTTTATCTGGATGGAAAACCGTTATCAGCAATCCGTGAGAAGGATCTGTCCAAGTTCAGGAGAGATCATCTTGGGTTTGTATTTCAGGATTTCAATCTTTTGGATACATTTAATCTAAAGGACAATATCTTACTGCCATTGGTACTGCAGGGAGTTGATTACAGGAAAATGAATGTCAGGATGATGCCAATCGTGAAAGAACTTGGAATCGCAGGACTTCTGGAGAAGTATCCCTATGAGGTGTCAGGAGGACAGAAGCAGCGTGCAGCAGTGGCGAGAGCGCTGATCACAGATCCGAGACTGATCCTGGCGGATGAGCCGACCGGGGCGCTCGATTCGAAATCAACGGATGAATTGCTCGGGGTATTTGAGCGGATCAATCAGTCGGGACAGACGATCCTTATGGTAACACATTCTGTCAAAGCAGCGAGCAAGGCCGGGAGAGTGTTATTTATTAAAGACGGAGAAGTTTTCCACCAGGTATATAAAGGCGAACAGACAGATGAACAGTTCTATCAGAATATCTCAGCGACACTGACAATGCTTGCGACAGGTGGTGAGAGACAATGAAAAGTGGACTTTATCTGAAACTTTCCGTTAATGGAATTAAGAAAAATAAGAAGCTGTATCTTCCTTATCTGATCACTTGTATCTGTATGGTTATGATGTTCTATCTGATCGATTATCTTGCAGTGAGTCCGCAGTTTGCCAAGATCAAAGGTGGGGATACTATGCAGATGATCCTTGGATTTGGTTCCGGTGTGATCTCAATCTTTTCTCTGATCCTTCTGTATTACACAAATTCATTTCTGATCCGCAGACGACAGAGAGAGTTTGGGTTGTATCACATCCTTGGAATGGGAAAAATTGACCTTGTAAAAATCATGGTTCTTGAGAATCTGATCATCAGTGTTCTGACGATTGCAGGAGGAATCGTGGGAGGAATCCTGTTCTCTAAATTAGGGGAACTTCTGGCAGCGAAGATACTTGGAAGTAATGCCGGACTTTCTATGAAGATCAGTGTTCCGGCACTTGTGGCTACGGCACTGTTATTCCTGGTCATTTTTGCATTGATCATGCTTCGGATGATCGTGTCCGTCTATCGGTTAAAACCTGTAGAACTTTTAAAAAGTGAAAAGACAGGAGAGAAACCTCCGAAGGCAAACTGGATCTTTGCAGTACTCGGGTTGCTTCTGCTTGGTGTGGCTTATTATTTATCCCTGACAATCAAAGATCCGCTTGTAGCGATGATCTGGTTTATGGTTGCCGTCGTGCTGGTAATCCTTGCAACGTATCTGTTATTTATTGCCGGCTCGGTCACATTTTGTAAAATAATGCAGAAAAAGAAAGGATATTATTATAAAACAAATCATTTTATTTCACTTTCATCCATGATTTACCGTATGAAACGAAATGGGGCAGGATTAGCGTCTATTTGTATTCTGTCCACAATGGTTCTGGTTATGGTATCTTCTACAACCAGCCTGTATCTGAGTATGGAACATGGCTTGAATCTTCGATATCCGAAATCTGTCCAGATTGAGATGTACACGAAACCGGAGCAGACGGAAGAAATGAAAGAGAATCAGAATGGACAGATTATAGAGCTTGTACAGAAGGTTTTGAAAGAACATAACCAGACCGCGGAGAATCCGGAGAATTACCGGATGCTTACAGTCAGTGGAATTGTTTCAAAAAATGAAATCTATTTTAATCCGGAGAATGCTCCGGGAGTCAATGAAGTGAATACATTTGATCATTTAAAAATGTTCTATGCTCTGCCGTTGGAAGCGTATAATCGGATCATGGGGACGAATCTGGAGCTTGCTCCCGGGGAAGCGTATCTGTATGCGAAAGATTCCGATTTCCCCTATGATCAGATCACGGTGGAGAATTCCGGGACATGGAGGATTAAAGGACATTTGGATAAAATGATTTCAAATGGAAATAATATGGCAAATATGAACAGCAGCTTCTATCTGGTGGTTTCCGGACTGGAAGATATAAAAGCTTTGGAAGAAGGAAATGTTTCCGTTTACGGTGTCAATGGTTCTTATGAGAAATGGTACTACAATTTTGATCTGTCCTGTGGAGATGAAGAGCAGATCCAGATTCAAAACGAGATTGACAAGAAAATCAATGCATTGGCTGAACAGGAATCAGAGGAATCGGATACCCTATTTTTTGGAGCTTCTACAGACAGCAGAGCCGCATCAAGAGCTGATTACCAGGCTTTGTACGGCGGTCTGTTCTTCCTTGGAATCCTTCTTGGAGTCGTATTCATTCTTGGAATGGTGCTGATCATTTATTATAAACAGATTACAGAAGGCTATGAGGATCAGGACAGATTCCAGATTCTGATGAAAGTGGGGATGACACAGAAAGAAGTGCGTCAGACGATCAATTCTCAGGTAATGACAGTATTCTTCCTGCCTCTTGTGGCTGCCGGAATTCATACGGCATTTGCATTTCCAATGATAGAAAAAATGGTGCATCTGCTTGCTTTTTCTGACAGAAAATTCCTGATTCTGGTGACCATGTGCTCCTATTTAGTATTTGCATTATTCTATATCATTGTCTACATGGTGACTTCGAAACAGTATTACAAAATTGTTAGCGGAAAACAGGAAGAAAGTCTTTTTTCTTAATTCAAAGAGTGATAGAATAGAATTATCAGAAAAAGGAGGACTTGCTTATGATGGATCACACAATTATTACAATTGGAAGACAGTTCGGAAGTGGCGGTCATGAAGTAGGAAACAGACTGGCAGAGAGACTGAACATTCCTCTTTACGATCACAATCTGATTCGAATGGCAGCAAGAGATCTTGGAATTTCGAACGAAGATGCTGGAAGAGTAGATGAGACGAGACTTGGAAATGTGTTATCAAGCTATTATATTGGAATGGGTGATTATACTACATTTATGCTCAGTCCGGAAGTGGAGAAACCATTAAGTGATCAACTTTTTGACGCACAGTCAGCAATCATCCGCAAGCTTGCGGAACGCGGACCGGGAATCTTTGTGGGACGCTGCGCAGATTATGTTCTTGGGGATTATTCAAATGTTGTGAATACATTTATCTATGCTTATAAGGATGATAGAATCAATCGAATCATGGATATCTATAAGCTTTCCGAGAAAGAGGCTGTAGATAAGATTAAGAAGATTGACAGAGAGAGACGCCTGTATTATGAAGGTAGAACAGATCGTAAGTGGGGAAGTATTGATGCGAATGCAATCCTGCTGAATACAAGTCTTCTTGGAATTGATGGTGCGGTAGATGCACTTGAGGCGATTTATCATAAGTGGGAAAACAGATAACAAAATAAGCAGAAAAAATGAAATAATTAACAAAAAGTAAGAGGGTGTCGTTTGGTGCGACACCCTCTTTGCTACGTCTTTATTCTGGAATCTGTATTTATTTCATCATGCCGGCAAGAATCTGATTGACTTCTTTACCATCAGCTTTGCCTTTTACCTTCGGCATGAGTTCTTTCATGATCTTACCTTTATCCTTTGCTGTAGGAGCATCGATACCAAGATCTGCAAGAACGGATGTGATCACTGCTTTGATCTCATCTTCGCTCATCATCTTTGGTGCATATTCTTCAAGAACAGCAAGACGTTTCTGAGCCTCTTCAATCAGATCTGTACGATCTTCAGGTGTCATATCAATTGTTTCTTTTAACTGTTTGATTTCTTTTAAGATTACCTGTCCTTCTTCCTCTTCTGTCAGGTCGGCACGTTTGTCGATAGCTTTATTCTTCAGAGAGGAGAGCAGAAAGGAAAGTGCGGCTTTTCGTTCTTTGTCTCCTGCTTTCATTGCAGCGACCATAGCGCTTCTGATTTCATCAATTTTGCTCATTTTAGAGTCCTCCTTATGATTCATTAAGATAAATTTTAGCAGATGATGATTTATATTGCAAGAGTGCACTCTGTTTTTAAACAGCTTTTGAACAGTTTGAGGTGTTGCTGATCGCACATCATGTGAACAGTAACTATCAGCTTTGATTATTGTAAGTTATTGTAAGTTATTATCAAAAAAACATTGTGCATTGTATATAAATATGTTATTCTATTTCAAAGCATATTTTCTAAAACATCTAAATTCATATAAAGGTTTCATTACAGGTAGATTGCACCTGTCAAATCAGGAAATTCATGCTTTTAAAATCCATTATTTAAAGCAGATGTTTTCTGATATAGAGAGAACTTCTGTAAAAAATCACATAAGGAGGTCTCTTAGATGAAACAAAAGAGAAAACAATTGCCGGAAAAACAACAACCGGCAGATGGGAAGCTGCTTCAGTGGCATCCTGCATTTTATGCAGACTTGCAGATTGAATTCAGAGAGGAAAAAGAAAAATTAAAATTTGAACGGGAGTATCTATTAAGTTCAAAGCCAATGGCAATTGATGTGTTGATTATTAAAAAGAAGAATGCGGAGCCGATCCATAAAAATATTGGAAAAATATTCCGCAAGTATAATATTATCGAATATAAATCACCATCCGATTCCCTTTCCGTGGACGATTTCTATAAGGTATATGGATATACGAATTCTTTTAGAGGATTATAAAAAGAACAAAGCCGATCAGCTGTATCAGGCCGTTATGGAGATCATAGTAAAAGCAAACAAGAATCGGCTAAAGGAGGGAAAAAGAGATATGTGTAATGCGTTATTAGAATTAATGAAAGATGAATTAGATGAAAAAAGAGAAGAAGGAATAAGAGAAGGTATAAAAGAGGGGGAATCTCTTGGAGAAAGCAGAATCAATCAGCTGAATCTTAAATTATCCGAACTTAGCAGAAGTGATGAGATTCTTAAGGCAGCAGTGGATAGGGAATATCAGAAGAAGTTATTGAAGGAATTTGGACTTTAAAGACCCAATATCCAGGGGCAGGAACTTGTCAATATCCAAGCTCCATTCTTTGACTTCTGCAGAATACATCAGAGTGCACTCTGTTTTGTGAAAATATATGAAAGAAATGCATAAAAAGAATGAAAAATCAGAAAATTTACGAAAAATAAAAATATAGGTTGACAATATTTAGCTCAAGGAGTAAACTACGTGACATAAAAGCAAAGGCGCTTTGAGAAACAGATCTCAGAGTGCCTTTTTCTTTTAATAAAATATGGTACCTATAGATTTGCCGCGAACAGCAGCAAGTCTCAATGACACAAAGGCGTGTCTTACAGAAAGAACCGATTCAGGGGGATGGTTCAACGAAACTGTAAGATACGTCTTTTTAGTTTCTAGGTATGAGGAGGAAGTAGTATGACACAAGAAATTATTACTCAGATTACAGACACAGTCGGAACAGAAGTGTTCGGCATCTGGTTCCTGATCGGAGCTGCATTTGTATTCTTTATGCAGGCAGGATTCGCTATGGTAGAGACAGGATTCACCAGAGCAAAGAATGCCGGTAACATTATCATGAAGAATCTGATGGATTTTTGTATTGGAACAATCGTGTTTATTTTCCTTGGATTTGGATTGTTACTCGGGGAAGATGCACTTGGCGGACTGGTAGGAGTTCCAACACTTGGAATCTTTACAGATTATGCAAACTTTGACTGGTCCAATTTTGTATTCAACCTGGTTTTCTGTGCGACAGCAGCAACAATTGTATCAGGAGCTATGGCAGAAAGAACAAAGTTTCTTTCCTATTGTATTTATTCCGCAATGATCTCCGCAGTTGTGTATCCGATCGAAGCACACTGGATCTGGGGAGGCGGATGGCTTTCACAGCTTGGCTTCCATGATTTTGCAGGATCTTGTGCAATCCACATGGTAGGTGGAGTAACAGCATTTATCGGAGCTGCAATGGAAGGAGCCAGAATTGGTAAATTCTCAAGAGATAAGAATAGAAAAGTAACAAAAGTCCACGCATTTCCAGGACATAACCTCGTAATAGGTGCTCTTGGATGTTTTATCCTCTGGTTTGGATGGTATGGATTCAACGGTGCGGCAGCAACAACAGGCCCACAGCTTGCATCTATCTTTATGACAACAACAATCGCACCGGCAACAGCAACCGTTGTATGTATGATCTTCACATGGCTTCGTTATGGAAAACCAGATGTGTCTATGTGTCTGAATGCATCCCTCGCAGGCCTGGTAGCAATCACAGCACCTTGTGATGTGACAGATGGATTAGGAGCACTGATCATTGGAGCAGTTGCAGGAGTTCTCGTAGTATTTGGCGTTTGGTTCTGTGATAATGTAGTGCATGTAGATGACCCGGTTGGTGCCGTAGCAGTTCATTGCTTAAATGGTATCTGGGGAACAATCGCAGTTGGTCTTTTTGCAACAACAAATGCGCCGGAAAGCACACTGAAAGGTCTGTTCTACGGCGGTGGATTCGGACTTCTCGGAACACAGCTTCTTGGTGTAGTAACAGTTCTTGCTTGGACAGTTGTAACAATGACAATTATCTTCAAAGTAATCGATATGACAATTGGACTTCGTGTTTCAGAGGAAGAAGAGATTGTTGGTCTGGATTCCAAGGAGCATGGTCTTGCATCAGCATATGCAGGATTCAGCATCATGGATATTACAGAAGGTGCAATGAATGAAAATGAAAACACAGATCTTGGTGTAGCAGATTATGACGCAGCATCTCCAATCCAGAGAGCAGCAGCTGTACCTGTAGCCGGACCGGTAGATGCAGATACAGGAATGCATAAAGTTGTTATTATCGCAAAGCTTTCCAAGTATGACAGGCTGAAAGCAGCATTGAACAATCTTGGTGTAACAGGAATGACAGTGACTCAGGTTATGGGATGCGGTATCCAGAAAGGTGCCGGCGAGAAATATCGTGGAGTTGAGATGGACGTAACCGTTCTTCCAAAGGTAAAAGTAGAAGTTATCGTTGGAAATATTCCGGTTGAGAAAGTCATCGAAACAGCATCCAAGACACTGTATACAGGACATGTCGGTGATGGTAAGATCTTTGTATACAACGTGCAGAAAGTAGTAAAAGTACGTACAGGAGAAGAAGATCTCGAAGCATTGAAAGATGTAGAATAATACTTGAGTAAAAAAAATAATCTCCCAAAAGCAGTAACGACTGTTTTTCCGGAGATTATTTTTTATGATTATTGAACGATTTTTTGAATAATTTTTTTTTATAAATAAGATTGAAATCTTATATACTACTATATTTAATAAGAAGTAACAGCGTAAAAAACAACACAGGATGGTAAAAATTACCTAAAAATTTTTTAGATTATCATATAATTTGAAAAGAAAAATGTGAAAAAAATACTATTTTATGTAAAGAGAGTTAAATAAATATAAAATTTTTCTTTAAAAAGCTAAAAAAATGTGATATAGTGTAATACAAACATATGATATTGAAATTCAGGAGGGAAAATTAAGAATGAACAATTATATGTATCTGGTTCCAGTTGCAGCTGTCATTGCTCTTCTTTTTGCAGCGTATCTTGCAGCAAAGGTTAGCAGACAGGATGCCGGAACAGAAAGAATGAAGGAAATTGCCGGTGCAATCGCAGATGGTGCACGTGCTTTCCTGACAGCAGAGTACAAGATCCTTATTGTATTCGTAGTAGTACTTTTTGTACTGATCGGATTAGGAGTAGGTAACTGGGTAACAGCAGTTTGCTTCGTAGTAGGTGCTCTGTTCTCAACAATCGCAGGTTACTGCGGAATGACAGTTGCTACTAAGGCAAATGTCAGAACAGCTAACGCAGCTAAAGAGAGCGGAATGAACAAAGCTCTTTCCATCGCATTTTCAGGTGGTGCCGTTATGGGTATGTGTGTTGCTGGACTTGGTGCACTTGGTGTCAGCCTTGTGTACATCGTAACTAAGAATGTAGATGTATTATTCGGATTCAGCCTTGGTGCTTCTTCCATCGCATTGTTTGCACGTGTTGGTGGTGGTATCTATACAAAGGCAGCAGACGTTGGAGCTGACCTTGTAGGTAAAGTAGAAGCAGGTATCCCGGAAGATGATCCGCGTAACCCGGCTGTTATCGCTGACAACGTTGGAGATAACGTAGGTGACGTAGCAGGTATGGGAGCTGACCTTTTCGAGTCTTACTGTGGATCTCTGATCTCAGCACTGACACTTGGTGTTGCAGTAAGCGAAGTTTCAGGAGTATTATTCCCACTTGCAATCGCAGGATGTGGTCTGATCGCTTCTATCCTTGGAACATTCTTCGTAAGAGGCGGAGAGAACACAAATCCTCAGAAAGCTCTTACAAAAGGAAGCTATGCTTCTTCAGCAATCGTAATCATTGCTTCTTTAGCACTTAGCTGGGTGCTTTTCGGAAACATGAACGCAGCAATCGCAGTTATCGCTGGTCTGATTGTTGGTGTTATCATTGGTAACATCACAGAGTACTACACATCAGCAGATTACAAACCGGTTAAGGGAATCGGAGAGCAGTCTGAGACAGGTGCAGCTACAACAATCATCAGTGGTCTTGCAGTTGGTATGAAATCAACAGCTATCCCGCTGCTTCTGATCTGTGTTGGTATTTTTGTTTCTTATAATGTATTTGGTCTGTATGGAATTGCTCTTGCAGCAGTTGGTATGCTTTCTACAACAGGAATCACTGTTGCAGTTGATGCATATGGTCCGATCGCAGACAACGCTGGTGGTATCGCAGAGATGTCCGGTCTTGATGAGTCCGTTCGTGACATCACAGACAAGCTTGACTCTGTAGGTAATACAACAGCAGCTATGGGGAAAGGATTTGCTATCGGTTCTGCAGCACTTACAGCTCTTGCGCTGTTCGTATCTTATGCAGAGACAGTAGGTCTGAAATCCATCAACCTTCTTGACTACAAAGTAATCATCGGTATCTTTATCGGTGGTATGCTTACATTCCTCTTCTCAGCATTCACTATGGAGTCTGTATCTAAGGCTGCATATTCAATGATCGAGGAAGTTAGACGTCAGTTCCGTGAGAAACCGGGCATCATGAAAGGTGAAGAGAAACCTGACTACAAGTCATGCGTTGCTATTTCTACAACAGCAGCACTTCACGAGATGCTTCTTCCAGGTCTGATGGCAGTTATCGTTCCTGTAGTAGTAGGTGTTCTTCTTGGAGTTGACGCTCTTGGCGGACTTCTTTCAGGATCCCTCGTAACAGGAGTTCTTATGGCGATCTTCATGTCAAATGCAGGTGGTGCATGGGATAACGCTAAGAAGTATATCGAAGAAGGAAACCACGGCGGAAAAGGTAGTGAGGCTCATAAGGCAGCCGTTGTTGGAGATACTGTAGGAGATCCGTTCAAGGATACATCAGGTCCGTCCATCAACATCCTGATCAAACTTATGACAGTTGTATCACTTGTATTCGCTCCACTGTTCCTTTCTATCGGAGGACTTCTGTAATACTTTTGTCATCCATATATGGATGATATTAAGAATATAAGTTGGAAGAAAACGTTCTCTGGGGATTCCCCCAGGGGACGTTTTCTTTTTTATGCGGTGCTTTTCCTGGAGGAGAGCATCTGCAAACAGAAAAAATAGGAATGTGGATTCTTTGTTATATAACCATAAAACTGGCTTGTACAAATAAATTAAAACTGGATATATCTAACAGACCAGAGTACTGATATAATAAGGCGGTATGTTGGGGAAATTCATTTACAAGTCTAACATTGGCTGTCAGGTCATGACTTCAACATAAGAGATAACAAACAGGAGATTTACAAAATATGAAAAACGAAAGTATCAGCACAAAGAAAATCGTAATGACTGCATTTTTTGCAGCTATTATTTATCTGGGAATCCAGTCTTTCCGTATTCCGCTTCCGGCGGCTGTCGGAACACCATTTCTGCATTTCGGACACATTTTCGTAATGCTTGCAGTATTAATGCTTGGACCTAAGCTGTCAACTGTGGCAGGAGTTCTCGGACTTGTCGTCTTTGATGTATTGAACGGTTATATTCAGGCAATCCCGAATGTGTTCGTCAGCACGATCATCAAATGTCTGTTTGTGGGCGTGATCTTTCAGGCTCTGAAGAAAAAAGCGCAGGGAGATGCGAAGAAGGAATATGGTTATGCGGTCCTCTGTGCGGCTATCTATGGAGTTACGAACATTATCGTAGACTTTATCTGGTCAACCGTTGAACTGGTCGTTCTCGGCAGTTCCTGGAGCGCAGCGTTGGCGGCAGAGATCACATCTATCCCGGCTACGATCATCAATGCAGGATTTACAGTAGTAGGAATTGCGATTCTGTATGTGCCGGTGAAGAAGGCTTACAAGAGAATTCTTGGAGCATAAGGAATCAATGAGTATAGGAAGTCAATGCCATAGTACGTATGCCTGATAATCAAAAAGGAGAATTATTAAGTTGGATATTGCAAAGATACAGAAGTTATTGCAGGAAGCAAAACTTGACGGATGGTTATTTACAGATTTTCAGGGACATGATTTTATCACAAAAGAGTTTCTTGAGCTTGGAAATCGTTTCTGTACAAGAAGGTTGTTCTATCTGATTCCGTCGCAGGGAGAACCCACCAAGGTTCTTTCGGCAATTGAACCGCTTCTGCTTGATCACCTTCCGGGAGAGAAAATGTTATATCATGGAATCGAAGGACAGAAAAAAGTGCTGTCAGAGCTGTTGAAGCCGGGCATGAAGATTGCCTGCCAGTACTCTCCAAGCGGAAATGTTCCGACGATTAGCTCTATGGATGCCGGCCTGATCGAGTATCTTAGAACTTACGGAATCGAGCCGGTTACAAGTGCAGATCTGATGCAGCACTTCGGTGCAGTACTAACGGAACATCAGATCGAGACACACCGACAGGCTGGAGTTATCATACATAAGATTCTTACTGATACATTTTCTTGGATCCGAGAGAAGATAGATGCAGGTAATTATATTGATGAGTATGCGATGCTTCAGCAGATGCAGGAACTGATAGGGCAGGAGAATATCTATATGGATTCTCCGCCATTTTTCGGTATTGATGAACATGCATGTGATCCGGGATATGAACCAAATGAAAATGATTCGAAGCAGATCCGTGAAGGCAGCCGTCTGATCATAGATATCGCCGGCCGTCTCCCTGAGGAGGATGCGGTATATTATGATGTATCCTGGTGTATGAATGTCGGAGAGAAGATTGAGCCGGAGTACAAGAAATGGTTTCAGATAGTATATGATGCACGTGAAGATGCAAGACAGTTTATTCAGGCGAGATTAGATGAAGGAGAAACTGTCAGAGGATATGAAGTAGACCGCAGGCTGAAAGAACGGTTTGAACAGCTTGGATGTGCACAGTATCTGATGCACCGGACAGGACATAATATCGGTCACAGATGTCATGGAATCGGCGCCAATCTGGATGATTATGAAACACATGATGACCGCTGTCTGCTCCCTGGTACGATGTTTTCCATAGAACCGGGACTGTATACAGATAAGTATGGTGTGAGACTGGAATATGATGTGCATATTACTTCGGAGGGAGAAACGAAAGTGTATGGACCGGTGCAGGATGAGATTCTTGTGATTTGATCAAGGGTGAAAGAAATATAGTTGAAAAAGTGAAAGAAAAGGCGAAGATTTGTACCGATGAGGTGTAAGCTTCGCCCTTTTTGTTAAATACAATTCTTGATAATGTATAATAGGTGTAGTATTCTTATTAGAAACAATACATCAATGAAAGAAATCAACAGGGAGGGAATCCAAAATGAAACAAGTAGAGACAACAAGAGAAGCAATGATCAACAGACGAAGTGTTCGTAAGTATAAAACTGACATGATTCCAAGAGACATAATAGAGCGAATTGTAGAGGCAGGTACTTATGCAGCAAATGGAAGAGGACACCAGGCATCTATTATTCTGGCAGTGACAAATAAAGAATTACGGGATAAACTTTCAGAGATGAATCGTAAGATTGGTGGATGGGACGAAGGATTTGATCCGTTCTATGGAGCACCTGTGGTATTGGTTGTACTGGCAGAGAAAGACTGGCCAACACATGTGTATGATGGAAGTCTTGTAATGGGTAATCTGATGCTGGCAGCACATACAGAAGGAATTGGAAGTTGTTGGATTCATCGTGCAAAGGAAGAGTTTGAAAGTGAAGAAGGAAAACAGATTCTGTCTGATCTTGGAGTGACAGGAGAGTATGAAGGTATCGGACACTGTATACTTGGATATCCGGATGAAGAAACAGCAGAGGCGAAACCAAGAAAAGATGATTATGTTTTTTGGGTGGAGTGATAGCCCATAAATATAATAGAGGGTTACTCACCATAGTTTCAAACTATGACAAATGCATAAATTTATATATTTTTCAAAATAAGCATGGAATGATAAGATGATTGCAGATAAAATATCACTTACAAAAATAAAAGGAGAATTAATTTATGAGCAAATATCAGACACCATGCAGATACGATTTTGTGGGAAGTTTTTTGAGACCGGAAGAGGTTAAGAAAGCGAATGCAGATTATCAGGAAGGAAAGATCAGCGAAGCAGAAAAGAATCAGATCATTGATAAAGCAGTTATAGAAGTTGTAGCAAAGCAGAAAGAGCTTGGATTTCATGTGATCACAGACGGAGAGTTCAGAAGAACTTACTGGCATCTGGATTTTATGTGGGGATTTGAAGGTGTCGGTCATGAACAGACCGGCAGCGGGGTACAGTTTGATGGAGAGCTGGCATCACTGGAAGATACTTATCTGACAGGAAAGATAAAGGCAAAGGCGCATCCGTTTGTAGAACATTTCAAATTCCTGAAACAGTTTGAGGATGAGAACACAGTTGCAAAATATACAATTCCGGCGCCGGCGCAGATGTTCCAGCAGATGATTATTCCGGTCAACTATAAAAATACGAGAAAATATTATGAGACAAACAAAGAACTGATCCACGACATTGGAACAGCTTATCAGGAAGTGATCCGTCAGTTCTATGAAGCAGGATGCAGAAATCTTCAGCTTGACGACTGTACCTGGGGAGCAATTGTCGGAGATGCGGCAAAGCAGAGATACAAACTTCTTGGAACGGATATTGAAGATGTGAAAAAAGAGCTTCTTGAAGTGAATAACCTTGCACTGGAAGGAAAACCGGAGGATATGGTGATTACTTCCCACATCTGCAGAGGAAATTATCATTCAACATTTTTTACAAGCGGACCGTATGATTCTGTAGCGGATTATGTTTTTGCAAAAGAGAATGTGGATGCATTATTCCTTGAATATGATGATGCAAGATCAGGTGGATTTGCTCCGCTTGCAAAGGTGTCTCCGGATAAAAAAGTGGTATTAGGGTTAATTACAACGAAGACACCTCAGCTCGAGGAGAAAGAAGTTGTGATCAGGAGAATTCATGAAGCTGCAAAATATATCCCATTAGACAGGCTTTATCTCAGTCCACAGTGTGGGTTCGCTTCCTGTGAAATCGGAAACAAACTGACAGAAGAGGAACAATGGGCAAAGTTAAAGCTTGTGAAAGAAATTGCAGAAGAAGTCTGGGGAGAGTAATAAGAGTTGAGTTGCTGCTTATACAGAGTGTAAACGGCAACTCAATTTTTATGCACAATACTTCTTCAACATTCTTCTGGCTATTTTTTCATCTTCTCCATGAATAACGAGGAGAAACGGAAGACCAAGCTGGATCGTGGCAAGCTCAGAAAGATCTTTTCCGTTGATATCTACGCGATTGTGGTTCTCAAGATCCTGGATGCGCACATCCGAAGAAAGATTTTTACAAGTGTGTGAAAAAGTGAGAAATTGTCCGGTTGTGAGAAATTTAATGTTTTGCTTGATCATGATATCGCCCCTCGTAAATGAATGTGTTTGATTTTTTCGTCATTCAGTATATAATAAATAACAAAGAAATAAAAATACATATTTGTTATGACAGATATACATTTCTTATATGATTTATCAGATGTGGTTTGACTCCCACCTCTGCAGGTGGAGAGTAACAGATTAGTGTCAGTTCAGGGGGGACTTATGGAAATTACTTACGATTATTACCGGATTTTTTATTATGTAGCAATGTATAAGAGCTTTTCTAAAGCGGCGAAAGTATTGATGAGCAACCAGCCGAATATTACTCATTTTATGAATAATCTGGAGAATCAGCTTGGGTGTAAATTGTTTGTCAGATCTAATCGAGGAGTTACGCTTACAGCGGAAGGAGAGAAGCTGTATCAGCATGTTTCTGTTGCATATCAGCATCTTCATGCGGCTGAAGCGGAGCTTGCAATGGAGCGAAGCATGGAGAGCGGAAGTATCACGATCAGTGCGAGTGAGATTGCACTTCATCTTTTACTTCTTCCTATACTGGGGCGCTTTCATAAGCAATATCCGGGTGTTCGGCTGAGACTTCTGAATCATTCCACGCCGGAGGCAGTTGAGTCCGTCAAGAACGGACTGGCGGACTTCGCAGTTGTGACTACGCCGCTTCAGGCAAAGAAGCCGTTGAAAAGTACTTCTTTAATGTCTTTTAAGGAAATTGCAGTGGGAGATCATTCTTTTCAGGGGAAAGAAAAACCAATAAGGCTGAAAGACTTAACTGAGAATCCGTTGATTTCTCTTGGGCAGGGAAGCACAACCTATGAGTTCTATTCCAAATTTTTCCTGGAGAATGATCTGGTTCTATCTCCGGATACGGAAGTTGAGACGATCGATCAGGTGTTGCCGCTTATTATGAATGGACTGGGCATTGGATTCCTTCCGGAGCTGTTCGTAAGACCAGTGATCGAGGAAGGAAAGGTCTGTCAGATTCCACTAAAGGAGAATATTCCGGAGAGAGAAATCTGTCTGGTTGAGAATCATACATTTCCACCAAGCATTACGGCGGAGATGTTCAAAAAAATGTTAGTTCTGAAATAAGGCATTTTTTTAAGAAGATATCATGGATTCAATCTATTCCTATGTAGAAAATATATATCAGATATGTGAATAAAACAGTATGCGCCGGTTTGACTTTAGAACCGGCGCTTTCTATATTAATAAGTAGGATTTTGTTCTGTTTTAACAGGCGAAAAACAAGAAATAACAAAGGAAGTGTGAGTATGCAGACAGTATTGCCACGTGAGGAAGCTGTAGAAGGAGTTATATCTAAGGTTCTTGAGTCTCAAGAGGCCTGTGATCGGTTAAATGAAGTATTTTATGAGCATTTGGAGAATTATCAGGAAATAAATGACGATGGTGACAGACATTTTGCAGAGGTCTTGCTCCAGGCGTATAAAAATGGAGATGTCAGCGCGTTGCTACTTGAATTGTGCGGAGGAAGTATGTTTGATCTGCTTCGGGACGCATATCTGATTCCAAAGAAATTTCATGGAAAATCAGGAGAGAATCCGGTTCTCCTGACTGATGTAGAGGGAAAACTTCTGGAGAGTAAGAAAAGGGAAGTAACAGCTCGTGAATATGAAAAGTTCCATGAGACATACAGGCAACATCAATGTGCACCGAGATCAAAACTGTATCTTGCTGACGGATATGACATAGTTCGTTCCTATACAGAGGGCATGCAGATTCAGGAGAAAAAAGAGAACAAGAAGCGTGGAGTGATGGCGTTATATGCATTACCGGATACCAGAAAGCTTGGACTGACAGAAGCACAGGCCTATGCGGTTGTATGGGACACTTTCCAGAAGATTCAGAGACAGGCTCCGAGAGTGGAAGTTTATTATGGGCAGGATACCGGTGAGAAGCGTCAAAAAGGATTTGATGAGATAGGAGTTTTGCTTCCGATTCATGGATTCGAGAAACGAATGCTTCATCATCTGGATGAAATTGACGGGATTGTGCTTTCGTGCAGAGAGAAGATGATGGAAAAGGCCGGAGTGGAAAGCCTTGATCTGGAATAAAGAGGAAGTGAATGAGATGCAGACTCAGAAAATAAGAAAAAATCATATGGATATTCTCTGGCATGAATACACAGATAAAGGTGGAGAAGAAATACCGGTAACACAGGCAAGTCTGACGGAGAAAGCTTCGATTGTCGGAAGAGTTGGGATTATGCTTCTCTCCTGTGGAACCGGAGCGTGGAGAGTGAGGAGTTCTATGAATGCTCTGGCAGAAGAGATGGGGATAACGTGTACAGCGGATATTGGTCTGATGTCGATTGAGTATACCTGTTTTGACGGTGACGATGGATTCACGCAGTCCTTGTGTCTGACGAATACGGGCGTGAATACATCTAAGTTAAACAGACTGGAATACTTTATCCGTGAGTTCGAGCAGGGCGGACAGGATATGTCTGGTGAACAACTGCATAAGCTGCTGGATCAGATTGAAGAGATTCACGGACTATATTCTCCAATTGCATTGGGAATGGCAGCAGCATTGGCGTGTGGCGGATTTACATTTCTGCTTGGTGGTGGACTAATTGAAATGCTTTGTGCATTTGTCGGTGCCGGGATTGGAAATTTCATCAGGTGTAAATTGAGTAAACATCATTTCACATTATTTTTGTGTATAGCCTCATCTGTTTCGGCAGCCTGTCTGGTTTATGCGGGACTCTTGAAAGCAGCTGAGATTTTATGGGAAATTCCAATCCAGCATGAGGCGGGATATATTTGTGCAATGCTATTTATTATTCCAGGTTTCCCTTTTATCACAAGTGGAATTGACCTTGCAAAATTGGATATGCGTTCCGGAATGGAACGACTCATGTATGCGCTGATTATTGTTTTGGTAGCTACAATGTCCGCGTGGATCATGGCGTTGATCTTAGGATTACAGCCGGTGGATTTTCTGAAGCTTGACCTGACGCAGGCAGAATGGATTGTTTTCCGTCTGCTTGCAAGCTTTTGTGGTGTGTTTGGATTCTCGATTATGTTCAACAGCCCTACGCGCCTTGCGGCAGTGGCGGCAGGAATCGGTGCTATTGCCAATACACTGCGATTGGAACTGGTTGATCTGACGGCATTGCCTCCGGCGGCAGCAGCATTTGTCGGAGCATTAACAGCCGGACTTCTGGCAACTATGATTAAAAATCAGGTCGGATATCCGAGAATCTCTGTCACGGTTCCGTCGATTGTAATCATGGTTCCGGGATTGTATCTGTACCGTGGATTTTATAATCTGGGAACAATGAATCTTTCTGTATCAGCTTCCTGGTTTGCGGCGGCAATACTGATCGTTGCAGCTCTTCCGTTAGGGTTGATCTTTGCAAGAATTCTTACGGATAAGACATTTCGGTATTGCACGTAAGGAAAATATATACAAAAAAGGAACAGCTCTTTGTAAGCTGTTCCTTTTTTGTATATGTTAGGAAAGTTCTTTCCTAACATATTAAAAAACGCTCCGCTTAGGATGCGCACTGCGGCGTACAAGGTAGGCGTCGCAAGCGACCGCCGCAGGCGCAAGAATGTGCCGAGCACATTCTTTGTTCTAAAATAGAAAGGAATTTATTTCTTTTTATCTTTTTTCTTGTCTTTGTCTTTCTTCTTTCCGGAAGATTTCTCGTTGTCCTTATTCTTTTCGCTATCCTTCGCTTTTGCAGAGAATTTCTTATCTGCTTCAGCTTCCGGCTGATATCCGTTGATATCATATTTCTTCTCATATTCCTCAAAGGCTGTAAGATAAGTTTCATCCTTCAGCTTGCGGACACTCTTTGTATATTCATGAATATCAAAGTTAGAAGAATCAAGCTCGAGAATCGCTACAGCAATGTTAGAACAGTGCGCTGCGATACGCTCGTAGTTTGTAAGCAGGTCATTAAAAGCAAATCCGGTATTCAGATCACACTGACCATTTCTAAGTCTCTTAATGTGACGAAGTTTCAGATCATTACAGAGAATACCAATCAGTTCGCGCAGAGGTTCAACCTTTGCAGCAGTATCAAGATCTTCATCTACAAAAGAATTTACTGTAAGATCAACAATCTCAACCAATGCCTTCTCGAGTACATTCAGCTCATAAGTAGCAGATTCAGAGAATGTGCGGGACTTTTCATGAAGTTCCTGGGCAACTCTGGAAATGTTAACTGCGTGGTCACCAAGTCGCTCGAAGTCACTGATCGTATGAAGGAACTTGGAGGTCTGTTTCGCCTGCTCAGGTGTCATATCATGCATACTTAACTGCATCAGATAAGTACCAAGTTTATCCTCGTACTTGTCGATCATGTTTTCCTTTTCCTGAATCTTATTGAACTTGCTGTCGCTAAAGTCTGTCAGAAGTTCGAAAGCGCGCATGAGATTCTTGCGGGCATTCTTCGCCATACCGTTAACAGCCATCTGGCTCTGACTGATCGCCAGCGGTGGGTAATCCAGAAAACGTTCCTCAAGCAGATCAAAATCAGCCTGCTCTTCGTTGTCTTCGTCTGTATCTTTGATCAGGAAGAAGACAAGCTTCTCGATCTTGCTGATAAATGGAGCAAGAATCAGGATCGTAGCGATACGGAATACCGAGTTCAATAAAGCAATGTTGACAGGACTCATGACCATGTCCATAAATGTAAAGTGGACAGCGGCATTTACTGAGTAAAATACGATAGACCAAAAGATCATTCCGAATAAGTCATTCAGCAGGTAAATAAGTGCTGTACGCTTTCCGTTCTTGTTCGTACCGATAGAAGAAAGCAGTACAGGACAGGCAGCTCCGACACCAATACCCATTGTAATAGGCAGTGCGGCAGCAAATGTAATAGAGCCTGTGATTGATAATGCCTGAAGGATACCGACAGAAGCAGATGCACTCTGAAGCACTGCAGTAAATGCGATACCAACAAGGATACCCATAAATGGATTCTTAAACATTGTCAGAAGGCTGACAAAATGTGGGTTCTCTTTCAGAGGTGAAACTGCACCACTCATTGTCTGCATTCCGAACATCAGGATCGCAAAACCAAGCATAATGTCACCGATATCGGAATAAGGTTTCTTCTTTACGAATGTACGGAAGATGATACCGATGATCGCAACGATCGCAGAGATTGTTGCGGTGGACAGAAGCTGCGCAATGCCACTGGAGCCATCAATGTAAGAAAGACATAAAATCCAGCCAGTGATACTTGTTCCAATGTTGGCACCCATAATGATTCCGATTGCCTGAGCAACTTTCATCATACCGGAGTTTACGAATCCTACGACCATAACAGTTGTAGCTGATGACGACTGAATGATCGCTGTTACGACTGTACCCAGCAGCAATCCTTTGATTGGGGAGTTTGTGAGCTTGTATAAGATAAGTTCCAGTTTGTTACCGGCAACCTTCTTAAGACTGTCTCCCATGAGCGCCATTCCGTACAGGAAGAGGGCAACTCCGCTGAGCAAGGACAAAACCATTGTAATTCCCATTTTCTTTTTTCCTTTTTCTTAAGTTATTAAGTTGACATGTTACGTCTTGCAAAAAATTACGTACATGGCTATTATAAAACACTTTACCTGGAGTTTACAATTATTTTCTTTAAACTTTACAGAAAAATATTGATTGCAAATTACAGAAAAATTGTAGGGATAAACAAAATATTGATCTTAAGCAAAAAAGTCCTTGACTTGTCCATGGATAATTTCCATCAGATGAGTTCTCGCTTCCACGCTTGCCCAGGCAATGTGTGGTGTGATCAGCATGCGTTTACTGTCTTTGATCTTGAGCAATGGATTATCTGCGGACATCGGTTCCTTACAAAGGACGTCTAATCCTGCTGCGGCAATCTGATTTCTGACCAGTGCATTATATAATGCCTGCTCATCGACGATCGGTCCTCTTCCGAGATTCAGGAAAATGCAGGAAGATTTCATTTTTTCAAACGCTTTGCTGTTGATCAGTCCTTCTGTATGCTCGTTGAGTGGAGCGTGGACGGAAATAATATCAGACTGCGTAAGCAATGTCTCAAAGTCAACCTGTTCATAACCTTCCTGCGCCGGAGCACCGGAGGCGGAGTAGTAAATGACTTTCGCTCCAAATGCACGTGCAATCTCAGCAACGCGTCTGCCAATCGCGCCAAGTCCGATGATCCCCCAGGTTTTTCCATGGATTTCTGTGAAATGTTCTGCAAAATGAGTGAAAGAGACATCATTTACATAGCGCTCTTCTTTCACATAATCATCATAATAACGAAGCTTTTCTAATAAGAAGAGAAGCATTGCAAATGTGTGTTGTGCGACAGTTTCTGTAGAGTAGCCGGCAACATTTCTCCAGGCAATTCCTTTTGAATCAAGATATTCCTTATCTAGGTTGTTCGTGCCTGTGGCTGTGACACAGACGAGCTTCAGATTCTTTGCAGTTCCAATAGTCTGCTCATTAACCGGAACTTTATTTAATATGATCACATCGGCATCCGTGACACGCGCCGGGACTTCTTCAGGTGAAGAAAAGCTGTACTTTACAACTTCACCGAGTTCATCATATGCAGAAAGATCAATATCCTCTCCAATTGTTTTGACATCTAAAAATACAATTTTCATTTAAAATCTCCTTGTTTCATAATCAGTATTAATTATTTTATCGTAACTGTTCAGAGCCAACCTCCAAAATGCTACGCATTTCGTCGGTGTGGCGTATCCGCCAAATAAAATTTCAAAAACAGTCTTAAAAATGCAAGCATTTTACACCTGTTTTATGAAATTTTGCTTGGCTCTGAATAGTTACATTTTATCATAAAAAGAACATAATTTCCTATATTTTACCACATACTAATTAAAATATAATTATGGAGGAAATGTGCCATGAAAGCCACAGGGATAGTCCGGAGGATAGATGATCTTGGAAGAATCGTAATTCCGAAAGAAATAAGAAGGACATTGCGGATCCGTGAAGGTGATCCACTGGAAATTTTTACAGACAGAGAAGGAAAGGTGATTTTAAAGAAATATTCTCCGATCGGTGAACTAGGATCACTGGCAGGGATTTATGCAGATAGTCTTTCAAAGACACTTGATTGTACAGTCTGTATCACTGATACAGATCAGGTGATCGCGGCAGCAGGAAACGGGAAGAAAGAACTTCAGGAAATGCTGCTGAGTGCAGAGCTGGCAGAAGTGTTTCAAGAAAGAAAGACCGTGTTGAAAAAGAGCAGTGACGCTGAGTTTGTAGCAATTACAAAAGACAGGAGTGAATACAGCGAGGAAATAATCAGTGTGATTCTCAGTGAAGGTGATATTGCAGGTGGAGTGATCTTTCTGCAGAAAAATGAGAAAAAGCATTTTGGAGAAATGGAAAAGAAGTTTGCGGCAGGCACAGCAGATCTGCTTGGGAGGCAGTTAAGTTAAAAGTGTCATATTTTTCCGGGAGGATGCATAGAATAGTATCAGTGGAAACCGGACATGCATCGAAAGGAAAAGAAAATGAGAGAAAATCATGGGAAAAAAGGGATAATATACGCAGAAAATTTAGTGAAGGCATTACTTTGCGCCTATCTGGTCACAGGAATGTTTCTGTTAATTCTTGCACTTCTCCTTTATAAAGCAGGATTGAGTGAAGAAAATGTAAATCTGGGAATTATTCTCATTTATGTAATAGGAACTTTTTCCGGTGGTTTTGTGATGGGAAAACTGGAAGGCCAAAAGAAGTTCCTCTGGGGGCTTGGAACCGGTGTGGTTTATTTTGTTCTATTACTGCTCATCTCATTTGGAATGTACCGTGAGGTTTCGTCAGGGACAGGCGATTTGTTTCTGACATTTGTACTTTGTACCGGAGGCGGAATGCTCGGAGGGATGGTCTCATGAAGAAAAACCAGACGGATGTGTGAAAAAATACTTTAAAAACCTGGCTGTGTGTGCTATAATAGCGGAAGCAATATGTGCGAAGTTAGGAGGAGTAAAAATGAAACACATTAAAACACTGAATACACAGACACTGAACAACACAGTTAAAAAAGGTGGATGCGGAGAGTGCCAGACATCTTGCCAGTCTGCATGTAAGACATCCTGTACAGTAGGAAACCAGACTTGCGAAAACGCAAAATAAGAAAACCTGAAAGTGAAGATAATGTTGCTGCAGAGTTGCTTTGAGCGGTGATACTGCCTGCAATTATGCGAAAAACAGCAACAGGATTACAGGTGAGGCAGCGGTGCAAATCGCTGCCTTAAGCATGTTTTAGACGTATCTGCTTAGAGTTGCATTGTGAAAATGCCGGGCTTTGAACAGTTACAAATAGATTTATAAATACATATAGAAAGCGAGGTATCCACGTGATACATCAGTACCAGAACAATGGATATAATATCGTCCTCGACGTGAACAGCGGAGCTGTACATGTTGTGGATCAGGAAGCGTATGATGTCATCGAAGTGCTTAATCGCATGAATGAAGATCATACAGTGGAGACATTGAAATCTCCGGAAACAGCAGAAGCATTGAAAAAAGAGCTTGGAGAGAAATATTCTGAGAAAGATCTGCTGGATATTTTAGAGGCAGTAACAGAACTGACCGAACAGGGACGTCTGTTTACAAAAGACATTTATGAGAGCTTTATCGACGTTGTAAAGCAGCGTAAGACAGTTGTTAAGGCTTTATGTCTTCATATTGCACATGACTGTAACCTTGCCTGTAAGTACTGCTTTGCGGAAGAGGGAGAATACCACGGCCGCAGGGCTTTGATGTCTTATGAGGTTGGTAAGAAAGCACTTGATTTCCTGATCGCGAATTCAGGAACAAGAAGAAACCTTGAGGTTGACTTCTTCGGTGGTGAGCCGCTGATGAACTGGCAGGTTGTCAAAGACCTGGTTGCTTACGGAAGAGAGCAGGAGAAACTTCATGACAAGCATTTCCGTTTCACACTTACAACAAACGGAGTTCTTTTGAACGATGAAGTTCAGGAGTTCGTGAACAAAGAGATGGACAACGTTGTCATCAGTCTTGACGGAAGAAAAGAAGTGAATGACCAGATGCGCCCGTTCCGTAACGGAAAAGGAAGCTATGATCTGATCGTTCCGAAGTTCCAGAAGCTGGCAGAGAGCCGTAATCAGGAGAAGTACTACATTAGAGGTACATTTACAAGAAATAACCTGGATTTTTCCAAGGATGTAGAACATTTCGCAGATCTTGGATTCAAGCAGATGTCAATCGAGCCTGTAGTAGGTGATGACACAGAACCATATGCAATCCAGAAAGAAGATCTTCCACAGATCTTTGAAGAATATGATAAACTCGCAAAATTCCTGATCGAGCGTGAGAAGAGCGGAAGAGGATTCAATTTCTTCCACTTCATGATCGATCTTGAAGGAGGACCGTGCGTGTCCAAGCGTCTGTCCGGCTGTGGTTCAGGTACAGAGTATCTGGCAGTGACACCTTGGGGAGATTTCTACCCATGTCATCAGTTTGTAGGACAGGAAGAATTCCTCATGGGAAATGTCGATGAGGGAATTACAAAACCGGAGATTGCGGAAGAATTCCGTGGATGCAGCGTATATTCCAAGGAAAGCTGCAGAACCTGCTTTGCCAGATTCTACTGCAGTGGTGGCTGTATGGCGAATTCTTACAAGTTCCACAATACGATCCATGATACTTACGAAGTGAGCTGTGAGATGGAGAGAAAACGTGTGGAATGTGCGATCATGATAAAGGCTGCCCTGGCGGATGAAGAACAATAAAGTTAGAGAGCAGCAGTCAAGAAAGGAAAGAAAGAGATGAAGAAAGGTAAGAGTATTCTCAGCCTCATTCTCGTAATTGCAGTTACAGCACTCTTCGGTATGACCTGTGTGCTTGGACTTGATTTAAAGGGAATGGGAGCTGCGAAGAACATCAATCTCGGTCTTGACCTGGAAGGCGGAGTCAGCATTACATATCAGGTAAAAGGTGACAAGCCATCTCAGGCAGACATGGATGACACCGTGTACAAGCTTCAGAAACGTGTGGAGCAGTACAGCACAGAGGCACAGGCTTATCAGGTTGGAGACAACCGTATCAGTATCGAGATTCCGGGTGTGAGCGACGCAAACAAGATCCTGGAAGAACTTGGACAGCCGGGTTCACTGTACTTTATCAAGCATAAAGACAGTGAGGGAAATGAAAACTATTCCCTGACAGCTTCCGGATATACACTGAATAAGTCAATCGACGAACTGAAAGATACAGACTCCATCGTACTGACAGGTACAGAAGTAAAGACAGCTTCAGCCGGAGTGCTCAACGACTCAACAACAGGAAATAAAAAGTATGGTGTTGATCTTGAGTTGACAGATGAGGGTGCAGAGAAGTTCAAGACAGCAACAGAAGAAGCTTATAACAACAATAATGATACAATTGCCATTTACTACGACGGAGCACTGATTAGTGTGCCAAAGGTAAATGCAGTGATCGAGGATGGAAAAGCTCAGATTTCAGGAAATATGGATTATGAAGAGGCTGATAACATCGCTTCTACAATCCGTATCGGTGGACTGAATCTCGAACTTGAAGAGCTTAGCTCAGAAGTTGTAGGAGCACAGCTTGGACAGGATGCTCTGAAAGGAAGTCTGATCGCAGGTATCATCGGTCTGGCAATCGTATGTGTATTCATGTGCTGGGTATACCTCCTTCCGGGACTTGCATCCAGCCTTGCACTGATCCTTTACACAGAACTGATCTTAATCCTTTTAAATGCATTTGACATCACACTGACACTTCCAGGTATCGCAGGTATCATCCTTGGTATCGGTATGGCGGTAGATGCGAACGTTATCATCTTTGCCCGTGTGAAAGAAGAGCTGACAGCAGGAAAGAGCGTACACGCTTCTCTGAAATCAGGATTTCAGAAAGCAATGTCCGCAATCGTTGACGGCAATATCACAACACTGATCGCAGCAGGCGTGCTGTGGCTTCGCGGAAGCGGTACTGTAAAGGGATTCGCCCAGACACTTGCACTGGGTATCGTCGTATCCATGTTTACAGCACTCGTGATCACAAGACTGATCATCTTTGCATTCTATGGAGCAGGCATCCGCAATGAGAAAGTATACGGAAGACATCTGAAAGAACGTAAACCGGTTGATTTCCTTGGAAAGAAAAAGATTTTCTTCATTGTTTCCATCATCCTTTGCCTGGCCGGACCGGTCATGATGGGCGTGAACCATGCAAGAGGAATCGGCGCAATGAATTACAGCCTTGATTTTGTAGGCGGTACTTCAACAAATGTAACATTTGATAAAGAATATACACTGGAAGAGATCGACAGCCAGATGATCCCAAGCCTGGAAGAGATCACAGGAGATAAGAATATTCAGGTTCAGACAGTAAAAGACAGCAATCAGGTAGTCTTCAAGACACAGACACTTGATCTTGAGAAACGTGAAGCACTTGCATCTTATCTGAATGAGAACTACGGGGTAGAGGCATCTGATATCGCTACAGAGAATATCAGCTCAACAGTAAGTTCCGAGATGAGAAGAGATGCTGTTATAGCTGTGATCATTGCTACAATCTGTATGCTGCTTTACATCTGGTTCCGTTTCAAAGATATCCGTTTCGCAACAAGTGCTGTTATCGCACTGATGCATGACGTACTTGTAGTTCTTGGATTCTATGTGATCGCAAGAGTATCTGTCGGAAATACATTTATCGCATGTATGCTGACAATCGTTGGATATTCTATCAACGGTACGATCGTTATCTTTGACCGTATCCGTGAGGCGCTGGCAACAAAGAGCCGTACAGAAGATCTGAAGGATCTTGTAAACCGCTGTATTACTCAGACACTGACAAGAACGATCTATACAAACTTTACAACATTTGTCATGGTCGTTGCTCTGTATATCCTTGGTGTAAGCTCCATTAAGGAATTCGCTGCACCTCTGATGGTAGGTATCATCTGTGGTGGATATACATCCGTATGTATCACAGGTGCACTGTGGTATGTGATGAAGACAAGACTTGGTGAGGAAGCGAAAGCTGCGAGAGCAGCTTCCGGCACAAAGACAGTTTCTGTAAAAGCAGCAGACAAGAAAGAAGGAACTACTTCCACAGAGAGTAACGCAGCAGATACATCTGCAGACGACAGCTCCAGGAAGAAAAAAGGAAAGAAGACTTCTTTCAAGAACAAAAAGAGCAAAAAACGCTAAGAAATAAATAGCAGCCTGGAAACAGTAACGAAATAGAATCTGCCGTATCGAAAATGAAAAATGATTTTCGATACGGCAGATTTTTGTTATAATAAGAAAAATATGATACTGACAGACTGGGAGGGTATTTGGATGGAGAAATGGTTCGTCGCAATGAAAAAGGCGGATTTTAATGGAATAGCAGAGAAATATCAGATTTCTCCGATCATTGCACGACTGATGAGAAACCGTGATGTGATCGGAGATGAAGCAATTGATTTTTATCTGAATGGAACAGTGGAGGATCTGTATGACGGCTTACTGATGAAAGATATGGATCGTGCGGTAGATATTCTTAAGGAGAAAATAGAAGAAGGAAAGAAAATCCGTGTGATCGGTGATTATGATATTGATGGAGTCAATGCAACGTATATTTTGCAACAGGGGCTTGCAGGACTTGGGGTAGATGTCGATACGGATATTCCAGACAGGATCAAAGACGGATATGGATTGAATCAGATGCTGATCGACCGTGCACTGGAGGATGATGTAGACACGATTATCACCTGTGATAATGGAATTGCGGCAATGAGCGAGATTGCTTACGGAAAAGAAAATGGGATGACGATCGTTGTGACAGATCACCATGAAGTTCCGTATCTGGAAGAAAATGGGGAGAAAAAATATCTCCTGCCACCGGCGGATGCAGTGGTCGATCCGCACAGAGCAGATTGTGAGTATCCATTTAAAGGGCTGTGCGGCGCAGCTGTAGCGTATAAGCTGGTTGAGGTTTTGTACAGAGTGTCTGGAAAGTCAGAGCAGGAGGTAGAGCATCTGCAGGAAAGCCTGATGGAAAATGTTGCGATTGCCACGATCGGTGATGTGATGGATCTGGTTGGAGAGAATCGTGTCTTTGTGAAAAAGGGACTTGAGCTTCTGAAGACAACGAAGAATGAAGGGCTTCACGCATTGATGCAATGTACAGGGGTAGATACAGCGAACCTGAATACTTATCATATCGGATTTGTGATCGGACCGTGCATCAATGCCGGCGGAAGACTGGATACAGCCAAGCGTGCACTGGAACTCCTTAATGCATCGAACCGGAGAGAGGCAGTGACACTGGCAGCAGATCTGAAAGAATTAAATGACAGCAGGAAAGAAATGACCGAAGAAGGTGTAGAAGAAGCTGTCCGGCAGATTGAATCAAGTTCCTGGAAGGACGACCAGGTGCTGGTCGTGTATCTTCCAGAGTGTCACGAAAGTATCGCCGGAATTATTGCGGGGAGGATCAAGGAACGTTATTATCGTCCGACCTTTGTACTGACAAAGGGAGAGACAGGAGTGAAAGGTTCCGGACGGTCGATCGAAGCCTATGATATGTTTGCGGAAATGAGTCGCTGCAGGGAATTATTTACGAAGTTTGGAGGACATAAGCTGGCAGCAGGACTTTCTTTAGAAGAGGAAAATGTCGAAGTTTTCCGGAAACGGATCAATGAACTGGCGGATCTGACAGAAGAGGATCTGCAGATGAAGGTGTCGATCGATATGCGGCTTCCGTTTCCATATATTAATGAAGAGCTGATCCATGAGCTTAAGATATTGGAGCCTTTTGGAAAAGGCAATGGGAAACCGTTATTTGCAGAAAGTAAACTGCGTGTGATCCAGCCAAGAATCTTCGGAAAGAACCGGAATGTGCTGAAATGCAGACTGGAGGACCAGCAGGGAAATCAGATGGAAGCGGTTTATTTCGGAGAAGTGGAAGACTGTCTGCGGCAGATGGAAAAGAAGCAGATCATGTCTTTTACATACTATCCATCCATCAATGAGTACATGGGACGAAGAACAATTCAGCTTACAATTGTCAATTATCAGTAGATAATATCGAAAAAACCGTACAAATTGCTTAAAATGAAGAAGAATGGGAAGTTCTTATTTGAAAAAGGGAAAAATAGTGATATACTAAATCATATTAATTGTTCAGAACTAAGGCGTTTTGTGTCTAAAATTGTCGGATATGCCATACTGACGAAATACGAAGCATTTTGGAAGTTGGATCTGAACAGAACACAGGATGAATGAAGGGGGAAGATGATATGGCAGGCACTCGGGAATATGAAGATCTGAATAAAAATCTGGAGATAGTGGACGGGCATGCAGTAAAAGCACCAGAGGATTATCAGGATCCGGAGGAGTTATATCAGGCCTTAATAGCTCGTGTGCGTAAGTATCATCCCTCTGCGGATATTACGATGATCGAGAAGGCCTATCAGATAGGCAAAGAAGCGCATAAGAATCAGTTCCGTAAATCTGGAGAACCTTATATCATCCATCCACTCTGGGTGGCAATCATACTTGCAGATCTCGAGATGGACAAAGAAACGATCGTGGCTGGAATGCTTCATGACGTGGTAGAAGATACGACAATGACACTCGATGAGATCTCAGCAGAGTTTGGTGAAGAGGTGGCACTTCTTGTAGACGGCGTTACCAAGCTGGGACAGTTGAACTATTCCCAGGACAAGCTGGAGGCCCAGGCAGAGAACTTAAGAAAGATGTTCCTTGCGATGGCGAAAGATATCCGTGTCATCATTGTAAAACTCGCAGACCGTCTGCATAATATGCGTACAATGGAGTTTATGACACCGGCGAAGCAGAAAGAGAAATCAAGAGAGACGATGGATATCTACGCTCCGATCGCTCAGCGTCTCGGTATTTCAAAGATCAAGACAGAACTCGATGACCTTTCTCTGAAATATTATCAGCCGGAAGTTTATAATCAGCTGGTTCATGATCTGAATGCACGTAAGACGGAACGTGAAGAATTTGTGCAACAGATCGTTGCTGAAGTATCAAAGCATATGAAGAATGCTGATATTGAAGCGAAAGTATACGGACGTGTAAAACATTTCTTCAGTATTTATAAGAAGATGGTGAATCAGAACAAGACACTTGACCAGGTGTATGACCTGTTCGCTGTCCGCATTATCGTAGATTCAGTGAAAGACTGTTACGCAGCACTTGGTGTGATCCATGAGATGTATACGCCGATTCCGGGACGTTTCAAGGATTATATTGCTATGCCGAAGGCGAATATGTACCAGTCTCTGCATACAACGCTGATCGGACCTTCCGGACAGCCGTTCGAGATCCAGATCCGTACAGAAGAGATGCATAAGACAGCGGAATATGGTATCGCAGCACACTGGAAATATAAAGAGACAGGCGGAAGCAACACGAAAGGACTGAACACACAAGAAGAGAAGCTGAACTGGCTGCGTCAGATCCTGGAATGGCAGAGAGACATGTCTGATAACCGTGAGTTCTTAAGCCTGCTGAAAGGTGACTTGGATCTGTTCCAGGAAGATGTGTACTGCTTCACACCGAACGGGGATGTGAAGAACCTTCCGAATGGCTCCACACCGGTTGACTTCGCCTATGCGATCCACAGTGCAGTCGGCAATAAGATGGTTGGCGCCAGAGTGAATGGCAAGCTTGTGAACATTGATTATAAGATTCAGAACGGAGACCGAATTGAGATCCTTACATCTCAGAATTCCAAGGGACCGAGCCGTGACTGGCTGAATATCGTCAAGAGCACACAGGCAAAGAGCAAGATTAATTCATGGTTTAAGAAGGAATACAAAGAAGATAATATTATCCGCGGAAAGGATCTGATCAGTGCTTACTGTAAGAGCAAGGGGATTAATCTGCCGGATATCATCAAGCCGAAGTATCAGCAGATCGTTCAGAAAAAGTACGGATTCCGTGACTGGGATGCAGTACTTGCAGCAATCGGACACGGTGGCCTGAAAGAAGGTCAGGTTGTGAACCGCCTGCTGGAAGAGTACGAGAAAGAGCATAAGAAAGAGATCACGGATGAGAATATTTTGGAGAAGATCTCAGAAGCGAATAAACAGAGAGTACACATTGCCAAATCAAAGAGCGGAATCGTAGTTAAGGGAATCAATGATATGGCAGTACGCTTCTCAAAGTGCTGTAATCCGGTGCCGGGAGATGAGATTGTCGGTTTTGTAACAAGAGGGCGCGGAATGTCGATCCACAGAACAGATTGTATCAATATCATCAATCTTTCTGATGTGGAGAGATCCCGTCTGATCACAGCAGAATGGGAGGATAATGATCTCGAAGAAGGCGGTCAGTATCTTGCAGAACTGAAGATATTTGCAGACGACAGAAGAGGACTTCTGCTGGATGTATCAAAGGTATTTACTGAAGAGAAGATTGACGTGAAGTCCATGAATACCCGGACGAGCAAGAAGGGTACGGCGACAATGGAGATGGGATTTGTTGTACACGGAAGAGAAGAATTGAACCGTGTGATCGGAAAGCTCAGACAGATTGAAAATGTAATTGATATTGAGAGAACAACAGGCTGATGGAGGAAAACGAATGAAGGTTGAAAGTATTGTACTGGGGTCAATTGGAACGAATTGCTATATTGTAACCAATGAAGAGACGAAGGAATGTTTTGCAGTGGATATGGCAGAATGTCCGCAGGAATATGTCAATTATATCAAGAACAATGGACTAGAAATGAAAGCATTGTTTCTGACACATGGACATTTTGACCACATCATGGGAATTGATGATTTCCTCAAAGCCTTTCCTGTGCCGGTTTACGCAGGCGAAGACGAACTTCCGGTGATTGAGGATGACCGACTGAATGTTTCTTGTATGTACGGACCGAAATACGCATTCCACGGAGCACAGCCTGTAAGAGACGGTCAGGTGATCGAATGCGCAGGAATTGAAGTTGATGTACTTCATACACCGGGACATACCGTAGGAGGATGCTGCTATTACCTACCAAAAGAACATAGATTGTTCAGTGGAGATACGCTGTTCTGTGCTTCCATCGGAAGAACAGACCTACCGACAGGAAGCAGCAGCCAGCTGGTCCGCTCTGTACAGGAGAAGATCATGACACTTCCGGATGATACAAAGATCTATCCGGGACATATGGAAGAGACATCAGTTCAGTTTGAGAAGGAGCATAATCCATTCATATGATAAAGATAGAAAGTAAGAAGAACAAATTTACTTATAACGTATACCATGTCACGAAAGCATTTTATCCAAAAGAGGATATCGTGCAGACAGTAGATGAGAAGCAAGAACCACTGGTGAAGATACATTTGCCGGAAGGGACTTGCTTTTCCCTTGCACCGGAAGAATGCGTGCAGACAGAAGATGTTCAGGAAGAGAAACGCGATGTAACGAAGAAAGTCTATCAGTTTCTCTCAAAGCAGACAGGACAGGAACTTGCCTGGGGAATGCTGACAGGAGTCCGTCCGACAAAGCTTGTAATGCAGAAAATCGAGCAGGGAATGACAAAAGAAGAAATCTTTGGATTTCTAAAAGAACAATATTGTGTTGGTGATAAAAAAGCACAGATTGCGTATGAGATTGCATGCCGTGAAAAGGCACTTCTTGATCAGTTGGACTGTAAAAATGGCTATAGCCTGTATGCAGGAATTCCATTCTGTCCAAGCATCTGCTCCTACTGCTCATTCAGCTCTTCACCAATCGCTGAGTGGAAAGATCAGGTCGATCGTTACCTTGATGCGATGATCAAAGAATTGAAAGCTACAGCAAAGCTGATGCAGGGAAAGACGCTGGATACCGTATATATCGGCGGCGGAACACCGACAACACTCGAGGCAGACCAGCTTGACCGTTTGCTTGAAACGATCCGGGAGAATTTTGACCTGGAGCATGTGCTTGAGTTTACAGTTGAAGCCGGAAGACCGGACAGCATCACACGAGAAAAGCTCGAAGTGATCCGCAAATATCCTGTAACCCGCATTTCCGTCAACCCACAGACAATGCAGCAGAAGACGCTTGATCTTGTCGGAAGAAAACATACGGTAGAAGATGTAGAACAAATCTTCCACCTCGCACGTGAGCTTGGATTCGATAATATTAATATGGATCTGATCGCCGGACTTCCGGGAGAAGATGCGGCAGATATGCAGGATACACTTGAGAAGATCGAGAAGCTTCATCCGAATAGCCTGACAGTACACGCACTCGCGATCAAACGTGCGGCGAAGTTCGGTCAGGAAGGAAGAACGATGGATCCGGGGACTGAGATCACACAGATGGTCGAGGCGGCAGCAGCGACAGCAGAACGCATGGGGCTTGTGCCATATTACCTGTATCGTCAGAAGAACATTGCCGGAAACTTCGAGAATGTTGGATATGCAGAGCAGGGCAAGGCTGGGGTGTATAACATTTTGATCATGGAAGAGAAACAGGCCATCCTGGCTTGCGGGGCCGGCTCTACGACAAAGCTTGTTTTGCCGGAGAAGATCAAGACAAGCAGTGGCAAAGAAACAAATCTGATCCGTGTAGAAAATGTGAAGAATATTACAGAGTATATTGACCGTATCGATGAGATGATAGAGCGGAAAGAAGCGCTTTTTGAGAAAGATTAAAAGTGAAAATATAGCTGAAAAAAGTAAAGAAAGGACGGTTCCACCGGGAGGTGGGCCGTCCTTTCATTGTATTCTACTTGCTGAACAGGAAATGTTCTTTTCAGATATATTTTCCTTTCAGAACAAAGTTCGTAGAGTACATTACTCTACGAAATATGCTTTTTCTTTAAATTGTTTCAAATCTTAGTATAATTATCATGTATAGTTTACTCTTTTCAAATATTTCTGTCAATGTATATACGTTCATTTTATATATTTATACAATCTCTTAGCAAAAAAGTCGAAAAATCGACACTTTCGTCATTTTAATCTCCTTTTTTGAATGGTTTTTATCTATTCGCCGTCAAATTTATGGTCAATTGTCAGTCAATTTACAATCTACCAGATCTGAAAATCAAAAATATTTATTTCATTTTATCTAATCCATTTTGCATCTTTACAAACGCATGTATCTAAAAATTAATCACAATTATAAATTTTACAATATTTATTTACCGTCAAAATTATGGTCAACGTTCTGACAACCCTTGATTTATAAGGCTTTTTCAAAAAGTTCGTAGAGTAATGTACTCTACGAACTTTTTTGAAAAGGATGAAGATCTATGGGGAGAAAAGCAAAAGATTTGTCAGGGCAGAAGTTCGGTATGTTGACAGCCAAGTATGCGACAGAGAAAAGGGATAAACGGGGCTCCGTTTATTGGCATTGTGTCTGCGATTGTGGAAATGAAGTTGACGTAACGGCAGCAGGTCTTGTGCATGGGAATTATCAGAGCTGCGGTTGTTTACAGAAGAAAAATCGTCATGAAATTGCACAGAGAAGACATCTCGTAGACGGAACATGTGTTGAAGTACTAGAAAAGAGAAAAAGCAGAAAAGACAACATGAGTGGTTTTCGGGGCGTTTTCCAGTTGAAGAATTGTAATCGGTATCGTGTAGATATCGGGTTCAAGGGAAAGCGCTATTATGTTGGCCTTTTTGACAATTATGACGAAGCGGTGCAGGCAAGACTTGCGGCGGAGAACCTGATTCACAATGGTTTCATTCAGAAATGGAAGGAATGGAATGAGAAGGAAAAGGAAGATCCGGAGTGGGGGAAAGAGCATCCGCTTGTTTTTGATGTGAAGAAAGAGGATGGAGAGATTACAGTACGAGTCTAGAATATTTGTTTATGATTAAGACTAAAGAAGGAGATAGGCTGAATGAAGGTTGTGTTAATGGCAGGTGGGAAAGGAACAAGAATTTCCGAATTATTTCCCAATATACCAAAACCGTTAATTCCTATAGAAGGTGTACCGGTACTAGAAAGAGAAATAATATCTCTTAGAGATCAAGGGTTTAAAGATATTATTTTAACAATCGGATATATGGCTGATAAAATTAAAAATTATTTTGGTGATGGTTCAAAATGGGGAGTTAATATTTCTTATTTCGTAGAAGAAAAGCCGCTTGGTAATGCAGGAGCTCTTTTCTTTTTGAATATTGAAGATGATTTTCTTCTTTTAAATGCGGATGCAATTTTTGATGTAGATTTCAAAAGAATGGTTAAATATCACAAAGAAAAAGGTGGATTAGTAACGTTGTTTACACATCCTAATTCCCATCCATATGATAGTGGATTAATCATATCGAAAGAGAATGGAGTAGTTGAACGGTGGTTAACAAAGGAGGATACACGTCCTGATATATATAAGAACCGAGTAAATGCGGGACTTCATGTTATTTCATCAAAAGCTTTAAAAAGAAGTGGGATTAATAGAGAAGAAATCGGAAAAGAGGTTAATGGAAAGATAAAAAAAGTTGATCTAGATAGACAAATTCTAAAACCACTTTGTTCAACTGGAAAAATGTTTTGTTATGATTCACCAGAGTATGTAAAGGATATGGGGACACCGGAAAGATACCTTTCAGTATGTGATGATTATAAAAAAGGTGTTGTACAGGCTAAAAATCTGAAAAACAAGCAAAAAGCAATTTTTCTTGATCGCGACGGAACAATTAATAAATATGTTGGTTTTTTGAGAAAACAGGAAGAACTGGAGCTTCTTTCTGATGCGGCAGAGGCGATAAAGCAGATAAATAAGTCAGACTATTTAGCTGTTGTAGTAACAAATCAGCCAGTCATAGCACGTGGTGAAGTTACATGGAATGAATTGGATGAAATTCACAATAAAATGGAAACTCTTCTGGGAAAAGCGGGGGCATATATAGATGGACTTTATTTCTGTCCACATCATCCACATAAGGGATATGAAGGTGAAATACCAGAATTAAAAATTGATTGTGATTGTCGAAAACCGAAGCCAGGAATGTTGTTAAAGGCTGCGGCAGAATTAAATATTGATCTGAATCAGAGTTTTATGATTGGGGACTCTGATTCAGATATTCAGGCTGGTGAAGCAGCTGGATGTAAAGCTATAAAGATAGAAGAAGGCGGTCTGTTAGAGGCTGTGAGGGGAATATTAAATGATAATAACTAAAACACCATTCCGGATGTCATTTTTTGGCGGCGGTACAGATATGGAAGAATATTTCAAGGAAAATGAAGGTGCTGTACTTTCAACAACATTTGATAAATACTGTTACATAAATGTACGACATCTTCCAAGGTTTTTTGATTATTCTACAGAACTTTCTTATTCAAAAACAGAAAGGGTAACGGATGTGAATGATATTCAACATCCAGCAATAAGAGAAGCGATGAAAATGCTTGATATGCATGAAATTCGTCTTACATATGAAGCGGATCTTCCGGCACGATCAGGATTGGGAACAAGTTCTTCCTTTGCTGTAGGGATGTTGAATGCTTTTTATGCACTTAAAGGGAAATATGCAGATAAAAAAAGACTGTCAGATGAGGCGATTTATCTGGAACGAGTATTATGTAAGGAAGTTGGAGGATGGCAAGATCAGATTGCTGCATCATTTGGTGGGTTCAATAGAATTAATTTTAATGCGGATGGATATGAAGTCTTACCAGTGATAATTTCACCTGAAAGAAAAAGACAACTGAATGACAATTTAATGATGTTTTTTACTGGTTTTACAAGATTTTCATCAGATGTCCAAATGGCTAATAATGCAAAAACCTCTGAAAATAAAAAAGAGAGATTGAAAAAGATGTATGAGTTGGTTGATGAGGCAGAAGCTGTGTTGACAAATAAAGAAAGAGATTTAGATGATTTTGGGCGTCTTTTAGATGTTACATGGAGATTGAAAAAGGGTACAGGAGATGCTGTTAGTACAAGTAGTATTGATGAGTTATATGAAAAAGGAATAAAAGCAGGTGCACTTGGTGGGAAACTACTTGGAGCTGGTGGTGGCGGATTCTTAGTATTCTATGTACAACCAGAAAAACAAAAAATGGTAAAGGAAGCAATGAAAGATCTGATGCACATACCATTTAGATTTGAAGATGGCGGAACAAGAGTGATTCATTATAGTCCAGAGGAATATGAAGAAGTAAAATGATTCAGTTGTATTTCTGTGGAAATGTCAGCGAATAGCGTTAATGAAAAAGGAATAAGAGTATGTTAGACAAAAAAATACAAAGGCATTTAGACTTGCTTATTGATAGATATCCACAACTTTTGAATTGTAAAGAGGATATTGAAAAGGCATATTTGATTTTAGAAGAATGTTATGAGAATGATCATAAGCTTTTAATTGCAGGAAATGGGGGATCAGCAGCTGATTCAGAGCATATTGCAGGAGAATTGATGAAAAGATTTAAAATTCAGCGTTCAATTCCTTCAGACTTTGCAAAGAAACTAAAAGAAATTGATCAGACAAGAGGAGCGGATCTTGCTAACAATTTAGAAAGAGGTCTTATGGCGATACCACTTGTTGCACATGAGGCACTTACTACAGCATACATTAATGATGTAGATGGACTGGGAGTGTTTGCTCAACAGTTGTATGGATTTGCACGTTTGGGAGATGTGTTTTTGGGGATTTCTACATCAGGAAACAGTAAAAACGTTATGAGTGCCACAGTTGTCGCAAAGGCCCTTGGAATAAAAGTAGTAGGTCTTACAGGAAAAGATGGGGGAGAACTTGCAAAAATGGCAGATGTTACTATTCGTGTTCCAGAAACAGAAACATACATGATTCAGGAACTGCATTTGCCGGTATATCACTGCTTGTGTTTAATGCTTGAAGATAGATTTTTTGGAGCGTAAAAGATTATGGAAAAACAACCATTGTTAAATACATTTATTAATAATGTTGATATGAATGAGACATTAACAGAGATTGAGGAAATGATATCTAAAGAAAAGAAGAGTTATATTGTTGCAATCAATGTTGATGTTGTTATGAAAATAGAAAATGATCAATATCTCAAGAAAATTGTAGATAATGCGGATATGGTACTTGTTGATGGAAAACCGCTTGTGTGGATTTCTAAAATGCATGGAAGACCATTAAAAGCAAAGATTTCAGGCTCTGATTTGGTTCCACTTTTATGTGAGGTGGCAGCAAAAAAGAATTATTCAATGTTTATTATTGGGGGAAAAGAAGGGATTGCTGAACAGGGAAAGAAACGCCTTGAAGAAAAATTGCCGAATATTCCAATTGTTGGAACATATGCACCACCGATGGGATTTGAAGAAGATAAAGCGGAACTTGATAAAATTAATAAAATGATTTCTGATGCAAAGCCTGATTTGTTAATTGCTTGCTTTGGATGTCCAAAACAGGAAAAATGGATATATGAGAACATAGATAAATATGATGCTAAAGTATCAATTTGTGCAGGTGCAACAGTCGATTTTCTCGCAGGAAATGTGAAAAGAGCTCCCCGTTGGATGAGTAATCATGGTTTGGAATGGTTTTATCGTTTCTTGCAGGAACCTAGAAGAATGTTTAAGAGATATTTTGTAGATGATGTTAAAATTATTAAATTAATAAAGAAATATAAATGAGTCTTTCATAATATCACTAAAATAAATTTTTGGAAATAGTGAATATAATGGTGCACATAAAGGGAGAAAAATGCTGAAAAAAGATAAAAATGTATTATTTATAGTTCGAACGATGAGCTTAGGTGGTACAGAAAATGTCGTGTTACAGTTGTGTGAGATTCTGTCAGATGAAGTGAACAAAATTGTAGTTTGTTCATCAGGAGGAGTTCACGAAGAGATATTAAAGAAAATGGGGATTAAACATTATACAGTCCCAGATATAGCCAGTAAAAATCTAAGAGATATGGCTCAAATTTTCTCAACTATAAAAAGAATAATCAAAGACGAGAATATTACAATAATTCATTCGCATCATAGAATGGCAGCATTATATGCAGAGTTAGTTTCAAAAGATTCTATAATAAAAATTGCAAATGCGCACAACACATTTAATGATAAAAAAAAGTTGACTCAAATTGCATATAAACACACACAATTGATTGCTGTAGGTGAGATGGTTAAGAAAAATCTTGTGAATTATTTCAAGATCCCGGAACAGCAGGTTGTGGTAATCCATAATGCAATTAAACCTTTTGAAGGTGAATATCAGAAGATAGAGCTTTTGGAACAGGAGCGTGCAAACGGTAATATTCTTATTGGAAATGTTGGACGCTTATCAGAGCAAAAAGGGATGGAATATTTTATCGATGCAGCTGAGATAACGATAAAAAAGCATTCCAATGTCCGCTTTTTTATTGTTGGTGATGGTGAATTAAAAGATGAGCTTATTAATAGAGTAAAAGAGAAACATCTTGAGAATTTAATTCAGTTTTTGGGGTATAGATCAGATATACAAAATACAATGAAGCAATTTGATTTTGTCGTGTTAAGTTCGCTGTGGGAAGGGTTACCTTTGACACCAATAGAAGCTTTTTCAGTTGGAAAAACAGTGATTGGAACAAGTGTTGATGGTACTCCTGAAATAATTGAAGATAAAGAAAATGGATTGCTGGTAAATGCAAAAGATGTTCGTCAATTATCAGATGCAATGAATATACTGATTGAAGATGAGAATTTGAGAAAAGAACTTGAAGTAAATGCTAAGAAGTGTTATATGGAGGAGTTCTCTTTTGATAAATTAGCAAAAGAATACAGAGATTATTACGGAAGGTTATAGTTTAATGAAAGAACATACAAAAAGTCTTGGAAATGACATGCCTAAAATAGTTAAATGTGTTTATTATGCAATAACATTGTTTGGAAATGTTGTCATTAATAAAATTCCAAGTCGTCATATAAGAAAATGGTTTTATCAGCTTATGGGAGCTAAAATTGGAAAAAATACATTTCCATGTAGAAGAGTTGAGGTTTTATTACCAAAGGGACTTAAGCTTGCAGATGGTGTTGCAGTAGGATGGTTTGCCGAATTAGATGCCAGAGGTGGTATCACCATTGATCATGATACAAATATATCTAGTCATGTGAAAATGATAACAGGTAGCCATGATATAGATGATCAAGACTATACAGCTGATTTTAAGCCAATACATGTAGGACATCATTGTTGGATTGGGACTGGTGCGACAGTTCTTCAGGGGATAAATATCGGTGATGGTGCGGTTGTAGCAGCAGGTGCTGTTGTTACAAAAGATGTTCCGCCTTATGAAGTGTGGGGTGGCGTACCTGCTAAATGTATAAGGAAAAGGACGGATATTCTTGAATATAAGATTGGAAAAACACCATTTCTTCATTGAGAAAAGAGCAAGATATTTATGTGGAATATAGTAACAGTTTTTACCTAATTGAATATGGGAGAGAATAAAATGATACCAAAAGTTATACATTATTGCTGGTTCGGTGGAAAACCGATTCCGAATGATGTGAAAAAATGTATTAATTCGTGGAAAAAGAAATGTCCAGATTATGAAATAAAATGTTGGAATGAATCTAATTTTGATGTAAATGTGCATCCATTTACAAAAGCAGCTTATAAAGCAAAATCATGGGCATTTGTTTCCGATTATGCAAGGTTAAAAGTAGTGTATGAACATGGAGGAATTTATCTTGATACTGATGTTGAAGTGTTAAAAAATCTTGATTTTTTGTTGAAGTATGATTTTTATATAGGTGTTCAACAAGCAGGAAATTTGTGCACAACTGGATTGGGATTTGGAGCTACAAAGCATAATTCAGTCGTATTAGAAATGCTAAAAAAGTATGACACTATAGAATTTAATTATGATAATAAAGAACAATTCGCGTGTCCAACATTAAATAATGATGTTATTAAGCAATTAGGGTATGTATATAATTCCGAAAAAATAGTTAAAATTGAAAACAATTTGATTTTACCTGAAAAATATATGGATCCAATTGCTCCAGGTGCGGAACTTAAGAATTTAAAATGTAGTGACACAATATCTATTCATCATTATAGTGCGTCATGGATGGGAAAAAAAACGCAAATTAAAAGATCTTTAATTCGATTCGTAGGGCAAGAAAAAATAAATAATTTGTTGCATCTTTTGAGAAAAAGATGAAATCAAAATAGATAGAGAGGAGTCAACTAATGCTTGAAAGCGTCTTTTTACTATTTATCTTATTTCAAAATATAATATCAAGATTTCTTCCTAGCATTTTTTCATATTGGGATGAATTAGCTTGTATTATTTTTTTGATTATTTATTTTGCAAAATCAAATGGTAGAATACGTAAATCAGAGTCGTATTATTTTTTAGCTATATTATCGGTTATAGTTTTAGGATTAATAGGCAATCTAGTATTTAGATATCAGCTGTCAATTAGTGCTATTGGGAGAGATATTTTAGGAACAGTAAAGTTTTTTGTGGTTTTTATTTCATTATATAGACATCGTTTAATGGATAAATTAACAAAAAGGCTAGTTGATTTAATACCATTAATTAAAGGGTTTTGTTTGATTGTTTTTTGCTTAGGAGTTGTAAGTATTTTTAAAGATATAGGAATGAATCAAGAGGAAGTGAGAGGATTTTTATACCCATATATGTTTATTTATTCCCATCCAACTTATCTTACAACAGGATTAATCTGCATTTTATGTATTTTAAATGCAGCGGATCGATTATCGAAAGTAGATGATATTATTATTTTATCTACTATTGTATTAGCAATGCGAACAAAAGGATTTGCCTTTATTGCAGTATATGTATTCTTGAAATATGGCTCTCATTGGGTGAAAAAATTACAGATTATTTATTGGCCTATAATAGGAATAATTGTGTTTTTTGTAGCACGAAGTAAGCTATTACTTTATACATCATTTAGTAATTCACCAAGAGAATCATTATATCGTGGAGCATTTGAATTGGTAAAGAAATGTTTTCCTATAGGAAGTGGATTCGCAACTTTTGCCTCTCATATTTCTGGAAAATATCTTTCAAAAGTATATAATTTTATTTATATTGCAGGTATGCGTGGAGGTGGAGATGCAGAATTTATAGATTTAGGTGATGCAGGATTAGCATACTATATTGGTCAATTTGGTGTTATAGGAATTATTCTTTTTGCTTATTTATTTTATAAAACATTTAGAATGTCTATTTTAAATTTAGATCAAAAAAGTTGGTGGCCAGTATTATATATGTGGATATTGGTTCTGATATCAATACCAACGGAATCAATTCTTGTTAATAATGGCTTTGAAATTGCTTTTATTCTAATAATTGTTCATAAATTGTGTTACATATGCAAGACGTCTGATCAAAAGAAATATGTTGGAAATGATGCTACTTTTTGATTATATGAGAGGAGCGTTGATTAAATGAAAGTTATGCAATTACAAAATAAGTATAACAAGATGCCTCTTCCTGTCAAAGCATCATTATGGTACACAATTTGCAATGTGCTCAATAAAGGTATTGCACTTATTTCAACACCTATATTTACTCGAATTTTAACAGAGGAACAGTATGGTACATTTGCTATTTTTCAGTCATGGTTTTCAATTCTAATCATATTTACTTCATTAAATGTTTTTCTTGGTGGTTACCAGAAAGGACTACTTTTGTATAAAGATGATGTGAAAAAATTCACATCATCACAATTAGGATTGACGACTACAATTACAATTATATTTTTTATTGTTTATATATTAAATATTAACTTTTGGAATAAAATATTTGACTTACCAGCTAATTTAATGATTGCAATGTTTATAGAACTTTTGCTTATGCCGGCACTGGAGTTATGGTCATCGCAGCAGGTTTTTAATTATAAATATAAAAAATATGTGCTTTTATCGTTAATGATGACGATCGTTTCTTTAGGAAGTGGTGTAATAGCAGTAGTATATTCTTCATTAAAATTGGAAGCAAGAGTATATACAGATGTTTTATCAAAGGCATTGTTTGCAGGGGCTTTATTTATTTTGATTTTCAAATCTGGAAAATGTTTTTTCTCTAAACAATATTGGAAATATGCGTTACTATTCAATTTGCCGTTGATTCCGCATTATTTATCAAATTATGTGTTGAATCAATCGGATAGAGTAATGATCGGAAGAATGGTTGGAAATACGCAGGCTGCATATTATAGTGTCGCATATACCATTTCAACGATGATGGTTCTGATTACTGGAGCTATTATTAATTCATTAACGCCGTATACATATAAAGCGTTGGAAAAAAATGACGAATATTCTATTAAATGTGTGACAAAACCTATAGTGGTTGCTGTTGCAGGCTTATGTTTTGTCACTATGGCATTTGCACCGGAAGTTATAAGAATTTTTGGTGGAGAAAAATACTTAGATGCTATATATGTTATTCCACCAATTGCAGCTTCAGTATTTTTTATATTTTTATATTCTTTATTTAGTAATATTGAGTATTATTTTCAAAAGACAAGATTTATTGCATTTGCAACATGCATAAGCGCTATTGTAAATTTGATATTGAACTTTATTTTTATTAAAATATATGGCTACTATGCTGCTGGATATACAACATTAGTATGCTATATTTGTTTAGCAGTATTGCACTATATTTTTTATAGAAAGGTATTAAAAGAGGAAAATATTAAAAATAACGTTTATGATATAAAAATGATTTGTTTGATGTCTTTTATCGTTATTATAGGAATGACAGTGTTTGCAGTAACTTATCGGTATATATTTATAAGGTATGCAATTTTGGCATCTATATTAATAATCACTTTGATATTTAGAAATAAAATAAAGAGTTTATTATTAGAATTTAGAAAAATGAAGAAAAATAGTTAATATTGTGGGGAGATGGGATTGAATGAATGTGATTAAATACCTCAAAAGAAAAGGCGTAAAAGGAGCAATAGAAACTATATATAAATATAAAATTGATTTATGTATTCAAAAATGCTTATCTCCTTTTTTAAAGCATAAAAAATTACAGAACATTATTGTAATTGAAAGTCATAATGATTTTGATAGTAATGGAGGTATGTTTTACGACTATCTTATAGAAAATAAGTATAATGAAAAATATAAAATTGTATGGTCTTTAAAACATCCAGAATCAGTACCTCAACCTCTTCCGAAAAATGTTGAGTGGTTTGCAGCATATAAACCGGGGATAAAGAAAAATTATTATAAATGGATTGGAAAATATTTTACTTTCGATAATGACTGCTTAAAAAAATTACGTAAAGATCAAACATCTATTTATTTTGGACACGGTGGATTTGGCTTGAAAAATTGTAAAGGTTAACATAAATTATATATCACTTTTTTCTTATCTTTTTATATCTTATCAAATGTCCGCAAA